>Ga0136846_1215345_pt1 | contig 16746 bp, 20 predicted proteins | sample HopSoiMetagenom2_FD_96841 | JGI IMG/M metagenome (GOLD analysis project Ga0136846, IMG submission 96841) | Grasslands soil microbial communities from Hopland, California, USA - 2 Assembly 2016 (version 4) | ecosystem: Environmental > Terrestrial > Soil > Grasslands | place: USA: Hopland...
CGGTAGGGTTTGACCACCTTCCGACGGACGCCTCCCCGTCCGGTCCCCCCTTCCCAGCACCGTCGCGTGCTTCCCGCCTTCCCAGGGTGGGTGGCGCACGTCTGCGTGCTGGGCTGGGTGGCCGGGGCGGTTCCGATCGGGCGGTTCGGTCACACGTTGGACGACGCACCAGGAGGTGATGCACCACCCGCGACCGACCGCGGAAGAGGCCTCGGCACGGCGAACCGTTCGCCGGAGCAAGGCATCTGGACGCAGCAGCCTGCTCCGTCCGCCGTGGGGGTGAACCATATGACGAAAGCGATCCGGCTCCGTCGCGTGCTCATCGCGACGCTGATCGTGACCGCGATCATGACCGTGTTCCCGGCGCAAAGCTTCGCGGCGACGGGACACCTCTCCAAGATCCCCGCCAAGGTCTGCGCGATCAACTGGCGCAAGGACACCAGGCACGTGAAGGGACTCGTTCGCTGCGCGGCACGCCGCTTCGACGTGAGCGTGGACAAGGCGGTCTCCATCGCCTTCCGCGAGTCCCGCTTCCACCCACGCGCCTACAACAGGTGGAGCTGCGCCAAAGGCGTCTACCAGCACCTGTGCCGGTATTGGCCCACGCGCGCCCGTGAGTACGGGTTCCGTGATTGGTCCGCGTACAACGCCCGAGCCAACATCTTCGTGACGATGCGGATGGTGCGGCGCTACGGGTGGCAGCCCTGGGGCGGCTGAGACCGACTACCCCACCGGACCGCCCGGGCGGCGTTGCACCCGCAGCGCCTCCCGGGCGTCCGACATCTCTGCGACCACCGTCGCGCCCGGCATCTCATGATCCGCGACGATCCGCATCCCGGGGAAGCGCTCCGCAACCATCGCCACGAGCTCCTCGAACGGACCGACGACGACCATCGCGTGCGGTCGCTCGACGTCGATCTGGTCCAGCGCGCCTCGCAGGTCGATCGCGCCGGCGGTGAGCTCCCATTCCGCGGCGACCACCGCCCGTTTCAGCGCGATGAGCTGCTCGCGATCCGGCGCGACGCAAAGCACGGTGACCGCCCGGCACACGCCTAGAGATAGTCCTTCTTCTTGAACATGATGTAGAGCGCGAGCGCGGAGCCGCCCATCACGACGAGCGCGCCGGCGTACCCGAAGCGCCAGCCGAGCTCGGGCATGTCGCGGAAGTTCATACCGTAGATCCCCGCGATCAACGTCGGCACGAGCAAGATCCCGGCCCACGCGGTGAGCTTCTTCATCACGACGTTGAGGTGGTTCGCGACCTGTGCGACCCGGAGCTCGAGCAGTGACGTGAGCACGTCGCGGATGTTGTCCGCCAGCTCCGAGACGCGGATCGCGTGCTCCGTGACGTCGCGGAAGTACGGGAGCAGCGTCTCGCCGACCAACCCCGGCTGCTCCTGGAGGAGGTCGAGCCCCTGTCGCATGGGCGAGGCGAACCGTCGGAGCTTCACCACCTCGCGTTTCACCAGGAAGATCTGCTCCTGGATCTGCGGTCCGTCGACCGTTGGCTCGTCCTCGAACACCAGGTCCTCCAGGTCGTCGGCCTTGTCCTCGAGGTGCTCCACGATCGACAGATATCCGTCGACCACCTCGTCGAACAGCACGTAGACGGCGAAGCCGCCGGGATCGTTCGTCAGGAGCTCGGGTTGACGCTCCCAGCGCTTCGCGACCTCGTCGATCGGGAAGGGATGGGGACCGTAGCGGAGCGTCCCCATGAATCGCTTCCCGACCACGACGTGCAGCTCGTGCTCCACCAACTCGTGGTTCAGGGTGAGCGGGCGAAGCGTGATGAAGGCGTACTGCTCGAACAGCTCGACGCGCGGCCGCTGCCGGCGATGTCCGATGTCCTCCAGCGTCAACGGGTGGAGGTGGAACGCCTGGCCGAGCGCCGCGATGTCGTCGGCGGTTGGCTCCGACGCGTCGAACCACACGAACGCGTCGTCGCCGGCAAGACAGTCTGCGATCTGCGACGGCTCGATGGTTCCTTCGTCGGCCACGCCGTTGCGGAAGACCCGGACGCTGATCATCGGCGCCGAGCGTACCCCACCATCGCGCCAGGTCAGCGACCTCGCAACGCCTACGACGCCGTGCCGGCCTCCGCGTAGGCGAAGCGGATCGGCGATCCCAGCGTGCGCGCGAGCAACGACGCCTGCTCGTTGGCGTCGGTGACGGCGTGCACCGGATTGCCACCCTCGACGCGTACCACCAGGTCGGCGCCCGATGTCTCGACCCGGATCGACGTGACGTCGTCAGAGCCGCCGCGAGCCAATGCGTGCGCCACGCGCAGCAAGCCGACCAGGGTGCGACACGCCTCGCGCTCGGCGGGGAGCAGGGCCGCGTACGGCTGATAGCTCGCGCGAGGCGCCGACCCACGCTGGAACCGGACCAGGCATGCCAGCAGCGCCACCTCATCGGGCGAGAACCCGCGGAGGCCGGCGTGCTCGACGATGTAGGCGCCGTGCTTGTGGTGCTTGTCGACGGAGATCCGCGTGCCGACGTCGTGCAGGCGCGACGCGGCGCCGAGCAGCTCGCGTTCCACGGTGCCGAGATCGTGGATCGGCTGCGTCTCGTCGAACAACGTCTCGGCGTGATGGCGGACGGTCGCCGAGTGCCGATCGTCCAGGTGCCACCGGCTCGCGAGCCGGTCGACCGCGGCGTGCCGAAGCGCCCCGGGGTCGGTCGGGATCGGCGCGCCCAGCGAGCGGAGCACCACGCCCTCGCGGAGCCCCCACTCGCTGTGCATGGCGGCGGTGGCCCCGAACGCGCCGAGCGCCGCGGTCAGCACCACGGCGCCGGTCGGCAGAAGATCGACGCGCCGTTCGTCGATGCCGGGCAGCGCGAGCCGCTCGTCGGTGGTCGAGCCGCCGAGGGTCCGGGCGATGTCGCCGAGGGCCGACCCTGTGACCTCGAACTGGTTGAGCGACGTGGGCGGCTCGGACCACCGGGCCGCGGCCAGGAGACGGCAGACGGCCCCCGCCGTGCCGCCGGCGATCACACACGGGAGATCGGGTGGCGCGCCGCTCGCCTCGACGGCCGGGGTGAGTAGCTCGGACACGAGCGCCTTCAGCTCCTTGCGCTCCGAGCGGGTCATCGGGTCGCCGGCGACCATCGTGCTCCACAGCCGCGCCGCGCCGAGCGGGAACGAATCCGTCCACTCGATGCGGCCCGCGTCGACGAGCGCGATCTCGAGGCTGCCGCCCCCAAGGTCGAAGGCGAGCCAGGGCCCGAGCGGAAGCGCGACGCTCGCGCGGATCCCGGTGACGGTGCAACGCGCCTCCTCGTCCCCGGCGAGAACGTCGATCGGGACGCCGAGCGCCCCCCGAAAGGCCTTCGAGATCCACGGCAGATTGGCGGCGTCGCGGAACGCGGCCGTCGCCACCGGCAGCAGCCGCTCCGCGCCGGAGCGCTCGGCGACGTCGCGGAACCGTGACACGATCTCGAGCGCGCGATCGAGCATCTCCTCCGGGACGCGCCCGGTGGCCGCCACATCGGCCCCGAGGTTCAAGATGACCCGGTCCCGCAAAACGTGTGTCAGTGTTCCGTCCGCCTCGGCGTCGGTTACCAGCAGCTGGAACGACGTGCTCCCAAGGTCGAGGACGGCACATCGCATCGGCGCGTCCTCCACGCGGGCGGGGCTCACCAGAACCGCGCCTTCGGTTCGCGCAGGGACGCCCACGCGGGGCGCCATGCCTCGCGGAGGTCGTCGCGTTCGGCGGCCGCCTCGGCGGCGAACCATCCGCACGCACGGGCGAGCCCGGTGTCCTCGCCGCCGTGGCCAAGGAACCACTCGCACGCACGCGCGGCGTCGTGCTGCGCGCCGAGCGCGTCCTGTAAGGACGTCGCTCGGCGCAGGAAACGGCCGCCGCGCGCGCCGGACACCGACGTGAACAGCTCGGCCGCGTATCGCGCGCGCTTCGTCTCGATGCGGAGGTCGTGGAGCTGCTCGTCCGACGGCGGATCGTCCAGGCGCCGGACGGCGTCGCGCATCGCGCGCCAGGGCGCCCGCACCACGTCGCGTACATCGAGGGCTCCGTCCGACGACGACGCCTCCTTCACCAGAAGGTCGAGCTCGTCGACCAGGTCACGGAATCGCGGCGAGGCCACCGCCGACCGCAGATGCTCGTCTGCCGTGACGCGCTCGTCCGCGAGCACGGCCTGTATGGCGGTGCAGCCGAGCTGCAGCGGCTCCGGGAGACCATCGACGCGTCCGGCGATCCGCACGTTGAGCACGTCTGCGTCGCGGACCCTCCCGAGACACTCCGCGATCCAGCCGAGCTCCCCGCGCAGCGTGGGCACCGGCTCGACATGCCCGTCCAGCGCTCGGATGTTGGACCGCAGGCGCCGCACCGACGTGCGCGCGTGATGGACCGTGACCGGGTCGGAGGCGTCGGCGATCCGCAGGGCATCGAGCGCCTCGACCGAGGGCGCGAAGGAACGGTCGATCGCCTCGCGGACGAGCATGGACGACACGGTGTGGCCGCTCATCGTGCGTCCGGGTGGGGATCCATCGGGACCGCGAACCTATACCGCGGCCGAACCCCACGTCACGAGGCGCTCAGGCGTGCTTCAGAACGACGGCCTCCACGATGTTGGCCACGTTCTCGAGGCCGTCCAAGGCCTCCTCGAGCGTCTCGGACACCTCTTTCCAGCGGAGCACGTCCATCGCCAGATGATCGCCGCCGAACATGTCGGCGATCGACCGTCGGTACACCCGATCGCCCTCGTTCTCGAGCGAGTTGATCTCGATCCAGTATGGCTCGAGGACGCCACGGTCCAGACGGTCGAGGACCTTGATCGCGGCCTCGGTCTGGGTGGCCGCGCGCATGAGCACGTCGGCCTGCTGGATCATGAAGGGCCGGGGCTCCTCGATGCCGTGAAGCACCATGAGGTCGCCTGCTGCCTCGATCGCGTCGACGACGTCGTCCAGTGCCGTGGCGAGCTGATAGATGTCCTCGCGGTCCATCGGCGTGATGAACGTCGTGTTCAGCGTTTGGATCACCTGGTGCGTGACCTCGTCGCCCTCATGCTCTCGCTCCTGCAGGCGGCGCGCCTTGAGCTCCACGTCGGTGAAGTCCGACATGAGGTCGTACAGGAGCTCCGCCGCGATGCGCATGTTTTCGGCTCCCGCGGAGAACAACCCGAAGAAGGCGTCGGATCGGTTCGAGATCTTGAGTTTCATCGCGGGCCTCCCCGGACGCGCCGCCGCACCCGGCGTGCGCGCCCCACATCTTCGATCGTGAACAACACGAACCAGAACAACGACAGGCCGGCGAGCGCCAGGTTCACCCATCGGAACTTCTCCGGCGTCGGTTCGTACAGCAGCAGCATCGCCACCACGATCACCAGGAAGAACCACGTCCGGCGCGAGATCGCCCTCACGTGAGTCCCTTCAAGGCCAGGTCCGCGACGTAGGCGATGATGAACGCGCCCGGGATCGTCAGGACCCACGCCCACATCACGCGGCTCGCGACGCCCCATCGAACGGCGCTCAGCCGCTGGGTCGTGCCGACGCCCACGATGGCGCCGCTGATCGTGTGCGTCGTCGAGACCGGCACCCCGCCGAAGGTCGCGAGGCCCAGGGAGATCGCCGCCGACGTCTCCGACGCCATCCCCCCGACTGGCTGCAGCTTCGTGATCTTGGAGCCCATCGTGTGGACGATCCGCCATCCGCCGAAGAGCGTGCCGAGGCCGATCGCGAGGTGCGCCGACAACACGACCCATACCGGGACGGGGGCGTTCTGCGACACGATCCCGTTCGCGATAAGCACCGTGAGGATGACGCCCATCGTCTTCTGCGCGTCGTTGCCGCCGTGACCGAGCGAGAACGCGGCCGCCGAGAACAGCTGCCCGCGCCGGAACCCGCGGTTCAACTTGTCCACCTTGCGATACCGGTGGAACACCCACAGCACGATCGCCATGAAGGTGAACGCGAGCAGGAACCCCATGACGGGCGCGATGACGATGAACACGATGATCTTCTGGTACTCGGCATAGTTCAGCGAGCTCCACCCCACCGACGCCACCGCCGCGCCGGCGAGGCCGCCGACGAGGGCGTGGGACGACGACGTCGGCAGTCCCGTCCACCACGTGATGAGGTCCAGCCCGATCGCGCCGATCAGGGCAGCGACGATGCTCGCGTTGCCGAAGGTGCCCGGTTTCGCGACCTGCGAGATCGTCTCCGCCACCTTGGTCCCGAAGAAGATGAACGCCGCGAAGTTGAAGAACGCCGCCCAGGCGACCGCCTGCTTGGGGGTCAGGACCCGCGTCGATACGACGGTCGCGATCGAGTTCGCCGCGTCGTGGAACCCGTTGATGTAGTCGAAGAGCAGGGCGATGCCGATGATGGCGAGGACGGCGATGGTCATCGGAACTTGGCCACCACGGACTCGATCTGGTTGGCGACGTCTTCGCACCGATCGATCGCCGACTCCACCTGGTGGAGCAGGTCCTTCCACATCAAGACCTCGAGCGCGCGATAGTCCTCGCGATACAGCTCCGCGATGGCGCGGCGGTAGACGAAGTCGCCCTCGCGTTCCTCACGCTTGATCGCGGCGATGTCGGGCGGCAGCGCATCGATGTACCGGAGGTCCGCGATCGCCCGAAGGACCGCTCCGCACGCGCGCGCCAACACCGCGACGAGGGTCTGGAACGCCGGGAAGATCTCCTTGATCGGAAGGAGCTCCATCAGGTCCGCGACGCCTTCTTGGAAGTCGACGATGTCATCCAGCGCCGAGGCGAGCCGCAGGATATCGTGCCGATCGAGCGGCACGACGAACGTCTGGTTCAGGGTCGAGATGATCTCGTGGGTCAGGTCGTCGCCGCGGTGCTCCAGCTCGCGGATCCGCTCGGCACGGATCGTGACGGACGGCACCTCATCGACGAGGGCGACCAGCTCCCCCGTGGCATCGACGACATTGCGGGCGGCGGCCTCCAACAGGTCGTAGAAGACCAGCTCGCGTGGGATGACCTGGAACGGCACTGCGCAGCCTCTCTCGCTCGGTCCGGGCGAGGATACCGATGCGAGGGGATGACGGCAGCAGCCGAAAGGCGGTTAGCCGACGAACTTGTAGCCGAGACCGCGGACCGTGAGCAGGTGCTCCGGGTCGTGCGGATCGCGCTCGATCTTCTGTCGAACGCGCTTGACGTGGACGTCGAGCGTCTTCGTGTCCCCGACGTAGTCGTCACCCCAGATCCGCTGGATCAGAAGCTCCCGGGTGAGCAGCCGGCCGGGCGCCCGCAGGAACGTCTCGAGGAGCTCGAACTCCTTCGGCGGGAAGGCGACCGTTGAGCCGCCCACGACGACCTCGTGGCGGTCGACGTTCATCTGCACCGGACCCCCGGACAGGACGGCGCCGGCCTCGACCTCCGTCGGCGACATCTGGGACCGGCGCAGGTGCGCGCGGATCCGCGACACCAGCTCGCGCACGGAGAACGGCTTCGTGACGTAGTCGTCCGCGCCGAGCTCGAGGCCCGCGACCTTGTCCGCTTCGGAGTCCTTGGCCGTCACCATCACGATGGGAACCATCGACGTCTCTCGGATCCTTCGGCAGACGTCGAGCCCGGACACCGTCGGCAGCATCAGGTCGAGAACGACGAGGTCTGGCGCTGATTCGGCGAATCGGTCCAGCGCCTCGCGGCCGTCGCGCGCAACGTCGACGGCGAACCCCTCTCGCTCGAGCGCATAGCGGACCGTCTCGATGAGCGACGGTTCGTCTTCCACAAGCAGGATGTGTGCCGTCGGTGACGACACGATCAGTGCTCCTTGTGCGACGCGTCGGTGAACTCGCGGAACTCGCCGGTCACGAGGTACGCGATCTGTTCTCCGATGTCGACCATCTGATCACCCACGCGCTCGAGCGCCCGCGCAGCGAGATTGGCGTGCATCCCCCAATCGAGCGCGCGAGGGTCTTCGGCAAGCTTGAGCGCCTCCAGGTGGGTCGCGCGGTTCAGGCGATCGACGGGATCATCGAGGCGCTGGAGGTCCTCAGCGCGATCGACGTCGCGATGCGCGAACGCCTCCATCGCGACACGGATCATCTGCACCGCGTGATCGCCCATCTCGGCGATCTGCGTCAGCATCCCCGGCGCGGCCGGCAGGTCGCGGGTCATCAGGTGGAGTTTCGCGATGTTGACCGCTTGATCGCCCGTTCGCTCGAGCAGCAGGCAGCAATGCAGGATCGCCGAGACGAACCGCAGGTCGGCCGCGACCGGCGCTTGCAGGGCGACGAGCGACAGCGTGCCGTGATCGAGCTCGAGGTAGCGCTCGTCGATCTCGTCATCCGCTTCCACCACGGCGTTCGCCAGCGCGTCGTCGCGGCGTACGAACGCCTCGACGGAGCGCTGGACCGCCGTAGCGGCGAGCTCGCCGAGCTCGAGCAGGTCGTGCTCCGTGCGATCGAGACGCTCGTGAAACTCGGTCCGCATCATCCGAATCGCCCCGTGATGTAGGCCTCGGTGCGCGGATCGGTTGGTTTCGTGAAGATCGTCTCCGTCCGGTCGAACTCGACGACGGTGCCGGTACGGTGGCCGTCCTCCCCCACGTCGACGGTGAGGAATGCAGTGCGGCCCGACACACGGGCAGCTTGCTGCATGTTGTGCGTGACGATCACGATCGTGTAGTCGGACCGCAGCGCCTGCATGAGATCTTCGATCTTCGCGGTGGCGATGGGGTCCAGCGCCGAGCACGGTTCATCCATCAAGATCACGTCCGGCTTCGTGGCGATCGCGCGCGCGATGCACAGGCGCTGTTGTTGCCCGCCCGACAACGCCATCGCCGACCCGTCGAGCTTGTCCTTCACCTCGTCCCAGAGCGCCGCGCGGGTCAGGGCATCCTCAACCACCTCGTCCAGATCGCCCTTGAACCCGGCGACCTTCGGTCCGAACGTGACGTTGTCGTGGATCGACTTCGGGAACGGGTTCGGCTTCTGGAAGACCATCCCGATCCGACGGCGTACCTCGACCGGGTCGACCTGCGGATCGTAGAGATCGATGCCGTGATAACGGATCGAGCCCTCCACTCGCGCGCCGTCGATCAGGTCGTTCATCCGATTGAGACACCGCAGCACGGTCGTCTTGCCGCAGCCCGAGGGCCCGATCAATGCCGTGATCCTGTTCCGCTGAACCGGCAGCGACACGCCGCGAACCGCAAGGTCGTCGCCGTACCAAACCGATAGGTCCTCGACCTCCAAAACGAGTTCGGTATCCGGTTCCTGCTCGGAACTGATGTCGATCACGTGATCCACCAGCCTCGTCTCCATCCGATTCACCACGTGCGCTCGTACCGGTTGCGGAGCCAGATCGCGATCCCGTTGACGGCCAACAGGATCACCATCATCACCACGATACCGGCGGCCGCCAGGGACTTGAACTCGGGGTTCGGCACCGTCGACCAGAACAGGATCTGGATCGGGAGCGCCGTGTACCCCGACGTAAAGAGTTTCTCGAGGAACGTGGCGTTCCCCGTCGAGAAGAAGCCTCTGACCGCGCCGACGAACAGCAGCGGCGCCGTCTCGCCGAACGCACGGGCGAGCGATACCACCGTCCCGGTCACGATGCCAGGGGCCGCCGCGGGCAGGACATGATGGCGGATCACCTCCCAACGGGTGGCGCCGACGCCGAACGCCGCCTCGCGGAGTGACTTCGGGACGGCGCGAAGCGCCTCGCTCGTCGTGATGATGACGATCGGCAGCACGAGCGCCGACAGGGTCAGGCCGCCGGAGAGCAGACTCCCGGTATCACGGATGTTGATGATCCGGTTGAGGAAGTCGACGAACAGGACGAGACCCAAGATCCCGTAGACGATCGACGGCACCCCCGCGAGGTTCCGGACGTTGGCCGCGATCAGCCTCGTGAGCCAAGTATCGCGCGCATACTCCTCGAGGTAGATCGCCGCGCCGACCCCGATCGGGAGCGCGATCACTGCAACGATCACCATCATCACGAGGGAGCCCGCGAGCGCGAGCCCGACCCCGGCCTGCGACACGGAGCTGGACGGTCCGGCGGTGAGGAAGTCGACACCCCGGTCGGCAAGCACCGGCGCGCCTCGCTTCACGACGTCCCAGAGCAGTGCGACCAGGATGCCGAGCGATACGAGTAGCGTCGCGAGCAGAACGCAGGCGAATGTGACGCCGCTCCAATCACGCTTGCCGGTCCGGATGCCGGAGGCGACGACGCCCGTCGTGACGTCTCGCGCGATCATCCGTGCCTCCGAGCCCGCCGTACGTACCGCTCGCTCACGACGTTCAGCGTGAACGTCACGACGAACAACAGGAGTCCGACGAAGAAGAGGGATGCGAACGCGGCGCTCGCTCCCTTCACCTGATCGCTCCCGATCGCGAGCGCGGCCATCGCGCCGGTGGCTGTCTGGCCCGGGCCGAGGATGTTGAACGTGAACGTCGATCCGCCGGTACCGCCGGCGACCATGAGGACGACCATCGTCTCCCCCACCGCGCGAGACAGACCGAGGATCAACGCCGCCGCGATGCCCGACGTGGCCGCCGGCACGACGACCCGCATGCTGGTCGTCCGCCGTCGGGCGCCGAGGCCGTACGCGCCCTCTCTGAGCGATCGAGGCACCGCCCGCAAGGCGTCCTCCGCGACCGTCGCGACGAGCGGCGTCGAGAGGATGCCGACGCCGATGCCGGCGGCCATCAGATTGAAGAACGTCGCCGAAGAAAACAGCTTCTGCACGACATCGGGGCTGATGACCGTCAGAGCGAAGAACCCGACGACGATGCTCGGGATGCCGGCGAGGAGCTCGATGATCGGCTTGAGCGCTCGGCGGTGCGCGGGTCGGGCGTACTCTGCCAGGTAGATCGCCGAGCCGAGCCCGAGCGGCGCCGCGATCAACATCGCGACGCCACCGACGAGCAAGGAACCGACGGCCAGCGTCGGGATCGAGAACTCGTTACGCCGGGCGAACCACCCGTCGGCGAACAGCCACGAGAATCGGATCTGGCGCAAGAAGTCGATGGCGTGCCCGATCAGGGCGACGATGATCAAGCCGCTGATCACGATCGAGACCCCTGCCGCAAGGCCGAATGCGCGGCGGATCACTGCCTCGCGACGACGGCGGGCCGACCCCCCGCGGAGGTCGGCCGCCGTGACGATGCCGGTTGCGGCCGCCATCAGGCGCTGGGGGACGCCGAGCCGCCTCCCTCGGCGTTCGTCCACGTCTGCCTGGACGCATCCAGCCGCTCCGACGGGATGGCCACGTAGTCGGCGTCGGTGACCGCCGCGATGCCCGCGTCCGACATGTAGTAGTCGACGAAGGACTTGAGCGTCGGGTTGCTCGCCACCTTATCGGTGTTCACGTAGATGTAGAGGCTCCGTGACAGCGGGTAGGAGCCGTCGCGGATCGTGTCGGCGCTCGGCTCGACACACCCGTCGCCCCCGTCGATCTGGACCTTGTCGATCTGGTCGCCCTGCTGGTCTGCGTAGGCGAACCCGACGAACCCGAGGGAGCTGTTCGAGCCCTCGATCCCCTGGATGATCACGGAGTCGTTCGGACTGGACTGGTAGTCGGCCCGCAACGCGGCCGCCTTGTCCTCAGGCACGCCCTGCTCGATGGCGGTGTCTTCGATGCCGGCGAGATCGATGAAGCTGTCGTAGGTTCCCGACTCCTCACCGGGAGCGACGATCGACAGCGGCTCGTCGGGGAAGTTCCCTTTTCCGCCAACCTTCGCGGCCAACGCGTTCGCGTCCGACCAAGATCCGAAGCCCTCGGACTGCGGGCCGAACAGGGCATACAGATCGCCGTCGTTCAGGCAGGTGATCTGGCTGTTCGCGGGATTGGTCATCACGGTGATCCCGTCGAGGCCGATCTCCATCGCGACGTAGTTGACGCCCGCCTGTTTGCAGGCCTTCGCCTCCTCGGGCTCGATCTGCCGCGATGCATCGTTGATGTCGGTCTTGCCCTCACAGAACAGGACGAAGCCGTCTCCCGTCCCCGGACCATCCACGGAGACCTGCGCGTCGGCGTTGTCGTTCGAGAAGTTCTCGGCGACGAGCTGCGAGATCGGCAGGACGGTCGAGGAGCCCGAGACGTCGACGGAACCCGTCATCCCGGTGCCGCCTGCGGTCCCACTGGTGGACGTGTCGCTTTTCGAAGAGCATCCCGCTGCGACGATCGCGAGCAACGCGGCTGCCACGACGCTCCATCTGATCGATCGGTTCATCTTCATCTGTTCGCCTCCCAATCAGGGCTCGGACCGCGGTCGGGTCCAGTCCCGCTCGTTCACCTTCACGTCCGAGATTGCCGCGCCGAGGTGACCTGCCCGAGACCCCATCGTGAACGCACGGTGAACATGGCCGAGGGGGACAGGGCCGGCCGTACACTCCCGCCCGATGGTGCCGGTTGCCCTTGGGATCGCGATCGCGCTGGCAGGCGCGGCCATCGTCGTCGCGGTGCGCTCGCGTCGCGCTGCTGACGAGCACCGAGTCGCGGCCGACCGGGCCGCGGCAGCGCTCGCCGCGCAATCCCAGTCCAGCGCCGACGCACAGGCGGTCCAGACCTTGATCCTCGCGTCGATGGAGGAAGGGGTCCTGCTGTTCGCTCCGGACGGCGCGCACGTCTTCGCGAACGATTCGCTTTCCCACCATCTGGGCGACGTGGCCCCGTCGAGCGACCGCCTGCTTCCCATCGCGCTGCGAGACGCCGTTCGCCGCGCGGGCTACATCGGCTCGACGGTGATCGTCGAGGTCGAGACCGGGGCACCGACACGGTGGCTTCGCGCGACGGCGCAGCCGGTCGGCTCCGACGGGACGGTTCTGCTCGTCGTGCGCGACGTGACCGAGACTCGACGGCTCGACGCGGTACGCAGGGATTTCGTTTCGAACGCGTCTCACGAGCTGAAGACGCCGGTGGCCTCGATCCTGGCCCTGGCCGAGACCCTCGGGGACGGGGCGCTCGAGGATCAGGCTGTCGCGAAAGGATTCATCGAACAGCTCGAGCGCGATGCCGACCGGCTTGGCCGGATCGTGGCCGACCTGCTGGACCTCTCACGGCTCGAAACCGGCAGCGAGCGGATCGACCGAGTGGCGCTGGACGCGATGGCGCAAGACGAGGTCGCACGACGCACAGAACAGGCCGATGCAGCCGAGGTCTCCCTCACCGTACAGATCGACGGCGTCCCAGCGATCCGCGGCTCCGCGCGCGACCTCGCGCTGCTGCTCGGCAATCTGATCGACAACGCGATCCGCTACACGCAGCCCGGCGGATCCGTGTCCGTCGCGATCCGGCCGGACCACGACGCGGTGGTGATCCGCGTCGCCGACACCGGCGTCGGCATCCCACAGCGCGACCTCCCGCGGATCTTCGAGCGGTTCTACCGGGTGGACCAGGCGCGGTCACGGGAGACGGGCGGCACCGGGCTCGGGCTCTCGATCGTGCGGCATGTGACCGAGAACCACGGCGGTGAGGTCACCGTCGAAAGCGAGCTCGGCCAGGGAGCGGTCTTCGAGGTCCGGCTGCCGACCGCAGCGCCGGCTCAATAGGCTGGGCCGATGGGCCTCGTGTTCCTCGTGCGCCACGGGCTGACCGGCCAGACCGGTCGGCTCCTGTACGGCCGCACGCCCGGCATCGATCTGGACGCGCGCGGCCGCGCACAGGCCGAGGCGCTCGTAGCGCGGTTCGAGGGCGTCCGCTTGTCGGCGATCTACTCGAGCCCGTTGGAACGGTGCCGCCAAACGGTGGAGCCACTCTCGGCGGCGCGCCGGATCGCGATCCGCACCGACGACGCGTTCCTCGAGATGGAGGCCGGCGACTGGACCGGCCGGACGCTCGCGCAGCTCCGCCGCACCAAGGCGTGGCGGACGGTGCAGCAGACCCCGAGCGACTTCGTGTTTCCCGGCGGCGAGGCCTTCATGGACGCGCAGGCCCGCGTCGTCACGGCGATCGACCGGCTCGCGCGCCGCCACTCCAAGGGCTCGATCGCGATCGCGACGCACGGCGACATCGCCCGCATCGCGCTCGCCCACTACCTGGCGACGCCGCTGGACGACTTCCAGCGCATCGTGATCGACACCGTCGGCGTGTCGGTGATCCTGCTCGGCGCCGACCGCCCGCACGTGCTGCTCGTGAACGACACCGGCGGGCTCGCGCGCTTCCGTGCCGAGCACACGGCGCCGTGGGAGGCATCGAAGACGTCGAAGACGTCGGCCCGGCGCCGAAGCGCGAAGGTGCAAGGATAGGCCGCATGGACCTGGGCGAGGTCGACCGCATCACCGCCGACGCGATCGGCGAGCCCGGGATGCGGACCTTCTATCTCCAGGCTCGCGCCGGGGAGCAGCTCGTCACGGTGATCGTCGAGAAGGAGCAGGTCGAGCTGCTCGCCCGCTCGGTGCTCGAGCTCGCGACCGACGTCCCGATCCCCGATGACGTCGAGCCCGAGGAGCTCGCGCTGGAGGAGCCGGTCGACCCGCGGTGGCGCGTGGGCCGGCTGTCGATCGGGTTCGACGACGAACAGGACCGCTTCCTGCTGGAGATCGACGAGTTCGTACCCGAGGTCGACGAAGACGAGGCCGACGAGCGATCGATCCTGGCCGAGGAGCCCGAGTCGATCACGCTGTGGGCGAGCCGGGAGCAGATGCTCGCGCTGGCGCGCCACGGCACGACCGTCGTCTCGCGCGGCCGGCCGCGGTGCCAGTTCTGCGGCAACCCGATGGACCCCGAGGGGCACGTGTGCCCGGCCACGAACGGGCACCGGAAGCCGCGGGCCTGAGCGTCCCGCCCGCGCTCGCCACCGGCGAGATCGAGGTGCTCGGCGCGCTGCCCGAGTCGTCCAACGCCGCGCTGCTCGTGCGGTGCGTGGCGCCGGACGACTCTGTCCTCGCCGTCTACAAGCCCATGCGTGGCGAGGCCCCGTTGTGGGACTTCCCCGACGGCACGTTGCACCGCCGTGAGGTCGCGGCGTTCGAGCTCGCGCGCGCGCTCGGCTGGCCCCGTGTGCCGCCAACCGTGTTGCGTGGCGGTCCGTTCGGCCCTGGGTCGATGCAGCGGTTCATCACGTTCGATCCGGCCGAGCATTTCTTCACGCTCGAGGTGGCGCACGCCGACGCGTTCCGGCGGGTGGCGCTGTTCGACCTCGCGGTGAACAACGCGGACCGCAAGGCCGGGCATTGCCTGCTCGACGAAGACGGCGAGATCTGGGTGATCGACCACGGCGTGTGTTTCGCGGTCGAACCGAAGCTCCGCACGGTGATCTGGACCTTCGTCGATGAGCCGCTGCCGAGCGATGCGGCCGAGGACCTCGCCCGCGTCCGCCGCGAGCTCGAGCCGGGCGGAGAGGTCGCCGCGACGCTCGGAGCGCTGCTCGCCCCGGACGAGGTCGCGGCCACCGCCCAGCGGATCGACCGCGTGCTCGCGGAGGGACGGTTCCCCGAGCCCGAGCCGGGTGTGCGCCCGTTCCCATGGCCCCCGATCTAACCCTCCGTCACACGACGGTGCCGACGCCGTTCGGCCCGTTCACCGTCGTGATGTCGCCCGACGGCATCGTCGCCACGACCGGCGGGGATCCCGGCGAGCTCGTGGACCAACTCGCGCGACGGCTCGGGGTGGGATCGCGGGTGGGGTCGCGGGTGGCGCCGCTTCGCGGCGCCACCCGCGACTTGGCGGCCTACTTCGGCGACCGGCGTGCGCTGACGCGCACGCCGGTCGACCTCCGACTCGTGGAGACGACGTTCGCCCGAGCCGTGCTGGAGGTGACCCAAACGATCCCGTACGGCGAGCTGTGGACATACGGCGACGTCGCCGCGAAGGCCGGACGCCCGGGCGCGGCGAGAGCGGCCGGCTCGGCGTTGGCACGCAGCCCGATCGAGCTCTTCGTCCCGTGTCATCGAGTGGTCCCGTCCGGTCCGGGCCTCGGGCGCTACGGAGGATCGGAGGACCGCCGCGCCATGTTGTTGCGGTTCGAAGGCGCCATCTGACGTTTTGGGACGCCGTGGCGTCCCATACGAGAACATGGGTCCATGCGCCGTCTGGCCGTGCTCGCCGTCGCCCTCGCGTTCGTCGCGGCGGCCGCGTGCACGAGCGACTCCTCCACCCAAACGGCGACCGAGACCGCCTCGACGTTCGCGCTCCAGATGGGAAGCAGCGACCTCTACGCCGGCACACCGCAGCGCGTCCAGATCGGGGTCTTCAACCAGACGGCCGACGGCATCCAGCTGCTGACCGGAGGATCCATCCCCTTGTCGCTGACGCCGGGCGACGGTGGCCAGGCGATCGAGGGTTCAGCCCACTACGTGCCCGCCCCCGGCACCAAGGTCGCCTCGAGCCCGACGCTCACCTCACCGTCGGAAGGGCGTGGCGTCTATCAACTCGAAGATGTGACGTTCCCCTCGACCGGTGTGTGGAACGCCTCGTTGTCGTTCACATCCGATGGCCAGCCGCAGACCCTGACCACGCAGTTCGGTGTCTCCGACGGGCCTGCGCTTCCGGCGCCCGGCCAGAAGGCGCTCGACACCACCAACCTCACGATGGCCGACACGAAGGTCAACCCCGAGGCGATCGACTCGCGCGCGATGGACGGGAAGAAGGTCCCAGATCCGGAGCTGCACCAGGACACCATCGCGGGCGCGCTCGCCACGCACCAACCGATCCTCGCGCTGTTCTCCACGCCCGTGTACTGCCAGAGCGAGTTCTGCGGGCCGTCGACCGACGCCCTCGAACAGATAGCGAAGACGGGCCCCGCCGATGCCGCTTACATCCACGTCGAGATCTATGAGGACAACGCGAACAACAAGGTGAAC
>Ga0136846_1220375_pt1 | contig 16746 bp, 28 predicted proteins | sample HopSoiMetagenom2_FD_96841 | JGI IMG/M metagenome (GOLD analysis project Ga0136846, IMG submission 96841) | Grasslands soil microbial communities from Hopland, California, USA - 2 Assembly 2016 (version 4) | ecosystem: Environmental > Terrestrial > Soil > Grasslands | place: USA: Hopland...
CGGCCCGTCGCCGATGAAGAGCGCCGGGAGACCTGCGTCGCGCGCCGCCTGCGCCACGAGGTCGGCGCCCTTCTCCCGGGTGAGCCGGCCGATGAAAGCGACCCGGGCGCCGTGGCGGATCTCGGCCGGCGGCCCGCGCTCGAGCGCAACCGGATTGTCGACGCGATGATTGATGGCGCCGTCCGGCAGGAACGGGGCGATCGTCGCCTGCCCGCGATCGGAGACATGGATGAGGTGCAGCCGCCGGCCGCGGATCGCCCGGCGCGTCAGCGCGGTGCGGAGCACGCGCACTGCCTTGTGGGCGTAGCTGCGCGGATCGCAGGGCGCGGCGACGCAGCGCGCCAACAGCGGTACGAGCGTGCAGGGCTCCGCCTTGTCGAAACGGTAGTAGACCCCGTTCGGGCAGGCGAGGAAGTAGTCGTGCAGCGTGATCGCGACCGGCGCCCCCGAGGCGAACACGACCGGCAGGATCGCCGGCGAGAAGGCGCGGGTCCACTGGTGGAGGTGGATCACCGCCGGTCCCGGCGGGAGGCCGGCGAGCACGCGCTTCAGCCGTGCGGCCGCGCGCCCGTTCCAGATGCCGCTGCGCGCCGCCTGCGCGGCCGGTTGGTCCCAGACGTCGGGAAGCCCGAAGCCGATGTCCTCGATGAGGGGATGCCCAAGGGCGGCCGTGCCGCTCTCGCCTACCGCATGCACATAGGTGACCGCGACGCCGGCTTCGGCGAGCGCGCGCGCCGACTCGAGCGCGACGCGCTGCGCGCCGCCGCCGGCATCGGCGAAATCGGCGATGACCACGACCCGCATGCCCGTCCCGGCCTCCACCGGACGAGGCTACACGAGCCGCGTTGACGAGCCGTTGCGGGGCTCGGACGCCCCGTCAGCGATCGGCAAGGGCGAGCTTCGCGCCAAGCGCCGCGAAGGCGCCGGCAAAGCTGCGGCGCATCCAGGTCAGGACCCGCGGACGCGAGATGACGTGGTCGCGGATCGAGGCGGCGAACAGCCCGTAGCCGACGAAGACCACGAAGGTCATCAGCATGAAGACGCCGCTCAGGGCCAGCATGCGCGACAGTGGGTTCGCCTCCCCGGCGCTCACGAACTGCGGCAGGAAGGCCAGGAAGAAGATCGACAGCTTCGGATTGAGGATGTTGATCAGGATGCCGGTCACCGTGACCTGAACGGCGGAGCGGGCCCCGGCCTCCTTCTCGACCCGCAAGGCGCCGCGCTCGCGGAGCGTGCTCCAGGCCATGTAGAGGAGATAGGCGACGCCGAGGTATTTGAAGACCTGGAAGGCGAGCGCGCTCGTGTGCAGGAGCGCCGCCAAGCCCATGATCGCCGCCGCCATGTGCGGGACGATGCCGATCGTGCAGCCGAAGGCGGCGACGACGCTCGCCCGCGCGCCGCGCGAGAGCCCAGCCGCGAGCGTGTAGAGGACGCCGGTGCCGGGCGAGACGACGACGATGAACGAGGTGATCAGGAATTCGAGGCTCACGGGCACGCTCCTGTCGGCTGAGCCTTGCGGGGCGCCGGAATGTCGCCCGTGGCGGCAAGACAGGCAAGGCCATCGAGCGGCAGAGCCGGCACGCGCTTGACCCTCCGCCCCAAAAACAAAGGGCAGCCGCGAGGCTGCCCTTCGATCGTGAGGCCCGAGTGGAGCGAGGCTACGCTGCCGCGCTCTCCGTTGTCTCCGCCTTCTGCGACGGGCCGGAATCCTTGCCCCTCGCCTCCTCGTCCCGGTCGACGAACTCGATCACCGCCATCGGGGCGTTGTCGCCGAAGCGGAAGCCGGCCTTGAGCACGCGGCAGTAGCCGCCGCTGCGCTCCTTGTAGCGGGGTCCGAGCACCTCGAAGAGCTTCCGCACCATGTCGTGGTCGCGCAGCTTCGACATCGCGATGCGCCGCGCATGGAGGTCGCCGCGCTTGCCGAGCGTGATCAGCTTCTCGACCACCTGGCGAAGGTCCTTCGCCTTCGGCAGGGTGGTGACGATCTGCTCGTGCTTGATGAGGGCTGCCGACATGTTGGCGAACATCGCCAGGCGATGCTCGGAGGTGCGGTTGAACCGCCGGCCCCTGAAACCGTGACGCATGGCTTTCTCCTTTGCTTACGGCCGCCGTGCCAAGGGCCGGCCGGTGTTTGCTTTGCTCCCTCTCCCGCTTGCGGGAGAGGGCCGGGGTGAGGGGAGCGTGGGGGCTGCCCTCACCCGGTCGCCTCCGGCGACTCGACCTCTCCCGCGCACGGGAGAGGTGTTGTCAGTAGTGCTCCTCGAAGCGCTTCGCGAGGTCCTCGATGTTCTCCGGCGGCCAGCCGGGGACGTCCATGCCGAGGTGGAGGCCCATGCCGGCGAGCACTTCCTTGATCTCGTTCAGGGACTTGCGGCCGAAGTTCGGGGTCCGCAGCATCTCGGCTTCGGACTTCTGGATGAGGTCGCCGATGTAGACGATGTTGTCGTTCTTGAGACAGTTCGCCGAGCGGACCGAGAGCTCGAGCTCGTCGACCTTCTTGAGCAGCGCCGGGTTGAAGGGCAGCTGCGGCGCGAGCGACGGCGCCTCTTCCTTGCGCGGCTCCTCGAAGTTGACGAAGATCTGGAGCTGGTCCTGGATGATGCGCGCCGCGTAGGCGACCGCATCCTCCGGGCTCATGGCGCCGTTGGTCTCGATCGTCATGGTGAGCTTGTCGTAGTCGAGGATCTGGCCCTCGCGGGTGTTCTCGATCCGGTACGACACCTTCTGGACCGGGCTGAACAGCGAATCGACCGGGATCAGCCCGATCGGCGCGTCCTCGGGGCGGTTGCGCTCGGAGGGGACGTAGCCCTTGCCGATCGCGACCGTGAACTCCATGCGGATCTCGGCGCCCTCGTCGAGGGTGCAGAGGACGAGGTCGGGGTTGAGGATCTGCACGTCGCCGACGACGTTGATGTCGCCCGCCGTGACGACGCCGGGGCCGGTCTTGCGCAGCGTCATGCGCTTCGTGCCCTCGCCCTGCATCTTGATGGCGATGGTCTTGATGTTGAGGACGATGTCGGTGACGTCCTCGCGCACGCCCGGGATCGACGAGAACTCGTGCAGCACGCCGTCGATGTGCACCGAGGTCACCGCCGCGCCCTGGAGCGAGGACAGCAGCACACGGCGCAGCGCGTTGCCGAGCGTCGTGCCGAAGCCGCGCTCGAGCGGCTCGGCGACGAGCGTCGCGACCCGCTTCGGATCGTCCCCTTGAGCAACCTCGAGCTTGTTCGGCTTGATCAACTCTTGCCAATTCTTCTGGATAACCACGGCGATACCTCTCAGCGGGTAAAGGCAAGCCCCTTGGCCTGCCTTCTCAAGCGTTTTTACAGGGGGGCGCCCTGTGCGGATTTCGGTCAGACGCGGCGGCGCTTGCGCGGCCGGCAGCCATTGTGCGGGATCGGCGTCACGTCGCGGATCGAGGTCACCGTGAAGCCCGCCGACTGCAGGGCGCGAAGCGCCGATTCGCGGCCGGAGCCCGGGCCCGAAACCTCGACTTCGAGCGTGCGCATGCCGTGCTCGGCGGCCTTGCGCGCCGCGTCCTCGGCTGCGACCTGCGCCGCGTAGGGGGTCGACTTGCGCGAGCCCTTGAAGCCCATCGAGCCGGACGAGGACCACGAGATCGTGTTGCCCTGCGCGTCGGTGATGGTGATCATGGTGTTGTTGAACGAGGCGTTCACATGGGCGACGCCGGAAACGATGTTCTTGCGTTCGCGGCGGCGGACGCGGGTTGCTTCTTTGGCCATCTCTGATCCTTCAGGCGCGCCCGTGATGCCAGGCGCTCGGGACTAACGGAGGCAGTCGGCAGTCGGCAGTCGGGGCGATCCCCTTCGACTGCCCACCGCCGACGGCCGATTACGGTTATTTCTTCTTGCCGGCGATCGGCTTCGCCTTGCCCTTGCGGGTGCGGGCGTTGGTGTGGGTGCGCTGGCCACGCACCGGCAGGCCGCGGCGGTGGCGCAGGCCCCGATAGGCGCCGAGATCCATGAGCCGCTTGATGTTCATCGACACCTCGCGGCGAAGGTCGCCCTCGACGACGTAGTCGCGGTCGATGGTCTCGCGGATCTGGAGCACCTCGGCGTCAGTCAGCTGGCTGACCCGGCGCTCGGGCGGGATGCCGACCTTGTCGGCGATCTCCTGGGCCTTTCGCGAGCCGATGCCGTGGATGTACTGGAGCGCGATCACGACGCGCTTGTTGGTCGGGATATTGACGCCTGCGATGCGGGCCACGTGTCCGTCTCCATGTAGTCGCGGTCGCCGAGCGGCCGCGAAGCGGTTCTTGTCGCGCGTCCGGTGGAGCCCGGCCCTCGCGCGGCTGCTGATCAAGCAAAGAAAGCCCGGGACGGCTTCTCGCGAAGCCTCCGGGACGATCCGGTGTTCTGCTGGAGGCGTGGCATCTAATGCCTCGCGGTCGCGGCGTCAACCCTTCCGGCCGGCGCGAGGGCGCGACGAACCGCCTCCGCCACCTCCTCGATCGGACGCATGCCGTCGATCTCGACGAGCTGGCCGCGCGCCTTGTAATAGGGAGCAACCACGGCGGTATCGCGGTTGTAGGCGGCAAGCCGGGTCTTGAAGACCTCGGGATCGTCGTCCTTGCGGACCGGCTCGCCCCGGGCGCTCGTTTCCGCGGCCCGGCCCTCGATCCGCTTGATGAGGGCGCCCTGGTCGACCTTGAACTCGAGCACCGCATCGAGCCCCAGACCCTTTTCGGCGAGCATCGCGTCGAGGGCCTCGGCCTGGGCGACGGTGCGCGGGAAGCCGTCGAGGATGAAGCCCTTGCGGGCGTCCGGCCGGTCGATGCGCTCGGCGACGATGCCGATCACGATGTCGTCCGAGACGAGCCCGCCCGATTCCATGATCGCCTTGGCCTTGAGGCCGACCGGCGTACCGGCAGCGACCGCCGAGCGCAGCATGTCGCCGGTCGAGAGCTGCGGGATGCCGTGGCGCGTGACGAGGCGAGCGGCCTGCGTCCCCTTCCCCGCCCCCGGCGGCCCCAGAAGGATGATCCTCATCGAAGCCCCCGCCCCCTGCCCTCTCGGGCGCTCTTGGGCGATGGCCGCCCCGGCCTCGCCCGCGCGCGTTCGACCGTCTCTCCCGAGCCGGAGAGTTGGTCCTATCGGCGCCGCGCGCCGCGCAGCTTCGCCTTCTTCACCAAGCCCTCGTACTGGTGGGCGAGGAGATGACCGTGGATCTGCGCCACGGTGTCCATGGTGACCGAGACCACGATCAGAAGCGAGGTGCCGCCGAAATAAAACGGCAAAGCCGCGTAGGAGACAAGGATTTCCGGGATCAGGCAGATGACGGTCAGGTAGGCGGCGCCGATCACGGTGATCCGGGTGAGCACGTAGTCGATGAAATCGGCGGTGCGCTCGCCCGGGCGGATGCCGGGAATGAAGCCGCCGTGCTTCTTGAGATTGTCGGCGGTCTCCTGCGGATTGAACACGATCGCCGTGTAGAAAAAGGCGAAGAAGATGATCAGCCCCGCGTAGGCCAGCATGTAGAGCGGCCGCCCATGGCCGAGATAGGTCGTCAGCGTCGACAGGATGCCGGTGCCCTGGTTCGTCGCGAAGCTCGATGCCGTCGCAGGCAGGAGGAGCAGCGAGGAGGCGAAAATCGGCGGGATGACACCCGAGGTGTTGAGCTTGAGCGGCAGGAACGAGGTCTGGCCCTCATACATGCGGTTGCCGACCTGGCGCTTCGGGTAGTTGATCAGGAGCCGGCGCTGCGCCCGCTCCATGAAGACGATGAAATAGATCACCGCCACCACCATGACGAGGACGCCAAGGATCAGCCCTGTCGAGATCGCCCCCTGGCGGCCGAGCTCGAGCGTCCCGACGAGGGCGTTGGGCAGGTTCGCGACGATGCCGGCGAAGATGATGAGCGAGGAGCCGTTGCCGATGCCGCGCGAGGTGATCTGCTCGCCGAGCCACATCAGGAACATGGTGCCGCCGGTGAGCGTGATCACGGTCGAGATGACGAAGAACAGCCCCGCCTCCTGGACGATGTTGCCCGAGCTCTGCAGCCCGACGGCGATCCCCCAGGACTGGAAGACGGCGAGAACGACCGTGAGGTAACGCGTGTACTGGTTCAGGACCTTACGGCCGGACTCGCCTTCCTTCTTCAGCGCCTCGAGCGTCGGCATGACCGAGGTGAGGAGCTGGATGATGATCGAGGCCGAGATGTACGGCATGATGTTGAGCGCGAAGATCGCCATCCGCTCGACGGCGCCGCCCGAGAACATGTTGAACAGCCCGAGCACGCCGCCGGACTGGTTGGCGAAGCTCTGCCGCAGCGCCTCCGGATCGATGCCGGGCAGCGGGATGTAGGTGCCGAGCCGATAGATGACGAGCGCCGCGAGCGTGAACCAAATGCGCTTCTTCAGCTCTTCGGCGCGGGCGATCGCCCCGAAATTGATGTTTGCCGCAAGCTGCTCGGCTGCCGAGGCCATGGTCGTGCCCTCAATGATGCGCGCCGCTTGAACGCCGGTCACGCGAGCGGCGGCCAAGCGAGTCGATCGCGGGCCGCCGCCGGTTCAGGTCGGATGTGGGGCGGCGGTCACGCCTCCGCAACGGCTCCAAGGATGGTGAGCGAGCCGCCGGCGCGCTCGATCGCGGCGCGGGCCGACTGGGAGGCGCCCGCGACCTCGAAGGAGAGCTTCGTCGAGAGCTCGCCGACGCCGAGGATCTTCACCCCGTCGCGCGGCTTCGAGAGGATGCCCGCCGCGACGAGCGCCTGCGCCGTGACCGGCGCGCCCTCGTCGAGCTTGCCGGCCGCGACCGCCTCCTGGATGCGGCCGAGATTGACCTCGTTCAGGTCGCGGGCATTCGGCGGCGTGAAGCCGCGCTTCGGCAGGCGGCGGTGGAGCGGCATCTGGCCGCCCTCGAAGCCCTTGATGGAGACGCCGGTGCGGGCCTTCTGGCCCTTCACGCCGCGGCCCGCGGTCTTGCCCTTGCCGGAGCCGATGCCGCGGCCGACGCGCATCCGGTTCTTGGTCGCGCCGTCGTTGTCGCGAATGTCGTTGAGTTTCATGGCCCCGTCCTTAACTCCGCGCGGCGTCTTCGACGCGCACGAGGTGCTTGACCTTCTCGATCATGCCGCGCACCGCCGGGGTGTCGGGCAGTGTCGCGCTGCGATGCAGCTTGTTCAGCCCGAGGCCGACGAGCGTCTGGCGCTGGCGGGCGTCGCGGCGGATCGGCGAGCCGATCTGCCGGACCGTGACGGTGGTCTCAGCCATCGTTCCGCCCTCCTCAGGATTCGGCGCCGGCGCCGTCGGCGTCGACGATGCGGCGGCGGGACTGGAGCGTCGAGACCTTGAGGCCGCGGCGGGCCGCGACCGAGCGCGGCGAATCCTCGTTCTTCAGCGCGTTGAAGGTCGCGCGGACGAGGTTGTACGGGTTCGAGGAGCCGAGCGACTTCGCGACCACGTCCTGCATGCCGAGCGCCTCGAACACGGCGCGGGTCGGGCCGCCGGCGATGATGCCGGTGCCCTGAGGCGCCGCCCGCAGCACGACCTTGCCGGCGCCCCAGCGGCCGTTGACGTCGTGATGGAGCGTGCGGCCTTCGCGCAGCGCGATCCGGATCATGCCGCGCTTTGCCGCGTCCGTCGCCTTGCGGATCGCCTCCGGCACCTCGCGGGCCTTGCCGTGGCCGAAGCCGACGCGGCCCTTCTGGTCGCCGACGACGACGAGCGCCGCGAAGCCGAAGCGCCGGCCGCCCTTCACCACCTTGGCGACGCGGTTGATGTGGACGAGGCGGTCGACGAATTCGCCGTCGCCCGCCTTGTTGCGGTCATCCTGGCGGCCGCCGCCTCTTGCTTCTCTTGCCATGTCACCGTCTCACTTGCGCGGGCGGCGGGGCCCGCTCGCTTGAATGGGTTTTTCTCGCCCGCCGATCTAGAAGTCGAGGCCCGCTTCGCGGGCCGCGTCGGCCAGCGCCTTGACGCGGCCGTGGTAGAGATAGCCCGAGCGGTCGAAGACCACCGCCTTGACGCCGGCCTCGCCGGCGCGCTGCGCGACGAGGCGCCCGACCTCCTTTGCCGCGTCGACGTTGGCGCCGGTCTTGAGCTTGCCGCGCATGTCCTTCTCGAGCGAGGAGGCGGTCGCAAGCGTGACGCCGCGCTCGTCGTCGATGATCTGCGCGTAGATCTGCTTCGACGAGCGGAACACCGACAGCCGCGGCCGGCCGTTCGCGGCCTTGCGGATCGCGCGCCGAACCCGCGCCTTGCGGCGGTCCTCGGCCCCTATTCTCTCAGCCATGACGGACGTCCCTTACTTCTTCTTGCCTTCCTTGCGGAAGATGAACTCGTTCGCATACTTCACGCCCTTGCCCTTGTAGGGCTCGGGGCCGCGGAAGTCGCGGATCTCGGCGGCGGTCTGGCCGACCTTCTGCTTCTCGATGCCGGTGACGACCACCTCGGTCGGCTTCGGCGTTACGATCGTGATCCCGGCCGGGATCGGGTATTCGATGTCGTGGCTGTAGCCGAGCGAGAGCTTCAGCACCTTGCCGGCGACCTGCGCCCGATAGCCGACGCCGTTGATCTCGAGCTTCTTCTCGAAACCCTTGGTGACGCCCTCGACGAGGTTCGAGAGCTGCGAGCGGGACATGCCCCACTTCGCCTGGGCGTCCTTCGACTCGCTGCGCGGATTGACGGCGACGGCACCGCTCTCCATTGCCACCGAGACCTCCTCCGGCACGACAAAGGACAGCTCGCCCTTCTGGCCCTTGATCTTCACCGTCTGGCCGGAAACGGTCGCCGTCACGCCGGACGGCACCGCGACCGGCTTCTTGCCAATTCGAGACATTCCTGGTCTCCCGTGGTTGGGGTCGAGGGCGCCTTGCAGGTCAGAAGACCTTGCAGAGCACTTCCCCGCCCACGTTCCTCTCTCTCGCCTCGTGATCGGCCATCACGCCCTGCGGCGTCGAGACGATGGTGATGCCGAGGCCGTCGGCGACGCGCGGCATGGTGTCGACCGATGCATAGACGCGCCGCCCGGGTTTCGACACCCGCTGCACGGAGCGGATCACCGGCTGGCCGTCGAAGTATTTCAGCTCGATGTTGAACTCGGTGCGGCCGTTGCCGAACTCGGTCGTCGAGTAGTCGCGGATGAAGCCTTCGGACTTGAGCACGTCGAGGACGCGCCCGCGCAGCCGCGAGCCGGGCGTGGTGACGTTTCCGCGGCGGCGCATCTGCGCGTTGCGGATACGGGTGAGCATGTCGCCCACGGGATCGTTGATCGCCATTGTCGTGCTCCCCTACCAGCTCGACTTCACGAGGCCTGGGATCAGCCCTTTCGAGCCGAGCTCCCGGAGCGCGATGCGCGACATGCCGAGCTTGCGGTAATACGCGCGCGGCCGGCCGGTCATCTCGCAGCGATTGCGGATGCGGGTCGGGTTGCCGTTGCGCGGGACCTCCGCGAGCCTGAGGCGTGCCTCGAAGCGCTCCTCCATGGTCTTCGACTCGTCATTGGCAATGCCGAGGAGCCGCTCGCGCTTGCCCTTGTATTGCTTGACCAGGCGCTTGCGCCGGTTGTTCTTCTCAACTGAGCTTTTCTTCGACATGGGGCCTCTCTCCGGTGTCCGCGTCTGAGATCGTCGATCTCACTGCCGGAACGGGAAGTTGAAATGGGTCAGCAGCGCCTTCGCCTCGGCGTCGGTCTTGGCCGTCGTCGTGATGACGACGTCCATGCCCCACACCGCCTCGGCCTTGTCGTAGTTGATCTCCGGGAACACGAGGTGCTCCTTGATCCCGAGGGCGTAGTTGCCGCGCCCGTCGAACGATTTCGGGTTCAGGCCGCGGAAGTCGCGCACCCGCGGCAGCGCGATGTTCACGAGCCGGTCGAGGAACTCGTACATCCGCACCTTGCGCAGGGTGACCTTGGCGCCGATCGGCATGTTCTCGCGCACCTTGAACTGCGAGATCGCCTTGCGGGCCTTGGTGATCACCGGCTTCTGGCCGGCGATGAGGGCGAGGTCGGCCGCCGCGACCGACGCCTTCTTCGAATCCGCGGTCGACTCGCCGACGCCCATGTTGAGCGTGATCTTCTCGATCCCCGGAACCTGCATCGGGTTCGTGTAGCCGAACTCCTCGACGAGCTTCGGGCGCACGACCTCGTCGTAGTGCTTGCGCAGGCGCGGCGTGTAGCCGGCGAGCGACTGCTTCGGCTTCGCCTGCTTGGCCGCCGGCTTCGCTCCCTTGTCGGCGCCCTTGTCGGCGCCCTTGGCGGCCTTCGCCTTCGGCTCGACGCCGCCCGGGTGCTGGGGCCTCGGTTGCTTCGCCTTGTCGCCCTTCGGGGCGTCGGATTTCTGCTTCTCAGCCATCGATCAGCTCCCCCGAGCGCTTGGCGAACCGCACCTTGCGCCCGTCGTCCAGAACCTTGAAGCCTACGCGCGTCGGCTTGCCGTCCCTCGGGTCCGCATAGGCGAGGTTCGACAGGTGGACCGGCGCCTCCTTGGAGATGATGCCGCCTTCCTGGTTCATGGTCTGGCGCTGGTGGCGCTTGACCATGTTGACGCCGCGGACGAGCGCGCGCTCCTCCTTGGGCATCACCTGGACGACCTCGCCGGTGCGGCCCTTGTCGCGCCCGGTCGTGACGACGACCTTGTCGCCCTTCTTGATCTTCGCGGCCATCACAGCACCTCGGGCGCGAGCGAAATGATCTTCATGTGGTTCTTCGCCCTGAGCTCGCGCGGCACCGGCCCGAAGATGCGGGTGCCGATCGGCTCCTTCTGGGCGTTGATGAGCACGGCGGCGTTCTTGTCGAAGCGGATGACCGAGCCGTCGGGGCGCCGGACGTCCTTTGCGGTGCGCACGACGACCGCCTTCATGACGTCGCCCTTCTTCACGCGCCCGCGCGGGATCGCCTCCTTCACCGACACCACGATGATGTCGCCGATGCCGGCGTATTTGCGCTTCGAGCCGCCGAGGACCTTGATACACATCACGCGGCGCGCGCCGGAATTGTCGGCGACGTCGAGATTGGTCTGCATCTGGATCATGGCTTGATCCCTTTCCTTGTTTCAGACCGGTTTCCGGCGGGCACGATTGCCGGCCGGACTGCGCCTGATGGGGATCTGACGTCCCCTGCCTTTCCGTCCGCCGCGGCAGGAAGCCCTCGCCTTGAGGGCAGCCCTGCCGGGCGTTCTCAACTCGCGCCGGGCAAAGCCCAGCCTTCGCGCGGGGGAGCCGCCCATATGGGGCGCGCTCCAGACGCGCTCAACCCTTGTCGGAGAGCCCGACGAGCGCCTTCACCTTGTCGAGGATCCCGGAGCCCTCGCCGGCCTTGCCGCCGGACACGAGCTCCCAGGTCTTCAGCTTGGAATGCGGGCGCGACTCCTGGATCAGAACCTTGTCGCCGGTCTTGGCGGCGTTCGCCTCGTCATGGGCGTGGTAGTTCTTCGAGCGCCGCACCGTCTTCTTCATGACGGGGTGCGTGAAGCGACGCTCGACCTTGACCACCACGGTCTTGTCCTGCTTGTCGCTGATGACGACGCCCTGCAATACGCGTTTCGGCATCCCTGATCTCCTAAGCCTTCGCTTCGGCGGGCTTCTGCCGCGTCAGCGTGCGGACGCGGGCGATGTCCTTGCGGACCTCGCGCACGCGCGCGGTGTTCTCGAGCTGTCCCGTCGCGCGCTGGAAGCGCAGGTTGAACTGCTCTTTCTTCAGCGCCAGGAGCTGGTCCTGGAGCTGGTCCGGCGACATCGCCTTGAGGTCCGAGAGCCGCTGCGTCGATTTCATGAGCTCCCCTCCCTACTCGGCAATGCGCTGGATGAAGCGCGTCTTGATCGGCAGCTTCGCGGCGCCGAGGCGCAGCGCCTCGCGGGCGATGTCCTCGGGGACGCCGTCGATCTCGAACATGATGCGGCCGGGCGCGACGCGCGCCGCCCAGAACTCGGGCGCGCCCTTGCCCTTGCCCATGCGCACCTCGGTCGGCTTCTGCGACACCGGCACGTCCGGGAAGATGCGGATCCAGACCCGGCCCTGGCGCTTCATCTGGCGCGTGATCGCGCGCCGCGCCGCCTCGATCTGGCGCGCGGTCACCCGCTCCGGTTCAAGCGCCTTGAGGCCGAACTGGCCGAAATTGAGCTCCGTGCCGCCCTTCGAGGGACCGCGGATGCGGCCCTTGAAGGCTTTGCGGAACTTGGTCTTCTTGGGTTGCAGCATGGCGAACCTCTAAATCCCTCTCGCTCTTTAAGCTGCCTGCTCGCGGTCGCGGCGGCCGCCCGAGCGGCCTCCCTCGTCGGTCAGGCGCTTGTCCTGCGCCATTGGGTCGTGCTCGAGGATCTCGCCCTTGAAGATCCAGACCTTGATGCCGCAGGTGCCGTAGGTGGTGAACGCCGTCGCGGTGCCGTAGTCGACGTCGGCGCGCAGCGTGTGCAGCGGGACGCGGCCCTCGCGGTACCACTCCATCCGCGCGATCTCGGCGCCGCCGAGGCGGCCCGAGCAGTTGATGCGGATGCCCTCGGCGCCGAGCCGCATCGCCGATTGCACGGCGCGCTTCATGGCGCGGCGGAAGGCGACCCGGCGCTCGAGCTGCTGGGCGATCGACTCGGCGACGAGCGTCGCGTCGACCTCGGGCTTGCGCACCTCGACGATGTTGATCGTCACGTCGGCGTCGGTCATCTTGCCGACGAGCTTGCGCAGCTTCTCGATGTCGGCGCCCTTCTTGCCGATGACGACGCCGGGCCGCGCCGAGTGGATCGTGACGCGGCACTTCTTGTGCGGGCGCTCGATGACGATCTTCGACACTGCCGCCTGCTTCAGCTGCTTCATCAGCGCTTCGCGGACGGCGATGTCCTCGTGCATCAGCCGCGCGTATTCGCCCTTGCGGGCAAACCAGCGCGAATCCCACGTCCGGTTGATGCCGAGCCGAAGACCGATCGGGTTGACTTTCTGACCCATCAGATCACCTCACGCCTGTTCGGCGGCGACTTCCCGAACCACGATGGTGAGGTTCGAGAACGGTTTCAGGATCCGGGCGCCGCGGCCGCGGGCTCGGGCATGGAAACGCTTCAGCACCAGGGCCTTGCCGACGAAGGCCTCCTTGACGACGAGGTCGTCGACGTCGAGGTCGTGGTTGTTCTCGGCGTTGGCGATGGCGCTCTCGAGGCACTTGCGCACCTCGCGCGAGATGCGCTTCTGCGAGAACTCGAGATCGGCAAGCGCCGTCGCGACCTTCTTGCCCCGGATGAGCTGCGCGACGAGGTTCAGCTTCTGCGGCGAGACGCGCAGCATGCGCGCCACGGCCTTGGCCTCGCTCTCAGGCAGCGCCCGGGGTGTTGCGGCCTTGCCCATCTTACTTCCTCTTCGCCTTCTTGTCCGACGAGTGGCCGTGGAAGGTGCGGGTCGGCGAGAACTCGCCGAACTTGTGGCCGACCATCTCCTCGGTCACGTAGACGGGGATGTGCTTCTGACCGTTGTAGACGCCGAAGGTGAGGCCGACGAACTGCGGCAGGATCGTGGAGCGGCGGCTCCAGATCTTGATCACCTCGTTGCGGCCGGAGCCGCGCGCGGCCTCTGCCTTCTTGAGAAGGTAGCCGTCGACGAACGGTCCCTTCCAGATCGAACGTGCCATGTCGCGCCTCTACTTCTTCTTGCGGTCGTGCCGGCTCGACACGATGAATTTGTCGGTCCGCTTGTTCGAGCGGGTCTTCGCGCCCTTGGTCGGCTTACCCCACGGGGTCACCGGGTGGCGCCCGCCCGAGGTGCGGCCCTCGCCGCCGCCATGCGGGTGGTCGATCGGGTTCATGGCGACGCCGCGATTGTGCGGGCGCTTGCCGAGCCAGCGGTTGCGGCCGGCCTTGCCGATCGAGATGTTCATGTGGTCCGGGTTCGACACCGCGCCGACGGTGCCGAAGCACTGGCCGTGAACCTGGCGCTGCTCGCCCGAGTTCAGGCGCAGCGTGACGTAGCCCTGGTCGCGGGCGACGATCTGGGCGTAGGTCCCGGCCGAGCGGGCAAGCGCGCCGCCCTTGCCCACTTTCAGCTCGACATTGTGGACGATGGTGCCGACCGGCATGTTGCCGATCGGCATGGCGTTGCCGGGCTTGATGTCGACCTGATCGCCGGCGACGACGGCGTCGCCGACGGCGAGCCGCTGCGGCGCCAGGATGTAGGACAGCTCGCCGTCGGCGTAGCGGATGAGGGCGATGAACGCGGTGCGGTTCGGATCGTATTCGATCCGGTCGACCGTCGCCGCCTCGCCCGGATGCCCGCGGCGCTTGAAATCGACGTAGCGGTAGGTCTGCTTGTGGCCGCCGCCGCGGAACCGCACCGTCACGCGGCCGAGGTTGTTGCGCCCGCCGGTGCCGATCTTGCCCTCGGTCAGCGCCTTGACCGGCTTGCCCTTGTAGAGCTCGCGGCGGTCGACGATGACCAGCTGCCGCAGGCCCGGCGTGATCGGTTTGAAGGTCTTCAAAGCCATGGGTTCAGCCCTTCACCTGCTCAGAGACCGGTCGTGACATCGATCGATTGACCCTCGGCGAGGGTCACGACGGCTTTCTTCACGTCCGAGCGCTGGCCGCGCGTGCCGCGGAACATCTTCACCTTGCCCTTGGTGACGAGCGTGTTGACGCTCACCACCTTGACGTCGAAGAGCCGCTCGACCGCTTCCTTGATCTGCGGCTTCGTCGCGTCCTTGCGGACGCGGAAGACGACCTTGTTGTGCTCCGAAAGCGCGGTCGCCTTCTCGGTGATGACCGGGCTCAGGATGACGTCGTAATGGCGCGGATCGAGACTCATCTGAAGCGCGCCTCCAGCGCGTCGACGGCCGCGCGCGTTAGGACGAGCTTGTCGCGGCGCAGGATGTCGTAGACGTTGATGCCCTGCACCGGCAGGACATCCACGTTCGGGATGTTGCGTGCCGCGCGGCCGAAGTTCACGTCGACCTCGGCGCCGGCGATGATGAGCGCGTTCGAAAGCCCGAGCTTGCCGAAGGTCGCCTTCAGCGCCCCGGTCTTCGGCTCGGCAAGCCGCGCGTCATCGACGACGATGAGCGACGCGTCCTTGGCCTTCGCCGACAGCGCGTGCCTCAGCGCGAGCGCCCGCACCTTCTTCGGCAGGCCGTGCTCGTGGCTGCGCACCTGCGGGCCGAAGGCGCGGCCGCCGCCGCGGAACTGCGGCGCGCTCGCGGCGCCGTGCCGGGCGTTGCCGGTGCCTTTCTGCTTGTAGATCTTCTTCGTCGTGCGATCGATCGCCGACCGGTTCTTCACCGCGTGCGTGCCGGCCTGGCGCTTGGCGAGCTGCCAGCGGACGCAGCGCTGCAGGAGGTCCGGGCGCGGCTCGAGGCCGAAGATCGCCTCGTTAAGCTCGACCGAGCCGGCGCTGCCGCCGTCAAAGGTGCTGATGTCGATCTTCATCACGCATTCTCCTCGGCCGAGGCCTCCGGAGCCTGAGGCGCCGCCGGAGCAGCTTCGCCGGCCGGACCGCGGAACTTGCCCGGCATCGGCACCTCGGCCGGAAGCTTCCGCTTGACGGCGTCGCGGACCGAGATCCAGCCGCCGGCGACGCCCGGGACGGCGCCCTCGACGAGGATCAGCCCGCGCTCGACGTCGGTCTGCACGACGCGCAGGTTCTGCGTCGTCACGCGCTCGACGCCGAGATGGCCCGGCATCTTCTTGTTCTTGAAGGTCTTGCCCGGATCCTGGCGGCCGCCGGTCGACCCGATCGAGCGGTGCGAGACCGACACGCCGTGCGAGGCGCGCAGGCCGCCGAAGTTCCAGCGCTTCATGCCGCCGGCAAAGCCCTTGCCGGTGGTGGTGCCGGTGACATCGACGAACTGTCCCGGGATGAAGTGGTCGGCGGTGATCTCGGCGCCGACCGGGATCACGGCATCCTCGGTCACGCGGAACTCCGCGAGCTTGCGCTTCGGCTCGACCTTGGCGACCGCGAAACGGCCGCGCTCGGCTGCCGAGACGTTCTTCACCTTGGCCCTGCCGACGCCGAGCTGGAGCGCCGTATAGCCGTTCTTGGCCTTCGTCAGATGGGCGACGACTTGGCAGCTGTCGACCTTCAGGACGGTCACCGGGACGTGTTCGCCTGCGTCCGTGAAGACGCGGGTCATCCCGACCTTCTGTGCAATGACGCCTGAGCGCATGTGCGAATCCTCTGAGGCGCTTCTCTTAAAGCTCCAAGCCTTCCGGGCTCAGAGCTTGATCTCCACGTCCACGCCCGCGGCGAGGTCGAGCTTCATCAGCGCGTCCACGGTCTGCGGGGTGGGGTCGACGATGTCGAGCACGCGCTTGTGGGTGCGCATCTCGAACTGCTCGCGCGACTTCTTGTCGATGTGCGGCGAGCGGTTCACCGTGTAGCGCTCGATCCGGGTCGGCAGCGGGATCGGCCCACGGACCTGCGCCCCCGTCCGCTTCGCCGTCGAGACGATTTCACGCGTCGAAGCGTCGAGGATCCGATGATCGAACGCCTTGAGGCGAATGCGGATGTTCTGACCGTTCATGGGTTGACCCGTTCACGAGAAAGGACGCGGCCGGCCTGCGACGGCCGCGCCGTTTTCTTCAGCTCTTTCATTCCATGATGCTGGCGACGACGCCGGCGCCGACGGTGCGGCCGCCCTCGCGGATCGCGAAGCGCAGCTTCTCCTCCATGGCGATCGGCACGATCAGCGTCACCTCCATGGTGACGTTGTCGCCCGGCATCACCATCTCGGTGCCCTCGGGCAGCGTGACGACGCCGGTCACGTCGGTGGTACGGAAGTAGAACTGCGGCCGGTAGTTGGTGAAGAACGGGGTGTGGCGCC
>Ga0136846_1224963_pt1 | contig 16746 bp, 17 predicted proteins | sample HopSoiMetagenom2_FD_96841 | JGI IMG/M metagenome (GOLD analysis project Ga0136846, IMG submission 96841) | Grasslands soil microbial communities from Hopland, California, USA - 2 Assembly 2016 (version 4) | ecosystem: Environmental > Terrestrial > Soil > Grasslands | place: USA: Hopland...
ACGTCGAGTTGCCAGAGGATGTAGGCGAGACAGCCGCCGCTGATCAGGAGCGTCAGGCCGAGCCTGACGGCCGTGCTTCGCTTCACGAGGTAAAGCGCTCGTGCAGGCGACCAAGTGCCGCGATCACGTCGCCGATGTCGTCGTCCGAGTGAGCCGGAGAGAGCGGCAGCGACAGGATCTCGTCGCCGGCGCGCTCCGCGATCGGCAGGCGCGGCTGCTCCGGAAAGCGCTCGCGGTAGTAGGTGAGGCGGTGCACGGGCAGGAAGTGGATCGACGTGGAGACGTTCTCCTCGCGTAGGGCGCGCTGGTACTCGTCGCGCGTCGCACCCGCCCGGTCAGCATCGATGCGAACGACGTAGAGATGGAGCGCGTGCACGTCGCGCTCGTCGCGCGCGAGGGGCGTGATCCCGTCGAGCTCGGCAACGGCGGCGTCGTAGAGCGCGAACTGCCGCTGACGGGCCTCGCGGTGCCGCTCGACCTTGTCGAGCTGGCACAGGGCGATCGCGGCGAGTACGTCCGACAGATTCGCCTTGTAGCCGGGAACCGGGATGTCGTAGATCGACCCGTCGCCGCGACGCATCTGCCGCAGGTCCTGCACGGCCTGCGCCACGTCGTCGCGGTTCGTCGAGATCAAACCGCCCTCGCCTGCTGCGATGTTCTTCGTCGCATACAGGGAGAAGCACGTCGAGTCCGCGATCGAGCCGACCTTCCGCCCGCGGTAGAAGCTCTCGGCAGCGTGGGCAGCGTCCTCGACCACGGGCAGACCGAGCTCGAGCAGCGCGTCGAGGTCGGCGGGCTGGCCCGCGAGGTCGACGGGAAGGAGCGCCTTCGTCCGGTCGGTCACGGCCGCCGCAACCAGCGCGGGATCGATGTTGAGATCGTCGGCGCGCACGTCCACGAAAACGGGTGTCGCGCCCGTGTGCACGATCACGTTCGCGGTCGCGGGCCACGTGATCGGCGTGGTGATCACCTCGTCGCCGGGACCGACGCCGAGTGCGACGAGCGACAGGTGGAGCGCCGCCGTCCCGGACGCAAGCGCGAGGACGTGCTCGGCCTCGAGAAACTCCGTCATGCGCTCCTCGAGGCGTGCCGCGCTCGGCCCGCTCGTCAGCCAGCCTGAGCGCAGGGTCTCGGTGACCGCGGCGATCTCCTCCTCGCCGATCGCCGGCGGCTGGAAGCCCAGCATCGTCGACCGCTTAGACGAGAGCTTCGACATCGACCTCGAACTGAATCATCGTCTCCGCCCGGCCCGCTCGCGCGAGCGCCTCGTCGCGGCTCTCGCCGACTGCGAGCACGGCACCGGCACGATCGGCGCCCCGGCGAAACTCGCCGAAGACATGGCCGGGCTTCCTGTAGATGCGGATGCCGCGGATGCCCTCCTCGGCGAAGGCCTCTTCGACCCCGGTGACCTCACGCAGCTTGCCGGGCGCGGCCACGAGGAAGCGAACGCACGCGCCGCCGACCTTGGCGACGGGGGCGAGACTCGCTGCCGGGACTTCCTCTCCGAGCGCCGCGGAGAGGGCGGCGCCGTTCAGGTCGACACCCAGGGCCACGCGGCAGAGCTCTGCGTCGTGGCCTCCGCCCAGCCGAGCGGCCAGCTCACCGACCCTCGGCCCGTCGGGCCCGACCAGCACCTGCGTGTAACTGGGGCCGTCCTCGATGCCGACCGCCCTGGCCGCCGCAGCCGCGGCCTCGATCACGGCGCCGATCTCGCGGGGCTCGAGCTCGCTGGGCCAGACATGCGTCAGGGCGACCCCGAACGCCGGCAGCGGCGCCGTCAATCGATCGGTGACGGTCAGCGGGTGGAAGTGGCCACGGCTCGAGAAGGCGTTGACGGTCACCTCGCGCCCCGGCACGAGCTCCTCCACCAGGAGCGTTGCGCTGCGGGAGGCGTCGAGCGCGATCCGCACGGCCTCGTCGACTTCCTGGGCGGCATTGACGAACGTGAGCCCGCGTTGCCCCTGACGGTCGGGCGCCTTGATCACGCAGGGGAAGCCGATGCGTCCCGCGGCCTCCGCTGCCTCGGCCGCGCCGGCGCAGACCTCGTACTCCGGTTGCGGGACGCCTGCCTGTGCGAACCGCTCACGCTGGCGGAGCTTCGAGGTGGACAGCGTCGCCGTCTCCGGCGAGATCGGATGCGGCAGCGCCAGACGCTCGGCGATCCGCGCGGCGATCGCGACCGGCCAGTCGATGCCCGGAGCGATCAGCCCGCCGACACGCTCAGCGCCGGCGAGCCGCTCGATGCCCGACTCGTCCTCGGTCGAGACGATCGCCCTCCGGTCCGAGTAGCGAAAGCCAGGAGCGGACGGCTCGCGGTCGACCGCGATCACGTGGAGCTCGCGTGCCCGCGCGGCGGCCAGGAGGCCGAGCTGCGCCGGGCCGGCGCCTAGGACGAGGAGACGCTTGCCTCGGTCTCGCTCTGGAGGATCCCCCGCCACCACACCTCATTTTCGCGGTACCACGCGATGGTGCGCGCGAGACCTTCCTCGAACGACGTGCGCGCCCGCCAACCGGTCAGGCGTTCCATCTTGTCCGTCGACCCGATGTGGCGGTCGACCTGGCCCGGTCGCTCCGTGACGTGCGCGCGAAGCGAGGCCGGCTTGCCGAGCGCGCCGAGCACGGCGTCGGCGATGTCGTTGACGGAGATGTCGATTCCCGTCGCGACGTTCAGGACCTCGCCGGCGACGTTCTCGAGCGGCGCCGTGATGATCGCCTCGATCGCCTCGGCGTCGTCGTCGACGTAGAGCCAGTCGCGGCTAGCGTGCCCGTCGCCGTGGATGGTCAGCTCACGATCCTGGAGCGCCTGCGTGATGAAGCGCGGAATCACCTTCTCGGGATGCTGCCGCGGCCCGTAGTTGTTGAACGGCCGCACGATCACCACCGGTAGGCCATAGGTCACGTAGTACGAGTATGCGAGCCGGTCGGCCCCCGCCTTCGTCGCCGCGTACGGGCTGCGTGGCTTCAGGGGATGGTCCTCGTCCATCGGCGCGTAGTCGGCCGTGCCGTACACCTCGCTCGACGAGAAGAGAATGAACCGCTCGACCGGCGCCTCACGCACGGCGTCGAGCAGGATCTGCGTCCCCTCGACGTTCGTCGTGACGAACTCCCGCGCGCCCTCGTCGATCGACTTCTCGACGTGGGACTCCGCCGCGGCGTTCACGATCACGTCCACCTCGGACACGACCTCGCGCACCAGCTCGACGTCGCGGATGTCGCCGTGCACGAACGAGAGCCGCTCGTGCGACATCGCGCCGCTCAGGTTGTCGAGGTTGCCCGCGTACGTCAGGGCGTCGAGCGAGACCACCTCGTACGGCGTCTTCGCCAGCAGGTGGTGGATGAAGTTGGACGGGATGAACCCCGCGCCGCCCGTGACCAAGATGCGCTTAGCCATACCGCGCAGAAGGGTACGTGTTTGGCCGGAGAGGGCGGTCGGGAAGGTGACCCCCGACTCTCGGGTCCATTCCCTTGGCCAGAGACTTCACGCAGAGCCCGGTTCGTGTGGTGATCGTCGACGATCACCGGCTGTTCGTCGACGCCCTCGCGCTCCTGCTCGGGCACGACGATCGGCTCGACGTGATCGGGACCGCAAGCGACGGCCTGACCGCGATCGACATCGCGGTCGACGGTGGCGCCGAGGTGGCGGTGATCGACGTGCGCATGCCCGAGATCGACGGGATCGAGACGGCGAAGCGGTTACGAGAGCGCAGCCCCGAGACGAACGTGATCCTGGTCACGGGCCTCGACGACGAGCACATCACGGCAGAGGCGAAGAACGCCGGCGCCGTCGCTCTCCTGAGGAAGGGCGCGCTGCACGATCAATTGAAGGACGCGATCATCGCCGCAGCTCAGAGCTCGCGCTCGATCGCATAGAGCGGGCGCCCTTCGACGTCGCGCTGGATGCGGCCGAGGTATTCGCCCACGAGGGCGAGGATGAAGCCCTGGATTCCGAGCACGAACAGCACCGCGACGCCGCCGAACAGCGGCCCGGGAAAGTTCGAGTTGTCGACCCAGTAGACGCAGCCGTACACACCGAGCGCAACGGCGAGGAGCGAGCACACCATCCCGAGCGCCACGCCGATCCATTGGATCGGTTGCGGCCAGAAGCCGGCGAGCACATGCAACGCCATCCGGGTCAGCCGTAGAGGCGAGTAACGCGAGGCACCGTGACGAGGCGCGTGCGTGACCTCCACCTCGGTGACGCTGGCACCGCCGGAGAGGACGAGCGCCTTCGTGAACTTCTGCTTGCCGATCGAGCCGAGCATCGGCTCGACGACGCCGCGGCGGTAGGCGTTGAAGGCGCAGCCGAAGTCCGAGATCGCGACGCCGGTGAAGCGGCGCAGCATCCCGTTGATCACGCGTGACGGGACCGCACGGCCGAGCGGGTCCTTGCGTGCGAGCCGCCGCCCGCTCGCGACGTCGCTGCCCGCCTCGACCGCCTCGACGAGAAGCGGGATCTCTTCAGGCGCATTCTGGAGATCGCCGTCCATCGTCACGACGATGTCACCGCGCGCGCGAGCGAGACCGGCGTGCATCGCGGGATGCTGGCCGAAGTTGCGCTTGAACCGGACCGCGCGCACGCGGGGATCGCCGCGATGGAGCCGCTCGAGCTCGGCAAACGTGCCGTCGGTCGACCCGTCGTCGACGAAGATCAGCTCGAACGCACGCGGGCCGTGGTCGAGCGCCGCGACCGTCCGCCGATACAGCTCGTCGATCGTGGCGCCTTCGTTGAAGAGCGTGACGACGACGGAGACCTCGGGCGCCGCCGTCTCTGCCATGGGTGCACCCTAACCTCCGATCACTCGAAAGAGGGACGCGCGCACTGCGCCGGCTGACGAATCTGAACCTGGTGCCTGCGGCAACCTCGCAACGACGGCTGCTCTTCGCGATCGCGATCGTGTGCTACGCGGTCGTCTTCGCGTCGTTCGTCCTCTTCGAGAAGCCCGGCCTCGGGCTCGGCCACTTCTTCTACATCCCTGTCGCGCTGATCGCGCTCGCCTGCGGGACGCAGGTCGGTTTCCTCGGCGGCAGCATGGCCGCGGCCCTCTACGCGCTCGCAATCGTGCTCACCCCGCGCCTGCCGACGCGTGACGTGCTGACGTACGCGACGGCCATCCGCTTCGTGACCTTCTCGTCGTGCGGCATCCTCGTCGGCTGGTTCGCCAACGAGCACCGCCGTCACGTCGAGCAGCTCCGCAGACTGGCAGAGCGAGACTTCCTCACCGGGATCCTCAACACGCGCGTCTTCGACGAGGCGCTGGCGCGCCGCTGTGCGCTCGGCCGGCCGTTCGTGCTCATCCTCGGCGACATGGACGACCTCAAGGCCGTGAACGACACGCACGGGCACACCGCCGGCAACATCGAGCTGCGCCGGCTGGCGGACGCACTCGGCCAGGCAGTCGGCGACGGTGACGAGCTCGCCCGCGTCGGCGGCGACGAGTTCGCGATCCTCACCGAGTCCGGCTTCACCGAGGCCGAGGGCCTCTGCACCCGTTTGCGCGATCGGCTCGCCGCCCAGGACCTGCACGTGACGTTCGGGTGGGCAGCGCTGCCGGAGGACGGTGTCGCGCCGCTCGAGCTCTTCCGCAAGGCGGACGACCGGCTCTATGCAGCAAAGCTCGTGGCGCGCAATCACCGCGTCGTCCGCGACGCGGTGACTGCGACCAAGTAGCTACGCGGCTTCGGCGTAGGCGGCTGCCGGGGCTTCCTGCGCACGGCTCCGCCTCGGGATCGCGAACGCTGCGACCGCACCGAGCATGACGATCGCCGCGCCGACCCAGATCGCCGGCGTCATGCCGTCGACGAATGACGTGCCGCTCTCGTAGCTTCCGTAGTGCGACCAGATCGACGCCAGCACCGCGACGCCGAAGACGCCGCCAAGCTCGCGAATCGCGTTCTGCGCTCCCGAAGCCTGGCCCTCTTCCTCTTTGCTCACCGCGGCCAGGATCACGTTCGCAACCGGCGCCCAGAACATCGCCATCCCGATACCCGACAGCATGAACGGCGCAACGAGGTGCCAGTACGGAGTCGTCGGCGTCGAGATCGCCGCCAGCGCTCCCAAGCCGGTCGCCTGGAGCGTCAAGCCGATGCCCATCAGACGCGCACCACCGATCCGGTCCGACAGTGCACCCGCAATCGGCGCAACGAACATCGGCATGATCGTCCACGGCAGGATCCGGAGGCCCGAACCGAGCGGCGAATAGCCCTGCACGGTCTGGAAGAACTGCGACAGCAGGAAGATCGAGCCGAACATCCCGAAGAACATCAGCAGCGACGCGACGTTCGCGAGCGCGAAGACGCGGTTGCGGAAGAAGCGCATCGGCAGCATCGGCGCCGCCGCGCGCAACTCCCACAGCACGAAGAGCGCGAGCACGATCGCGCCGCCCGCGAGCGCACCGATGATCTCGGGCGAGGACCAGCCCTGGCCGTTGCCGCGCACCAGGCCCCAGACGATTCCGAACAGCCCGGCGCTCGCGAGCGCCAGCCCCGGCAGGTCGAGGCGGTTCGAAGGCCCGTAGCTCTCGTCCAGACGTGCCAGCGCGAGTGGGATCAGGACGACGCCGATCGGGACGTTCAACCAGAAGATCCAGTGCCACGAGATGCCGCTGACGACGGCGCCGCCGACGAGCGGCCCGAAAGCGACTGCAAGACCGGCGATACCGCTCCAGGCACCGATGAACGCGCCGCGCCGATTCGCCGGGACGCCCGCGCTGAGGATGGTGAGCGTCAACGGAGTCACGATCGCGCCGCCGACTCCCTGCGCGGCGCGCGCGGCGATCAGCGCGCCGGCCGTCGGCGCGAGTGCCGCCGCTGCCGACGACGCCGTGAAGATGAAGAGGCCGACGGCGAGCATGCGGCGGCGGCCGAAGCGATCTCCGAGAGCCGCGCCCGTGAGAAGCAGCACGGCGAACGTGAGCGTGTACGCGTTCACGGTCCACTCGAGGCTCTCGATCGACGCATGCAGGTCCTCGCGGATCACCGGCAGCGCCGTCGTCACGACGAGGTTGTCCAGCGTCGCCATGAAGACGGCCGCCGACGTGATCGCAAATGTCCAGAGGGTTCGTGTTTTGGCGCTCATCTGAGCCTCCTTACTTGTGAGTCATCACTTACTTCGTCGTGAAAAAAAGGTCACGCGTCCTTCCGGCAGCCGTCGACGAGGCGCTGCGCCCAGCCTTCGTCGGCCTGGAGCAGATCCATGGAGGCCATGACGTTGAGCAGCATCCCCTTCGCGAAGAAATGCGCGACCCGCTCGGCGGGGACGTCCCCGACGCGCTCGACGTACTCGACCAGCTCGCCGTAGCCGCGCCGCACCACCTCGCGGATGTCGGGGTCGTCACACGCCGCGTACGACTGCATCTGCGCGTGGAGGTAGGTCGGATCGTTCGCGAGGCGGCCGACGTACGCCTCGCCGATCGCCTGCAAGGCCTCCTCGCCCTTGAGGCCGGCCGAGGCCGTGTGGAACATCTCGAGCGTGCCGCGCAGGCAGCGCTCGACGGTCGCCATGAACAGCTGCTTCTTGGTCCCGAAGAGGCGGAAGACGTAGGGCTGCGAGATGCCGACCGCGCGGGCGATCGCCTCGGTCGACCCGCCCTCGAGCCCGTGCTGGGCGAACTCGACCAGGGCGGCCTCGAGAATCTCGTCTCGCCGCTCGGTCGCCGACTTCCGTTCCGTCACTGCCATGAGATCCGAAAGTTAGCGATCACTCACTAACCTGTCAAGTCACTTGCGGATCAGGGCCATTCCGCGGGCGAGCCGCACCGGCTCTCGCGCCTGCTCCCGGACGAAGCGCGGGAACGCTTCCGTCGAGTTCACGTCGTCGGACAGGAGCACGCCCCCGTCCCGGAGATGCGGCCAGGCCTCGTTGAACTCGAACCACATGCATTCGAAGGAGTGCTCGCTGTCGTGCATGAAGGAGTCGATCGTCCCCAGACGCTCGAGCAGCGGCGGCAGCTCGTCCTGCGTGCGGCCGAGCACGAGCGTCCAGCGCTCCTTCAGGTCGGCCGGGATCAGCCAGCCAGGCTCCGCGCCCGAGGGGATGCCGGCGCGGCCCTCCCCCTCGTAAAAGGATCCTTCGTCGTAGGCGCGCCCGACCTCGCGCGGCAGGTCGACGGAGTGCAGGTGCCCCGTGCCGTTCGTCTGCAGCGCCAGCAGCGCGAAGGCCGTCGAGAAGCCGTTCGCCACTCCCGTCTCCACGGCGACCTCCGGTCGCAGCAGTCGAAGGACGGAGTACAGGTAAACGCCTTCCGTGTAGCCGATCGCACCGAGGGAGTGCCCGGTGCCGCCGACCCGCTCCTGATGCTCGCGGCCCTTCTCGAAGAGGTGCTGCATGAGCCCGCTCGCGCGCACCTCACGTGAGTACCCACCGAGCGCGGCACGGCCGCCGACGAAGGCGGCCACTTCGCTCCTGATCTTTCGCCGCTCGGCCGCACGCCGTGGATGCCGCGCTGCGCGAACGGCTCGGTACAGCGTCCGTTTCAAGGTCGCCGATCGTATCGTTGGGCGCGTGGACGTCACCGACGCACGCATCCTGCATCTGCCGGTGAACCTCGCCGGGACCGGCTGGGCCCACGTCAACGCCCTGCGCAAGAAGGACGTCGACGCGCGCCTGCTCGTCTTCTGGCCGCCGCGCTGGCGCCCCGACGAGTACGACATCAACCTCGACCTGCCACGGCAGGGCTTCCTTCGGCAGCAACTCGTGCAGTGGCGCGCGCTGGCGCGCTACCTGCCGCAGACCGACCTGTTCCATTTCTACTTCGGCAAGACGCTCGTCCCGAAGTCGCTGAACATGCCGATCCTGAAGGCCACGCGGACGCGCTCGGTGATGCACTTCCTCGGCGACGACATCCGCAACAAGCGCCTCGAGCAGCTCGACTACCGCAAGAAGTTCGACGCGACGATCGTCGGCTCGTATGCGGCGACGCGATGGGTGCCCGACGCGACCGCCGTGATCCCGCCCGGCCTCGACCTGAGCGGGTACGAGCCCGTGCCCGCGGTCGAGCGGGAGCGGCCGCTGGTCGTGCACGCACCCTCCGACCTGGAGAAGAAGGGCACCCGCTTCGTCGTCGAGGCCTGCAAGCAGCTTCCCGTCGACCTCGACGTCGTTCACGGCGTTCCGCACGAAGAGGCGGTGGAGCGCTTCAAGCGAGCCGACATCGTGGTCGACCAGATGCACTACCTCTGGCACGGCGTGTTCGCGATCGAGTCGATGGCGTATGGCAAGCCCGTCGTGACGCATCTCGACGCCGAGGCCGTGCGGCAGACCGAAGACGCGTTCGGCGTGAAGGTGCCGATCGTGGCGGCGACGAAGGACGAACTCGTGGAAAAGCTGCGTCCGCTGGTGGATTCCTTCGAGCTGCGCAAGCGGCTCGGGGACGAAGGGCGTGCCTACGTGGAGCGCGTCCACAACCTGGACACCGTCGCCGACCGGTTCATCGACCTGTACCGCACGTTGCTGTGAGACATGTCCCGGGACAGTCCCGGGACATGTCTAGGGCCTGGCCCTGGACGTGGCCATACTGGCCGTGATGCTTGCGCGGCTCAAAGAACTGTTGCGCCATTCCGCGATTTACGGGCTGGGATCGATCGTCGCGCGCGTGCTCGCAGTGCTGTTGCTGCCGCTCTATACGCGCTATCTCTCCCCGACCGACTACGGCCTGATCGAGACGCTCGTCGCACTCGCGGCCGTCCTGACCGCGCTCGTCGCGCAGGGGATGAAGAGCGCCTTCTTCCGCTTCTACTTCGACTCGGCCGAGCCGGCGCGCCGGTTGCTCGTCGTGCGGACCGCGTTCTGGTACGTCATGGCCGCCTCCACCGCCGTGCTCATCGCCGGCGTCGCGCTTGCGCAGCAGATCTCATGGCTTCTGTTCCACACACGCTCGCACGACGGGCTCGTCGTCGCGGCATTCATCGGGCTCTGGGCGGCGCTCAACTACGAACAGATGACCTCGCTCTTCCGCGTCGAGCAGCGCTCGACGGCGTACGTGGTCGCAACGCTCGCGAACGTCGCGATCACCATCGGCGCGACCGTGCTGCTCGTCGTCGCGTTCGACAAGGGCCCCGTCGGCGTCCTCGTCGGGAACTTCACCGGCACGCTCGTCATCTACGCAGCTCTGCTCGTCTACAGCCGTCACGCGCTCGGGCTGCAGTTCGACCGTCGCCTCTACCGCGCCATGAACCGCTTCGGGCTGCCGCTCGTTCCGTCGGCGGTCGCGTTGTGGCTCACCAACTTCAGCGACCGGTTCTTCCTCGTGAAGCTCACGGACGCGCACGAGGTCGGCCTGTACTCGATCGGAGTGCGCGTCGCCTCGGCAATCGTGCTGCTCCTGACGGCGTTCCGGATGGCGTGGCCGGCATTCGCGTACTCGATCGAGGACGACCGTGAGGCTCAGCGCGCCTACAGCTTCGTGCTCACATACGTCGTCTACGTCTGCTGCTGGCTGGCGCTCGCACTCGGCCTGCTGGCACCGTGGATCCTGAAGCTGATCACGACCGCGCCGTTCTATCCAGCGCAGAACGTCGTGGCTCCGCTCGCCTTCGGCGTTGCGGCGTTCGGCGCGTACGTGGTCGTGCAGATCGGCACCGGACGCGCGCGGCAGACGCGCGCGAACTGGATCGTCACCGGCGTCGCAGCGGCGCTCAACGTCGGCCTCAACCTCGTGCTGATCCCTGCATACGGACGGATGGGTGCGGCCGTCGCGACGGTCGCCGCCTACTCGCTCCTGTTCGTCGCGATGGCCTGGCGGGCGCAGATGGTCTTCCCGGTCCCGTATCAATGGCGCCGCGTCGCGACCCTCGGTGCGGTCGCGGTCGGCCTGACGGTGCTCGGGAAACTCGTCGACGCGCCACTCGCGCTCGCGCTCGTCCTGACGGCGGTCTACCCGTTGCTGCTGGGACTGCTCGGCTTCTACCTCCCGGCCGAGCGAAGACGCCTGCGCCGGCTGCTGCCTCTCCTCGGCAGATGACCGTCCTCGCCGCGATCCTGCTTGCGACGTCGCTGCACGTCACGGTGTGGCCGAACGGGCGCGAGCACACGCCGGTGCGCGTGCACACGCTGAGGTGTGCTCCACTCGGCGGGACGCTCCCGAATCGTCGTGCAGCCTGTCGCCGCCTCGCCGCGCTGAAGAGGCCGTTCGCGGGAGTGCCGCCCGCGCGGGTCTGCACGCAGATCTACGGCGGCCCGGCCGAGGCGCTCGTGACCGGTCGTGTGCGCGGCCGCCTAGTCCGTGCGAGCTTCAACCTGAAGAACGGGTGCGAGATCGCCCGCTGGGCGCGGCTGCAGATCGTCCTTGGCCGCATCCCTGCTTACGGCGGCTGAGAACGCGAGCGCGCCCGCCGTGTAGCCGACGGCGATCGCGAGGAAGACGACGCGCAGACCGACGTGCTGCAGCGCCTGGCCGACGGCGAGAAATCCGAGCGGGCCGATGATCGTCGCGATCGTGATCACCGCCGTCATCACCTTCGGCCGCAGTGCCTCGGGCGCGCGAACGGTGAGGATGCCGAACACCGGTGCGTTGACGAGCGGCGCGCAGAAACCGAACGCGGCGAGCACCACCATCACGGCCGGCCACGGCATCTCGATCGGCAGCAGCCAGAGCGGCACCGCCATGCCGAGGACGCCGGCCGCGGCCAGCTTGAGCAACGGCACCCTGCGCACGATCTGCGTCGCGAGCAGGCTCCCGATCAAGGCGCCCGCACCGAAGGCCGCGAACAGGAAGCCGACGACCTTCGGGTCGCCGTCGTAGCGGCGGACGACGAGCACGGGCAGCGAGACGAACAGGCCCTGCGCAACGAAGTTGAGGATCGCCGCGGCCGCCATCATCGGTCCCAGCAGCTTGTCGCGAACGACGTAGCGAAGGCCTGCGAAAACGCCGCGCGACGACTCGTCGGAAGCGACGCGCTTACCGGCACGAACGAACGTGAAGATGACGAAGAAGGAGAACGCATACGTGCAGGCGTCGATCAACAAGACGGCCGGAGCACTGATCCAGGCGATCAACAGCCCGGCGATGATCGGGCCGCCGAGCTGCGTCAACTGCGTCGCCGCCTGGACGAATGCCGACCCCTGCGCGACGAGCGTCTCGTCCTCGCCGAGGACCTCGGGGAGGATCAACCGCGAGGACGCGTAGTACGGCGCCATGAAGCAGCCCAGCAGGAACGTGAAGACGAGCAGCAACGGGAAGCTGAGGTGCCCCGTCCAGTGGAGGATCGGGATCGCGGTCATCAGCGGCGCGCGTGCCGCATCCGCGACGTTCATCGTCCGCTTGGCGCCGAGCCAGGCGATCAAAGAGCCGCTCGGGATGCCCAGGAGCCCGACCGGTAGCAGCTCCGCAGCAAGGACCCAGCCTGTCTTGGCCGTCGACCCTGTGGTGACCAGGACGAACCACGGGAGGGCGACGTAGGTCATCGCCGAGCCTGTCAGCGAAACGAGCTCTGCCACGACGATGGCTGCCAGGGAGCGATTCCGGAGCAGGCTCATGGCTCAGGATAATAAGACGTACGTACGGTTTTGTAAAGTGAGGGCGTGCCGAAGGTCTCGGAGGAGCATCTCGAGTCCCGCCGCGAGGAGATCCTCGCCGGCGCGAGGCGCGCCTTCGCGCGTCATGGCTACGAGGGAGCGACCGTTGCGCGCCTCGAGGAGGAGATCGGGCTTTCGCGCGGCGCGATCTTCAACTATTTCCCGGACAAGTGGGCGCTCTTCTTCGAGCTCGCGGCCCGCGACCAGCACGAGCTCACGACGCTCCTGATGGAGCAGGGGATCGACGCGACGATTCGCCATCTCGCCGAAGAGAGGCCCGACTGGATGGCTGTCTACTTCGACATCCTGCGCCTGCTCCGGCGCGACCCGGCCCGCAGAAAGGAGTTCGAGCAGCGCGGGGGCGAGGGCCGCGAAGAACGGATCGACGCATGGCTGAAGCGGCTGATCGAGAGCGGCACGGTTCGTCCCGACCTGAAAGCTGAAGACCTTGCGCTCTTCGTCAACGTCGTCGCTAACGGTGTCGCCCTCGCCCGCTCGCTGGACCTTCCGATCGACGCAGACGCCCTGTTGAGGCTGGTGCACGCAGGCATCGACCCGGACGACAAGTAGCATCGCGCGGCTGATGCGCGACATCACCGTTCTCATCACCGCCTCCGGTGCGCCCGGCACGGCCGCGCTCCTGCGCGCACTGCGCACGAACGGCGAGCGCGGTGTGCGCGTCGTCGGCACGGACATGTCGCCTCAGGCCGTCGGCCGGCAGTTCTGCGACCGGTTCTACGTCGTGCCGCCCGGCGGCGACCCGGGCTTCGTCGATGCGATCCTCGACATCGTTCGCCGGGAGAACGTCGACGTCGTGCTGCCGCAGTCGTCATTCGACCTGCTCGGCCTGGCGGAGGCACGCGAGCGCTTCATGGCGAGCACGGTGCTCGTGTCGCCGCCCGAGGCGATCCGGACTGCGAACGACAAGGCCGCCGCCTACGCGGTGCTCGAGCGCCTCGGACTGCGCGCCCCTGCGTCGCGGAAGGTCATGGGCGCTCGCGCCCTCGCAGCCGCGGCGGAAGAGCTCGGCTACCCGGGGCGCCCGGTCTGCTTCAAGCCGGTCTTCAGCTCCGGCTCACGCGGGTTTCGCGTGCTCGACGCGACCGTCGACCGTGCACGCCAGCTGCTCGAGGAGCGCCCGGGCAACCTGGCGATGCGCCTGGAGGACGTCGTCGCGCTCCTGCCCGACGAAGGCGGTCCCGACCTGCTCGTGATGGAGCTCGCGCAGGGACGCGAGCGGACGGTCGACGGAATCGCACGGTCGGGACAGGTCGTCCTCGGCCACGCGAAGACGCGCGAGTCGATGCGCGCCGGGCTCGCGATGTACTTCGAGACGCTGACCGACCACTGGCTGCTCGAGGTGGCCCAGCGAATCGTCGCCGAGCTCGGCATCGAGTACTTCTTCAACATCCAGCTCGTGGGCGACCATGTGATCGAGATCAACCCGCGCATCTCGACGGTCGTCTACCAGGAAGACCTGAATCTCCCCTACCTCGGCATCAAGAGCGCACTCGGCGAGATCTCGCACGAGGAGCTCGCGCAACTGAGCGCACGCGTGCGTCCTTCACGCCGGGCGCTGCGCTACTTCGACCAGGTCGAGTGGGACGAGAGCTCACCTGCGGACATGCACCTGCCGCCGCGCTCGTGGACTCCCTCGAGCACTCTCGAGTAGAGCCTGTCCCAGCCGCCTGACGTGAGCGGGTCGAAGCGGTCGGGGTGCCATAGGATCGCGAAGGCGCCGCCGTTCAGGGCCGCCCAGTCGAGGAGCCGGGTCAGTTGCGGCTCTGCGCGCTTGGCGGACAGCCCGAGGTAGCGCTCTTCGGCGAGCGTCGCATCCATCGCGGCGAGCGGGATCTCGAGCACTTCGCTGGGTGCCTCGCGCTCGAAGTCCCACGGGTGGAAGGGGCGCGCGATGCCCGCGCGGAAGCCGACCGCGTCCGGGAAGCCGAGGGTCGTGTCGTAGCGGAACGGCAGCTGCGCGATGTTCCGGTGCGGGTCGCCGCGCAGATAGTGGTAGCGATGCCCGTGGACCGGACCGGCGAGCTCCTCGAGCGCCGCTTTCTCCTCGAGCAGCCGCCCTCGGTCGTCAGCGGCCGTGTAGCTGCCGTGCAGCCCCACCTCTGCGCCCGCTGAGAGGACCGTTTCCACGAGTCGTGGCCTCAGCTCGTCGTACACCGCTGGCGCGGCGCCGTCGTGCGGGTCGTGATGACCTGCGAGGACGAAGAACGTCGACGCGCTCGCACCCGCGCGCCGCTCGAGTGCCGCGATCTGGTCGAAGCGCCAGTTCGGATCGGTGCCGCGCAGGCGATGCAGCGGCGCCGCGGCGAGCGCCGTCGCTTCGCGGAACGCAGGCGCCGCGCGTGCGCGAAGAACGTTGCCCTTCACGCGCGCGGCCGCGCCGCGCAGGCCGATCCGGGTCCAGCGCCAGGGATTGTCGACGTCGTGCGTGAGCGCGACCGCGAGCTCGTTCCCGCGCACGCCCAGCTTGCGGCGTAGTCGTTCGAGCGGCGGGTCGAGCGGGTCGAGACACGACCATTCGGCGCGGAAGCGGCCGTGCTCGTCGCGGCGACCGGCGCGCTCTTCGACGCGCGCCAGGTGGAAGAAGCCGGCGGCCACATCGTCGTCGCTCGGGAGCTCCCCGCGCTCGACCTGCTCCCAGGCCCGTGCGTTGTACGGCACGTCGTCGCCGAAGCCGAGCTCGGTCGCCCCGATCGAGTCAAGCACCCACCGCGCGCGTCGCTCGACGCCCGGGGGAATCACGACAGCGCGCTCCGCAGGACGCGCGCGAGATGCACGAGGGCCGGCTTCGGGTCGTCGAGCGCGAACACCGCGTCGACGTAAGGAGGCCGTTGCGGCGTCGGCCGCTCGCCCGGTAGCAGCGTGATCGCCCACCGCTTCCCGTCACCGTTCCTGGGCGCCTCCGGCAGCGTCTCGCCGACGAGGTCCGCGTACGCGATGCGCGGCAGATCGATGCCGCAGGCACTCGCGAGCCCGTGCCACTGCCACAGGCGTGGGTTGATCTCCATCAGCTTGAAGCGTCCGTCACGCGTATCCCGCTTGAACTCGACCTGCGAGAGGCCCGTGTACTCGAACGCTGCGAGAAGGCGCAGCGCGGAGTCGACCGCCTCCTGCTCCCATACGGCCTCGCCGACGCGGCACGTTCCTATGCCGGGCGGTGTCTGGCGCAGCTTGCGCCCGCAGAACACGCCGAGCGGCTTCCCATCGCGTGCGAGGTAGCTTCCGACCGTGTAGAGCGTGTCGTCGCCACCGGGGACGAATTCCTGGACGATCGCACCGAACTCCTCTGTCTTCGCGACCGCCTCTTCGAGCTCCGTGGGCGTCTCGCAGCGAAAGGCCTGTCGCTTGTAGCGGCGCTTGAACTCGATCGGCCGGTCCGGCTTGACGACGACCGGAAAGGAGCCGGGGTCGAGCTCCGGGGTTTCCACGCCTGCGGCTTGCGCAGTCTCGAGCTGGGTGCGCTTGCTCTGCACCTGCGAGAGGAGCTCCCAGGAGGGGAAAGGCGACAGCACCTGCAGGTCGTCCGCATACTGCGCGATCGCGTTGAGCGAGTCGTCGTGCGTCGGGAAGACCACGACTTCGCCGAGCGCACGCACGAAGTTCACGAAGCGGTGCTCGTCGACGAATGGATCGGGCGAGACGAAGCGCTCGGCGTAACGTGAGCGGAACCCGAGCGCGCTCGGCCGGTGATCCACGGCGAGCACGCGGATGCCGGCGCGCCCGAGCGAGCGGACCGCGGCCAGCCCGTTGACCCAGCCGACGTCGATCACAGCCGCGGCGGGACGCACGCGCGTCTAGCGAAGGTCGTTCAGTGCGGACATGTCGACGGCGGAAGGCTCCCACTCGCCTGCCGCAGCGTTGGCGTGCACCTGCTCCGGCTTCGTCGCGCCGGAGATGACCGATCCGACGGCCGGCTGCGCCAGCAGCCCACCGATCGCAACGTCCAGCAGCGTGACGCCGCGCTCCTGCGCGAAGGCTTCGAGCGCCTCCAGGAGGTCGAAGGCCTCGTCCGTGAACACCTCGTCACGGGTGGCAAGCCGTGTCCCTTCAGGACGCGCCTCCCCGCGCCGGTACTTGCCCGTCAAGAGCCCGCTGGCGAGCGGGAAATAGGGCAGGACGCCGATGCCGAGGCGCTCGCAGGTCGGCAGCAGCTCCTCCTCCGCCTCGCGACGCAGCAGCGAGTACCGGTTCTGCGCGCTGACCGGGCGCGCCCAGCC
>Ga0136846_1214433_pt1 | contig 16744 bp, 15 predicted proteins | sample HopSoiMetagenom2_FD_96841 | JGI IMG/M metagenome (GOLD analysis project Ga0136846, IMG submission 96841) | Grasslands soil microbial communities from Hopland, California, USA - 2 Assembly 2016 (version 4) | ecosystem: Environmental > Terrestrial > Soil > Grasslands | place: USA: Hopland...
CCCTGCCGCCCACCTCCCTGCCGCCCACCTCCCTGCCGCCGCCGGCGTCGCCCCCGCCGCCCTAGCCGCCTTCCGCCACACCTCAGCCCACGCCGAGTCAATAACCTTCCTAGCCCTGGCCGCCCTAGCCATCGTCGGCGTAGCCCTCTCCGTCACCCACCTCATCGAACACCACAACACCCCCAGCTAACCCCGCACCCCAGCTAACCCCGCAGGGCTGGATCCGCAGTCGCGGACGGCGGCTCTGCGGCCTGTTACCAGAGAGAACCCTGAGAGCCCCGTGCCGCTTGATGCGCTATCCCGGGACATAGCGGGGTGGATATGGCTTACGGGGTGGATCCGGTACCTCCTGGGGTCCTTGATCCACCCGGGAAGCCGGATCCACCCGTTAATCCGCCCGCCCGGGCAGCTGCCGGGCCGCTGGTGCCGGAGCGGCCAGTCCGGGCGGGAATACCCGCCGCCGGTGCCGGGCCAGAGCAGGATCGCCGCTTCAACGGCCAGGCGGCGGCCATGGCTCACATTCTCACATTCGACAACCTTCTTTTTTCCGGGGGTAAATCGACACGATAATTCGTGAAGCGAATGGGAGTCCGAATCGTCGCGACGGGAGGTGCCCGGGCGGGCTACGTCCAGGTTGCTCAGGTACATTCGAGGGCTGGAAAGGAGTGGCGATGGCCATCGTGGTGCTGGTGCTCTGGCTGTTCACCGCCGGAGCAGGATTCTCCGTGCTGGTATCCAGCAACCTCGGCCGTTCCCGCCCCGCCGTTGCACCCGCGGCACCCGCGGCACCCGTTTCGGTCTCCGTCGCCTCAGCCTCTGCTCCGGCCTCCTCGGCCTCCTCACCGGCCGTCCCGGCGTCACCGGCCGTCCCGGCCTCACCGGCCGCGCAGGCGCCGGCTGCTTCGAAGCGGGAACTGCGGCGCGCGGCGCGGAACCGGTTCGATCCGCCCTCGCTGACCGCCGCCAGGCAGGTCCCGATGGTGCCGGGACTGCGGTCGCTGCTGGAGTTCGCGCACCCGGCCCTGGCGATCACCGGCCTGGCCTTCTGGCTGGGCTTCACGCTCGTGCACAACCGCGCGCTCGGCTGGATCGCATTCGGCCTGGTGACGGCGACGGTGTGCCTGGGACTGACCTGGTTCGCGGCTAACACCCGCGCGGCGCGCCGGGACCAGGACGGCCAGGACCGGGACGAGTCCGCCCCCTCGTTCGGCATCCGTCTTGTCGTCCTGCATGGCGCGGCCGCCGCGGTGACCTTCGTGCTGGCCGCCCTGACCGCTCTCGTCCTCAGCCACTAAGACCGGTAGAGGCGGGCGGCCACGTAAAAGTGGCCAGTGCACCCGACCGCCTGCACGAATAGGGGGAGACGAGCGACCACTGAGCCTGGGAGCGTCTGGATTATTGGCTCAATGATCTCGGCCGCCGGGTGCACTGACCACTACCCATGACTACGGGGGCCGGCTCGCGGCGGCTCACCCGGATGACCCCGCGTAAGAAGCTGGTAAGAATTTCCTCGGGTGGAGTTGAACCGGGCGCCGACCAGGGACGGTTACATGGACAGATAACCCTGAAGGCGATCTCATGTCGTGCTGGCCAGAGGACGGGAGCCCCAAACCCTGGAAACCCCGAAGACCCTGGAAGGCCTGGACTCCCAGCAGACCCCAGCAAATCCGGACCCCCCGGAGTCCGAAGACGTCCCGGACCCCGAAGACATTCCGGACACCGGCGACATCCCGGACCCCGAAGTATCCACGGTGCCCGAAGAAGCCCCGAACGACTCCGGGGTGACGGATGCCCCCCAGGAACCTCAGCCGGCCCCGAAGGCGTCGCGAATGCTTCCCCGCGGCATCAGCAGGCGCCGGATGCTGACCGCGCTCGGCATCGGCACCGGCGCGCTGATCGCCGAACAGGCCCTCGTCGCTGACGGGATTCCCCCGGCCGGCACTAGCCCCGGAGTGTTCCGCAGCGCCCCGCCCCAGCCCAGCGGCTACGCCCCCGACGGCACTGCGGGCCGCGTCGCCGCACTTTCGCTCAAGGACGTCAAGCTTCTCGACAGCCCCTTCCGCCAGAACCAGGCCCGGAACACTACCTACCTCCTGTTCCTCGACCCCGAACGGATGCTCCGCTCCTTCCGCCTCAACTACGGCGAGCCCTCAGCTACCGAGCCGCTCGGCGGCTGGGAGAAACCGGACTCGCTGATCCGCGGTCACATGACCGGCCACCTGCTGTCCGGCCTGGCGCTGACCTACGCCAGCACCGGCGACGAAGCTGTCCGGACCCGCGGCCGCTACCTGGTCAGCCAGCTTGCCGCCCTTCAGGCCAAGGCGGGAAACGCGGGCTTCCGCCCCGGCTACCTGTCCGGCTTCCCCGAGCACTACTTCGACCTGCTCGAGCAGGGCGGCGGCCCGATCTGGTCGCCGTACTACATGATCCACAAGTACCTGGCCGGGATGATCGACCAGTACCAGCTGGCCGGCGACGACCAGGCGCTCGACGTGGCCATCAAGCTGGCCGACTGGGTCGAGTGGCGGACGAACCCGGACCGCGTTCCGTACGGCCAGATGCAAATGGTCCTGAACACCGAGTTCGGCGGGCTGCCCGAGGCCCTGGCCAACCTCTATACGATCACCGGCCGGGAGCGCTACCTGGCCACCGCGCAGCGCTTCTACCACGCCGTGGTGCTCGATCCCCTGGCCGAGGGCGAAGACAACCTGCCCGGCCTGCAGGCCAACGTGACCACCCCCAAGATCATCGCCAGCCTGCGGATGTGGGAGGAGACCGGCAGCGGCAAGTACCGCGACATCGCCCAGAACTTCTGGGACATCGTGACCGGCCACCACGTATACGTCATCGGCGGGGTAGGCAACTACGAGCACTTCCAGCAGCCCGACACCGTAGCCGCCCAGCTGTCCAACTTCACCTGCGAGAACTGCGTCAGCTACAACATGCTCAAGCTGACCCGGCTGCTCCACTTCCACCAGCCGCGGCGGGTCGACCTGCTCGATTACTACGAGCGCACCCTGCTCAACCAGATGCTGGGGGAGCAGGACCCCGCCTCGCCGCACGGCTTCAACTGCTACTACACCGGCCTGTCGACGGGCGCCTACAAGCGCCAGCCGCTCAACTACTTCCCGCAGGGCAACCCGGACATCTACGCCACCGACTGGGACACCTTCACCTGCGACACCGCCAGTGGCCTGGAGACCCAGGCCAAGTTCGCCGACACCATCTACAGCCGGGACGCGGACGGTGTCTCCGTGAACCTGTTCGTCCCGTCCGAGGTCAACCTCGGAAACATCACGTTCAGGCAGGACACCGGATTCCCCGACGACCCGGTCGTCCGGCTGTCCGTAGCGTCCGGCGCCGCCACCTTGGCGCTGCGGGTCCGGGTGGCGAAGTGGGTGGCCAAGCCGCCCGTGGTCCGGCTCAACGGCGCGCCGGTCACGGGCCTTTCCGGCGCCTGGCCGAGCGGCTGGATCACGCTGCGGCGGCACTGGCAGGCGGGCGACCGGCTCGAGATCACCATGCCGATGCAGCTAGCCGTCGAGCCGACCCCCGACCACCCGGAGGTGCAGGCGCTGACCTACGGGCCGGTCGTGCTCAGCGCCGTCCACCCCCGCAACCCCGGCATGCTCACCCCGCAGCTCGAAATGGACTCGATCAGCCGGACGTCCGCTCCCCAGCTGGCCTTCGACGCCGTCGCCAACCACCAGCCCGTCACGCTGCTCCCCATCGCCCGCGCCACCCGCGAGTACTACACGACCTATTTCCAGATGGACTGAGCCGGTGACACCCGACTCCGCGCCGGAACCCCTGGACGTGGCCAGGCTGACGCCCTCGTCGCCGGTCACCGCGGCCGACGCCGCCGCGGCGATCCAGTCCTGCTACGGCCTGGCCGGCGACCTGATCCGCCTCCCCGGCGAGGCTGACGACAACTTCCTCCTGGACAGCGGGGGAGAGCGCTACGTAGTGAAATTCGCCCACCTCCGCGCCGATCCCGCCGTCGTCGGCGTCCAGGTCCGGGTCCTGCGTCACATCGAGGCGACCGCGCCCGCGCTGCCGGTACCGCGGGTACTGACGCCGCTGGAGCCGGCCGCCCCGGCCGGCCAGCCCTGGGCGGTGGTCCCGGACGGCCCGCTGCGCGGCCGGGTCGTGCACGCGCTGAGCTACCTCGACGGCCGCCTGCTCCGCTCGGTGACCACGGATCCGCCGCTGCGCCGCGCCCTGGGCGCCACCCTGGCCGAGCTCGGCCAGGCCCTGCGCGGCTTCGACGACCCGCTGGTGCACCGCCCGCTGCTGTGGGACCTCGCCCAGCTACCTCAGCTCCGCCCGCTGGCCGCCGAACGTCCCCCGGGTCCCCGCACCGCCCTGCTCACCGCGCAGCTCGCCCGGCTCACGACCGAGATCCTGCCGCGGCTGGCGAGCGAGCGCCGCCAGCTCCTGCACAACGACTTCAGCCCGGACAACACGCTGATCTCAGCCGACGGCGCAGCGGTCAGCGGGATCATCGACTTCGGCGACGTCACCGTCACCGCGCTGGTCAACGACGTCGCCATCGCGGTCGCCAACCTGATCGCCGACGACCGCGATCCACTCGGCCCCGGGCTGGACCTGGTCGCCGGCTACCACGCCGTCACGCCGCTCACCGCGGCCGAGCTCGGCCTGCTGCCCGACCTGATCCTGGGGCGCGTCGTGGCCCGGATCATCATCAGCGAATGGCGCGCCGAACGGTTCCCGGAGAACCGCGAGTACGTCCTGCGCAACACCCCCCGGGCGTGGGAGCAGCTGAACCGGCTGCTTAGCATCGGCGGAGAGCAGATCGCCGCGCGCATCCAGGAGGCTACCCGTGCGTGACACCGCGACCATGGTCAACGGCTTCGACATGTCATCCGTCGACGCCCTCGACCCCGAGCTGCGCACGATCGTCGAGCGCCGGGCCAGCCTGCTCGGCCCGGCCTACAAGCTCTTCTACCGCAACCCGGTGCGCATCGTCCGGGGCGAGGGCGTGCACCTGTACGACGCGGACGGCCAGGCCTACCTGGACGCCTACAACAACGTGCCGTCGGTCGGGCACTGCCACCCGCGGGTGGTGGAGGCGATCGCCCGGCAGGCGGCCACCCTGAACACCCACACCCGGTACGCCAGCGAGCTCATCCTGGACTACGCCGAGCGGCTGCTCGGCACCTACCCGGCCAGCATCGGGAACGTCATGTTCACCTGCACCGGCAGCGAGGCGGTCGACCTCGCGCTGCGCATCGCGCGGTTCTGCACCGGCGCCGACGGGGTCGTGATCACGGCCAACGCCTACCACGGCGTGACCGCGGCGGCAGCCGAGATATCGCCCAGCCTCGGCCCGGCCGTCCCGCTCGGCCGCGCGGTGTGGACGGTGGCGGCGCCCGGTCCCGGCGACACGCACGATTCCCTGGCCGCCCGGGTGCGGACGGCGATCGCCGACATGAACCGGCACGGCGTCCGGCTGGCCGCGTTCATCGCCGACACCCTGTTCTCCTCCGACGGGATCCGGCCGGAGCCGGCCGGGTTCCTGCGGCCGGTGGCGGACGCCGTCCGCGCGGCGGGCGGGCTGTTCATCGCGGACGAGGTCCAGCCCGGGTTCGGCCGCACTGGCGAGGCCATGTGGGGCTTCCAGCGCCACGGCGCCGAGCCCGACCTGGCCGTCATGGGCAAGCCCATGGGCAACGGCATGCCGATCGCCGGGGTGGCCGCCCGCCCGGAGATCCTCCAGGAGTTCGGCAACAAGATCAGGTACTTCAACACGTTCGGCGGGAACTCGGTGTGCGTCGCCGCCGCGGCCGCGGTACTCGACGTCATCGAGACCGAAGGCCTGCGCGAGAACGCCCGGGTCGTGGGCGGCTACCTGCGCGATGTCCTGGAAGGGATCGCGAAAGACGAGCCCCGGATCGGCGCGGTCCGCGCGTGCGGCCTGTACGCCGCCGTCGATTTCGTCCGCCCCGGGGACGGCGAGCCCGACGGCGACGCCGCCCTGCGCGTAGTCAACGGCCTGCGCGAGCGCCGCGTCCTGATCAGCGCCACCGGCCCCGACGGCAGCAGCCTCAAGATCCGCCCCCCGCTCCCCTTCAGCCGCCCCGACGTCGACCAGCTCGCCGACGCCCTCACCGCCACCCTCCGCACCCGGTGACAGCGCCGCGGGCCCCTACCCGGGAGGTAAGGACCCGCGGCGGGAGCACTACGCCGTCCAGGCGGGGGAGCGGCCGAGGTAGCACAGCAGCGTGGCCGCGTCGCCGGCGCCCGCCTCGGCGTCCAGGGCCGCGGCGTAGACGCCGTACTGCCGCAGCGGCTCCACGATGCCCCTCGCCACCGGGGTCAGCGCCCGGGCCAGCGCGGCGGTGAGCGGCGAGGCCTGCCCCGTCGCGGCCGCGATGTCCCAGGCGTGGATGGCCGCGTCCAGCGCCGCCGCGGCGGCCGCGTCCGCGGGCGGCATCGGCCCCTGCGGGAGCGGGGTCGGAATCGGGCCGCCGTCCGCGCTGACCGCGGCCCAGGCCGGGGCCGACGCCTCGAGCGCGGCCTCGGCGTAGGCCAGCGGCTCCCCGTCGAGCTGACCCGACGGGGCGAACGGGTTCTCGCCGGACGGCTGCGTTCCCGCGATGACCGCCGCCCACACCCCCTGGTCGAGCGCCGCGTGCTGCAGCACCTGAAGAGCGTTCCACTCGGTGCACGGCGTCGTCCGCCGCCAGCCGTCCGCCGGTACGCCCGCCACCGTGGCCCGCAGCCCGGCGCGCGCCTCGTCCAGTACGTCCCAGCCGGTCAGCGTGATCTCGCTCATCTTCGTCATCCTTCCGTAGTTACCTGGCGAATTCCGCAGTGCTCCGCTAGCCCCGCTTATGACCGCGCCTTACGCGGCAGCCCGAACCCGACTGCGAACGATCCGGCCAGCAGGGCCGTCGTGGCCAGCGCGGTCCACTCGGCCGCGTGCAGGTAGAGCGGCACGTGCTGGCCGTGCCCGCCGATCAGGGCGAAGAAGATCGCGCCGATCCCGGCGATGCCGAGCGACATGCCGAGCGAGTTGACCGTCTGCAGGACGCCGGAGGCCGAGCCCATCTCCCGCGGCCGGACGCCGGCCATCACGATGTCGAACAGCGGCACGAAGACCATGCCCATCCCGATCCCGCCGATCACCATCGGGGCCAGCAGGTCGACCGTGGAGATGGCCGGGCCGGCGCCGCGCAGCGTCGCGTAGATCCCGAGCAGCCCGGCCGTCTCGACGACCAGGCCGGCGTGCAGTACCCGGCGGCCCAGCCTGGTCATCGTGATGCCGCCGATGGCGGAGCCGACGAACGCGCCCGCCGCCCACGGCGCCGTCGTGACGGCCGAGTGCCACGGGGTGAAGCCCAGCCCGTTCTGCAGGAACACGTTGAAGATCATCACGATGCCGCCCAGCGAGCCGGTGAACACGACGGAGAACACGATGCCCGCGGTGTACGGACGGTGCCGGAAGATGGACGGCTCGACCAGCGGGTCACGGCCCGCGCGCTGCCGCCGCACCTGGTACCAGCCGAACCCGGCCAGCGCCAGCACGGCCCCCGCCATCATCACGAACGCCCAGGCCGGCCAGCCCAGCGAGCGCCCCTGCGCCAGCGGGAAGACCAGGCCGAACATGGCCACCGCAGCCAGCGCCGCCCCCGGCAGGTCCAGCCGCGCCCGCCGCACCCGGCCCGGCCCGCCAGCGGGCAGCGCCCAAGCGCCGAGCACCAGCGCGGCCAGCCCGACCGGCACGTTCACCGCGAAGATCGCCCGCCAGCCCGTGCCGAGCACGTTCAGGCTGATCAGCCCGCCCGATGCGATCGGCCCGAGCATCGCCGACAGGCCCATCACCGGCCCGTAGACGCCGAACGCCTTGCCCATCTCGTGGGCCTCGAACATGTCCCTGATCAAGCCGAAGACCTGCGGCAGCATGACCGCCCCGAGCAGCCCCTGGACGGCCCGGGCGCCGATGAGCTCGGCCGCGTTCTGCGCCGCCGCGCACGCCGCCGAGGCCAGCACGAACCCGGCCATCCCGGTCAGCAGCATCCGCCGCCGCCCGAAGATGTCGCCCAGCCGCCCGCCGGTCAGCAGCCCCACCGCCATGGCCAGCGCGTACGCGGCGGTCACCCACTCGATGACCGCGTAAGACCCGCCCAGCTCCCGCCGGATCGTCGGCGCGGCCACCTGCGCGATGGTCGAGTCCAGCAAGTCCATGACCGCCGCCGTGACCACCGCCCCGAACGCCACCCACCGCACCTTCCGCCCCAAACCCCCCGCCAGTCCCGCAGACCCTGCCGATCCCGCGGATCCTGCCGATCCCGCGGATCCTGCCGATCCCGCGGATCCTGCCAGGCCTGCTGATCCGGTGGATTCCGTGGATCCTGCGGACCCTGCCGATCCCGCGGACACTGCCGATCCTGCGGATCCTGCCAGGCCTGCCGATCCCGTGGATCCTGCGGACCCTGCCGATCCCGCGGACACTGCCAATCGCTCCATCCCCACCGTTCCCATGGACCCCGCAGTTCCCGCGAAACCAGCCTCCGCGCCCCCGATCGCACCGGCTCGATGCTCCATTGATCCGGTGGTAGCCGGCTCAATGCTCCATCGAGCCGGCTGGCCAGCGCCTGGCGCGGGGACTTGGCGGGTCGCCGCGTCCACGCCCTCGCGGGCTGCGTCCACGCCCTCGCGGGCTGCGTACGTGGTTTCTGGTTCTGATGACATCGGTTGAGCCTCCCGTTGCCTCGATGTCTGCCCCGCCAGTCGATCCAACGGAACAAAATCTTCTGTTCCAAGCTTAACAGAACGGAATGATTTGTTCCAGTGCTTGCTACACTCATCTTCATGACCGAGACGAACGCGCGGCCCGCCCGGCGCGGCCCGATGAGCGGCCGCCAGGCCGAAGCCGCCCGTAACGACCAGCGGATCCTGGACTCGGCCCGGGCGGTGTTCGTGGCCGACCCCGGCGCGCCGATCACCGCGGTGGCCAAGCACGCCGGCGTCGGCATCAGCGCGCTCTACTCCCGCTATGCGAGCAAGGAGGAACTCCTCCGCACGCTCTGCACCGACGGCCTGCTGATCTTCGTGACGGAGACCGAGGCGGCCCTGGCGCGCCTGAAGGCGGGGGAGGACCGCTGGCAGGTCTTCGCCGATTACATGCGGAACCTGACCGACGCCGACACCAGCTCGCTGACCCGTGCCTTCGCCGGCAAGTTCGCCCCCACACCGGAGATGTTCGCCCTGGCCACCCGGTCCAGCGAGCTCAGCGAGGAACTGTTCGGCCTGGTTCGAGACGTACTCCGGCCGGACCTGGCGCTGCACGACCTGTCGGTGTCGTTCGAGCTGGTCGCCGCGGTCAAGTTCGCCGACCCGGCCCGGACTGCCGAGCTGCGTCGGCGCTACCTGGCCCTCATCCTCGACGGCATGCGCGCCGACGACCGCGGCGAATTGCCCGGCTCACCCCCCGGCTGGCAGGAGATCAGCGAACGCTGGAACGCCGGCTAAGAGCCAGACTCCGGCTAACAGCCAGACTCCGGCTAACAGCCAGACTCCGGCTAACAGCCAGACTCCGGCTAGCCCCGAAAAGCTAGTCCTGCGCTTCCCGGGCCCGCTTGCGCCGCTTGCCCTCGTGCATGGCCACCACCCGGGCCACCGGGATCGCCCGGCCCTCCTCCACCAGGTCTGCGGACAGCGCCTGCGGCGCGGGCAGCTCACCCGCCCAGGCCGGGTGCCCGCCCAGCAGGCCGGGCACGCTGTGCACGGTGAAGTCCGCGGGCGTCACCGCGTCGATGTCGGCCCACCGGACCGGGAACGAGACCTGCACCCCGGGCCGCACCCGCGGGCTGTAGGCCACCGCCACCGTGGCCCCGTAGGCCCGCGTCGAGTCCAGGAACACCTTGCCCTCGCGGTCATCCTTGATGAAGGCCGTGGTGGCCAGTGCCGGATCGAGCCGCTCGGCCCGGGCCGCGATGGCCCGGGTGACCGCGGCCGCCTGCTCGGCGTCGACTGAGGCATCCACCGGCACGAACACGTGCAGGCCCTTGGACCCGCTGGTCTTGACCGCCCCGGCCAGGCCCACCTCGTCCAGCGCCCGCCGGATCAGGTGCGCCGCCGCCACCGCCTGCCCGAACGGCCCGCCGGGCGGCGGGTCGATGTCCAGCACCAGGTACGACGGCCGGTCGAGGTGCCCGGCCAGGCTGAGCGTCGCGTGGTACTCCACTGCTCGCTGGTTGGCCAGCCACAGCAGCGTCCGCCAGTCGTCGCACAGCGGGTACCGGACCTCCCGCCGGGACGACTCCGCCCACATGGTGAACGAGTCGATCCACGACGGCGCGTAGTCCGGCAGGTTCTTCTGCATGAACGGCTGCTGGCCGGCCCGCACCCGGATCACCGACAGCGGCCGGCCGCGCAGCTCAGGCAGGATCAGCCCGGACACGGCCTCCAGGTAGTCCACCAGGTCCCGCTTGGTCGCCCCCGCCCCGTCGAACAGCGAGTCATCGAGATGGGTCAGCTTTATCCCATCCCGTTCCGCGTCGCTCATGACTAACGGTCTATCACGGCTACTGTGAGAACCGGCAGGAAGGAGCCGCGACGATGGCGTTCAGCGGGTGGCCGGAAGAGGCCCTGGATTTCTACGACGGGCTCGCCGCCGACAACACCAAGACCTACTGGACCAAGCACAAGGCCGTCTACACGGACCAGATCCTGGCGCCGATGACCGAGCTGACCGAGGAACTGGCCGCGGAGTTCGGCGAGCCGAAGATCTTCCGGCCCTACCGGGACATCAGGTTCAGCAAGGACAAGACCCCGTACAAGACGCACATCGGCGCGGTCGTCGGCGAGACCGGCTACGTCCAGCTGTCGGCCGAGGGCCTGGGCGCGGGCGCCGGGATGTGGGAGATGAACCCGGAGCAGCTAGCCCGCTACCGCCAGGCGGTGGCCAGCGACCGGCTCGGCCCCGAGCTCGAGCAGATCGCCGCCGGGCTGGAGCAGGCCGGCATCACCGTGCACGGGCACGGCGTGCTCAAGTCCGCGCCGCGCGGCTACCCGGCCGACCACCCCCGCATCGCGCTGCTCCGCTACAAGGGGATAACCGCCTGGCAGCAGTGGCCCGCCGGGGCCTGGCTGGAAAGTGCCCAGGCCCGGGACCGCGTTAGTTCTTTCCTCCGAACGACCCGGCCTCTTTGCTCCTGGCTCACCCTCAACGTCCGGCGCTGACGGCGCCATCGTGCGGCTGACCAGGATAATGACTGGTCGCCGGGGCCGCTGGGACGGCGCGGACGGAACAGGCTGCCCGGTTCTTCCTCGCCCGGCTGCCCGTGTCCATTCGGCTGGCCCTGCGGGTAACCCTGGCCGTTCGGGTAACCGTTCCCGTTCGCGTATCCCTGACCCCGCCAGGCTTGCTGGCCGGCCGGGGCCGGCCGGCCCTGAGCTGGCAGGCCCTGAGCTGGCAGGCCCGGGGACGCGTGCCGCGCCGCCTGGCTCTGTGCCATCCGGCTCTGGCCGATCCGCTCCATCAGCGCGTTTTCCTCGACGATCTCGGCCGCCGTCGGCGACAGCGCGATCACCGCGGAGAAGATGAACCCGAGACTGCCCAGGCCGATGATGAGCGGCAGCAGGAAACCACCCGCGCTGGCCGAGGCCGCCGTGCTCACGGCCCGGCCGGGGCTGGCCGTGACGTGCAGCGCCGCCATGCCGGTGTAGTGCATGCCGCTAACCGCCACGCCCATGATCAGGGAAGCGACGAAGGTGGACCACACGGAGTCGAGCCGCAGGGCCGCCCACAGCGCCGCGACGCCGGCCACCACCGCGATGATCACCGAAGCGGCGACCACCCCCGGGTTGTAGCTCAGCGAGTCCGGCACCCGGATGGCCATCATGCCGATGTAATGCATGCTGGCCACGCCGATCCCCAGGATCAGCCCGCCGGTCAGCAGCGGCCCGTTCCCGGCCCGGCGGCTGAAGCCGACGATGAACAGGCCGATCCCGACCACCAGCACCGCGATCACCATCGACGCGATGGTGATCAGGACGTTGTAGCGGACCGTCTGGCCCGGGATGGTGAACCCCAGCATGCCGATGAAGTGCATCACCCAGATGCCCGTGGTGGCGATGGCCAGCGACCCCATGACCAGCCAGCGGGCCCGCGCCGCGCCCTGGTAGGCCCGGGCACGGGTGGTGCACCGGAGCCCGAGAAAGCAGCCCACGCACGACACGATGTAACCGAGGGCCGGATTCAGGGCACCGTTAGAGAACACATTGGCGTGGATCATGAAGGATGCTCCGCTGGCGAGATGGCGACATATGTGACATGCGTGAAAGATCAAGTACGACCCACATGGTATATCCCCAGGTGAGCCCATGTGCGGACAATCGTGTCATGCTGTGACGAGCGAGGCACTCCAGTTGCCAGCCGAAAGGTCGGAGCTTGATCAGAGTGGACCGTTTGGGCGTGATCACGGAAGCGGTACCCTGGCGGGGATTCGCCGAGGAAAGGGACATCCGTGACTGACCCTGACGACTCGCTCCGGGTCTCCGACGCCGAGCGGGATCAGACCCTGCACGTCCTGGGCGACCACGCCGCGGTCGGCCGGCTCACCCTGGACGAGCTCGAGGAGCGGTCCAGCCGGGCGCTGACCGCCAAGACGCGCGGCGAACTGGCCACCTTGACCGGCGATCTCCCGGTGGATCGGGACCAGGCCCGGCCCGCGCCCGCGCTGGCCAAGAAGCCGGTGCGCTGGATGGTCGCGATCATGTCCGGCTCGCAGCGGCGCGGCCGGTTCCGCGCGGTCGGCCGCATCAACGCCATCGCGGTCATGGGCGGCGACGAGATCGACCTGCGCGAAGCGGAGATCGAGGGCGGTGAGCTGACCCTCAACCTGGTTGCCGTCATGGGCGGCGCGACCATCTACGTCCCGGACTCGGTCGAGCTGGACGTCGGAGGCTTCTCGCTGATGGGCGGGAACACCGAGATCGGCTCCGACCGGCCGCCCCGTCCGGGCGCGCCGGTGATCCGGCTCCGCACCTGGAACCTGATGGGCGGCGCCACCATCTTCCGGGTCCCGCCCCAGGCCCGCGGCCTCGGCCTGAAGGAAGCCCGCCGCCTGTCCAAGGCGGCCGGCCGGGGTGAGCTCCCCGCCATCCCCGGCTGATCGTTACGGTGCCGGCCGTGCTTCCGCCCGGACCTGGCGCAGGTATCCGCGTTCGGTCTCGTAGACGTGCGCCGACTTGACCACCATCACCAGCCGCCCCGCCGGGACCTCGAGCTGCCCGGCCACGTGCCGCTGCAGCGAGGCCAGCTCCACCAGGTTGCCGTAGCCCTTGGCGCCGAAGTCGATGCTGTGCGCGTAGGCGACCAGTTCCACCGCACCGCCCGGCCGCCAGAAGTCGAGCAGGCTGACGCAGGGGATGTAGCTGCTGTCCGTTCGCGGCTGGAAGGTGGTGATGGCCGCGGACCGGCTGGCCGGATCCCGGCGCAGCCGGTCGACCACCCAGGCCACCTGGTCGCGGCCGGAGTGCTCGTAGTCGAACAACCGGGTCGCGTAGCTGTCCGCTCCGCCGAGGGCGCTCACCCGGGCGTGGTCGGTGAAGTTGGCGTGCATCCAGGCCAGCCGTTCCGGGTCGGCGTGCCGGGCGATGATCTCATCAGCCGGATCGGGACGCTCCACGACCAGCGTCACCAGCGAGATCTCGCGCACCGCCAGCCCGTCGTAACGGCTCACGACCCCCGCGTCCAGGATTCGCCCGGCCACCGCGAGCCATGCCGCCCCGAGGGTATCCGCGCCCACCACCTGCGGCCCGTCACCCGCCAGTCGTGTCGTCACCACCGCATCGTAAGCACGCCACGGGATCCCGGCGGCGGCTGCAACCTGACTGCAAGGCCCGGCGGGCACGATGACCGAGAGCATAGGGAGGCGACTATGGCGAACACGCCGGTGATCGAGAAGTTCCTGCAGGCGATCGAGACCGCGGCCATTCCCGGCTGCGACGTGTGGAGCGCGGACGCGACGCTCGACGCGACGGTGCCCGGCTGGCGGCTGCACGCCACCGGGGCCGACGCGGTCCGGGCCGAGTACGCCCGGTGGTTCGCTGATCCTGGTCACTTCGACGAGCTGCGCCGTTACACCGTCCAGGACGGGACCGCCGGGGGCGGGCCGACCGAGGTCATCGAGTACACCCTGAGCTGGACCGAGAACGGCGTGCCGCACGCGGGACACCACCTGCACCTGCTGACGGTGCGCGACGACCGTATCGTGTCCGATATGGTCTTCTGCGGCGGCCGCTGGCCGGCCGCGCTGCTCGCCGAGATGGAAGCGGCCGGTGCCTGACCCGCGCCGGTACCGCGACGTGGCGGAGCTCGTCACGGGTGCGACCGGGCGGACGGAACTGGCCGGGGCCCCCGGCAAGTCCGGGGCCAGCCTGGAGCGGCTGGTGATCGACGGCCAGGACTACGTGCTCAAGCACCTCGACCTGGCTGGCGACTGGACCATGCGGGCCTCGGGCTGCCTGCGCGGCGCCCCGCTGGTGCTGTGGGAACGCGGCATCCTGGCCCGCCTGCCCGGCTGCCTCAACCAGCCGATCGTCGGCGCGGCCCCGGAACCTGGCGGCTGCGCGCTGCTGATGCGCGACGTCACCCGGTGGCTGGTACCCGCCATCGACGAGCCGATCACCTCGGCCCAGCATGGGCGCTTCCTGCGGCACATGGCCGCCCTGCACGCGGAGTTCTGGGACTGCGGAAGCGAGTTCGACGTCGTCCCCGCCATGCACCGTTACCTGGAGCTGTCGCCGTGGATGGCCGAAGCGGAAGTCGCCGCGAGATCGCCGCACCTGGTCCCGAAGCTGGTCGCGCAGGGCTGGCCGCTGCTGGCCGAAGTCGCTCCGGTGGCGGCCGCCGTGGTCACCCCGCTGGCGCACGACCCGGGTCCGCTGGTGGCGGCGCTGGCCGCGACGCCGCAGGCGTTCGTGCACAGCAACTGGAAGCTCGACAATCTCGGCACCGACGACGAGGAGCGCACGGTCCTGCTCGACTGGGAGCAGCCCGGCCGCGGCGCGCCGCTCAGCGACCTGGCCTGGTACCTGGCCATCAACTGCCGCCGGCTGCCGCAGTCCAAGGAGAACTCGATCGCGGCCTACCGGGAAGCGCTCGAGGCCCACGGCATCGACACGGCCCCCTGGTGGGACCGCCAGCTAACGCTGTGCCTGCTCGGCGCCCTAGTCCAGTTCGGCTGGGAAAAGGCACTCGGCGGCTACGACGAGGAACTCGCATGGTGGGAAACCAAAGCCCTAGCCGCCGCCCCCCTGCTGACCTGATCCACGCCTACGACGCAGCGGCGGACGGCTGGGACGCCGGCCCCGGGCCGATGTACGCGCCGCTGGCCCGGACGCTGGTCGCGGCCGCCCCGGTACCGCTGACCGGCCGGGTGGTGCTCGACCTGGGCGCGGGCACCGGCGTGGCCGGACGAGCGGCGCTGGCCGCCGGCGCCCACCGGGTAGTAGGCGCCGACCTGTCCGAAGCCATGCTGCACCGCCATGCCCTCAAGGACAGGGCCTTCGAGGACAGGGCGGCCGGATGCCCGGTCGCCGCCGATGCGGTCGCGCTGCCGTTCCGCGACGGCTGCTTCGACCTGGCGCTGGCCGCGTTCTGCCTCAACCACCTGATCCGCCTGGCGGACGGTCTGGCCGAGCTGCGGCGGGTCGCCGGGGCCATCGCCGCGAGCACGTTCGCGGCGGGCTGGACGCACCCGGCCAAAGAGGCGGTAGACGAGGCTGCCCGCTCGTTCGGCTACCACCCGCCGTCCTGGTACACGGCCCTCGCCCCGGGCGAGCGGGCCGCCGACCCGGAACTGCTCGCCTCGTGCGCGGCCGCCGCCGGGTTCACCCGCGTGCAGACCCGCACCATGGCCGTCCCGACCCCGGTCGCGACCCCCGCCGCGCTGGCCGCCTGGCGTCTGGGCATGGCTCACTATGCCCCGTTCCTGCAAACCCTGGACGCGCCGGCCCGGATCGCGGTACGCCGCGCCGCCGAGCAGGCCGTAGCCGCCTCCGGAGCCGCCGGCCCGCTAACCGTCGAGATGACGGTGCTCACTGCCCGGCGCGCTGCGCACCCCGATTGAGTCGCCTACCGCGCCGATCTGCCTGCGGGGCGCTATAACCCGCGAACCGCAGGCAAAGCCGGACGTCAGTCGCGGGGGAAGGCCGCAGGCTTGGCTCAGCCAGCCGCCGCTGGCGGCCGGGCGAGCCTCCGGCCCGCCTCCCGCAGCAGGCCGTCCCCGTATGCGCCCGCGTCCCGCGCCAGCCGGGCGGCCCGGTCCGCGGCCCGGTCCCGCCAGGCCGGCAGGCCGAAGTCGGCAGCCATGTCGCAAGTCCACCACCAGGCCTCGATGGCCACGCAGCGGTCCAGGAGGTCGAGATCCGCGGCCACCGCGGCCGGGTCCACGGGCCGCCCGAGCGCGTGGTCCGCCCGGTACGCGAGCAGCCGGGCGACGCTGGCGTAGCGGGGCACGCCCAGCTCGGCGGCCCGGGACGCCAGGGCGCCGGCCTCGGCCCGGGCTCGTTCCGCCTCGCCGCGGAGCAGGGCCAGCCGGCCGGTGAGGAGCTGATGCTTGAGCCGAAGCCGCCAGCCGAAGACCAGGTCGGCGCGGAGCAGCGCCCCGGCCTCGGCGAGCCGGGCCGCCGCGGCGTCGGCGTCGCCGGTTTCCAGGTCATGCTCGGCCAGGTCCTCGAGCGCGGCGACGGTGACGTCGGCGGTGCC
>Ga0136846_1212985_pt1 | contig 16743 bp, 12 predicted proteins | sample HopSoiMetagenom2_FD_96841 | JGI IMG/M metagenome (GOLD analysis project Ga0136846, IMG submission 96841) | Grasslands soil microbial communities from Hopland, California, USA - 2 Assembly 2016 (version 4) | ecosystem: Environmental > Terrestrial > Soil > Grasslands | place: USA: Hopland...
CTCGCGCTGCTCCTCGGCCGCGACCCGGGCACCGGCGAGCCGTACGTGCAGCGCCAGCACCTCCGCCGCCGACAGCCACGGCTGGTAGCGGAAGAGCTCGGGCAGGTACCCCACGGCGCTGCGGGATCGCGGGTCCGACGACGGCCGCCCGAGCAGCATGACCTCGCCGGCGTCGGGCCGCACCAGGCCGAGCAGCATCTTGATGACGCTGGTCTTACCCGCTCCGTTGGGCCCGAGCAGGCCGAGCACCTCGCCGCGGGCGACCGTGAACGAGACGTCCTCCACGGCGGTCCGGCGTCCGTACCGCTTGTGCAACCCGGAGCACCAGACCGCCGCGGACGGCGGCAGCCCGGCGACCAGGTCGGCCGCGGACGCCGCCGCCGCGGTGTGCGCTGTCATCCCGCGGACGGTAGCGGCCTCAGCCGAGGCCACGGGCCACCCTCAGCAGCTCGCCGGCGCTCAGCGACCCGGCGACGCCAGTCATCACGCCGTCCTGGACCCACACCACGCCCGCGAAGAGGCCGTTACGCGAGGTGAGCACGGTCGCCTCCGCTCCGCCCACGCCGGCCGTGGAGGTGGTCACCATCTCCGCCGGAACGGGCAGGGGCAGTGTTCCGCCGTCCGCCGAGAGGTCACGCAGCTGGCCGGCGAGCCCGTCGGGCAGGCCTGGGAGCGACAGCAGGTAGTCGCGCGCGGTCTCGAAGGGCACGCCCGAGGAGTCCACCGTCGGTGCGACGGCACGCGCGACGAGCAGCGTCGGCAGGCCGGTGGGCTGCGACCACACCTCGGCGAGCGCCGGACCCGCCTGGAGCCGGAACCGGCTGCCGTCCAGCCCCGCGGGCGGCGGCGGCAGGACCTCGCCCTTGGCGGCTGCCGCCTTGGCGGCTTTCTCCGCCGAGAAGGTGAAGGTGGCGCCGACCTGCCCGGCCACCTCGTAGGCGGGGTTCCCGGTCACGCCCCCCGGGAGTTCGGTCACCCGGGGGACGTCGAGACCGGTGAAGCCGGCGGCGGACCGGGCATCGGGCACCTGCTTCGTCTCCGGTTGCTGCGTGAAGGCGACGTCGCCGTACCCCGAGAGGTCCGGCACCTGCACCAGTTCGGTCGAGGTGACCTCGACGGGCGTGACGCGCTCGGTCTTGAAGATGGGCAGCCAGTCGTTGGCCGCCGCCACCCCGGCTCCGCCGAGCAGGAGGACCGCGCTCATCGCGGCGACCGCCGGGCGGCGCACCGCCGCTCGCCACCGGTCGGGCCGGGCGCCCGCGGTCGCCTGCCTACGTTGGGGAGCCGAGGCCGCCGCCGTCGAGAGCCGGGCCCACGCCAGGTCCGTGTCGGTTCCGTTCCCAGCCGACGCGAGGGCGGCACCGACGAGGTGTGCGTCCGCGCGCACCGCGTCGAGTTCGCGCAGGCAGGTGGAGCACGAGGCGACGTGGGTGCGGTCGGCATCGGTCACGCCGGCCGGCTCGTCGACCAGTCGGCGCAGCACGCCCTCACTCGGGTGACGCATGGCGGTTCAACTCCTTGAGCAGGACGGATTCGGCGCGGCGCACGGTGGTGCCCACGCTTCCAGGGGACAGGTCGAGAGCGGCGGCGACCTCGGCGTAGCTGAGGCCGCTGTGCCGGAGCACCAGGGCGGCAGCCTGGCGGTGCGGCAGCCGGGAGAGTGCGGCCCGGACGGCTCGCCGCTCGTCGCGGCTGACCACGAGGTCGGCGACGTCGGGCACGATGGCCAGACCGTCGTCGGCGACCTGTTCGCGGGCGCCACGACGGCGGCCGGAGCGCAACAGGTTGAGAGCGGTGTGGGTGGCCGCGACGGTCAGCCAGCCGCGGGCCTCGCCGGCCGGCACCGAGGAACGGCCGAAGGCGAGGAACACCTCCTGGGCGACGTCCTCGGCCGAATCGCGCGAGCCGAGGACGCGGGCGGCGACGCCGACCACCCGCGCGTAGTCGCTGCGGAACACAGCCTCCAGGTCGGGCCGGACATCCGCCCTCGACCGGACCACGTCGCGCCGTCCGTCAGCCGTGGTCCGGCGCGCGCCGAACTGCGTCGACGACACCACTGTCATAGCCGGTCGCACGAGGTCCACATGGGAAGAGCACCGCCGGCGCCCGGAATGTGACGGTTCCGGCCGGAACTTTCCCCCGGGCGGTCACGGCCGGCCGGAGGGGCGGCCGGACTCGTCGACGTAGCGGCCGCGCAGCCGCAGCAGCGGGGCCGTGCCCGGGTTGAGCACCGCGACGTCCTCGACGAGCAGAAGCGCGAGCACGTGGTCACCCGCCTCGACCAGCCGCTCCAGGCGGCAGTCCAGTGCCGCCGCGCCCTCGCCGAGGACGATGGCGTCGCTGGCCGCCGCCCGCGTCCAGGGCACCGACTCCAGGAGGTGCCGGGCACTAGGGCGGCCGGCCGACGAGAAACGGCTGGCCACGATCGCGTGCTCGGCGGCCAGCACGGTCAGGCCGCAGCGGCCGACCTCCTCGAGCACCTCCACGGGATAGCCGCCGGCGCTGAGCCCCACGGCGACGAGCGGGGGAGTGGCGGAGACGCTCATGACCGAGGTGACCGTCGTTCCGACGTCGTCGATGCCGTCCCGCACGGTGAGCAGGCAGACGCCGGCGGCGTACTGCCCGAGGGCGGCCGCGAACTGGGTGGCGTCGACGGGCATGGCGGCCAGTCGACCACATCGACAGGATGAGGCGCGTGAGCAGCGCAGCGGAGCAGACCTACGACGTCGTCGTCCTCGGGGCGGGGTCGACCGGGGAGAACGTCGCCGACATCGTCGTCCGGGGTGGGCTGACCGCCGTCCTCGTCGAACCGGAACTGGTCGGCGGCGAGTGCTCGTACTGGGCGTGCATGCCCAGCAAGGCGCTGCTCCGGGGCACCGAGGTGCTGGCCGAGGCGCGGGCCGTCGACGGCGCGGCGCAGGCGGTGACCGGCGAGCAGGACGTCGACGCGACGCTCGCCCGCCGCGACGGGATCACCAAGCACTGGGACGACGCCGGCCAGGTGAAGTGGGTGGAGGGGGCGGGCATCGGCCTGATCCGCGGATCGGGACGGCTGGACGGCGAGCGGTCCGTCGTGGTGACCGGCGCGGACGGCGACGAGACCAGGCTGACCGCCCGCCATGCGGTCGCCGTCTGCACCGGGTCGGTGGCGGCGACCCCGCCCGTCGACGGTCTGGCCGACGTCGGCCCGTGGTCACCCCGCGAGGCGACGAGCGCGAAGGAGGTGCCGGGGCGCCTGCTCGTCCTCGGCGGTGGCTACGTCGGATGCGAGATGGCGACGGCCTGGCACGCGCTCGGCGCTCAGGTCACGGTGCTGCAGCGCGGCGATCGGCTGCTGCCGAACGCCGAACCGCAGGCGAGCGACGCGGTTCTCCGGTCGCTGCGCGACGGCGGCGTCGACGTCCGGCTGGACACCGACGTGACGGCTGCCCGGCGCGACGGCGACGAGGTGGTCCTCACGACCTCGCAGGGTGAGTTCCGCGGGGACGAGGTGCTCGTCGCCGTCGGCCGTGCCGCGCGGACCCGGGACATCGGCCTCGAGACCGTCGGGCTGGAGCCGGGCAGGTACCTCAAGGTCGACGACACGCTCCAGGTGACGGGCCACCCGTGGCTGTACGGCGTCGGCGACGCCAACGGTCGCAGCCTCCTCACGCACATGGGCAAGTACCAGGCACGACAGGCGGGTGCGGCGATCGTCGCGCGGGCGCGCGGCGAGGAACCCGACACCTCCGACTGGTCGCCGTTCGTCGCCACCGCCGACGCGAGCGCCGTGCCGTCGGTGGTCTTCACGACCCCGCAGATCGCCAGCGTGGGGCGCACTGCCGCGCAGGCGGAGAAGGCGGGTCTGCCGCACCGCGTGGTCGAGTACCCGATCGGCGACGTCGCCGGCGCGGCAGTGTTCGCCGACGGCTACGAGGGCACCGCGATCGCCGTGGTGGACACCGAACGGGAGGTGCTCCTCGGGGTCACCTTCGTCGGCCCGGCGGTGGCCGAGATGCTTCAGGCCGCCACGATCGCCGTCGTCGGCGAGGTGCCGATCGCGCGGCTCTGGCACGCGGTCCCGGCCTATCCGACGATCAACGAGGTGTGGCTGCGGCTCCTGGAGACCTACCGCGGCTGAGGGGACCGGGCAACCGCCCCTGCGCGCCGAAGCCTCACCATCAGGAGGCGATCCGATGACCTGGGAAATGAAGACGTCCATCGACCTCGATGCCACCGCCGACCGCGTCTGGGACGTGTTGACCGATGTGCCCGCGTATCCGGCGTGGTACCCGGGGCTCACCAGCGCAGAAGGAGCGTTTGCCGTCGGGGGCAGGGTGGTGTTCCGCTACCTGCCGATGCACCCTCTGCTGCGGTCGACGGTGCCGGTCAGGGTGCTGGAGGTGACCCCCGGTAGGCGACTCCGGTACGTGCAGCGGTTCCCCCGGCTCGGGATACCGGGCGTACTCGATGCCGAGCTGAGCTCGACCATCGACGTCCGCGACGGTCGCGTGCGGCTGTGGCTGCAGTTCTGGGTCCGGGGACTGTTCCTGCGACTGATCGTTCGTTCCCTGAGTCCCGACGAGACCCCCACCTTCGGCCCCCTGCCCGCGGCACTCAGGGCCCGGATCGAAGGCACGGAGGCACCTGCCACGACCGACCTGAACGGTTCCTGATCGGCCGCTCAGGAGCGACGGGACCACCGGAGCACGCGCAGCGCCCGCAGCGTGTTCCAGCGGCTGGGCCGGCCGTCGCCGTCCTCGAGGGCGAAGTGGACGGCACCGGGGTGGGTGTTCTCCAGCGGCCACGTGCCGTCCGGCCGCTGCTTGCCGCGCACCAGGGCGACCGCCTCGTCCACCCGCTCGTCCGGGGCAACGGTCGCCGTCCGGAAGTAGTCCAGCGCCCGCAGCACGTCGTAGTGCCACTGCGATGGGAACGAGAACTGGAGGTAGGACGGTGAGACGGGGTCGCCCGTGCTCATGCGCCGGAACAGGGCCCGGTCGAGCAGGTACTCCTCGCCGCGGCGTCGCGCTGCGGCGGTCCGCGGAGTGCCGCCGGTGGCCCGCTCGTGGGCGAGCAGCCCCTCGAGCACGTTGAGCGTCGAGTCGAACGACGCCCGGGTCGAGCCGTACTCCGCCTCGCAGTTCCAGCCGCCGTCTTCGAGTTGGTCGTCGAGCAGTCGCGTCACGATCCCTTCGACGTCCGCACCGAAGTAGGCACCGAGGGCGACGGTGCGGCCGTTGATGCACGGCTCGACCTCGCCGTCGAAGAACGGCAGATCGTCGTACTCCCAGCGGCAGTTCTCGCGCACCAGCGCGATCGTCTCGCGCGCGGCCGCTGAGTCGGGGTCGAGGCCGAATTCGCGGAGCAGCGCCAGGGTCGGCAGCGTCGACGTCCAGGGCTGACCCGCCTCCGAGCGGTCCCAGCCCGCCGCCGGGAAACACGCCCCCCCGGCCCACTGGCCGTCCGCGCCCCGCAGGGCGAGCAGCCGGGCCCCCCATCCTTCGGTGGCCACGCGTGCCCGCTCGGCGGCGACGGCGGCCTCGGGCGCCTCCGTCAGGTCCCGCAGCGCCTGCCATCGGATGGCGGGGTCGGAGTCGAGCAGCCAGTCGAGAACGGTCACCGGCGTCAAGCTAGTGAGCTCGCGGGGATCACGGCAGTGGGAACGGCCTGTGGTCGGGCGCCGGCAGGGGGCCGGCCGTCGTCGCGGTGACCGCCATCGTCTCGAACCGCGCCGACCCGCCGAACAGGGACAGGAAGGCGGTGTCCACGGCGTCGCGCCCCGAGCAGATCCGCACCAGCGAGCTCGTCGGTGCCAGCCGGGTCGCGTCGACGATGCACCAGGTGCCGTCGATGTCGGCCTCGACGACGGCGTGGAAGTCCATCGGCGAGAGCCCCGGGGCGTAGACGGCGACCAGCCGCGCCGGGATCTCCAGGGCGCGCAGCAGGGTGATGGTCAGGTGCGCGTAGTCGCGGCACACGCCCTGACCGGAGAGCAGCGTGTCGACGGCGCTGTCGACCGGACGGCTGGCCCCGGCGGTGTAGATCAGCCGCCGGTGCACCCAGTCGGCGACGGCGGGTACCAGCTCACCCCGCGGCAGGGTGCGATCGAACTCGGTGGTCGCGAAGCCCTCGAGCGCGTCCGACGGGCAGTAGCGGCTGGGCCGCAGGGCCGCGGCCCACTCCGCCGGCGTCACCTGCCGGGGCGCTCCGCCGTCCTCGGCGGATGCGGAGTAGGTGACGGTGGTGTCGCCCTCCTCCAGAGTCAGCCGGTGCACCCGGGCTCCGTCGACCTCGAACTCCTCGATCTCGGCCGGCCGCCCACCGGTGAGCACGGTGAGCGTCTCCTCGACCGGACGGGCCACGGCTATCTGCAGCAGCGCGGTCGCCGGCGCGGGGGAGGACATGGTGAGGGTGGCGGCGACGTCGATGCGCATGCGGGCATCGTGGCGTCTTCCCCGCTGCGGCGCCCTGTGTGTTCGCTCACCGAGCCCCGCGGCACCGCCTCAGACCTTGGTGTCGTCATCCGGAAGTGAACGGGAACATCCGGCGTCCGCCCGGCGCTCGTCGGGGCGAACCGACGAGAGGTGAGGGTCGTGGAGAAGCGGATCGGGTTCCTGTCCTTCGGGCACTGGCAGCCCCTCCCGGGATCGCAGGTGCGCACCGGGCGTGACGCCCTGGTGCAGAGCGTCGAGCTGGCGGTCGCCGCCGAGGAGCTCGGGATCGATGGGGCCTACGTGCGGGTGCACCACTACGCCCGGCAGCTGGCCTCGCCCTTCCCCCTGCTGGCCGCCATGGCCGCCCGCACCAGCCGGATCGAGATCGGCACCGGCGTCGTCGACATGCGGTACGAGAACCCGCTGTACATGGCCGAGGAGGCCGCGGCGACCGACCTGCTCAGCGACGGCCGCCTGCAGCTGGGCGTCAGCCGCGGTTCACCGGAGACGGCACTGCGCGGATCGGAGGCGTTCGGCTACCTGCCGCCCGAGGGCAGCACGGACGCCGACCTCGCTCGCGACAAGACCGCGCTCTTCCTGGCCGCGATCGAGGGGCAGACCGTCGTCGACGCCGATCCCCGCATGACCGGCGGCGTGGCGGGCCGGCTGGCGATCCAGCCGCAGTCGCCCGGCCTGCGCGAGCGGATCTGGTGGGGCTCCGGCACCCGCGCGACGGCGGAGTGGACGGCGCGGCAGGGCCTGAACCTGATGAGCTCGACCCTGCTGGTCGAGGACACCGGCGTGCCCTTCGACGAGTTGCAGGCCGAGCAGATCTCCCGGTACCGCACCGCCTGGGCAGAGGCCGGCTGGGACCGTCGTCCGCGGGTCTCCGTGAGCCGCAGCGTCCTCCCGATCGTCAGCGACACCGACCGCCAGTACTTCGGCGGCGAACGGTCGAGCGAGGACCAGGTGGGCATCCTCGAAGGCGTGCGCGCCCGGTTCGGCAAGACCTACGCGGGGGAGCCGGACGTCGTGGCCGACGGCCTGGCCAAGGACGCCGCCGTGCGCGAGGCCGACACGCTGCTGCTCACCGTTCCGAACATGCTCGGCGTCGAGTACAACGCCCATCTGCTGGAGACGATCGTGCAGCACGTCGCCCCGGCCATCGGCTGGCTACGGCCGGAGCAACGCCGGAGCTGACGCGTTCAGTCGTCCTCGGGGTCGGCGAGCTCGTCGAACAGCGAGCCCGTCGCAAACGCACCCGTGTCGTCGGTGGGGGCGGGCTCGTGCGGCCGGGGCTGCGGAACGGCCGGTAGTTCGATGCGCTCGGGCAGGAGCTCGCCGGCCACCTGCTCGACGGGGGCGTCGGTGAGCTCGCCGATGAGCACATCCGCCGGGCTCGGCAGGGGAGCGGGGCGGCCGAACGCGTAGCCCTGCGCCATCGCGCAGCCGTGCGCCACCAGCCATTCGGCCTGGTCGAGATCCTCGATGCCCTCGGCGATGACCTGCAGCCCCATGCCACGGCCGAGCTGGAGCAGTCCCTGCACGAGAGCGGCGGTCGCCGGCTCGGTCACGACGTCGGCGACGAACGACCGGTCGATCTTGAGCGTGTGGATGGGCAGCCGGTGCAGCGCGGTGATGGCGGAGTAGCCGGTGCCGAAATCGTCGAGCGCCAGGGTGACGCCGTGGTCGGTGACCACCGCGACGGAGTGCAGCGTGGCCTCGGCGGCGAACAGCGCCGTCGACTCGGTGATCTCCAGCTCGAGGCGCTCGGGAGCGAGTCCGGACAGCGCCAGGGCGTCGCCGACGAGATCGCTGAAGCCCTCCTCTGCCAGGTGGCGGGCCGAGATGTTGACATGCACGCGGAGGTCGTCGGGCCAGGAGGCGGCGTCGGTGCACGCGCGGTGCAGCACCCAGGCACCGAGCTTGGCGGTGAGCCGGTTGTCCTCCGCCGCCGAGAGGAAGGCCGCCGGAGGCAGCAGGCCCCGGGTTGGGTGCTGCCAGCGGACCAGCGCCTCGTAGCCGAGCAGCGTCTCGTCGGCGAGGTGCACGATCGGCTGGTAGAAGAGCCGCAGCTCCTCGTTGTCCAGGGCGTGCCGCAGGTCGGTCTCGAGCTGCAACTGGTCGATGTCGACGTGGCTGAGCGCGCCCGCGTAGACCTCGATGCGTGCGCGGCTGCCCTCGGACTTGGCCTGGGTGAGCGCGCTCTGCGCCTGCCGCAGGAGGTCGTCGGGGGTGGTGTCCGCGCCGAGGGTGAGACCCACGCTGGCCGACAGGTTGATCTCGCGCCCGGCGACGAGGAAGGGCTCGTCCATGACGCCGAGCAGCCGGTCGGCCAGCGCCCGCAGCCCGTCGAGGTCCTCGACGTCCTCGGCGACCACCAGGAACTCGTCGGCGCCCAGTCGCACGGCGGTGTCCTCGACCCGGGTGCTCCAACGGAGCCGGTCGGCCACCTGGCTGAGCAGCTGGTCGCCGGCCTCGTGCCCCAGGGTCTCGTTGACCGCCTTGAACCGGTCGATGTTCAGGTGCACCAGTCCGACCTGCAGGCCGCGGCGGCGGGACAGTGCCACCGCGTGCCGCAGCCGGTCGGTGAGGGCCCGGCCGTTGGGCAGCCCGGTGAGGGGATCGGTGAACGCGCGCCGGACCAGATCGTCCTCGGCCCGGCGCCGGTCGGTCACGTCGACCAGCGAGAGGACGACGAACTGCGGCGTCCCGTTGTTGTGGTGCACGACCTCGTGCGACTGGACCACCCACAGCTCGGTGCCGTCGGACCGGCGCAGTCTCCGCTCGCCGTCCAGGAGCAGATGCGGGTCGAGAGCGGGCTGACCGGCGGCCGGCGCGAGGCCCAGGTCGCCGACCGGCGGGTCGTCGGGATGGGCGAAGAGGTCGACGTGGCGGCCGGACAACTCGTCGGCGGTCCGGCCGGTGAGCGCGCACATCATCGAGTTCGCGACGAGCACGTGGCCGTCGAGTTCGACCATCGCCTTGGCGATCGGCGCACCGAGGAACAGGGCCTGGAAGAGCTCCCCGCGATCGGCGAGGAGCGTGTCGATGGCTCGCATGCGCTGTCCGGCGACGTCACTGGCCGAGTCGGCACCGTTCATCGGCAGCTCGGGGGCGGGAAAGCTCACCGGGACAGAGTCACGCATCGGAGCCGCGTAGTGACGGAAGCTGCTCACGGAGAGTCGTGGTCGGCCGGTCACAGTGGGTGAGATTTGCCAAGGTGCTGAGCGAGACCTGCCAAAACCGGTCCCTCCACACGGGTAGTTCGCGACGGGCGCCGCGCCTGCGACAGAGCAGCTTGTGACGGATCGGTCCACGGGGAACGGGTGGGGTCTCTGCGGACGGCGGTGCTGCTGATGCGGTGGTGACCGAAGAACGGGTCGTACCCCGCGGCTCACCCCTCGGAGTGATCCGCCCTCCGGTCGAGCGGGCGAACGGTCGATGAGGCCGTGATATCCGCTCGTGAGGAGTTGCTCCCATGTCTGGTCCCGACGTCTCGCTGCTCCGCGTGCGCTCCGCCGCGCTCGTCGCCGCGGTCGCTGCGCTGCTGAGCTCTGTCGGCGCCACGGCAGCACGCGCCGAGAGCCCGGCACCCTCCGGCAGCACCGCCACCGTCTCGGCCGTCGTCCTGACCGATGACGGCCCCGAGGTGATCAAGCGGAAGGTGGCCACTCAGGACGTCGCGGAGGTCACCGACGACCTCGAGGGTCGCCCCGGCGTGGTCACCGTGGGCCTCGACGTCCCCGTGAAGGCTATGGGCACGGCCGACCCGTACCGGTCCGAGCAGTGGAGCCTCGGTGCCTTCGGGATGGACCGACTGCCTGCCGACACCCCGGACGGCTCCGGCCTGATCGTCGCCGTCCTGGACACCGGCGTCCTCGCCGCGCACCCGGACCTCGCCGGTCGTGTGCGGTGTGACCTGGGCGCCGACTTCACCGCCGACGCGGCCACCTACGACCCGGCCGGCAACGGCTGCGTGGACCCGCACGGTCACGGCACGCACGTCGCCGGGCAGATCGCCGCCCTGACGGACAACGGGATCGGCATCGCCGGACTGAGCGGGGCGGCCATCATGCCGGTCCGCGTGCTGGGTGCGAGCGGCAGCGGTTCGTCGTCGGCGATCGCCGCGGGCATCTACCACGCCGTCGACAACGGCGCGTCGGTGATCAACATGAGCCTGGGTGGCCCGTACACCCCGTCCTACGACGACGCGGTGAAGTACGCGGTCGACCACGGCGTCGTCGTCGTCGCCTCGGCAGGCAACAACCGGCAGGCAGGCAACGCCGTCAACTACCCGGCCGCCTCGCCGGGGGCCTTCTCCATCGCCGCCACCGAGCAGACCGGGCGCTCGGCGCCCTACAGCTACAGCGGAAAGACCGTGTTCATCTCCGCGCCGGGCACCAACGTGCTCTCGACCAGTGCCGGCGGTGGCTACGCGTCGATGAGCGGGACGTCGATGGCCGCGCCCAACGCCTCGGGCATCATCGTGCGCTACCGCGCGGCACATCCGACCGCGACGCCGGGCCAGATCCGCACGATGATCCAGTACACGGCCATCGACATCGAGACGGCCGGCCCCGACAACAACACCGGCTACGGCCTCCTCGACGCCTACGAATTGCTGACCGACCACGAGGCCCCGCGAGCGGTGCCGGACACGCCGTCGTTCGCGAGCCTCACGCCGGGCAGCCTGTCCGTGCGGGTCGAGATCACTCCGCCGGCCGACACCGGCGGCCTGCCGCTCACCGGGTACACGGTCAAGGCCTACCGCGCCGGAACCCTGGTGAAGACCTTCTCCGTCGCCCCCGGCGTGACCACGCTGAACGTGACCGGTCTGAGCAACGACGTGGCGTACACGTTCACCGTCTCGGCGAAGAACGCGCTGGGGGAGAGCCGCACGTCCTCCACCAGTACGCCGGTCACCCCCTCGGCGGTGCCACGCGCCCCCCGCCTAGGGGTCTCGACGCCCGGGAACACGACCGTGACGGTGCGCTGGACGGCCCCCATCGGCACTCTTGCCTCGCCGATCACCGGCTACACCGTGAAGGCTTACCAGGGCGCGGCGCTCCAGCAGACCGTTCAGACGGCGCCGTCGACGCTGAGCGCCGACTTCGCCGGTCTCACCAACGGTGTCGGCTACACCTTCACCGTCGGCACGACCAACGCGATCGGCACCAGCACACTCGTGCGCACTCCCGTCGTCGTGCCTCGCACGGCGCCCGGCACGCCGGTTCTGGATGCGCCCACCGCGGGCATCGGCACGGCCGCGGTCCGCTGGACGGCGCCGACGACCACCGGCGGGGCCGCCATCAACGGCTACGTCGTCCGGCTCTACCGCGACGGCGAACTGGCGAAGACGATTCCCGTCGGATCCTCCGCCCGCACGTACACCGCGACCGGCCTGACCAACGGCGTCGAGCACACGTTCACGGTGACGGCCAAGAACATCGCCGGGATGGGGCCGGAGTCGGCGCCGAGCGCCGTCGTCGTGCCTCGGACCCGGCCGGGCGCGCCCGTCATCGGCGTCCCGACCGCCGGGTCGACCTCGGCCACCGTCAACTGGACGGCCCCGGCGAGTGACGGCGGCTCGCCGATCACCGCCTACACGGTGCGCGTCTACAAGGGCTCTTCGCTGGCCCAGACGCTCACGGCGCCGGGCGACTCGACGAGTCTCGCGGTGACCGGCCTGGTCAACGGTGCCTCGTACACGTTCACCGTCACGGCCACGAACGTCGCGGGCACTGGGACGGCGTCGGCGCGCAGTGTCGCCGTGGTTCCCCGCTGATCACGAGCTGAGGACGGGCCGCTCCGGGCGGTCGACGGCCGGGGCGGGGCACCGAGTGCTCCCGTTCCGGCCGCGGCGCATCTTGCGGATCCCTTGCGGTTACCTGGCGATCGCCGTGCGGTTGCCCCGCCAGAGTCGGACCTGTCGCCGGACTCACCCGGTGGCGGAACCGACCGAGGAGCGACCGTGACCATCCACCCGAAGAGCCCGACCAGCGGCCGGGTGACCGCTGCCCGCATCGTCGCCAGCCTCGGCGTGCTCGGCGCGACGGCTGCGATCGCCAGCCTCGGCACGTTCGGCACCTTCAGCGACACGACCACCCCCGTCGACACCACCGTCGACACCGGCGTCATCTCCATCGACCTGGCCCAGGCCGGCGCCGGCATGGTGCCCTTCGCCGGTGGCCTGATGCTGCCCGGCGACTCCCGCGCCTTCCCCGTCGACCTGGTGAACACCGGCGACTCGGCGCTGAGCTCGGTGACCCTGGGCGCGGCGGCCACGGCGTCCAGCGTCCTCGACAGCGACCCCGTGAACGGGCTGCAGCTGAAGGTCGAGTCCTGTTCGCGGGCCTGGGCCGACACCGGCTCCGGATACTCGTGCGCCGGCACCACGAAGGCCTTCTACGCCGGCCGGATGGTCGTCGCGAACCAGGCGCTGTCCGGCGCCGCGAGCCTCGTTCCCGGTGCGGTCGACCACCTGCTCATGACGGCCGAGCTGCCGAGCACCGCCTCGACGGACAGCTTCCAGGGCGCCAGCAGCTCTATCCGTTTCGTGTTCACCGGCGTGCAGCGGGCTGGCACCGCTCGCTGAAAGGACCTTCCTGAGGGGGAAGCGGGCCCCGCTGTCGATGTCGACGGCGGGGCCCAGTCCGTGTGCAGGGCACCGGCCATTGCGGCTATGCCGCCAGGGATGTGCGTCAACTCCGCAAGCCGCGCGACAACTCCCTGACATGGGGACCATTTCGGTACAGCATTGGCGCGGTGCGTCACGGGGGATGGCCCAGCTGAGCACATGGCGGGGGTGTGGTCCGTGACGGATCTGACGACGGGTCATCCCGCCGAGCTTCGGGACGCGGTCCCCGCGCCGGGCCTTTCCGATGGATACGACGGACCGCCCGTCGAACCAGTGACGGCCGGCTCGGACGGTGTCGAGCTGACCCGCCTGCTCGCGCTCGTCCGGCTCACTGCGCCGCAGGCCCTCGAGGTGGCAGCGGCTGTGCTGGCAGAGGCGGCCAGGGCGGAGGTCTCTGACGACAGGGGCCTCGGCGGCGCACGGGTCGCGCCGGAACAGGCGGTCGTCGGCGCCGACGGGCAGGTGGTCCTGGCGTCCGCGCCGGACGGTGGGCAGAGCGGGGGCGCGCAGCCGCCGGGTCGGACCACCGCCGCCCTGACGACCGTCCTCGCCGATCTGGCAGCTTCCGCCCGTCGCCCCGGCCGCCCGGTGGATCCACGAGCCGCGCAGCTCTTGGCAGTGCTCGACACGGCGGCGACGGAACTGCCGGACGCCGGCGTCCCGGCCGTCGCGGGCCGGCTGCAGGAGGCGGCCGTCGTCATCGACCGCGGCGCGGTCCGCACCGAGCTCGCTGCCCTGGTGAAGGCGATTCGCCAGCGTGCGGGAACGAGCGCGGGAGGGGCGCAGAGCTCCGCGACCGCGGGCCGCGGGGCCCCGGCCAGGCGTGCCGCCAGGGGGGACACCAGGACCGCGGTGCGGCGCATCGGCGCGTGGCTGGTCTCGGTGCTGCTTCTCGCGGCGGTCGTCACGGTGGAAGTGGTGGTTCTGCGGGACGACATCGCCGCCGACATCGCCCTGCTTCTGGACGCCGGCCGCAGTGGGTCGCCGTCGTCGTCCACCGGGGCGAAGCCCGACGGTCTGCCGGTCGTGCCACCCGCCCCCGCGGCGGCCGGCAGCGTGACCGGGGTCGACCTGCGCCCGCTGACCCGGTGTGCGCCGGCCGCGCCCTGCACCCTGCGCCTCATGGTCCGGCTCGTCCCGGCACCCGAGCCGCAGACCGTGACCTGGTCGTACCGGATCGTCGACCGCTGCACGGGGGCCACCACTGCCACCGTGCCCGGGGGCACCGTCACGGTGCCCGCCAGAGGCCGGGGGGCGGCGACGGTCGGCACCGTCGCGCTCCCCAAGCTGCCCGCCGTGGCGGTCGTCGCCGTCACCGGCCACCCCGCGGCCGCGGCCTCGCCGCCGGTGTCGGCCGGCTCGTGCCTGCCCGCCCGGCAGAGCGGCTGAACTCGGGGGAGGGGGATCCACATGCCGATCTCTGGACGGGCCGGACCGCCGGTCGATGGACGGCGGAGCCGACGATGGAGCCCGCGGCAGCGCAGGAGGCTCCACGGCGCCGCGCCTGAGCTGACCGCTGATCCGGCCGGACTGCCGGTGAGTGGGCGCAGGAGGCCACGACGGACCCGGGAACAGCGCAGGAACCTCCGCAGCGCCGCGTTCGACCTGCTCGCCGTCCTGGCCGCGCTGGCTCTGGTGGGCCTCGGGCTGGCGAACCTGTACCTCGTCGGCTCTCCCGACCTGGCAGCGCGGCAGGGCATCATCGCCGGCGTCGGGGTGCTCGCTCTCGCGGTCTTCTGGCGGTTCCGCGTCCGGTACCTCGTCGTCCTGGGCTGGCTCGCGTACGGCGCGGCGGTCCTCTTCCTCGTCGGCGTCCTCACTGTCGGTCTGTCCGCGAACGGCGCGACGAGGTGGATCGCGGTCGGCTCCTTCACCTTCCAGCCCTCCGAGCTGGCCAAGCTCGGGCTGCTGCTGGTCCTCGCCGCCGTCCTCGGCTCGAACCGTCCGCCGTGGCAGCGCTTCACGCTGGCTCTGCTGTTGGCGGTCGTGCCCATCGGCCTCACCGTCCTGCAGCCGGATCTCAGCACCACGATGCTGCTCGTCGTCCTGGCCGGGTCCATGCTGGTCATCGGGCGCCTGCCCGCGCGGTTCCTGCTGCCCGTGGTCGCCGCGGCGGCGGTGTCGGCGCCCCTCATGATCAGCCTGTTGCGGCCGTACCAGGTCGAGCGCCTCGGCAGCTTCCTGGTCGGTGCCCAGGAGTCCCCGACCGGCTCGGGCTGGGCGCTACGGCAGGCGCACATCGCACTGGCCTCGGGCGGTCTGTTCGGGCGGACCGGCGACCCGCTCCGCGGCCTTCGCGCGCAGTACCTGCCCGAGCGGGAGACCGACCTGGCGCTGGCGAGCCTGGTCGGGCAGTGGGGACTGGTCACCGGTGCCGCGGTGGTGCTCGCCGCCATCATCCTGGTGTGGCGGCTGGCCCTGGCCAGTCGGACGTCGCGGACGCCGCACGGCGCGCTCGTCGGCGGGGGACTGGCGGTCCTCCTGGGGCTGGAGACCGTCGTGTCGGTGGGCGCCAACCTCGGGCTCCTCCCGCTGGCGGGCGTTCCGTTTCCCCTGCTCAGCAACGGCGGGACGGCGCTCGTGGTGCATCTGGCCGCCATCGGGGTCGTCCTGGCCGTCCGCCGGGACGGCGCACGTCGGCGGCTGTGGGCGCTGCCCCGCTGGGGCAACCCGCGGCCGCGGCTGGTCAGGGCGACCGCGTTCGCTCTCTCCGTGCTGCTGATCTCGTTCGGCGCCTACGCGTGGCGGCTGCAGCGCACTCAGGGCGCGGCTCTGCAGATCGTCGGGGTCGAGCAGATGACCCGCTGCACCCGGCTGCCCGCCACGCGCGGCTCGATCACCGACCGCCACGGGCAGCCCCTCGCCGTGAACGCCGCGGACGTCGGCGGCGGCGTGGACCGCGTGCGCGTGGTGCCGGCCCTGCTGCTCGCCCGGCCAGGCGACATCGACCGCCTCGCCCGGCTGACCGGCCGGCCATCCGGCGCCCTCCGTGCGCAGCTACGGGCGGCGCCCAGCACCACACTGTCGCTCCCGGTGGCCGATGTTCCCCGCAAGGTTGGAAGTGCGGTCACCGCGGCGGGGATCTCCGGCGTCGTGGTGGGCCAGGTGTTCCGCCGCACGTATCCCCAGGGCGCGCTGGTGGGGCCGGTTGTCGGCTTCGCGGGCGTAGCGACGCCCGCGGACGAGAAGCGCTGGCCGGGGCTGCCGGGCGGCGAGGTCGTCGGCCGTTCCGGTCTAGAGCGGCAGTACGACGCGGTGCTGCGCGGAATCAACGGGCAGCTGTGCGCGTACGTCGATCCGAGGGGCGTGCCGGTCGCGCTGGCGAAGCGCGAGGACCCCGTGCGCGGCGCCGACCTGAGGCTCTCGATCGACCTGGGCCTGCAGCGGCAGTTGACCGCCAGCCTCGCTGCCGCCGTTGCTGCCCAGCCCCGACCGCAGGGCAAAATCGGCGCCGCCGTCGCGATGGATCCCAGATCGGGGCAGATCCTCGCCATCGCGAGCACGCCGTCGTTCGACAACAACGTGTACGGACCGCCCATCGACAGCCGGGCGCTGCAGGCGCTGGCCGGTACACCGGGCTCGCCGATGCTGGAACACGCGTCGCAGGCGGTTGCGCCGCCCGGATCCACGTTCAAGCTGGTCGTGGCCGCCGCCAACCAGGCCCATCCGGCCTTCGGGGCCTCCCAG
>Ga0136846_1239741_pt1 | contig 16738 bp, 8 predicted proteins | sample HopSoiMetagenom2_FD_96841 | JGI IMG/M metagenome (GOLD analysis project Ga0136846, IMG submission 96841) | Grasslands soil microbial communities from Hopland, California, USA - 2 Assembly 2016 (version 4) | ecosystem: Environmental > Terrestrial > Soil > Grasslands | place: USA: Hopland...
CGGAACCGAGCACAAGGTGGAGATCGTGCGACACGCGCCGTGCGTCGTGCTCGTGCCGATCCAGGACGACGGCCGTGTCGTCCTTATCAGCCAGTATCGCCCGAGCGTGAAGCGGAATCTCTGGGAACTGCCGGCAGGAAGCATCGATCCCGGGGAATCCCCGGAGGCTGCCGCGGCGCGGGAGTGCGAGGAAGAGATCGGTCTCGCGCCTCACCGCCTCGAGCGTCTGGCGAGCCTGTTTCCGGCGCCTGGATATTGCGACGAGGAAATGGTGTTCTACCGTGCGACGGAGCTTCGCCCGCCGGCGCCCGACTCCGTGCACAAGCCGGACGATGACGAAGACATCCGGGTGAATCCGGTAACCCTCGCGGAAGCCAGGCAGATGGTGGCTCGCAGGGACATCGTTGATTTGAAGACGGCGTACGCGCTGACGCTCGTGTGAGAGCGGGCTGTGCTGAATGGATAATCAACGCGGCCCGGCAGGCGATTCGCCGCCGGACCGCGTCTTTGGGCTAGTTGTGAGCCGGCGGAGCGGGCTTGGAACCGACCACGACCCTCGTCGGCTTCTTGACCGGACGAACGTCAGACGACGCCGGCTGAAGGGCCAGCGCGAGCACCTCGTCGATGCTCGACGCGAAGTGAATCGTCAGATCCTCGCGGACGTCGGCCGTCAGGTCTTCGTTCACGTTCTTCGCATTCTGCTTCGGGACGATGATGTCGCGGATTCCGGCGCGTCGGGCGGCCAGGATCTTTTCCTTGACGCCGCCGATCGGCAGCACGCGGCCCGACAGAGTAATCTCGCCCGTCATCGCGATGTCGCCGCGCACCGCCCTTCCCGTCATCACCGACGCCATGGCCGTGGCCATCGTCACGCCGGCTGACGGTCCATCTTTTGGAATGGCGCCGGACGGCACGTGCACATGCAGCTCGGCGTTTTTGAAGAAGTCCGGATCGATGCTGTATTCCTTCGCGTGCGTGCGCAGCCATGACAGCGCGGCCCGGGCCGACTCCTTCATGACGTCGCCCAGCTGACCGGTCAGGGTGAGCGACCCTGTCCCGGCCATTCTCGACGCCTCGACAAACAGGACCTCGCCGCCGGCCGGCGTCCACGCCAGGCCAATCGCCACACCAGGATCCTTGGTGCGCTCCTCCATCTCCTCGTCGATGAATTTCGGAGCGCCCATCATGTCGACGACCACGTCCGGCGTGATTTCGATGGGCGTTTCGTTGCCTTCCGCCCGCCGCCTGGCGACCTTCCGGCAGAGGGCGCCGATCTCGCGTTCGAGATTCCGAACCCCGGCCTCGCGCGTGTAACCGCGGATTACGCGACGAAGTGCATCCGGCGTGAACCGGATGTAATCCGGGGTCAGCCCGTGATTCTTGATTTGCTTTTCCACCAGATGCTCGGTCGCGATGCCGAGCTTCTCTTCCTCGGTGTAGCCGGCAATCTCGAGGACTTCCATCCTGTCGCGCAGCGGAGGAGGAACCGGATCGAGGACGTTCGCCGTGGTGATGAACAGCACCTCGCTCAGATCGAACGGGACGTCGAGGTAGTGATCGCGGAACGAGTTGTTCTGTTCCGGATCTAGCACTTCGAGCAGCGCCGACGACGGGTCGCCGCGGAAATCAGAGCCGAGCTTGTCGATCTCGTCGAGGATGAACACCGGGTTCTTGGATTCCGCCCGGCGCAGGCCCTGCATGATCTGTCCCGGCAGGGCACCGATGTACGTGCGGCGGTGCCCGCGGATCTCGGCCTCGTCGCGCATCCCGCCCAGGGAGACGCGCACGAATTTGCGATCCAGCGACTTGGCAATGGACTTCGCCAGCGATGTCTTGCCGACGCCCGGAGGGCCGACGAAGCAGAGAATCGGTCCTTTGACGGAGGGATTCAGCTTACGCACCGCCAGGTATTCGAGGATCCGGTCCTTCGCTTTCTCGAGCCCCGAATGATCCGCGTCGAGCACGCTTTTCGTCAGCGGAAGATCGATGACCTCGTCAGTGCGCTTGTTCCAGGGCACCGCGATGAGCCAGTCGAGATATGTTCTCGAGACCGTATACTCGGCAGCGGCCACCGGCATCTTCGACAGACGATCCAGTTCGCGCAGCGCCTCCTTCTTGACGAGGTCGGGCATGCCCGCGGCTTCGATTTTCTCCGCCAGCTCTTCGTTTTCCTTCGTCTGATCGTCGCCTTCGCCGAGCTCCTTCTGGATCGCCTTCATCTGCTCGCGCAGGAAGTACTCACGCTGGTTCTTGCCGACCTCGGACTGCACCTGGGACTGGATCTTCGATCCGAGCTCGAGAACCTCGAGCTCCTTGATGAGAATCCGGTTCAGATCGTCGAGCCGCGCCCGGATGTCGAGCGTCTCCAGAACCTCCTGCTTCACGGCCGTGCTGATCGTGGAGAGCGACGACGCGATGAAGTCGGCGAGCCGGCCGGGTTCCGCGATGTTGACGGCCAGGGTTTGAAGGTCGTCGGACAGCAGCGGGGACAGCGACACGACCTGCTGGAAGTTCGTCTTGATGTTCCGGGCAAGCGCATCGATTTCGAGGCGATCGCCGTCGGCCGTGTCCTCGACAGCCGCCGTCACTCGGGCGCGCAGGTACGGCTGTGTGGACACGAGCTCGTTCAGAGTGAGGCGCGCCAGTCCCTGGACGATGAGGCGCAGGCTGCCGTCCGGCAGTTTGAACATCTTGTGGATGTGCGTCGCCGTCCCGACAGGGTAGAGGTCGGACTGGAGCGGTTCTTCGATCGAGGCATCACGCTGCGTGAAGACTGCGATCAGTTTGCCGTTCGCAATAGCCTCGTCAATCAGCCGCACCGAGCTGGCGCGGGCCACCGCGAGGGGCATGAACGAATTCGGAAAAAGGACCGTGTCCCGCAGCGGCAGGATCGGCAGCTCAGGTGGAATCGAAAGCGGCCGCTCGCTCGACAGGTCCTCGGGTTTGAGCGTTTCGAGCTCGTCGGTCATGACGACCTCACTTTGCTGAAGTGAAATGTCGTGTGCGTGGGGAAACGACCGGTGGAGGAGAGGAAGCGGGCTCCGCCACCGGCGGAGCCCCAGAACAGGACGCCGGGTTATTTACATGTCGAGGAACAGCGACGACGCCGGGCGCCGCGCGTTCAGGTGACGCTCGCGCTGTTGAGCGAGCTCCCTGGCCTCTTCGCAGTCCTTGCAGCGGACCGCGAAAGGCAGCGCCCGCAGGCGCTTCTCGGCAATTTCCTCGGCGCAGTCGAAGCAGTTGCCGTAAGTGCCCTGCTCGAGCCGCGTCAACGCGTCGTCTACTTTCGTGAGCGTCTCCGCTTTCAGCTGGATGAGCGCGAGCTCGATGTCTTCCTGAATGTCGTTCTCCGAGCTTTCGCCGGCGTCGAAGACTTCGCTCAGCTTGTTGACCTCGCCCGACGCCCGAACATCGCGAATCTTGCCCTGAACTTCAGCCTGCAGCTCGTGCCGGCGGCCCTCGAGCATTTTCTTGAGTTCGTTATACCTGGACGGGCTGGCGGTTTCGGTGACCGCTGCCGCTACTGCCTTCTGATGAGTCCTCATGACGCCGCTCCTTCCATACCCGGCACCACCGGGCTCGCCGTAGTAATGCGCGCTACCATGCAAATGAATTGCCAATTCTATACAGAAATAGAGTCCTATGACAAGCCTATGTGACTTACGGCCGAAAGACGGTCGTGTTTACTTCTGCTGACTGCTATCTGTGCACATCCGCAAAAGATACGATTCATAACCATGCCGTAACTCGCTTGTGAGATTACGTTTATAACACCGACCTCACAAATCTGGACCGCTTGTTCAAATCCAGACGCTCCATTAGACGCCGACCGAAGAGATTTGGTTCGTCCCTACATGCGTACAAATTGTCCGCTTCTGGAGACGTCTCTGCCACGAGCACCTTCGGAGGGTGGCAGTTTCACGACAGACCCAGTTGCAATTCTGGAAGTGCCCCTGGCTACAATGTCGGGTGATTTGCCGTCTCTGCCGTCAGCGGCGGGCGCGCCGCGCCTGCCCCGCCCTAGGCCATGACATCTGCGCCGTGTGCTGCGGCACCAAACGTCTGCTCGAAATCAAATGTCCCCCCGACTGCGGCTATCTGGCGGCGGCCCGGGAGCACCCGCCGGCCATAGCGGTCCGGCAGCAGCAGGAGGACCTCGACGTCGCCGTTCAACTCGTGCGCGATCTCAACGAGCGCCAGTCGCAGATCTTCTTTCTCATCGCAACGTTCGTGGTGCGCTACCAGCCTCCCGAACTTCACTCGCTGGTTGACGATGATGTGGCGGAAGCGGCGGCCGCTATCGCCGCCACGTTCGAGACGGCGGCGCGCGGGGTCATTTACGAGCACCATGCGGCATCCGCTGCGGGAATCCATCTGGCAGCCGCGCTGCGACCGGTTCTCGCAGACGCGGGCCGCAGTGGCGGCACCCCCTTCGAACGGGACGCCGCCATAGTGCTCCGGCGGCTCGAGCAGTTCGCCCGGCGCCCGCACGCGGGCAGCGCCACCCCCCGGTTGCTCCTGGATCGTCTGGGCCGCGTCATTCGCACATCGGCCGAAACGGCGGAGCCCCTGCCAACCGCCGACCCTGCCCAGCGCTTGATCGTCCCGTGAGCTGACGGCTATACTTGGGGTTTGGCGAACAGGGGAATTTGATGGCAAAGCATTGTGAAATCTGCGGTAAAGCGCCCGTCGTCGGACGCCAGCACAGCCACGCGAACAACGTGAGCGCGCGCCGCTTCGAACCCAATCTTCAAGAGGTCCGCGCGATGGTCGGCGGCGGCACCCGCCGCGTTCGCGTCTGCACTCGTTGCCTGCGGTCGGGCAAGGTGATCAAGGCCGCGTGAAACAGGCGATCTCAAGTCCGCTGGCACCCAACCCGGCCGGCGCCTATTCGCCGGCGCTGCGGGCGGGGGACCTGCTCTTCATGTCCGGTCAGATCCCGATCGATCCGGCGACCGGCCAACTGGTGCAGGGAGATGCGGCCGTCCACGCCCGCCGTGCGATGGACAATCTGGGCGCCCTGCTTGCCGCCGCCGGTTTGACGTTCGCCCATGTCGTCCGCACGACCGTCTTCCTCGCGGATATGAACGACTTCGCGGCCGTGAACGAGGTGTACGCCTCGTATTTCACCGATCCCCGTCCCGCGCGAGTCACCGTCCAGGCCGCGCGGCTGCCCCGCGACGCGCGCCTCGAAATCGACGCGATCGCCAGCTTTTCTATTTAGTCGCGCGTTCGACGTCCACCACGCCATCGACTCCGCGCAGGGACTTCATCACGCGCTCGAGGTGTTTGACGTCGCTGATTTCCACGGTCACGTCGATCCGCGCGCGCCGGTCGTCATCCGTGTGCGCTTCCATATTGCGGATGTTCGTGTTGATGTCGGCAATCTTGGCGCTGACCGCGGCGAGCAGTCCTTTACGATCGCGCACTTCCATCGTCAGCTTGACGGTATACGGGGCGGCGGCGTCGCCTGCTTCGCCTTTATCCCATTCCACTTCGATGCGGCGCTCGGGGTCGTAGAGCAGGTTCACGACGTTGGGACAGGTGGCGGAGTGAACGGAGACACCCTTGCCACGGGTGATGTAGCCGACGATCTTCTCGCCGCGGATGGGATTGCAGCAGCGGGCGCGGAACACCATGAGGTCGTCCACGCCGCGAACCTTAATCTTCTCCTCGCCGGATCCAAACGCGCGCCGGACGGCCGCCGTGACGGGCCCCGGCGGCGGTTTTTCCTGGAGCGATTCTGCAGGGACGAGCTTGAGGAGGACCTGCTTCGGCCCGAGTTTGCCGTAGCCCACCAGCGCATACACATCTTCGATCTTCTGCAGGCTCAGCTCGGCCAGCACTTTGGCCATCGCCGGGTCGTCGAACATCGTCTTGAGGTTCAGGTCGTAGCGGCGGGCTTCCTTGTCGAGCACCTTGCGGCCCAGTTCGATCGCGCGAACGCGTTCCTTGCTCCGAATAAGGTATTTGATTTCGTAGCGGGCGTGCGACGTCACGACGAAACTCAGCCAGTCGCGGCTCGGCTTGTGGCCGGCCGCCGTAATGATTTCCACGATATCGCCGCTGCGAAGATGCGTCCGGAGGGGGACCATCTTGCCGTTGACCCTGGCGCCGACGCACCGGTGCCCAACGTCCGTGTGAATCGCGTACGCGAAGTCGATGGGCGTCGCGCCGCGGGGAAACGCCTTCACCAGACCCTTCGGCGTGAACGTGTAGACCTCTTCCGGATACAGGTCGACCTTGAGGTTCTGGATGAACTCCTGGGGATCGCGGACCTCCTGCTGATATTCGAGCAGCTGCCGCATCCACTGAAAATGGCGTTCGTCGCGTTGATCACCGACGCGCCCCTCCTTGTACTTCCAATGGGCCGCGATGCCCTCCTCCGCCATCCGGTGCATGGCGACGGTTCGGATCTGCACTTCGAATGGCACGCCGCGCTCGCTGATGACGGAGGTATGAAGCGATTGATAGCCGTTCGGCCGCGGCATCGCGATGAAATCCTTGATGCGGCCCGGCACGGGCGACCACGTTTGGTGGATGATCCCGAGCGCCGCGTAGCAGTCTTTCACGCTGTCGGTGACAATGCGCAGCGCGATGAAGTCATAGACCTGTTCGAGATCGATTTTCTGGCGCTTCAGCTTCTGATGGATGCTCCAGAGACGCTTGATGCGTCCGTCGATCTCGGCCACCGGCACCTGCGCGTCGCGCAGCTTGGCTTCGATGGTGGCGTTCAGGCTCTTGATAAGGCCCTCGGCGGCGCGCCGCTTCGCGTCGACCTTGATCCGCAGGCCTTCGTACGATTGCGGCTCAAGGTACTTGAACGCCAGCTCCTCGAGCTCGTTCTTCACCTTGCTCATGCCGAGGCGGTTCGCGATCGGGGCGTAGATGTCGCGCGTTTCCTCGGCGACGCGCACGCGCCGCTCCTCGGGCAGGTGGCTGAGCGTCCGCATGTTGTGGACGCGGTCGGCGAGCTTGACGAGAATCACGCGGATATCGTCGACCATCGCCAGGAGCATCTTGCGGAAGTTCTCCGCCTGACGTTCTTCGGTCGACGAAAATGGAATCGCACTGATCTTGGTGACGCCCTCGACGACGTGAGCGACCTCCGGGCCGAACAACTCGCGGATTCGTTCGATCGTGGTGAGGGTGTCTTCGACCACGTCGTGCAGCAGCCCTGCCGCGATCGCCACGGCGTCCAGCTTCAGCTCGACCAGGAACTCCGCGACCGCCAGCGGATGGATGAGGTACGGCTCGCCGGATCGGCGCACTTGGCCCCGGTGCTCGAAAGCCGAGAACACATAAGCGCGCCGAAGCATCTCGACGTCGGCGTCAGGGCTGTAGCCTCTGACCTTCTCGAGCAGATCCTCGAAGCGAATCATCAAAATCGGTGTCTAAGCAAGGGAGCGCCGGGCCCGCTTTTCGGGCTCGGCAGGCCCGGGAGACGCTGTAACGGTTGTCGGGTGGACACGCTGTTCATATCAGGGATGGCCTTCTTGACGTACCTTTTTTGGCTTCACTATACTGGCCCGGTTTCGGCTTCGGCAATTTTCCCAAGGCTACGGGTATCCGCGGTCTAAGAGGGGGCGCAATGCGATCGACTTCGGGCCTGTCACTAACCGCGACGGCCTTGGCTTTGGTGGTGGCTCTCGCCACGGTGGGCTGCGGCAAGGTCAACCAGCTCAAGGGTGCGAAGGCCTACAAGGCCGCTAACGCAGCCTATCAGACGCAGGATTACAAAAAGGCCGCCGAACTCTACCAGGAGGCGGTCGACGACGACCCGAACTACCCTGCGTTCGCCCCGGCATACTTCTTCCTGGCCAACAGTTACGACAACCTCTGGAAGCCGAGCAAGAAGGGCGACGCCGAAAACGACAAGCTGCTCCAGGACGCCGTCAAGAATTACCAGATCGCGGCCGACAAGCTGATGGCCTCCGACAACCCGGAGTTCAAGAAGTACGGCAAGCTCGCGCTGCAATATCTCGTGGCGGCATACGGGTCCGAGAAACTCGACGACGCGGGCAAGGCCGAGCCCATCCTCCAGCACATGATCCAGCTCGACCCGGCCGACCCCGGGAACTACTTCATGCTCGCCAGGCTTTATGACGACGCGGGCGAACCGGCTGAAGCGGAGCGCATGTACATCGCCGCCAAGGACGCCCGTCCGAACGATCCGGCCGTCTATATGAGCCTCGCGGCGCACTACAACCAGCTCGGACAGTTCGACAAGACGATCGACGCGCTGGAGCAGCGCGCCTCGAAGGAACCCGACAACCCGGAGGCCTACCAGACGATCGCGAGTTACTACTGGGACAAGGCAAACAAGGATTCGAAACTGAAAGAGAACGAGAAGCGCGATTACGTTCTCAAGGGCATCGCGTCGGTCGATCGGGCGCTCCAGATCAAGCCGGACTACGCCGAGGGCATGGTCTACAAGGGCCTGCTTCTCCGTCTCCAGGCGAACCTCGAAAAGGACGCCGCAAAGCAGCAGGCGTTGATCAAGGAAGCGGTCAGCCTCCACGACAGGGCTGAGGAAATTCGCAAGAAAAAGGCCGCCGGCGCGTAGTTCCCACTCGCCGCACTACGGCCGTTTGGATTCGGGCCGTCGGACACTTTGTCCGACGGCCCTTTTTTTCGTCCCCGTTACATCCACCACGATAAAATTGCGACTGCCTCAGAACATCCATTTCCTTCAGGAGAGTCTGCAATGAATCGTGAGAGATCACGACTCGCCTGCGCGATCGGGCTCGTGGTGGCCGCCGGCGTTGTCGCGATCGCGCCACAGGCGTTCGCGCAGGGCGTGACCACCGGGATGATCGCCGGCGTCGTGGCGGACTCCCAGGGCGCGGTGGTGCCGGGTGCCACCGTCGTGGCAATCCACGAGCCGTCCGGAACCTCTTACGAAGCTGTTTCCCAGGGGGATGGCCGCTTCACGCTTCCAGGCCTGCGCGTGGGCGGACCATACAAAGTCACCGCCACGCTCGCAGGTTTCGGCGCCGAAGCCAGAGAAGGGGTGACCGTCAGTCTGGGCGTGGCGACCGACCTCGATTTCAAGCTGAAGGTCGCCGCGGTCGCTGAAGAAGTGACCGTAACGGCGACATTCGATCCGGTGTTCAGCACGAGCCGCACAGGCGCTGCCACGGCAATCATGCGGGACGATCTCGCGACGCTGCCGACGGTTTCTGGCCGCATCACTGATATCACACGGCTGAGCCCCCAGTACGGCGGCAGCGGCACGTTCGTCGGGCAGGACAATCGCGGGAACAACATGACGATCGACGGATCGTACTTCAACGGCTCGTTCGGTCTCGACACCGCGACGGGCGGCCCGGGCGATCGCACGGGAGTCGCCCCGATCTCACTCGAAGCGATCGAGCAGGTCCAGGTGAGCGTCGCTCCGTATGACGTCCGGGAAGGCAGCTTTGTGGGCGCCAACGTGAATACGGTGACCCGCAGCGGAACGAACCAGTTCAGCGGGTCGTTGTACACGCGGTATCGCAACCAGTCGTTCGTCGGCACCCAGGCCGCCGGGCTGGCCTTTAATCCCGGCACGTTCACGACGAAAAATACCGGCGAATGGGCCGGGGGACCGATCGTCCGGAACAAGCTGTTCTTCTTCGAGAGCTTCGAGAGCCAGAGCGACACACGGCCGCTCACGACGTTCACATCAAATCCGGGCGGCGTACCCGTGGGCGGCAACACCACCCGCGTCCCCACGTCGGACATGAACGCGCTGAGCAGCTATCTGCAGCGTAACTTCGGCTACGCGACGGGGCCGTTCGAAAATATCGACCAGGTGACGCCCGCCAAGCCCTGGATCATCAAGGGCGACTACAACCTGAACAACGCCAACAAGATCAAATTCAAGTACAACCAGTTGACTTCGAGCACGGACAAGAACCAGTCGGGGTCCTCGTCGCTCGGCACCAGCCGGCCGGTGCTGACGACGCAATTCCTGACCTTCGCCAACTCGAATTACAAGATGATCGAGGACATCAAATCCGGTGTCGGAGAGTGGAACTCCGTGTTCCGGAACTTTACCAACAGCCTGATCATCGGCAATACCGTGTTCGACGAGCCGCGCGGGCAAATCGACCTGTTTCCGTTTGTCGTCATCGGCGACGGCGCGGGGAGCGCCATCACCTCCTTTGGATCTGAACCGTTCACGCCGTACAATCTGCTCAACTACAAGACATTTCAGATCCAGGACAGCGCCACCAAGTTCACGAAGAACCACGAGCTCACGTTCGGGGGTACCGTCGAGAAGTTTCACTCGGACAACTCGTTCTACTTCGGCATTCAGAGCTCGTATTCCTACAACAGCCTGAACGATTTCTACGCCGACGCGAACAGCTACCTCGCAAACCCGAACCGCGCGGTCTCACCGGTCAACCTCAATATCTTCCAGGTCAAGTACCTGCTGCAGGCCGGCCAGACGACGCCCCCGCTGCAATCGCTCGACGTCGTGTATTCGGGGGGATACTTCCAGGACCAGTGGAGGCCGCGGGGGAATCTGACCGTGACGGCGGGCCTGCGCCTCGACGTCGCGAAATTCGGCAATACCGCGTACGACAACCCGCTGGCCGACAGCCTGACCTTCCGCGATCAGGATGGTTCTCCGGTGAAGTACAACTCCGGCGCGCTTCCAAGTACCACCCCATACTGGTCGCCGCGCGCCGGGTTCAACTGGGACATGCAGTCCGACGGTCGCACGCAGGTGCGGGGCGGGACCGGTCTGTTCACGGGCAAGCCGCCCTACGTGTGGATTTCGAACCAGATCGGCAACACGGGCGTGCTGTATGGATTTCTCGACAACCGAAACACCACCGCGTTTCCCTTCAACCCCAATCCGGATCGATACAAGCCGGCGGCCACCGGAGGCGTCGCCGCGAGCTACGAGCTCGACGTGACGGATCAGAGCTTCCGGTTCCCGCAGATCTGGCGGACCAACGTGGGTGTCGATCGGAGGCTGCCGCTGGGACTCACCGGAACAGTCGACTACATCTACAACCGCGACGTGAACGATCCCGTATACATCAACGCGAACCTGCCAGCTGCCCAGTCCGCCTACGCGGGGGTGGATGCGCGTCCGCGCTGGATCGTGAACAGCGCGTTTCCCACATGCAACGGTCCGGCAAGCCCCTGCGTGACGCGTTTAAACAACGCGCCCGGTAACCAGGTGACAGCCGCTTACGTGATCAAGAACTCGAACGAGAACCGCTCATGGAACATCGCCGCGTCGGTGTCGAAGCCGATGACCCGAGGCTTTTCGTTCAGGGGCGGGTACAGTTACGGCGTGTCGAAGAGCCTCGTCGAGCCTTCGTCCACGGCCGGCAGCTCGTGGGGATCGGCGAATCCGATCGTCTTCGATCCGAACAACCCCCCACTGGCCTATTCGATCAACTCGCCCGGCCATCGCGTCTACCTGGCGCCGGCATATACACATCAATACCTCGGCTGGGGGGCCACGACCGTCGTCGCATTCTTCGAGGCGCGACCCAACATCATCGGCTTTGGCGCAAACACCAGCTACGTGTTCTCGGGCGACGCGAACGGCGACACCGTCAGCGGCAACGACCTGATCTACATCCCCCGGGCCCAGTCGGAGATGAATTTCAAAACGTTGGTCCTTCCAGCCACAGCCACTACACCCGCGAAGACATTCACGGCTGCGGAGCAAGCCGCGGCATTCGAGCAATACATCGCAAGCGATTCCTATCTCAGCTCGCATCGGGGACAGTACGCGCAGCGTGGCGCCGTGTTTTTGCCGAACGTCAATCGCGTGGACCTCAGCATCATCCAGGATGTGTTCCACGGCGCTGCCGGTTCGAAACATTCAGGACAACTCCGGCTCGACATCACGAACTTCGGCAACCTCCTCAATCACAACTGGGGCGTCGGCCAGCGAATCATCAACAACCAGATCCTGACCAGCCCGCAGGCTGACGCACAGGGACGTCTCACGTACAATCTGCAGACGCTCAGCGGCAACCTGCTCACCACACCGATGCAGACTTCCGCCGGCATCTCTGACGTGTATGTGATGATGCTGAGCTTCCGGTATACCTTCAATTGACCCGACGGCTTTCGGGTCCTTCACGACATGCTTTCGCAGAAATTGCGACCACGCGGCGGGGCGTTCCCCGGCCCGCACAGCAGCACGTTAGAATGGTCGCTCAACAGGCAACGTCATCAGGAGCTCGTCAATGAATTCTCAGAGGAAACTGCGAACGGTGCGCCGGGTCGGGCTGGCTGTCGCATTTCTGGTGATCTGCGCGGCGCCCAGGTCCGGGTTCTCGCAGTCGACGACGGAAGGCGCCATCGGCGGAACGGTCACGGATCAGACCAAAGCGGTGGTTCCCGGAGCCACGGTCACCACGAAGAACAGCGCCACCAATGCCACGGCCACCACCGTGACCGACACCAACGGACACTTCACGGTCGTCCGGTTGAATCCCGGATCGTATTCGGTTGAAGTGAATCTCAGCGGATTCACACCGTTCAACCAGGGCGGCGTCATCGTGGAGGTCGGACGCGTCACGAACCTCGACGTCACCATCAGCGTCGGCGGCCAGGTCGAAACCGTGAGCGTCCTCGCGCAAGCGCCGGTCATCAACCGCGAATCGTCCGACCTGTCCACGAACATCAACCAGACCTCCCTTGCGAACCTGCCTGTCAGCGCCAGGCGCTGGTCCAACTACGTGTTGAGCACGCCGGGCGCGGCGGCGGATGGCACGTTCGGGCTGATCAGCTTCCGCGGTATCTCCGGCCTCCTCAACGGCAACACGGTCGATGGCGGCGACAACACGCAGGCCTTCTTCGCCGAGGAGCGCGGGCGCACGCGGTTGAGTTACTCGCTGAGCCTCGGAGCAGTCCAGGAATTCCAGGTCACGACGTCGAATTACTCAGCAGAGTATGGACGGGCAGCTGGCGGCGTCGTCAACGCGGTCACCAAGAGCGGCGGGAATACGATCCAGGGCGAAGGGTTCTACTTCATCCGCGACAACAAATGGGCAGCGCAGAACCCCTTCACGACCATCGTGCAGCCGGTCAACGGCGTGTTCCAGACGGTCCCGCTCAAGCCGGATGACCAGCGTCACCAGTACGGAGCCACCATCGGCGGACCGATCACGCAAAACAAGCTGTTCTACTTCTTCAGCTTCGATCAGCAGAAACGCGATTTCCCGGGAACTGCCGTCCCCGGTAATGCGGGCGCATTCTTCGCTCCCCTCAGCCCTGCAGAGTTGGCGACGATGGCCTCGCGGGGCGTGAACGCGACCGCGGCGAGCGACGGTCTGGCGTTCCTCCAGAGCATGACGGGCGTCGTCGCGCGCACAGGCGACCAGACGCTGCTGTTCCCGAAAATCGACTGGCAGATCAACAACAACCACGCCCTCGCCGTGAGCTATAACCACCTCCGATGGGATTCGCCGGCGGGAGTTCAGTCGCAGGCGACGGTCGCCAACGGCCTGGACAGCTGGGGCAACGACGGCGTCAAGGGCGACTGGGTGATCGGCCGATTCACGTCGGTCCTTGGTCCCAGGCTGACGAATGAGGTCAAGTTTCAGTGGGGTCGCGACTTCGAGTTCCAGACCAGCCAGGATCCCGTTCCCGGCGAACCGATCGCCCCGGGCACGAACCGCTCACCCAACGTTGCGCTGACTGGCTCCTCGGGGACGTTCTCGTTCGGCAAGCCGAATTTCCTCGATCGCCGATCGTACCCGGACGAGCGCCGTGTGCAGGTGGCTGACACCGCTACGCTGCTGTGGAACACACACCTCGTCAAATTCGGCTTCGACTTCAACCGGACTCACGACACGCTCGACAATCTCTTCCAGGAGGGCGGCGTCTACAACTACAACGCCCGCGCGGATTTCATCAGCGACTACGAACTGAACGTAAAGTTGGGCCGTACCGGCCGGTTCTACTCCAGCTTCAACCAGGGCATCGGGCCGACAAGCTTCCAGTTCGCGACCGCGGATTTTGCCGGGTTCATCCAGGACACGTGGCACATTCAGCCCAAGCTGACGATTAATTGGGGCCTGCGCTACGACCTGGAGTCGATGCCGAGCCCCCAGATCCCGAACCCGCTCGAGCCGCGAACCGCCGCCTTCCCGAGCGACAAGAACAACTGGGGACCTCGCGTCGGCCTCAACTGGGACGTGACAGGCAAGGGTGAGACGATTCTGCGCGGCGGCTACGGCATGTTCTACGGACGCATCATCAATTCGACGATCTCGAACGCGATCACCAATACCGGCATGGCAACCGGACAGCTCCAGTTGTCGCTTGCGACGACTGCGGCCGGCGCGCCCGCGTATCCCAACATTCTTGCCGGCGCTTCAGCGACGCCGTCCAGGCCGGACATCGTCTTCTTCCAGCCCAATGCCCAGAACCCCTTGATCCATCAGTTCGATGTGATCTTCGACCAGCAGATTGCGCCGAACACGGTGCTCTCGGTTTCGTACGTGGGCAGCGAGGGCCGGAACCTGCCGCTGTTCCTCGATCTCAACCTGAATCCAGCGACGGTATTCAACACGTATCAGGTTCAGGGCGGACCGCTCGACGGCCAGAACCTCACGCTGCCCGTCTATACGACGCCCCGTCCCAACGCCAACTTCGGGCGGATGACGCAGATCACGACGAACGTGAGCACGAGCTACAACGCGCTCGTGCTCGCGTTGAACCGCCGCTTCACCAGCGGACTGCAGATTCAGACCAGCTACACGTACTCCAAGGCGACCGACAACGGTCAATCGTCACAGACGTTCACATCGTCAAACAACGTCCTCGACCCGTATCGCCTGGACCTCGAGCAGGCCACATCCACATTTGACGTGCCGCATCGATTCAGTTTCAACACGGTCTGGATGCCGAAATCGCCGAACGTCTGGCTGGACAACTGGGTGATCGCGCCGGTGATCGGGATCTCGTCGGCAGCGCCGTTCACGCCGCTCGTGTCCGGCAACGCCCCGCAGGCGACGCGCGTGCAGACTGGTGTGATCGGTGCCGGCGGCATCAACCGCCTGCCGCAGACCGAGCGCAATTCGTACCGGCTGCCAACGCAGGCGAGCGTGGATATTCGGGTGTCACGCGCGTTTCCGATCGGCAAGAGCAAGCTGGAAGGTATCTTCGAGGCGTTCAACCTGTTCAATCGAATCAACTACACGACGGTGAACAACACGCTGTATACCATCTCCGGATCGCTCGCAGCACCAACGCTCGTTTACAATGCAACGACGTTCAACGCCTATACGAATGCCAACAGCGGCACCTTCTCGCCGCGGCCGCGCGAGATTCAGCTGGGCGTCCGGTACACGTTCTGAAACCTACTTCGCCGCGACCGGCGGAGCGGCCGACGGCACGAGCGTCACGACGGTATAGCGGTCCATCGGGAAATACGTCCGGAACGCGTCCTGCACGGTCTTGGGCGTCACAGCGTCGATTCGGGCAGGCCTCGTGATGATCTCCTTCGGGTCGCGCCCGAAGAGATGAACCGATTGGAGGCGGCCCATCCAGTAGCCGTTCTGCTGCATCGCGGTTTCGTAATTGCGTTTGGCTGATTCCTTGGCCCGGTTCGTCAGGTCCGCCGACGGGCCGTCCTGCTGCAGCCGCCGGATCTCCTGAAAAACCCGATCCGTCATGGCGCCGACGTTCTCCGGCGCCGCGCCGAAACTCACCTCGATGTGCCCCCCGCCCCTTTGCGGCAGCGCCTGGGACAAGCCCACCGAGACCGTATAGGTCTGACCCAGATCCTCGCGGAGGATATCGCGCAAGGCGATGTCGAGCACGGTCGTCGCGGCCGTCACATTCTCGATCTCCACCGGATCGGGAGAGGGATCGGCGAAAAAGCTGACTACGACGTTGCTGCGCGGCTCGCGGCCGAGTTCCACCTTGTCCCGCTGCGCGGTTTCCGGGAAGTGGATGCCGACGTCCTTGAAGGCCGGCGTGGCGCCGGTTTTCGACGGGAGGCCTCCCACGTACTGCGCGATCAGAGGCAGCGCGTCGTCCACCTTGAAGGCGCCAACCATGAAGAACGTGAAATCGGACGCGTTGGAGAACCGGGCGCGATAGAACGCCAGCATCGTCGCACGGTCGAGGGCCGCGATCCGTTCGGCCGTCAACGGTTTCGAGGTGTAGTGATTCGACGTATTGATCTGCTCCAGACGCTCGCCAAACACCTGGCCCGGCGACCGTCCTCGATTGGCGACCGCAGCCGTCAGCTGGCGCTTCAGGACCTCGAACTGCTCGGGATCGTCTCCGGGCGAGACGAAGTTCTCGTAGAGCAGCTGGAGTCCCGTTTCGAGATCCGCGGGCGCGGCGTTGCCCGAAATGCCGTGGCTGGAGAGTGAAATGGAAGCGTTGGCACCTGCCAGCTTTCCCGCCATCATTTTTTCCAGATCCCGGGACTTCAGTCCGTCGAATCCGGAGGCACGTACGTAGCTGGACGCGAGCGCCGCCTCAACGAACACATCGGGCGCGGCGAGCGACGCCCCGCCGGGAGACGTCAGCGAGAAAAGAATCTGATCGTTCTTGAACGTCGTCGGCTTGAGCCATGCCTCGACTCCGTTCGAAAACCGGACGATCGTGACGCCGACGTCCGGAATCTCGCGACGCGAGGACACGGTAGCAGGCCGAGGCTTGTTCTCAACGAGCGGGCGCGACGCCGCGGTGTCGCTCCACGCGGTCACTGCAGTGCTATCCGCCGAGCCAAGGGCCGCCCGAAGGCCCCCCTCCG
>Ga0136846_1233567_pt1 | contig 16730 bp, 16 predicted proteins | sample HopSoiMetagenom2_FD_96841 | JGI IMG/M metagenome (GOLD analysis project Ga0136846, IMG submission 96841) | Grasslands soil microbial communities from Hopland, California, USA - 2 Assembly 2016 (version 4) | ecosystem: Environmental > Terrestrial > Soil > Grasslands | place: USA: Hopland...
CGCGGCCTGAAAGAGAACGTCATCGTCGGACGCCTCATCCCTGCCGGAACCGGCATGGAGTACTACCGCAACGTGCGCCTCTCGCCAGAGATGGAAGAGGCTGCCGCCAAGGTACAGGCAGAAGTCTCGGCTGCTTACGAAGAGGCCGAGCGCGCTCTCGAAATGATGCGCCACGAGGGCGAAACGGACGAACTCACTGCGGAACTTCCCGCAGGCGAGTAGTAGGTATAAGTATGTATCGGGGGCGAATTCGCTTCGCCCCCGAACTTGCTTCAACTGTCATCTAAACTAAATGCACGCTAGCCCCCAGCGATTGCACATTGAGGAACCTGGCCCACTTCCTTCTTTGCGGGCGGTCCCGGCAGAGCCTAAGCTAAAGCCGCGCATGCTCCGTATTCTCCGCCTGCTTCGAGTGGCGTTCTGGCGCGCCTTTGTTCATGATTCCTTCGCCACCGCGAAGGCTTCCGCCTATTCGTCCATCCTCACGTTTTTCCCTGTTCTGCTGATTGTCGGATCCAGCCTCGCGAACTGGCGCAAAGGCGGTCCCTACCTGCGCGAGATTTCATATGCGCTGAGCAGCATCCTTCCGGCTGGCAGCAATACCGTCCTGAACTACCTCAAAAGCGCGGGGAAGCATCCAGTGGGATTCCTGCTTACGACCTCGTTGATTACACTCTGGACGGCTTCCGGCGTGATGATCTCCTGGATGGAAGGCTTCCGCCGCTGCTACGAGCTGCCAAAGACGTGGGGCTTGATCAAAGAACGCATGATCGCATTTGGGCTTGTCATCTTCGCCCTTGTGCCCATGACATTCGCAACCCTGCTCGTCGCGGTCGGCAGCAAGTTCGAAGTGCGGCTGCTCCCCTATATCGATGCCGATTTCAGCGTCTACCTCCTGCTGCTCTGGGGCATGATTCGCTGGGGCATTGCGACCTTGACCAGCATTTGTGTCATAGCCCTGATCTATCACAACGCCGTGCCGCGAACGCAGCCATGGCATAGCGTGATCCCAGGATCCGTGCTTGCGACCGTGTTGTGGTTCTCTGTGACCGTAGGATTCCGCGGATACCTGCAGCACTGGGGGGATTTCAACACGATCTATGGCTCGCTCGGCGCCGGTATGGCCTTGCTGGTCTGGATGTACATGATCTCCCTGGTAGTGCTGGTTGGGGCAGAGTTCAATGCGCTGCTATTCCCGCGAGCGATGCTGGGGAAAGAACTGACGGCAATCAACTCCACGCAGCCGTAGAGACGTTGCTTGCAACGTCCTTCTGGGCCACTTCGGAGATGCTGGGAGCAAGACGCAAACAAACTACTTCTCTACGACTTCGTGTGTCACCCATGCACGTATGTATGGCCTTACGTGCACCGTACGTATGTGTCGCCGTGGAAGAGCGGCCCTTCAGGGCCGCGTCAGCGTGGGAAACAATGGGGCTTTAGCCCCTGTGGGCGCGCCGCATCTTGAATAAATTGTTGTACCCTACCAACATTCCTGTTTGGGTCCGGAGAAAAGTTGAAACAGACACAAGCGTCCGCCGCTGAAAGTGTATCTGCTTCCGCCCAGCGTCGTGCCAAGATCATCTGCACCATCGGTCCTGCATGCAATACCGAAGCCGCCATGCGCGAGCTGCTGCGCCTCGGCATGGACATCGCCCGCCTCAACTTCTCCCATGGCTCCCACGAAGATCACGCCCACAACATCCAGCGCTTGCGCCGTGCCGCCCACCGCGAAGGACGCACCGTCTGCATTCTTCAAGACCTGCAGGGCCCCAAAATCCGCACCGGTTTGCTCGAACAACGAAAGCCAGTCCTGCTGAAGTCCGGGTCCATCGTCACCATCACCCCGCAGGAGATTCCCGGGAATGCCACCCGCATCTCAACCACATTCCCCGATCTCGCGCGCGAACTCACGCCGGGCGCGCGCATTCTTCTCAGTGACGGACTGATCGAACTGCGCGTCCGCTCCATCCGCGGCAAAGACGTTCTCTGCGACGTGATCAACGGAGGCATGCTCGGCGAGCACAAGGGCATCAACCTGCCGGGGGTTGCGCTCTCTATTCCGGCACTCACAGAGAAGGACCGCAAAGATCTGGAGTTCGGACTCAGCCATGGCGTCGATGCCGTCGCGCTCTCATTCGTTCGCACTGCCGCAGACGTCCGCATGGCCAAGCAGATCATTTCCACTCACGCCAGTGACGTGCCCGTCATCGCGAAACTCGAGAAGCCGCAGGCCATCGATCATCTGCAAGAGATCCTCGAAGTTGCCGACGGAGTCATGGTCGCTCGGGGCGACTTGGGCGTCGAGATGGCCCCCGAGAAGGTTCCGGTTATCCAGAAGCAAATCATTCGTCAGGCAGCGGCGTGGCGCCGCCCGGTGATCACCGCGACGCAGATGCTCGAATCGATGATCGAAAATCCGCGCCCAACGCGGGCGGAGGCGAGCGACGTCGCGAATGCCGTCTTCGACGGTACTGACGCCGTGATGCTCTCGGCCGAAACTGCCAGCGGAAAATATCCCAGGGAGTCCGTTTCGATCATGTCTCGCATCGTGGTGGAAGCCGAGTGCAACCAAGAAGACCTTGGCCGATTCCGCCGCCGCCGCGAGCGTCGCAGCCTGTCGGTGGCCGAAACCATCTGCGAGTCCATCGCGCACGCCGCCGAGGATTTACCCATGGGCGCGATCGCGATTTTCACCGAGACCGGTAACACGGCCCGCATGATATCGAAGTACCGCCCGAACGCCCCCATTTACGCCTTCACCCACATTGCGCCCGTGGTGAACCGCATGAACATGTATTGGGGCGTGCATCCAGTGCGCTGCCATCAGGCGCGCTCTGCCGAGCAGATGGTCGCCATGGCGGAACAGGACCTGGTTAAGCGTGGTCAGATCAAGCCAGGAGACGTTCTCGGAGTAGTCGCCGGAACGCGCCAGGCCTCAGGCTCCACAAACCTGATGCGCCTGCACGTAGTCACCGAACAAGAAGCGGAGCGAATCACGCATCCCGCCAAGCCCCAAAAGAAATCTCGCTGACCGAAGAAGCTCGTGTGGGGAGAGCCGCCTTCCGGCCGTCAGGTTTGTGTGGCGGCGGACGCGTTCGTCTGCGCAGCGACCGTGCGACGGCCTGGACACTGGCTGCTGAACCCTGCCCTCACGCTATAATCGCGTTCATGCCGGAAGAGATCCTCTCGGTAGCCCTCTGGGAACCCAATCCGCAAATGGAAGCCACGGCCCTCGCAACCTTTCACGAACTCACCTCCATCGTCGCCGCGAAAGGATACGGTCGCGACCACCTCTACCGTGAAGGCGACCACCATTACGTCTTCCTACGCTACTGGAAATCCGAAGAAGCCCGCCGCACGGCCCAGGAAGATCCCGACATGCTCCGCTGCTGGGCCAAGCTGGGCAACGAAATTCAGATCGTGAAGGTCTACGAGAGGTTGTCAGCGGTTCCACTTAGAGACAGCGAAGTAGCTGGGCAGTCGAGCCCGTGGAAGTCTGAGCCAGAATAACGTCTATCGGCTCGGCGGTCTAGGAGGGAGCGGCCGCTCCATCGTTTTTGGGAGAGTAAACGACGGCGGACGATCGTCGCGTTCTGGCCTACTAAACTGCGGGCTCTCCTTGTCCTCTGGGATATAAGGCAAGACTAAACCTAGAATCGTCATCCGTCGCCGGAGTTCCTTCCCGTACGCGGTACCGTCGACCTCCTCCCGTAGAGCCTCAACGCTGATCAGGCTGTCGCGACGGCCAAGATACAGGAGCGCATCAGCGGCATCTTTCAGTTTCAGACGAGAGTCGATACCTTCGGTCCCTCCCGAGATGACGGGTATCGCCGCTAGTCTGCCAGCCCAGTTGCCCTTCAAAACCATAATGGAAGGCGCAGGCCAGGAGTCCCATCGATGATCCAGATCGTCATAACCTTTAACAGCATTCGTCCCAGCGAGAATCAGAAAGGTCTTGGCCCCGGCCCTCCGCAACTCAGGCTCGATATAACCGTTCCCTTGCCGACGCAGAAAATGGGCCGAGCCCGCGATCAAGAAGGCGCGGTGGTGTTTGGCGATAACCTCGTCCTTTACAACTTGCGCATACCACTGATCGCGATGACCTAAGAACGGGCCGATGTCTTCCTTGCTCTGTACCTTGTCCCAATCGATGTACGGGTCTCCACAAAGGACACGCATCTGATGCTTGCCATGACGGCGCAGGTTCGTTTCCCGCACGGTCTTATACAAGTCTCCGTAAATCGGCGGCGGGTCTCCTAGACCTAGTGTGTTACGCCAGGCGAGCTGCACCTCCTCGATCGAAACTGCTTCGCCGGCAATATATCGGTCCACGGACTTCTGATACAGCGAATTTCCAAATTCCATCACGATGTCGTCAACCCGATCGGCGAACTCAGAGTTAGCGACCAGAGATCGAAGCCATTCGTATTCCTGTTTATTCCAGTGGATCTCACCTAACATCACAATATCGTGCATCTCAAAAGCGGCGAGGACCGCTGCCGATGCATTCTTGGGGCTCGGATTTCCTTGGGCAAGACAAAGTGAAGCGAATCCAAACAGAAGCGCTGACAATAGCCGTAGTGGATGTGCTTTCATGTGACTGATGATGCGCCTTAGAGTCTGTGACTAAGGACACCAGCCGCGTAGCGCGGGTTCCCGGGTTTAGAATCATGCCTTGGCCAACTCCGTACGCGAATTCGCTGACCGCAGCCTCGACCCCAACATCGTTGGCTTCCTGCACGCTCCCGAAACTCCCAACGACAATGCCCTGGTCCTCACGCACGGTGCTGGAGGCAACGCCCAAGCTCCGCTGCTCCGCGCGCTAGCCGAGACATTCGCCGACGGCGGCTACACCGTCCTCCGCTGCAACCTTCCGTTCAGGCAAGTCAGATCGTTCGGACCGCCGGGCCCCGCAGATGCCACCCGCGACCGCGCTGGCCTGAAGAATGCAATCGCAGCCATGAAGGAAACGGTGAAAGGCCGCATCTTTCTCGGCGGCCACTCCTACGGTGGACGCCAATCGAGCATGCTCTGCGCCGAAGAACCAGACGTGGCCGCAGGACTGCTCTTACTGTCCTATCCGCTGCACCCGCCGCGCCGTCCCGAGCAGCAGCGCACGCAGCATCTCCCGGATCTGCGCACGCCCACGCTCTTCGTCCATGGCACCAGAGATGCCTTCGGCACCATCGAAGAGCTGGAAAAGGCGATCAAGATGATCCCCGAGCAAACTAAGCTGATGACCGTCGAAGCCGCTGGTCACGATCTGGGGTTCAAGGGCAAAGCGAAGCAGGAAGAATTACTAAACCGAATCTTCACGGAGTTCACGAAATTCTGGATGTAGAGACCTTGCAACGTCTCTACCAAGAAGATGTTGCGGTGGAAAGGATGCTGCGAGCGAACAGATCAACTTTTGAACGCTTGAACCTGCCCTAATTCACCCACCCTGACTTCCCCCCGCCGTTTCCCTTACGCGAATCGTCGTCCGGAGGAACGTAATTGCCATGCTCGTCGAAGTGCACGTCGCGGTCGTGCTGCCGCATGTAAACTTCAAACTTCCGCGCTGCCCGCCGCCGCTTCCAGCGGTAGAAAGAGTTGCGCATTCCATAGTAGCGCTCTGAGAAACTCACATTGACCAGAGGCGGCTTTATCCCGCGACGTATATAGAGCCAGCCGAAGAACAGCCCGCCGAGATGTGCGACGTAAGCCACATTTCCGCCGCCAGTCATCGCGAATGCCAGCGTCACCACAATCAAAATTCCGACAAAGTATTTCGCTTTGATCAGGAACGGGAATGGAAACATCATGATTTCCTGATCGCCGAACAATATTCCGAACGCCAGCAGGACGGCAAAGACCCCGCCAGATGCGCCCACCGTCGCGCGCAAAGGATCCCCCAGGATGTGCGCGTAGGAAAGCGCTACTGTCGTCAGCGCCGCCCCAAAGACACCGATGGAAAATAACTCGATAAACCGGCGTGAGCCCCAGGCATTCTCGATCGCCGCACCGAACATCCATAGCCCCAGCATGTTCCCGAACCAATGCCAGAACTCGTAGTGCATGAAGCCATACGTCAGCAACTGCCAGAGCCAGCCATGCCCTACTACCGCAATCGGAGTGAGCGCGAAATACAGCTTCGTGAAGTCATAGATATGTAGTCCGGTCAGGCTCAGCGCAAGGTACGACAGGTAAAAAGCTGTGTTGATTCCAATCAGCCACACGACCGCCCGCGTAAACGGCGGCAAGCTTAACGTTAGCGGTTCACCGGTACGTCTCAATCGATTTCCCCTTGCACAATTCTACTCGCACATGCCCTGCCACCGGTCTAGCGCTGCGGACTGGGCACCACCGGCAGGCTTTTATGCCCCGCGGCGTCCACGCCCCGCACCGCGAATATCACGTTATCCTTTGACAGCTTCATGGATGCGCGCGTTGCATTCCCCACATTCTGAGAGTGCTCCCACTCCGGGCTCGTCGTCGCCCGCCAAACCACTTCGTATGCAGAAGCGAGTCCTCCGGGAGACGCTTCCCAGGTCAACGTGGAATCGTTCTCCAGATCCTTGGTCAGTAGATGCACATTCGCCGGAGGCGCCGGGGCGGCCGCCAATGACGCCAGCGTCGCCGCATTCAGTCGCGCCACATGAGCCACGTAATCGTAGTCCACAAATTTTGGCAAATCGCCATACTGGATACCGTTTTCCACCCGCACGTTCTGATGCTGATGGTTGTAGTCCTCGCGAAACTCTGTGAAGCGCACGGCGGAAAATCCTTGTTGATTGAAGGAATAATGATCGCCACCGCGCAGATAACGATCCAATCGAAAGACGAGCATCGATTTCAAGCCCACATCATAGCTACGGTTCACGTCCGCGACATATCGCGCCAGTTGACGGGAGCCCGAATCGCTCTCTCCTCCCAGACCGCGTATCCGCCGCACATCCTGCTCGGAAGCGGCGGCTGGCACCCCTTCCGAGAACACACGCACGACTGCATGATCCTGCTCCGGACTCTTGTCCCCGCCCACAATATCGTTATTGAGAACGGCCTCGACATCCCATCCCTGATCCTTGGCCATTTTCGCGAAGTGGTGGCTGCCGTTCAGTCCTTGTTCTTCTCCCGCCACCGTCAGGAAAATAATCGTAGCCGGGAACTTCAACTTGCTCAGCACACGCGCGCACTCGAGACTCACCGCGGTTCCGCTTGCGTCATCGTTCGCTCCCGGAGCATCGCCATTTACATCGAACGTATCGCTGTTCCGTGAATCGTAATGCCCCGTCACGAGCACGATGCGCTTGGCATTCTCCGGATCCGATCCCCTCAGAACCGCATAAACATTGGTAATCTCCGTCGCTTTTGGAATTCGTTCAGCTGGTTGTTCCGTGAAAGTGTCGGTCTTCACCTCCAGGCATCCGCCACATTCTTTCGAATAACGCTCGAATTCCGACTTGATCCATTCCCGCGCGGCGCCGATGCCGCGACCTGAAGAGATTGACTCAGAATCCTGCGCCGAGAGAGTCAGTCTCGTGCCAAAGCTCACAAGCTGTTGAATGCTCTCCTGAATCCGCTCGGCGGAGATCTGCTTCAAAGCTGCAGCGATCTTGGGATCAGGGACGGCAGGTGGCACAGCGCTGGTTTGGGCCCAGACTGTAAGCAGGGTAATGCAGAACGCTGCCAGCCCAAATGCAGGCAAACGCATCAACTTCCCGGAACGAAGCATGCCTCAGGACCTCCGGTGCTCGCGTCCTTGCTGGACGGTGATCGGCTGTGATGTGAAGATTCTCTGCGCCTCGCGGTCGCTGCCCCTTGACCAACCGGCGGGGAGAATCTAAATATTATCAGGAGGCTCTAATCGGCTTGGGAGGCTTTATGACGCTTTGCCCGGAATGCGAGACGAATCTGGATGTGGAAGAAGAAGACGTGGACGAGGGAGAAGTCATCTCCTGTCCCGAGTGTGGCAGCGACTTCGAGGTGGTCACTGTGAGTCCGTTGGAGCTAAAGGCGGTCGAAGAAGGCTACGAAGAAGAGGATGACGAGGAGGAAGAGGAGACCGAAGATGGTGACTATTCCTAGCCTTCGCAGACGCCGGCGTCTCGCCAAGCTATCGTTGTATGGAGCCCTCTTCGCTGTACTGCTCTTACCAAGCCTCCGCTCTCAGGACGGTCTACTCACAGCCCAGAAATCCATGAACAAACCCTACGCGCTGATCGCCGGCACCGTTTGGGGGCCCGATGACAGACCTGTTTATGGAGTAATGGTGAAGATCCGCCGCGCGAAGGACAAGAAGCCCAAGTGGGAGGTTTACTCGGACCACCATGGTGAATTTGCGCAGCGCGTTCCCGCCGGCGAATCTGACTACATTCTCACCGCCGATCTGAAGAACCTCAAGGCCGCCGACGGCAAGCCCTTGCGCCTGGTTCAGGACGTCACCATCCACGTCTTCAACGACGAACGCGAAGACACCAGCCTGCATCTAACCCACTAGGGCGCGTCAGTAAGCCCATGAGACAATAGAGGCAGCATGAATCACACCCGCTCCGTGATGAAAGCTGTAGTGTTTTCCTGCATCGCGCTGATCGCACTGTGCGCAGTCTGCTCTGCTGCTCCCGACAAGAAAGAAAAGCAGGTCGGGCGCCTGCTGTTTGGCAAGGTTCTCGATCAGCAGGACAATCCTCTCCCGGACGCGGTCGTTTACGTCACCAACACTCGAAATCGAACCGTAAAAACCTACATCGCCGGCACCGACGGGACCTACCGTTTTCCGGCCCTCTCCGAGGCAATCGACTACGAGGTCTACGCCCAGTTCAAGACCCATAAGAGCGATACGAAATCCGTGAGCCAGTTCGACAATCGCCCGCAGGTCTACCTCGTCCTCAAAGTCGATACCCGCTGATCCCGCGACCAGATCCAAGTGTGCAACTTTTCAGTGTTCCCGCGTGTTCAAGATAATGTGAGGTCTGTTCGTGGAGGACACCGTGAACCCATTGCGCTTGCTTCGTAGAACAAATTACAGGGCATTCGCTTTATCCGCTACTCTCGCCTGCCTCGCTCTTCTGGCCATAAGTTCCGCATCCGCTCAGCGCTCCATGAGCCCTTATCAGGGCGAGCAGGATGGCGTCAGCGCGGGCGGTAAGTGGATGCAGTTCCAATCCGTCGACAAAATGACCGGAGCCAAAAGAGTCCGCTTCGAACTGGTATCGAACAACTACTTCCGCGAAGATCCCGAATACAAGCCCCGCGTCGAACTCTATTGCGAAGATGGGAAATATAAGCTCGGCGAATTCAATCCCGGAGTTCGGCTGCCACCGCCGAACCGTCCCGGCTTCTGGGGACAACCGCAACTCGATGTCGAGGTCCGCATCAACGACTTCCACGCCCATCATGGCTGGAACTGGGGCCCGCGCGGGCGCTTTCTCTCCATGGATAAAGGCACCGTTCGCGGTCTGATGGGCGCGCAAGTCTTTAATATTGCGATACCCACGCGTAGTGGACGCCAGATTGCGGAATTCTCGCCCGCAGGACTGAACGCTGACCAGGTACGTCAAGCCTGCGACTTGACTCCGAAGCAGCCCAGCAAAGACTAGGGAGCGCTCACCGTCTTAGCGGACGGCATCGTCCCCGTTTAAGATCATCGTGCTATGGGCAGCGGCACGATTTCCGAACTGGTGTTCGTTGTCTTCGCCGTCGCGATTCTTATCTACGGCTTCGTGCTCTCCCGAAACCTTGCTCGTCTCCGCGAAGCGAACGATCGTTCCCGCGCGAAGCTCGACGCACTAATGCAAGGATCGGCCGACCAGAAGCAACTCGCGGCTGAAATCGAATCCTTCAACAACCACGTGCAACAGTACAACTCGCGTATCGGCCAATTCCCCGACGCGATCGTAGCCGCGATCATGGGCATGCAGCGGCGCTCGTTCTTCAAAATGTAGTGCTGATTGTGTAGCGGCAGACGTCTCGTCCGCTAGCTCAGAAGTCTGGCCGCGTCTTTCGCGTAGTAGGTCAGAATCATGCTCGCCCCGGCCCGCCGGATGCTCAACAGCGATTCCATCATCACGCGATCGCGCTCGATCCAGCCATTGCGCGCCGCCGCCTCAATCATGGCGTACTCGCCCGATACTTGATAGGCCGCGAGCGGAAGATCGAAGCGCTCCCGCGCCGCCGCAATCACATCGAGATAGGGCATCGCCGGCTTCACCATAATCATGTCGGCGCCTTCCGCGACGTCTTCTTCAATCTCGCGCATGGCTTCGCGCAAGTTGGCTCCATCCATCTGATACGAGCGACGGTCCCCAAACTGCGGCGCTGAATCCGCCGCCTCGCGGAAGGGGCCGTAGAACCCCGAGGCGAACTTCGCCGCGTACGACAGAATCGGCGTATTGATCAGCCCGGCATCATCCAGAGCCCGCCGGATCGCCGCTACTCGCCCGTCCATCATGTCCGACGGAGCGATAATGTCGATCCCCGCCTTCGCCAGTGATACCGACGTTCGCGCCAGCAACTCAAGCGACGCGTCGTTCACGATCTCGTAATCCGTGGTCACCGGAGGCGTAGCGACGGCTGCGCCCAACGACTGCGGCGCAGCCTTTACGATGCCGCAATGCCCATGCGACATGTATTCGCATAGGCATACATCTCCCATCAGCACCAGGCCCGGCACTTCGCGCTTCATGGCACGAGCCGCCTGCTGCACAATTCCGTCCTCGGCCCACGCACCGGTTGCCACTTCGTCCTTCTTGTCCGGCAAGCCAAATAGAATTGCCGACGGCACCCCAAGCGAATGCACCTGCCGCGCTTCCTTGACGGCCTCATCGACAGATAAATTGAACACGCCGGGCATGGACCGCACTTCCTTCCGAACACCCTCGCCGGGGCATACGAACATCGGATAGACAAACGCATCGGGAGTCAGCCGGGTCTCGGAAACCATGTTGCGAAGTTCCGCCGTGCGGCGCAGTCGGCGCAGTCGCGTCACAGGAAATGCCATAGGGATCACCAGAGGAAGCAAGAAAGCTTCCTATTTCATTCTAGAACATTGCCCTCCGTCGTCGTCTTCACCCCGTCCGTGGCCGCCAAGAATGCTTAGTCCGGGTGACCAAAGTAACCCCGCTCGTCCCACCCGACCCTAACGGTTCGGAATGGCCTCTATAGAATTAAGGTCGAATGGGTCTCGTTCGGCGCCACCGCTGGTTCATCGCAGCGGCCGGAATCACTCTGGCCTACGCCGTCGTGTCTCTTACCGCCCACCAAAGCTTCGCCCTGACCATATTTTCCGATGTCACCAACTGGGTCATCATGCTGTTCATCTCTGGGCTTGTTGTTCATAACGCGATCACCCGGCCCCGCGAGGAACGTAGCTTCTGGATACCCATGACGCTTGGATTTTTGCTGTGGTCGAGTAATCAGGCGGCGTGGTGCTACTACGAAATTCTGCTGCACACGCACATTCCGGACCCCTTCTTCTTCGACATCATTCTGTTCTTCCATGCCGTTCCGGTGATCGCCGCTGTTGCCTGGCGTCCCGACATCACCAAAAAGAGCGGGAAGATTCTCCTCAGCGCCTTGAACTTCCTCATGCTTCTCGGATGGTGGATTTTTCTCTATGCCTTCGTCGTATTTCCGCACCAGTATGTCAATTCAAACGTCGCTTCCTACAACGAGAACTATGACGCGCTCTACCTCCTGCAAAATGCCGTACTGATTGCAGTTCTCGGCCTCGCGGCAATGACGAGCTCCTCAGGATGGCGGCGGCTGTACTTGCATTTACTGGGTGCGAATGTCATCTACGCAGTCTGTTCGCAGCTTCTCGATCGCGCGATCACCAGTTCCACGTACTATTCCGGCAGTTTCTACGATGTCCCATTCATTGCTCCTCTAGTGTGGACGGCTGCCGCATTCTTGTCCGCGCGCGAATGGGAACTTAAAACACATCCTTCTACACTCAAACGCCGCTGGACAAAGCTCGCGGCCCGGCTGGCGATGCTCGCCATTCTTTCCTTGCCTGGACTCGGTCTCTGGGCGCTGTTTGTTGATCGCTCTGAGCCCTCGTCTCGCGTCTTCCGGCTCATCACCGTGCTGACGGCAATGGTCGTGCTGGGGTTGTTCGTGTTTATGCGCCAGTACATACAGGATCAGAAGCTGATGTCGCTTCTGCGCCACTCGCGGCTCTCGTATGAAGAACAAAAGCAACTGCAGGACCAGCTCGTCCAAAAAGAGAAACTGGCCTCCCTCGGCACTCTCGTGGCGGGAGCCGCTCAGGAAATCGACCATCCCTTGAGCGCCATCATGAACTACTCCGAGCAACTCTGGTCAAAGCCCAGTCTCAGCCAGGAGCAGGATGTTCTCGTGCGCAAGATCGTCAATCAAGCACAGCGCACACGCGATCTCGTCGCCAACCTCCTGAGCTTCGCCCAGCAGGCCCCCGGGGAGAAAACTCAGGTCGATCTGCGTGCCCTCTTGAGCCGCGCGATTCACATGCTCGAGTCGCGGCGTACGCCCGGCAAGATTCTCATCCGCTTGCACACCGAAAAGGACCTTCCCCTCGTCATGGGCAATGGCAAGCAGCTCTTTCAGGCATTTGTTGAGGTCATCGAAAACGGCATGGACGCCCTTGAAGAACTTGGCGGAGGATCGCTTGATATTACGGCGGAGCAGGCGGGCTCTGAGGTCCTGCTTCAATTCTCCGATACTGGTCCCGGATTGCGCGATCCACAGCGCGTCTTCGACCCCTTCTACACCACCAAGCCAATCGGCAAGGGCACAGGCTTGGGCCTGAGCGCCGTTTACGGCATGGTTCAGGATCATGGCGGAAGCATCACGTGCCAGAACCAACCCCAAGGTGGCGCCCTGTTCACGCTACGGCTACCCGCCACCCAGCGCGCATCAGGTGCCGCAGTATAGGAACTTCCCTTCGTGTTCTCGTGGTCACAGCCTGATTGAAGTATAGAAAGGGCGTAGCTTCAGCCGCGCCGCTGAAGCCCTGGTGCAAATTCACCATTCGCGGCTGAGCGTCGCGCAGTCATCCCCAACGAAAGCCAGCCTGAAACACTCCGTCAACGTCTTCCTTCGCGCAGGCTCCTGTAACATAAACTCGGATGTCCTCCGAGATAAAACACAGTTCGGCAAGAGTGCTCGAGTTCGAGCCTTTCAAAGTACTTCTGCGGGGATACGCTCAATCACCGCTCGGCCACCGCCGCATCGGGGATCTCGCCCCCTCGGCCGATCGGCTCTGGATTGAGCAGCAGCAGGGATTGGTTCAGGAGATCCGGGAGTTCCGCCGCGTCGGAGGCCGATTCGACTTTTCAGGAATCATCGACATTGCCAGCTTTGTCAACAAAGCACGCATCGCGGGCGTGGCACTCGAGACCACTGAAATCCGCGACATCATATTGGTGGTGGACCGCGCCGCTGAATGGCGCGAAATTGCGCAGCATCCACCCGCGGCCATGCGCTCGGAATGGGCCCGCACAGCCGCGCTCTCGCACGGGATTCTCGACTTCACGGAATTCCTGCGCTCGTTTCGGAACAAGATCCAGCCCGATGGTACGCTCGAAGACAAAGCCTCACCGGAACTCGCCCGCATTCGCCGCGAAATTGAAAAGCAGCGCCGCTCCATTCAGGAATCGCTGCGCGGGTACCTGCGCCGTCTCGCCGAGGGCGGCACTGTTCAGGACGAACTGATCACCATCCGCGGCGAACGTTTCGTCATCCCCGTCAAAATTGAACAGAAGCGCCGTGTGCAGGGCGTCGTCCACGGAGCCAGTTCCAGCGGTCAGACTGTTTTCGTCGAGCCCCTCGAAACCATCGAGCAGAATAACGAGCTGGTCCGGCTGCTCGAAGAAGAGCTCGTCGAAATTCACCGCATCCTGATCGAGATGACCGAACGCATCGGCGCGCACGGCGAACAAATCTCGGCGGCGCTCAATGTCCTTTCAGAGCTCGAGCTTCAGTTCGCAAAGGCAAGATTCGCAGAGGACTACAACTGCACATCGGTGCAGTTGAGCGGACCCGAGCACGAACCATATAACGAGGGCCACGTGGCGCGTCCGGTGAGCGAAGCTGGCCTCTTGCTGCACAATGCAAGGCACCCGCTGCTGGAACGCAATCTCAAGCTCAAAGGCGTCACAGTCGTTCCCATCAGCGTCGAACTCGAAGGCCCCCGCCGCCAACTCATCATTACCGGTCCAAACACAGGCGGCAAAACCGTCACGCTGAAGACAGTGGGACTTCTTGCACTGATGGCACAGTCAGGCGTTCCCGTTCCCGCGGATCGCGCCGAACTTCCGGTCTTCGATGCGGCCCTCGCCGACATCGGCGACTACCAGTCCATCGAGCAGAACCTGTCCACGTTTTCCGCGCACGTCACCAACATTGACTTCATCTCGCGCACTGCGACCCCGAACTCTCTCGTGCTGCTCGACGAACTCGGCTCGGCCACCGATCCCGAGGAAGGCGCAGCTCTCGCCGTCGCTATTGCCCTGCACTTCGGCCGAATCGGATGCATGACGGTTATCTCCACGCATCACACATCGCTAAAGGTTTACGGCGCAAACACGTCGGGCGTCCTGAACGCATCCGTTGGATTCAACGAAACCACGCTGCAGCCAACCTACGAACTGAAGATCGGCGTGCCCGGAGCCTCTGCGGGAATCAACATCGCCCAGCGCCTCGGATTGAATCCCGCCATCATTGAGAGCGCGCGCGCCCGCCTCGGCACGCAGGCCCGGGACGTCGGCCAGTTCCTCGACAAGTTGCACGCCGACCTGCGCGATGCCGAAAACGAGCGCCTGCGCATTAAGCAACGCGAGCAGGAACTCGAGCGGGAGAGGGCGCAACTCGCCAACGAAGGACGCAAAGAGCAGCAAACGAAAGTCCGCGAGATGGAGAAGAAGCTCGAAAGCCTGCTGCGCGATTTCGAATATCACGCCCGTGAGGCCGTGAACGCCGTTCAGGATCGCGCCGCCGTCCAGAAGCTCTCCAAAGATGCCGAGCGCCGCATCGCCAAGCTCCGCCGCGAATTTCGCGAGCAATTCGACTCCACGGTCGTCGCGCACTCCACCGGCGCCGATCAGGGAGATCCTCATGCCCAGCCGCAGCTCGTTAAGCACGTCTCAGAAGGCGACACCGTCAAGCTCAAGTCCACCGGACGCTCGGCTCGCATCTCCCGCAAGATTGACGACAATCACTTCGAAGTCGAAATGGGCGCGCTGAAAATGAAGATCGCCCGCGACGACATCGCCGAAGTTCTCGCCAGCGCGCGTCCCGTGTCGGAGACACCGGTAAAGGCAGCGAGAGCTAGAGGAATCTCCGTCTCCCTCGAGAGCGAAGGCGCAAATGTTCCGACAGAAATCAATGTGATCGGACAAACGGTTGACCAGGCGAGCCGCGAAGTCGAGAAGTTCGTGGATCGCGCCTTCCTCGCCGGACTGCCGCGCGTCCGCGTAGTCCACGGAAGCGGTATGGGTATCCTCCGCAAAGCCCTCCGCCAGATGCTGCAACAGCACCCGCACGTTTCATCCGTCGTCGAAGCCCCGCAAAATGAAGGCGGAGGCGGCGCAACGCTCGTCGAATTGAACGTATAGGGCCTGGACAGTCGCGCTCGCGTCCCGCCAGCATCCGATGTGCGTGCGAACGCAGGCCGCATCTTCCGACAGGCCAGTCTCGTTATCAAACCACCGGCTGGCTTACCTGCTCGTTCTGTAATTGCCTCGCGGCATCGTACCGAAGCCGCCGGATCTGTTTCAGATGATGATGTCCATGAGTGACATGCAGCTTTCTCCACTCTGCTGCACTCAACGGACCTAGCAGCGGATGATGAAGCAGCTTGACTCGGTTTCCGAAGCGGGCTGCACATTGCGCGATCATCCCATCCATCACTCCCATCATTGTCCCGATCTCGTTGCGCAACTTTTCCATGGGCGTCCCCTTTGGCAGCGTCATCGCAGGCGCCCGCCGTCCGGGCGGTATGTATCCCAAGCGCACCACGACAAACGCCAACAGCCGTTGTGACAGAGTTACCCGTGACACCAGCGGTTTTCCTTTCCTCATGACTCTCTCGAGTCCCAGGATTGTGCCTGTGTATGTGAGGTAAAGATGTTCGAGCACCTCGGCCGCGCACCATTTCCCGGGCGGATGCCAGCCCAATTCCTGGTTCGACATACCTTCTACGGCCAACTGCAAATCGGATTTCAAATTTTCCAGACGTCCGTCCATGGAATCACCTGTGCTATCGCTGCATGTACTACGCCGTGTTAGCTCGCAATTCTTTCGATCCTTCAGCTGGGCCATTCTTGGCTGCTTTTTCCGCTGACCGGCGCACGCGCCAAGCCTGCCAGAGATGTCGCCTGTCGTGAGCGGCAATCACGTGCAGACCAGTGGCCAGGCTCAAACTGACACCTCGCACAAACGGATTTGGAAATTGAATCGTCGCCAAATCCAGGTCGGCCTGGGAGCAAACGAACGCGCGGACCTCATCGTGGGAAGCTCTGAAGCGGGCGAAAGCATCGGCAACCGATGGAGTGTCGCGCGGTGTGATCTTGCGCGGCGCTTTCATCTTGAAATGCGCCCTCACTGGCGGCTCCAGGCTTTTTACGAACCAGCGCCCCACGAATCCCGGCACCGCCGGACGTTGCCGCAACGTTCCTTTCTCGCGGGCACGGAGCGAGGGCTCATTCATCGCGTCCAGATACACACGGTTCGTGATCGCCAGATGGTCCATACACTCTGCGACACTCCAGCAG
>Ga0136846_1220025_pt1 | contig 16729 bp, 12 predicted proteins | sample HopSoiMetagenom2_FD_96841 | JGI IMG/M metagenome (GOLD analysis project Ga0136846, IMG submission 96841) | Grasslands soil microbial communities from Hopland, California, USA - 2 Assembly 2016 (version 4) | ecosystem: Environmental > Terrestrial > Soil > Grasslands | place: USA: Hopland...
AAATTTCTGCGGATAGACAGGCTCGGGGCCAGTAACGCTGAGGATGAAGATGGAAGTCCCCGGCAATGGGCCGACCATGAGGTCGACTGGCGTCACGGCGATATCCGGGTTCGCGCTGTGCACGAGGGCTGCCGCGCGCTGGCGCACCGCCTCATCCTGCATGAGCTCGCGCTGCGTAGCCATGAAGAGATTCATTTCCTCCGTGTAGGTGACGCCCTCGGGGAGGTTGATCTTGCCGCTTACCATCATTCGTCCGGTGGAAACGTAGACGACCTGTTGGTGGGCCGTCCGCCAAGCGCCGATGGCCAGCCCCGCACATGCCGTGAAAAGCACCAGCCACCAATACTTCCGCAGCAGCGCGCGATAGCGATAGAGCTTGGTATGAATCAGGTACCACCACGAGGCGGAATCGTGTTCGCTCGCGTGGGCTGGCGAAGAGGGGGTATCCATCGCGGCAATTTAGAAATTCACGAATTTTTCGGGGACGATGATGGTATCGTCGGGCTGTAGCTCGGGATCCTTGTCCAGCTCACCGTGCACGGTGACGGCATCGAGATCCACGATGGTGGTCTGCGCAGCACCGGCGGCATTCTTGCGCACGAGCTTGATCTTGCGGTGGTTGGCGAAATCGGCGAAACCGCCCGCCTTGAGGATCGCCTTGCTCAGCGTAAAACGCTCATCGGGCGGAATCTCGATCGGCCCCTGCTGGCGCACCTGTCCACTGATATAAACGCGACCGCGGGCCTTGGCGCTCACGGCGTCGAGGCCGATGATGACCGTCGCATGGAAAAAGTAATCCTTCTCGAGCAACGGCCTGATGGATTGCGCGAGTTCCTTGCAGGTCTTGCCGGAAGCGCGCACGCGCCCGATGAGCGGCACCTCGACCTCGCCGCCATCCGCCACGGTGAGTCCCACCGGATCGCGGCGCTCCTGCACCACGCGGTAGCTCAGCCGATCACCGGCACCGAGCTTTCGCGTGGAATCGAGCACTTCCATGGAATTGGTTGCAGCAACGATCGCGGAGGCCTCCGTACGCGCGGACCTCTCCGTCGGCGTGGCCTGCTGGGCACGCAACGGCGCGAGAGCCAGCAGGAGCACACTGCAGGAAACCCATGTAGATCGGAGGGACGCGAGGTTCATGGCTTAAAACTGGTACTTCAGCGCAAGAGTGCCGATGTTTTGATAGTAGTCACGAAGGACCAGGTCGGAATTCTTCTTCACGTAGTGATAGCCGAGATCGACGGAGACCTTGTTGCCGAGGCGCCAGGCCAGCGAGACGCCGCCGCCCCAGCGAAAGGCATCTTCGGAATTCTGCACGGACGTGCCGGATTCGTTGGCACTCTCGACAAAGCCTTCGATGGAAGCACTGAGGCGGGGATTGATCTGCCACTGGGCGAGATAGCGTGCGTAGGTGTACTCGGAGAAATTCACCTCCAGGCCAAGCCGAGCCTCGTGACCGGCGCTGAGGGAGTGACTCCAATACTGGTTGAGCCGCTGCGCAACGGTGACGTTCCCGTACCAGCCACTGAAATCGCTCGTGTCACCACTGGCGCCCTTGTGATCGAAATTCATTCCCTGAAATCCGCCACTGACCCGCAGTGTAGTGTAATTTGAAAGTGTGGCCTCAAGGAATGGGCCTGCGCCCCAGCCGGTGCCGTCGTTATTGAACCCGGTCTGATAGTTGATGAGTGAGGTGTGGCCGTCTACGCCCACGATGATGGCGTCGCTCAACTGCACACTCGCACTGGCGAACATCTGCTCTTCGGAGCGATTGAGGAAATCGAATTCGCTACTGAAGGCATGATAGTCGAAGTGATCGTAGCCGAGCACAACCTTCAGATCATTGAAGTCGAACAATGCCGTGAGACCGGCAGAATTCTGAAAACGGTCGAAGCGGGCTGTGTTGCTGAGGTTGGGTTCGTCGATCGGGTTCTGCAGGATGGCGAACCGGTCGTGGAAAGTGAGCTTGAGGACGCCACCGACGTAGATGTCGAAAGCGATTTGGGAACCGGGATCGAGCAGGATGCTGCGCGTGTTCAGGTCGCTGTGTCCCGTGTAGTCGGCATAGCCGATGCCGATATTGAATCGCAGCGCATTGAGCGTGGTGACCTGCCACACGCTGTCGATCTCCACCGTCGGACGCAGGATGAGATCACTTTGACGATGGTCTTGGGAAAGGCCGATATTGTCGTTGTATTCGACGCCCAGCATCGCCGAAGCGGAGAAATTAACCGGCCCTGCCTTCAAAAAATAATTTCCACTGCTTGGCGCCCCTTTGCGAGCCTCCGAAGCTTGAGATCCGGTGTTGGATGGGCGAATGGATTCTTGAGCAACGGCAGCTAACCCAAACAGCAGCAAGAAGTAACACCCGATAAAACGGATGGAATTCTTGCAAACAACTTTAAGAATGGGGGGCCGGCTAATTTTCAATTGGCTTTATGGGCGGTTATACGTAGTATGAAAAACAGGATAGACAATAAGATTTATCAGTGTTGCTGTAGGTTATTTCACTTAAGTGTTCTCCCGTATGAAACAAGAAGTATTCCTACCGTTTGTAATTCTCGGATTGAGTGCTGCATTTTTTCCTTCGATGGCAGCGGACCAAACCATCGCCTCGCAACGGCAGGAGAGTCCCTCCGCCGTGGCGACGCTGAATCAAACTTTGAAATCCGCGGGCTCACATGCCGCCACCACAGTGGTACCGGCGACGTTGGCCGCGATCCAGAGTCTCGGTCCTGGGGCGACCTCCAAGCAGGTCGCCGCCATTGTCTACGCCGCGGTTCGGGCCACACCCGATAGCGCGCTCAATATCGTGCGCGCGGCGGTGAAGCTTTCTCCGGGCTTCGCTCCCGATATCGCCGCAGCCGCGGCCCGCGCGGTGCCGAATCCATGGAAAGAAGTGCGCTACCACCGCGGCGGCCAAACGCCGGCAACATCCCCGACTCCTCCTCCGTCGCCCGCGCGAAAGCCGGTCGGGAAGGAACGGGATTTCAAGTCGGAACCCGACTTCAAGTCGGAACCCGATTTCAAATCGCCGGTCGATGACTCGCTCCTCCAGCCGGCCGAAGAAGTCTTCGACCCTGCCGCCCCCGGAGATCCGATGTCCATCGCTGAGGCGATTGTCCAGGCGGCAGTCGACGCCGGTGGAAACAAGGCGGACGTGCAAGGAGCCGTAGATGGCGTGCTCTTCGGCGACCCGGGATTGCTTTTCAACAAGGTGAGTGGCGCACGTGGTATTTCGGGCGTGGGCGATGCGGGCAACAGCAACTACGCCAACGAACCGCACGGTCCGGGTGATCCCGGCGACTCTGGCTCAAAGAAGAAGGTGACCGGGCCGCGCAATCCTGATCCGCAACCGGTCAGCCGCTAGCTCGGCGGGCGCCGGCAGCTTTTCGACTCTCGATTTTTTTGCGCGGAAAATTTGCGAGACGCAGCATGGCGACATTCGTGGATATTGAGTTGAAAGACGAGTGAGCCAATCTCCCGCCACCCCGTTGGAACGACCGATCGCGCCGCGCTTTGCCCGGGCGCTCGCTTTTATCGTGCTGCTGGTCGCAGGGACCTATGGCTGCTGGGAAGGGTTTCGGCAGGCCAAGCTGTATCTCGCGCTGAAGCGGGCACACCAGGAAGCGGCGAACCGACAGTTCATGCGGGCGGAATTCTGGACCGCCCGCGCGTTTACGGCGGACCCGAGGAGCGTCGAAGCGACGCGCCTGATGGCCGAGATTTACGAAGCGCAGGATCGACCGGAAGCGCTCGGCTGGCGGATCCGGGTCGTGCAGCGCGCGCCCGGCGGCACCACCGATATCCTGGCATGGGCCAAGTGCGCCTTTCGCTTTGGACGGCGCGACATGGCACTCGACGCCCTGAAAAGTTTGCCGGTGGATTTTCAAAACAAGAGCGCCGATTTTCAGGAACTGATGGCGGGCTGTGCACTCGGAGCAACTGACCTCGCAGCTGCTGACCAGCACTTCCAGAAAGCATTGGAGCTGGATCGCGACAACCCACTGCGGCGGGTGAACTTGACGGCGTTTCAGCTCACCTACTCCACCGACCGCGCGACTCGCGTGGCAGCGGGCCAGTACCTGGAAGGCGCCTTGAACGATACGCACGCGAGGCTGTATGCGGCCCGTGCGATGCTGACTTTGGCCATGCGAAGCCGCGACCGGATGGCGGCCCAAGGCTTTGCCGAAAAACTGCGGGCAATGCCGGAGCATACCTTTGGCGATGATCTGAGCTGTCTCGAGGTATCGATAGGAACTCCGGGCTTTGACCCGGCCCTGAAGGCGATCGAACATCGAGCGGAATCAGATCCACAATGGCCGCTGGAAGTCTGCAACTGGCTGAATGCGCATGGCATGGCGGCCGAGACACTCCGCTGGTTGGCGCAGCTGCCGGAAGCACTCCAGGCCAATGTGCGCCTGCAAATGACAGTGGCGGAAAGCTACCTGGCACTCGCGGATTGGCCCGGACTCGAGAAGTTTCTCACCCCGCGCCGGTGGGACGATGGCGACTTCCTGCGGCGCGCGATGCTGATCCGCAGCAAGCGGGAGCGGGCCCAGCCATGGGAAAAAGAGTGGGGTCAATTTGCCGCTGAGATGGCCGCGAAGGCGCCAGATGGATTTCTGCTCGCGCAAGTGATGATCGGCTGGAAGTGGCGTGAGGAGGCGTTGCAGCTCCTCTGGAGCGCTACGGCACAACCGACGACCAACACGCTCGCACTGCAGTCGCTGTGGGATCTTTACTCCCAAAAGAATGAGACCCGCGAAATGCTGAAGGTCGCCCGCGCGCAGGTCGAACTCGACCCAGCGAACGCGACAAGGAAAAACAACGAGGCATTCCTTTCGCTGCTCCTGCATGGCGCCTCGGCACGCGCCGAGCGTCTCGCGCGGGACGCCTCCACCAGCGACCCAAACGTGCCGGAATGGGCGGCGACCTATGCCTATGCGCTGCACCTGGCAAAAAAGGACACGGAGGCAAAAAAGGTGATGGAACATCTCACCCCCGCGGCACGCTCGCGACCCGGCGTCGATCTCTACTATGCAATCATCCTCGCCGCCAATGGTGACGAAGCACTGGCGCGAGAGGCACTGCAGAAATTGGATGCGCGTGGAATGCTTCCCGAGGAGCGGAAACTGGCCTCCGAACTCGCGGAGCGGTTACACGTGGCCGGTCGTTGAGGCTGGTTTCTCGGGAGCGTTCGTGGGAGGCACCGACTGCGCCTTGGGAAGCGCAGGCTCCAGAGGATCGAAGAATTGACCTGTGAGGGTGGGAGCCACTTTTTCGTCGATCCCGTAGGAAGGCGGCCAGTACTTCGGCAGCCACGCAGTGCCGAAGAGTCGGTCGATGAAAGGGAAGACGAATGCGAAATTGCGATCGCGATGCTCATCCTTCGTGTGGTGCCAGTGGTGAAATGCCGGCGATGAAATGAGCCACTCCAGCGGCCCCAGCCGGGCACGAATGTTGGCGTGCAGGAAAAAGGTCCAGACCGTGCCAAAGATGGTCGCGATCAAGACCACCGGCTCCTTCTGCGCTCCTGCGGATTGAGCGAAGCCAAGCAGGTAGACCGGGGCGAGACCCGACAGGCGCGTGAAGACCATATCGAAGGGGTGGGCGCGGGTGTTTACGAGCCAGTCGAGTTCCTCGGCGCTGTGATGGATGGCGTGAAACCGCCAGAGGCGCGGCGAGGCGTGCAGCGCGCGATGCCCCCAGTAGGCGCCGATGTCATTCACGAGCAGCGTGAGCAGCAGCTTCACCCACAGCGGCCACACCGCCACCATGGAATAATATCCGAGTGGGTTCAGCGCGACCAAGGCCCGCGACAGGATCGCCAACGGCACGGAAAGGATTACCGCGGGGAGCAGGCTGTTGATGAAATACCACGCCAGATCCACGCCGATCTGCTTCCGCCAGATTTTTGCCGGATGCAGCGCGCATAACCGCTCCAGCGGAACGAATATCGCGACGAGGAGGGCCAGCCACGCCACCAACTGCGCGACGTTCCCGACGAAGTCGAGCGCGTGGCGGAGAAGATGATGCATCATCGCAGGGAATACTTACACCACGCGGCGACGTCCGCCAGTGGAGCGCAGCCTGGGCGTCGAAGCAATCACGCGGCCAGCGCGAATTCCCCCCGGCGGCGACGGCGGCGCATCGTCTCAAGGCAGACGCAAAGCAAACCGAAACCCGCGAAAATCAACCAGCTCGAATAATCGGGCACCACTTCCAAATCCACACCCGCGAGCAGAGCGAAAGGCGGCTCGCCATTGGGAGTGCCGGACGCGAGGAAGGAGAGCGTCTCCGTGGTCGAACCAGCGGTAAAGAACATGGTCGCCTGGAACCAGCCGCTGAAGCTTTCCGCGGGGAGATTAATGGTCGGCGTCTGGAAATTACCGGCCACGTTGCCTGTGCCCATGCTCACCGTCCATCGCTCGGTTGTCGCTTGGGTGTAACCCTGCTGCTGAGCGGCGCCGTAATAGAATTTCAAGACATAGGTTTGCCCCACGGTCAGGCCGGTAATCGTCTGCGTGATCGCGCCCACTTCGTAGGCGCCATCGGCTGCGATGAAGTTTCCGCCACTGGGAGGCGCGACCCAAGTGCTCGGTCCACCATTGTGGCTGCCCCACATGTAGGTATTCCCGTAGCCGGCGCCCGTGTTGAACTGACCGGGCGCTTCATTCGGCTGTCCAGCGTTTGCGCCCCCGGCATTCGTCCCCGAATCGACGTTGGAAGCGTTGAAGACGAAGTTGTAGCCGCCGGTAGCCCAGTTGGTGACGGTGAGGGTGGCGCCCGAAGCGGCCCCCGATGCGCCACCGATCTGGCCAAAGTAGGGCGCCGTCAAGGGCTTGGCACCGGAATAGGTGACCGCCGAAAAATTTCCGTTCTGGACCAAATTCGCAAACGCGTTCTGCGCCAGGACGGTGGCGACAGCTAGAAGTGCGATGATGCGTAGTGCAGTTTTCAACGTATTAATGCGCACATCCTTCCGCATTCCCGCATGCCCTGTAAGTCAGGGTTGCGCAATTCCTATCGGTGCGAATGCGCGCGAAGCTAATGTAATTATTAAGGAGGGCAAGTACGTAATACCGCGATCTTGAAAATATGGAACTACGTCCGGCTGAGCCGGTGACAAAACCCGAAATAAGGCTCTCTAATGATTGACTTGCCTTTGCCCTAGTGTTTTGTCCGCCTAGTCTTGCGTCGCTCATGCCAGGCCCCCCCATCACCTCATCCCCAGGGTCTCCGCCACGGCGCACCGCGACTTCCGCGCTCGTCTTTTTGGCCGCCACCGCGATTTCGCCGGTCCTGCTGTCGTGGCACTTGCACGGGCAATGGGTCCCGGATGGCGCTTACGCCTATGGGTGGATCGTGCCGTTCCTCGCCGCCTTCCTCTTTAAATTGCGCTGGGACGATCGCCCGCCGCCCTCCCTGCCGTTATCTGGCATGGCCTTTCTCGCCATCACTTGCGCTCTCCTTACACTCCCGGCGCGCTGGCTGCAGGAAGCCGCCCCCGAACGCAGCATCTGCGCCTGGACCTACGCCCTCGCCGGCGGCGGCATCACCCTCTCGCTCATCGGCATGACCGGGGGCGCGGCCTGGCTGCGTTGGTTCGCCTTTCCCGTGCTGTTCCTGCTCACCGCCGTCCCTTGGCCGCACACCATGGAGGTGCTCGTCTCAAATTTCCTCATGCATGGCACCGCCGGCATCACGGTGGAAATTCTCTGCCTCGCCGGCGTTCCCGCCGCGCAGGTCGGCAATCTCGTGCACGTCGAAACCGGCGTGATCGATATCGATGAAGCCTGCAGCGGCATCCGCTCGTTGCAGGCCATGGTCATGTTCGCCCTCTTCCTCGGCGAAATGTTCCGCCTCGTGCCCGCCCGACGCCTCACCCTCCTGGTCTTGGGCATCGCGGCTACCTTGGGAGCCAATATCATCCGCACAGCGGTGCTCTCCTACCTGGGCTTCACCTTGGGCATGGGAATGGTCGATCGTTTTCACGACCTCGCCGGCCTGGCGGTCCTCATCGCCTCGCTCTCGACCACGATCTTTGCGGCCTACCTGCTCCGGCCGGAGACAATCGCCATTCTCCCCGCGCCGGCAGTGCCACTGTCTGCGCCGCTTTCCCTCCGTCTCTGCGCCGCGCTGCTCGCGTGGTTCGTCCTTCAGGAGGTCGCCGTCGAGGGTTGGTACCGGTGGCGCGAACCGCAATGGCCGGGCTGGAGTTGGTCCATCCAGTGGCCGGAACAAGCAAGGAATTTTCACCGCTTCGCGATCCCCGAGCGTTCCCGCCGCCTGCTGCTTTGCGACGATTCCCAGGCCGCACGCTGGACGGAATCGGATGGCAGCGATTGGTCCGTCTACTGGATCCGCTGGAACCCGGGCAATCCGCAAGCCGAGGTGGCTAAAGTGCACCGCCCCGATGTGTGCCTGAACTCGGAAGGCGCCCTGATGGACAGGGATCTCGGCGTTCATCGCGTCCGCGTGGGGAGCCTGGAGATTCCCTTCCACTGCTACACGTTCCGCATGGGCGAAAAGACCCTCTTCGTCTTCTACTGCCTCTACGAGGAGCGTCCGCACCCGCCGGGTCCGATTTCCATTCCGCAATTTGAAGACACCGACATGTTCCAGCGCGCATGGGAAGGCCGTCGGCACATCGGCCAGCAAAGCTTGGAAGTTGCCGTGACGGGCTCTCTTTCCCAACTCGCCGCACAGGAATCATTCCGGATGCGCCTCACACAAATGATGCAACCCCGACCCGACCCCCTCCATCGCCCGCAATAGCTTCATCCCGATTCTACTCTCACTTATTTCACAGCCTCAGGACCGGCGCATGAGCAGCTTGCCGAAATACCCACCGGCAGCCTTTCGGACTTCCTCCGGTGGCGCCGTCGTCTCCGCAAGCAAATGAATCATCTCGCTGCGCTGGCCGCGAATGCCCCGCCATGCCACTCCCAGTCGCCCGGAGTAGGTCCAATCCGCCACAGTGCGCGGCTCCGCCCCGGTTTCCTCGATCGTGGAATAAAACAGGTGCATAAACTGCGAGCCGCGACGGTAGAGCTGATGATGAAACAGGAGTTTGCCGCTTTCCGTGCTGACCTCGAGATCCGGAAACTCCTGCACTAGTTCACTGTCATGCGACGGCAGGCAAATTTCCGGCCGGTGGACATTGTGCGTGCAGGCGGAAATCTCACCGGCTCCAAAATCCAGCCAGAATAGTGTCCAGCGCCCGCCGGTGGTGTCGTGCCAAGCCGCGGAAAGACCGTCGGAAAAGCGATAAGCCTCGTGAATCTGTGCCGGCAACGGCTGCTCGGAAGCGCCGGCGACGGAAAGGGGGCGGCGCACGGCCCAACCGGTCGTTTCCAAGTGCAGGCCTCGCTCCCGGTGGTAAAACCACCCCTCCGCCGCGGCCTCGGCGGCGACGAGCCACACGGCCGCGATGATCAGTATTCGGGCTGTAAAATGTCCCCATCGCACTTCTTCCTGCCGCGCCTCAACCGGCTCCCGGCATATCGCTCGCGGACGCAGGAGCCAGGCGAGCGCCGGAATACCTGCGATCAAAATGAGCTGTGCGACGCCGCCCGCCGTATCGTGGAGCCGCTCCCCCGCCTCCAGTTTCCCGGCGTGGATGGCCACGCCGGCGACCACCGCCACGCGCAGGACATTCAGCAGCAGGGCGAGCGCGATGCTCCCCAGCAGCAGCCCCGTCCCGCGCCATGCGCCCAGCCAGAAGAACGCCGCCCAGAAGAGCGATGCCATGACGGCAAGCTGCACCCCGCGAATGCCACTGCAGCCTTCGCCCACGCTAATGGCTCCCGCGGCGGTCTGCAGTACGTGCCCCTGATCGACCGATGGCAGGTTTACCGTCCAAAGGATTTCCGAAGCGATGGTGGCCATCGCAGGCGAGGACGTATTCGTCAGCCTCTGCTCGGCCACCGTAGACCACGGTACTGCGGTGAGCAAAATGCAAACGGGAAACCACCAGCGCGCCAGGAGCGCGGAGCCACCGAGTTGCCAGACGAGCGCCAGCAGTGCCGCCGCCGCGCTGCCCGTAAAAACCCAATCGACTAACCGCCAGTCCGGGTTCGCGATCTGCACGATCCGCAAAACCGGCACGACAGCGAAGTAAGCGGCGATCACCCAATATCCGAACCGCCGCGGGTTGGTTTCGCGAGGCAGAGGCCCAACGCCGCGGCGCCAAAGCAACAAAACAACCAGCATCGGCGCCCATGCCCCGTAGCCATAGAGCGGGTTGTGCAGCCAGTATTGCGACAAATTCAGGCCGGGAGGAATGACGATGAGTGCCCCCAGCAGCAGCGACGGCCAAAATGAGTGTTTATACGGACCATCGACTCTTGACGTCATCCAGCATTGGAGATACCGGTTAGGCTGCCGTGTCCAACCCTTTCGTCACCAAAATCGCACTTTGCGCCTTTCTGGCAATCCTCCCCGTGGCGGCGGTTTACGGCACAGCCTATTCCATTGACCTGACCAATCCGAGCGCATCGGTGACGGTCAATGGCGCGCAGTTTAATTACGACAACATCAGCTCCGGCTCAGGCTCCTACACGGACATGTTTCGCATTCACGCCAACTCAACCCAAGAAGGCTACAACTACGACGGCGCTTCCGCCGCGCCATTCGACCAAGTCGGTGGCGTGGGTGTTCCTCACCAGCTTGTTACCGGCTTGCCGGTCGTCACCATCGGCGGCACGCAGTACATCCGCCTGAATTTCGACGCAAACAATTCCAGCGGTTTGGTGCTCACAGACTTCCGCATGTATGTAAACAACAGCGGCACTCCCGTCTACGTTAACAGCACAGGCAGCCTGAGCAGCCTCGGCACCCTGATTTATGATTTCAATGCGGGCGGAGCGAATACCCTGACCATGACCGCTTTTAAGTCGGGCAGCGGCACGGATGACATGACGATCAATATTCCCGTCAGTCTGGTTTTCGGTCAGAACTTCAACTGGAGCACGGCCACCGCCTACTTCTACGCAAAATTCACGAGCGCGGATGGGGGGTTCGAGGAATTCGCGATCGACAAATCGCAGCCGACCACCATCAGCAGCCTGCTCCCGGAGGCGCGACCTATCTGGGGCGGCGCTGGGATGGTGGCCCTCGCTTTGGGAGGCATGGTCGTCGCCCGGCGGCGGCGGCAGGCTGCCTCGGAGACTTCGGAGACTAAAGTTTTGCCTGTTTAAGAAGAGCCTCTTCTTCGGGCAGAAGCTGCTCCCGGCGCACGTGAGCGAGCACTTCATTGGCGCGCTGCGTGTTGCCGGTTTTCGCCAGGGCCAGCGCATAGTAGGGTGCGATCGGCCCGGATTCTTGCACAGTCGCGGGTAAACGTTCCAAGGCGGCCAGGGCTTCGGAAGGACGCTTGCGGAGCAGCAGCGAAAGGGCGTAAGTGGAAACGATCGCTGGATCCGCGGGGTATTTCGCGAACAGGTCGTCGGCGATTTGATTCGCGCTGTCGGTACCGACATTCAGCAAGAGGGAGTAGAACGCGAGATTGTTGCGCACCGGATCGGAATTCGGCTCCAGCCGCTGCATGGCTTTCGTCACCCGCAGCAGCGCGAAGGAGTCGCGCTTTTCGCCAGCTCTTCTCTGCAGTTCCGGCAAAGCCCAGACGGCATACTCCGGCCCGTGCTCCGAGGCGCGCCAGAGAAATGCGCCGGTCTGTTCACTCCATTCGGGCCAGGCGCTGGTCAACTCGACCAGCATGCGAGCGGTGGCCAGCTTCCCCAGCGCCGCGTCGGTCGCTTCCCGCCAGTGCTTCGCTGAGTCATTGCTCTGGTCGCGCGCACGCGCGACCCGGGCGAGAGCCGCTTCGCGGATGAAGTCCATGCTCCCCCACTTTTGCCCGCCGAGCAGAGCGTCCAGTTCCACCCACGCGCCGCGAGCCATGAGATTGTCCGCCCGGATCATTTGCGCGGTGGTCGGATCACGCTTGAGGGCATCATTGGATGCGATCCAGGATTCGACCGCGTCACCCCGCCCATGCTTCCGCAACCAACTCGCAATCGAGCCCAAGGCCCGCGGATTGGATCCCGCCCGCGTCGTCAGGACCGGCAGCAAATCGTCTACACCGCTGAAGCTTTCCTCGGCGGCGAGATCCGCGTGCAGCATCCAGTCCGCAAACGCTGCCTGCGGTAATTTCGTGATCGCCGCCGCGTGGTTGGCCGCCTTTTTGCGATCACCGTTGAGCAATGCCAGATCGCGCAAGCTGCGCAATGCCCCGAGCCGGGCGGTATCGTCCTCACTGAGCGAGGTCAATTCACGCTCGGTCGCTTCCGTGGCTACGCCGGATCGGATCTCGGCCAGCGCGACACCGAGACGGCTCGTGGTGTTCTGCGGATCGTGCTCCAGGGATCGGCGCGAGGCCGCGAGAGCTCCCGCATCGTCACCGCTAACGAGCGCCAGATTCGCACGTAATTTCAGCAGACGAGGGGTACCGCCTTCCGCCCGCTCAAGATCGCGGATCGCCTTTGCAGCCATGTCAGATCGATTGAGGCGTAGCGCCAGGGAAGCCATTTGTTCAAGATTGTCCCGGTCGGCCGGATCGAGGTCGGCCAGACGCGCCCGCAGCAGCAGCGTATTCTGCAGATCTCCAGCGGGCAACAAGACGAGTAATTCGCGTGTCGCCGGCAAGGAGTTTCGATCAAAGAGCAGCGCGCGAAGACAGGCCGTGCGTGCGGCCTCGACATTTCCGCCATGAGCCAGAGCGATCCCGCGCTCGGCGTAACGGCGCGCTCGCCATTTCTGGATGGATGCACTGGAAAGGAAAACGGCAGCCCCAATGCCAGCGATCGAAACGCCGATGGCGGACATGAGGAAAATCTTCTGCTTGGGAGTGAGCACCGGAGGCAATCTAGACGCCGCTCTGGCAGCGGCAAGACAGCGCAATCATGGCGGTGTCGTGGGAATGCCGATTTCCGCCGCCCGTTTCTGCAATGCAGCGCGCTGCGCGGGAGTCAGGCGCTCTTGGGACGCGGAGATCGTCTTCCACTGCTCACGCGCTTCCGCCGGCGGAGCGGACTGAAACCACTGCAATTGCAGGGCAGGACGATTCGTAGCAAGGGCGAGCAGTTGGGCGCGGAAGGGTTCGTTGTCCGGCGCCGCGTCGAGCATTGCGCCATAGAGAGGTTCGTCCTCAGGAGCACGCACGCGGCGCAACGCTTCCCGCCAGACGGTGAGCGCCAGCATCGGCTGGCGTTGCAGCCAGAATTGACCTTCATTGAAAGGCAGGCCGGCGTAATGCGGCTCCAGCGTGCGGGCGCGGCGGAAGTCGCCCACCGCCTCGATAGTCCAGCCTTCGCAAGCACGTGCGCCCGCGCGCGTGAAATACGATCTCCAATCGAGCGGCGCACGCGCGAGAGCGTGGTCGGCTGCGGCCCCCGCCCCGGCAAATTGACCCGCTTGCAAAAGTTCCCGCGAGCGAGTTGCGTAATCGGGCAACCGCGCCAGCACGACTGCTGCACCGAGCGTGGCGAGGCCAAAGAGACGAGAGAGCACCGGCATCCAGCTCGAAATCGGCTTCGCCGAGTCATCTCCTCTCGCCAGCGCCATGATCATCACTGCCAGTAACGCCGAGCCTACGCGATGCTCCGGCACATCGATCGCACAATGAACCGACGCAGCCACCGACGCAGCCAGCGCCGCCCCGCGCAATCGGCGCCGCGTCCCAGGCCTGAGTGGGAAAGCATCGCGCAACACGAAGAATACCGCCGCCAGCGCAAAAGTAACGCCCAGCCAGCCCAGTTCGCTCGCCAGCCACAGCCAGTCACTTTCCGGGTGCAGCACGCTTTGCTGGCTCACCGAGAGATTGCGATAGAGTGGGAACAGCGCGGTAAAATTCCCCAGCCCCGCTCCGCACCACGGCGAGGCATGAATGAGCGCCAGGGTATCGCGCCAGATGAAAGCCCGGAATACCACCTGCGAATCCGCCCCACCGGCAAATCGCCCGGCGAACGCGCCACCGCGGAGAAGGACAATGGAAAACAGCACCAGCACCAGAGAAGTGCCCGCCGCGAGCGTGTTCCAGGATTTGCGCTGCCACGCCTCGAGTCCTGCCCACAGCACGATCGCTCCGAAGAAAAGCAGCAATCCGCCGCGCGAATAGTTCACTACCAGGGCGACGAGAATGACTACCGCCCCGATCAACCACGGGAGCGCCCTCACCCGCTCGCGCCGCCCCGCATCCGCAGCGCAGCCGAGGGCGAGCATGCCACCAAGCGCGAGCACGTGGCCGGTGTGATTGCGATTGGGGAATGGTCCGAAGCCCCGCTCGGAAAGCCAGCCGGGGATGGAATAGTGCGCCCCCCACGCAACGAGCGCCGCCAGAGATATCAAGACCATGCCGCCGGCCAGGATGCGCGCGCTCATCACCCGAATGCTCGCCGTCCATTCCTGCCCCAGCAGCCAACTCACCCAAGCCAGGCCAATGACCAGCCAGAGCATCGCCTCGGCGGAAAGCCAGGGCTGCGGAGAGAGCGTCAGCGGCAGCGGAATACCGACCGCCTCCAAGCCTCGGCGCCATGGTTCGGCAGGAAACCAGGTCGCGGGCAACCAGGCCAACATTCCCAACGCCAGCAGGCCGCACGCACAGACAGCAAATGCACGGCCCGGCGCCCTTCGCGCCGGCGCCAGCAGCCAGAGCAGGCCCAATCCAGCCAGGACTACCACTTGCGCGAGAGGGGTCGTCGTCCCGCCCCAGGCGATCGCCCCCAGCACAAGCACGGCCGCGAATCCCGCGGCCCAGTCTGGAGCCTTTTTCGGGAGCGTCATACCGCAGTCGGGGGTGGCCGAAGCATCTGCCACATCGTGCGCAGCACGATGCCGAGATCGAGAGCCGGCGACCAGTTTTCGATGTAAATCAAATCGGACTGCAGGCGCGCCGCGATGTCCTCCGGCGTGCGTGCTTCCCCACGGAAGCCGCGCACTTGTGCGAGGCCGGTAATGCCCGGCTTGATGAAGGTGCGCAGGTGATAGCGCGCGAAGACCTCGGCAAATTGCGTGTTGTGCTCGGTGAGATGCGGGCGTGGACCCACCACGCTCATCTCGCCGCCCAGCACGTTCAGGAACTGCGGGATTTCATCGAGGCTGAATCGGCGCAGCACGCGGCCCATCGGATAAATGCGGGCATCGCCGTGCTTCGCCTGCACCGTCTCGTCTCCATTGCCCGTGTGCATCGTGCGAAACTTGAGGATTTCAAATGGCCGGTTTTGCAGCCCGGCGCGTTTCTGCCGATGCCACAGCGGCCCCGGCGACTGCAGGCGCTGGCCGAGCCAAACCAGCACGGTGAGCCACGGCAAAACAAAAACGATCACAAAGACCGCCATGGAGAAGTCGAATGCGCGCTTCATCACCCGATTGAGCGGATTCTCCAGCGGTTCCTCGTGCAGGGTCACGAGGTTGATTCCCTCATCGACGACACAGGAAATCGGATGCCGGATTTGCTCCGCGAGATCATTCACGATGAGCAGGCGCATCCCGCGCTGCTGGCATTTCGCAAGCAAGGTGCGCGTGATCTCCGTGGGGCACAACTCGAGCAGGATGACCTGCGTGATCTCCGATGCGGCGCAAATCTCATCGAACTGCTCAACCGAGCCCAGCATCGGCACCGAAGCGGTCTCCGCCGGCGGAGCGGCATCGAGGGAAATGACGCCCACAATACGCATACCGAACTGCCGTTTGCGCTTCAGCCAATAATCCAGCACGCCGACGCGCGAAACCGGACCAACCAGCAACGTGGCAAGATCACGCTCCTCCGCGAAAAGCATGCGCGCAAAGCGCAGCGGCAGCGTAGCGTTGCTCCAGAGGAGCACACCGTAGAGCAGCACCGCGAAGCTGACCAGAAACGTACGCGAGATCGTGTCGTCCTTGGCAAAGGCGAGAAAGACGAGCAATCCGCCAAGGGCAAACCCAACCTGCCGCGAAGCGACGGGCAACTGCCGCACGAGGCTGCTCTCGTAGATCGGCGCGATGAGCCGGTCCGCTCCGCGGGTGAGGATTTCGAGGCCTAATCCGCCGACCACGAAGGCCCAATAGACCGCGTAGTGAGCGGTAAAGATCATCGTTCCCGGCGCGACCACGAGGCTGAAGAGGGTGAACAACCCCCAGTACAGCAACGTGACCAACGCCGCCTGAGCCAGCGCCAGCAACCGCAGCAGGCCACGCGTGCGTTGCACAATCATGGCCGGGGAAGTGGGAGGGGGCGGGGAAACGGGGGCATCGCAGCGAAATGACCGCCGCACGTCTGAACGAGACGGGAGCGTTCGTCAAACGTGCACGGGCATTTTCTGCGTATTTGTGCGCAAATCCCGTTCCACGCGTGGCGCAAAAGCAGCGGGCCTAATCCTTCCGGCACGCAGACGCAGTCGTCCCCCAGCCCGCAAGGCGAAAGAAAATAGCCCAGCACGCCAGTGCTGGGAAGACGGCCCCTCAGCGCGAAGTCCCGGCAGGGACGAAAGAAAATGCGGGCGAGGAATTCGCGGTTCTGTCGTCCCTGACGGGGACTAGCCGAATTTGTTGCGCGTATCCCAGCACTGACGTGCTGGGCTATTCTCTTTCGCCTTGCGGGCTTTGGTTTGTAACCGTCGGTGAAAACGCGTGAATCGACGGTCATAGACCTGATCTTTATACATATCTTTTCGGATTTGCGGAGTTGGCGGAAAAGAGCCGACACGAGGGCCGAAGGCCCGGTCACAAGCCAGCCCAGGGCAGAGCG
>Ga0136846_1224659_pt1 | contig 16729 bp, 17 predicted proteins | sample HopSoiMetagenom2_FD_96841 | JGI IMG/M metagenome (GOLD analysis project Ga0136846, IMG submission 96841) | Grasslands soil microbial communities from Hopland, California, USA - 2 Assembly 2016 (version 4) | ecosystem: Environmental > Terrestrial > Soil > Grasslands | place: USA: Hopland...
TACGGCTCACTCGGCCTCGACTACAAGCGGCGTCTGCTCGCCCTCGAAGGTGTCACTCTCTGACGATCTACGCCACGAGCTCGCGGCGATCACGCCGAGGAGCTCGTGCGATCGGCTGGCCGAGCTGTCCGGGCTCTTTCACTCCGCGGGAAGCGAGCATCTGAGGGGACGCGGCGAGGTTTCGGTCCATCTCGACGTGGTGGATCCCGCCGTGGCGCGCCGCGCGTTCAGTCTCCTGCGAGCGTTCGGCGTCGGCTCGGAGATCCGGACCTACCGCCGCCGCGCCTTCGAGGGCGGCACCCGTTACCAGCTTCACGTCGCCGGTGACGACCGCGCCTTACAGGTGCTGAACGAAGCCGGCGTGCTCAGCTCGCGGTTGACGCCACTCGAGCACCCGCCCAAGCGTGTCGTGGCACGTGCGTGCTGCCGGGCGGCGTACCTCCGTGGCGCCCTCCTCGGCGGTGGCTCGCTCAGCGGCCCGCGTTCCCCGCATCTCGAGATTCGTAGCGCAGAGCTGGAAGGCGCCAGGTTCCTGTCACAGATCGCAGGGGAGGAAGGCGCGCGCCTGAACGTCCTCGATCGTGGCCGGCACGCCGTCGCCTACGCGAAAGGGTTGGAAGCGATTGCCGACGTCCTCGCGCTCGCCGGCGCGGGGCGAGCGGTTCTCCTATTCGAAGAGCGCGCCGTCATGGCGGCGACGAAGTCTCGCGCCAACCGGCTCGCCAACGCCGACCACGCAAATCTCGTCCGAACGAGTCGTGCCGCCCACGAACAACTACGAGCCGTCGAGCTCCTGCGTCACACCGGTCAGCTCCACAAGCTTTCGCTGCCTTTGCAGGAGATCGCCGAGCTGCGAGAACGTCACCCGACGCTGCCGCTGCGCGAGCTCGCCCTCAAATGCCGTCCACCGGCAACCAAAACGGCGGTTCACAGACGTTTGCGGAAGCTACAACAACTGGCATCGATCTGATTTACGCGCGTGGTTGTGTCTTTTCCCGGCCTTTCGTCATACTCAGACAGTGGCGGGTCCGCGCTCGTCCGGCGCCGGATTCAGACCCCGTCCGACGCCACGGTCCTGAGCGTGGTTCAACCGGGGGGGGGGGTCGTCCTCGGAGCTCCCCCTCCGGCCCGCCGCTTTTTGCGGAGCAAAAAGCGAGCGGGCCGTTCGGGCGGAATACGGCCGCGCGGCAAAGCCGCCCGGCCTTTTAGGAGGCAGCGCAGAGCGCTGCCTCAGCGGCCCGCACTAACCCGACGCGCTTCGCGCGACATGATGATTCCCGACGATTCGCCTTCTATCGACGTGCGGTTGGGGCCGACGCCGGCTGAGCCGGCATCGGCGGCGGCTTGGAGCCCTCATCGGCGGCGGCTAAGAAGGCTCATTTAGACTCAGCTCATGGCTAAAACACGCGTGGGGATCAACGGGTTTGGACGCATTGGTAGGAACTTTTTTCGGGCTCGGCTCGAGCGCGGTGGTGAGTTCGAGATCGTTGCGATCAACGATCTCGGCGACGCCAAGACGATGGGACACTTGCTGAAGTACGACTCCGTTCTCGGGCAGCTGGACGAGGACGTCGAGGTTGGGGACGGCGTGATCAAGGCCGGGAAGCACGAATTGAAAGTGCTGTCCGAGAAGGATCCCGCGGCGTTGCCCTGGGGCGAGCTCGATATCGATCTCGTGATCGAGTCGACCGGGTTCTTCACCGACCGCGAGGGTGCGCAGAAGCACCTCGACGCAGGCGCCAAGAAAGTGGTCATCTCGGCTCCGGCGACGGATCCGGACGTCACGATCGTGCTCGGTGTGAACGACGACACCTACGAGCCCGAGCAGCACCACATCATCTCGAACGCGTCCTGCACGACGAACTGCGTCGCGCCGCTCGCGAAGGTTCTCCACGACAACTTCACCGTTGAACAGGGGTTCATGACCACAATCCACGCGTACACGAACGACCAGCAGATCCTCGATCTCCCGCACAAGGATTTGCGCCGGGCACGCGCCGCCGCGATCAACCTCATTCCCACGTCCACCGGCGCCGCACGCGCCATCGGCCTCGTGCTTCCTGACCTCAAAGGGAAGGTGGACGGGATCTCGGTGCGCGCGCCGGTGCCGACCGGCTCGATTACAGATCTCGTCGTACGCCTCGGCCGCGAGGTGACAGTCGACGAGGTGAACGCGGCATACCGAACAGCGGCCGACGACGGCCCGCTGTCCGCGGTCCTTCGCTATGCGGACGACCCGCTCGTGTCCACCGACATCGTGCACTCGCAGTACTCGTGCATCGTCGACAGCGACCTGACGATGGCCAACGGCACGATGGCGAAAGTGTTCGGCTGGTACGACAACGAGTGGGGCTACAGCTGCCGGCTCGTCGACGTCGTGGCGAAGATCGCCGCGGATATTCCCGCCGCAGTCTCCGCCTAGGTGCACCGGCCACGCACGGTTCGCGACGCCGACGTCGGCGGCAAGCGCGTGCTCGTTCGCTCGGACCTGAACGTTCCCCTCGAGGAGGGTCGCATCGCCGACGAGACCCGCATCCAGGCGTCGCTCGCGACCCTCCGGCTGCTGCTCGAGCGCGGAGCACAGGCAGTGACCGTCTGCTCGCACCTCGGCCGGCCAAAAGGTGAAGATCCCAAGCTCTCGCTCGAGCCCGTCAAAAAGCGCCTGAGTGCGCTGCTCGCTGACGACCGTCTGGAAGCTCTCGAGAACACTCGCTTCAACCCCGGTGAGACGAAGAACGATCCGGCATTCGCACGAGAGCTCGCCGACGCCAACGACCTCTTCGTCCAGGACGCCTTCGGCTCCGTGCATCGCGCTCACGCGTCGACGGTCGGAGTTGCAGAAATCCTGCCGGCCTACGCCGGCCTGTTGCTCGAACGCGAGCTCGCCGAGCTCGGAAAGCTGCTCGGTGAGGTGGAGCGACCCTTCGTCCTGATCTCCGGCGGCGCGAAGGTCGACGACAAGCTCGGGGTGCTGCAGAACCTCGGCGGTCGGGCCGACGCCGTCCTCGTCGGAGGAAAGATGGCCGAGCAGATCAGGGTGGAGAATCCGCTGCCGTTCGAGGTCGTCCTGCCCGTCGACGTCGTTGCGGCGAGCGCCTTCTCGGAGGAGGCGCAGACAAAGGTGGTGCCCTACGACGCTCTTCCCGAGGGCTGGCTCGGTCTCGACATCGGCCCACAGACATGCGAGCTCTTTGCCGGACACATCCGGAAAGCGCGAACGGTCTTCTGGAATGGCCCTATGGGTGTCTTCGAATGGCCGCCCTTCGCCGAAGGGACGAAGTCGGTGGCGCAGGCGGTCGCGGCCTCGGAGGCCTACTCCGTCGTGGGCGGCGCTGATTCGGCTCGTGCGCTCACCGAGCTCGGGCTCGCCGACAGCGTCTCGTGGCTCTCGACCGGCGGCGGAGCAGCGTTGGAGCTCCTCGAAGGAAAGGACCTTCCCGGGGTCAGCGTGATTCCTGCAGCGCCGTAAGATCTGGCAACCTTGGCGCTGATCGCAGGCAACTGGAAGATGTACAAGAGCCCCGCGGAGGCCACGGAGTTCTGCCTCCACCTCCGCGAGCAGGATCTCACCGGGGTCGACGTGGTCGTCTGCCCGCCCTACGTGTCCCTGGCCGTGAGCGTCCAGCTCCTCGCCGGCACCGAGGTCGCGGTCGCCGCACAGAACGTGCACTGGGAGCCGGAGGGTGCGTACACCGGCGAGATCTCCGCAGGCATGCTGCTCGAGCTCGGCGTGTACGGGGCGATCGTCGGCCACTCGGAGCGGCGGCAGTACTTCGGTGACACGGACGAGACCACGGCGCAACGGGCTCGCGCCGCTCTGTCTGCCGGGCTCTTCGTGATCGCGTGCGTCGGCGAGACCGAGGAGGAGCGGGAGGGAGGCGTGACCGAGGACGTTCTGCGGCGCCAGGTCTCTCTGTTCGAGCCCGACGACAATCTCGTCATCGCCTACGAGCCCGTCTGGGCGATCGGGACCGGTAAGACGGCCACGCCGGACCTGGCACAGGAGGCCCACGCGCTCATCAAGTCCGTGCTCGACGTCCCGGTGATCTACGGCGGGTCGGTCAAGCCGGATAACGCCGCGGAGCTCCTCGGCACACCGAATGTCGACGGCGCGCTCGTAGGAGGCGCGTCGCTCGAACTCGAATCCTTCATGGCGATTTGCCGAGCGGGCGCGAGCACCAACTCGTAGCACTCGTCATCCTCGACGGCTGGGGCTGCGCACCGGCCGGACCGGGCAACGCCGTCGAGCTCGCCACGACTCCGAACTTCGACCGGCTCTGGCGCACCTTTCCGCACACCACCCTCGAGGCCTCGGGCGGCGCGGTCGGGCTGCCAGCAGGACAGATGGGGAACAGCGAGGTCGGCCACCTCACGATCGGCTCCGGCCGAGTGCTGTTTCAAGATCTCATGCGCGTGAACAAGGCGATCGAGGACGGCTCCTTCTTCGAGAACCCGGCCCTCACGGCCGCGTTCGAGCGCGGCGAACGGGTTCATCTGCTCGGCCTCGTCTCAAAGGGCGGAGTGCACTCGCATATCGATCATCTGCGCGCACTCCTCCGCTTCGCTCCCGAGAAAACCTGGATCCATGCCTTCACAGACGGTCGCGACGTCTCGCCACGCTCTGCGGAGCACGACCTCGCCGAGTTGCCGCTCGACAGGATCTCCACCGTCATCGGCCGCTATTACGCGATGGACCGGGACGGGCGCTGGGAACGGACGCAGCGAGCCGTGGACGCGATCATCGAGGGAAAAGGGGAGGCGGCTTCCGATCCGGTCGAGGCGGTGCGCCGTAGCTACGAGCGGGGGATCACGGACGAGTTCATCGAGCCGATCACCATCACTGGCCGTCCACGGCTGAGGCCGGGAAAGGACACGGCGATCTTCTTCAACTTCCGACCCGACAGAGCACGCCAATTGAGCATGAAGCTCGTCGAGGCCGGTGCCGATATCACCACGATGACGAAGTATCGCTCGGATCTCGACGTTCCCGTTGCGCTTCCGGAGCAAGAAGTGCAGGAGACCCTGGCCGAGGTGTTGTCCGAGCACGCGGTCCCGCAGCTGCACGTGGCCGAGACCGAGAAGTACGCGCACGTGACCTACTTCTTCAACGGCGGCCGCGAACAGGAGTGGGCGGGGGAGACCCGCATCCTCGTGCCTTCCCCCCGAGACGTCGCGAGCTACGACCAGAAGCCCGCGATGTCGGCGCGCGAGGCGACCGCGAGATTCGTCGACGAGCTCGATCGCGACGGTTATCGCTTCGCTGTCCTCAACCTGGCCAACCCGGACATGGTCGGCCACACAGGATCGATCCCCGCCGCGGTGAAAGCCGTCGAGACAGCAGACGAATGCCTGGGCGAGATCGTCGAGGCAGTGAGCCGAAACGGAGGCGTGGCGCTGATCACGGCCGACCACGGAAACGCCGAGCAGATGCTCGAGGCAGATGGCGTGAGCCCGCACACCGCGCACACCACAAACCCGGTCCCGTTGATCGTCACCGACCCCGAAGTGACCCTTGCGGACACCGGTGAGCTGTCCGATCTGAGCCCGACTGTGCTGCGTCTTTTGGGCCTCCGACAACCTTTACAGATGACCGGCAAACCGCTAACGATCCCGGATTAATCCGGGCTATACTCCGGAACCTTTTGTCACTTCAGCAACCTGATTTTGGCGTCCTGCGGAAGGCACAGAAAGGCGACGAGCGGGCGTTCTCGCTCATCGTCCGTGCCTATCAGGTTCCTGTGTTCAACTACGTTCTGCGGCTGGTCGGGGACCGCTCACTCGCCGAGGATCTGACTCAGGAGGTTTTCCTCCGGGTCTTCCAGGGGCTCCCACGGTTCTCGCTCCGCTCGAAGTTCACGACCTGGCTCTTCCAGGTGACGAAGAACCGAGTGCTCGACGAGCTGCGAGCCTCAGAGCGCAGACCGCGTGCCGTCGTCGCGCTGGAGGACGTCCCGCCGCTCGAGGTCGTCGACGCTCCGATGGAACGGATCGAGACGATCGACGCGGTGTGGCGCGCTGTCGGGGCGCTGAACGTCGACCTGAAGATGGCGCTCCTCCTGCGGGACATCGTGGGCCTTTCGTACACGGAGATCGCGGATTCGCTCGAGATCACGCTCGCGACCGTCAAGTGGCGGATCTACAAGGCGCGCGAGGACGTCCAGCTTGCGCTCGCCCGCGAGGGCATCACCTTCGGTGACGACGAACAGACCGTCGCCGAGCGCGCCGCGTCCTAACCAGCGTGCCGTCGTAGCCAGGCGCTGAGGTTTCGCGCCTCGTCGGCAGGCGTCGTTCCCCGGACCGGCGCCTCGATCGGCGCAGGCTGAGGTCTCGCCGCGGGCTTGTCGTCGCCGCCGAGGCGAAGCAGTCCCAGGACGATCGCGACGACCCCGAGTGCGGCAGCAGCTGCGATCCAGAGCCACGAACTGCCGCCCGGGAGGCTCTGGTAGGTGCGCCCACGGAGGGGCTCGATGATCGCGGTCGCAAGGAGAGGCTCAGTCGGCAGCTCGGTCGCGGCTGCAAGCTCGTCGCCAAGCTCAGCTGCGGACCCGGGCCTGAAGCGTGGGTCGCGTGCCAGTGCGTGCATCACTGCGGCCTCGACCGGCTCGGGAACCGACGGCTCCAGGTCCCGGACCGGCGTGATCGCTCCGCTCGTCTGCAACGCGATCAGTTCGGGAATCGAGCCGAACTCATAGGGCCGGCGTCCGGTGAGGACCTCGTAGAGCACCGCACCGAGGGAGTAGACGTCCGCCGCGGCGGTGACCTCTTCGCCTTCGGCCTGCTCGGGCGCGAGGTAGGCCGCGGTTCCGAGGACGGTCCCGTGCTGGGTGAGCCGTGTCAGTTCTGCGGCCCGGGCAATTCCGAAATCGGCGACCTTCAACACGTCGTCTTCGCGGACGAGCAAGTTCGCCGGCTTCACGTCCCGGTGCACAAGCCCGGCAGAGTGAGCGTGCTGCAAGCCGGCGCACGCCTGGAGCGCGAGCGGCACCGCGTCCTCGTAGGCCAGCTTCCCGCGCTCGGCGAGCGTGTCGCCCTCGACGTACTCCATGACGATGTAGGGCCTGCCGTCGGCTTCGCCGGCGTCGTACACCTGGACGACGTTCGGGTGCGAGAGCCGGCTCGCAAGCCGTGACTCCTGCAAGAAACGCTCGCGGAATACCGAGTCGTCAGACAGATGCTCCGCGAGGACCTTGATCGCGACGAGGCGGCGCAACTCTTCGTCGTGCGCCAGGTAGACGACCGCCATGCCTCCGTACCCGAGGGTCCGCTGAATCCGGTAGCGCCCTTCCGCAAGGGTCTCGTTCAATCGTGCTCCTCGTGCTTCTTCTTTTCCTTCTTCCTCTTCTTCTCGCGACCCTCGTGCTTGCCGTGAACTTGCGGCTGCGCCGGGAGGACGCACCGGATTCGCGAGACGAGATCGTTTGTCGCGGAGGCGAGGTGCTCCTGAAAGGGAGCGGGCACCCGCCCGGCGTTGATCGAGGCGAGCGTCTCCTGCTGCAACTGCTGTGCGAGTCGTGCGGCTCGACAGGCATCGCCGTTGGCCAGAGCCTGCGCGACCTCGTCGCTTCGTGCTGCAAGCGGGGCTGCAACGGCGGTTGGAAGCTTCGGCGGCGGGGCGGCCCGCGGAGTCGGGCCGCTCCCGCAGCCGGCGAGACAGACCACGGCCGCCAGGGCCGCGATCAGTTCAGGACGTCTCGTTCGGGTCTTCCTCCGCTGCAAGCTTCAGGGAACCCTGCCTGACTTGCTCGAAGTGACGCTGCTGGATCGGGATTCCCCACTCGACGAGCTCCTGCACCCCGCTGTCCCGGGCCCGCTCGTTCAGCGTCTTGAGGATCTCCCAGTGCCCGACCTCGCCGGCCTCGGCCATCGTCAGGAACTCGAAGCCGTCGAGTGCGTCGGCGTCCCTGTCGAGGTAGTCCTGCATCATCTCGGTCGCCTTCTTCTTCACCTCGCGCGCCTCTTCGAGAATCGCGGTCTTCTTGCCTTCGAAGCTTCCGGCGACGTCGGTCGCACGATCTTCTGCCTGCTTTGCCTCTTCGTGCATCCGCTCGAGTGCCTTCGCGAGGTCACCATCGATCTCGTCGAACTTCTTGACCTTCTCGGTGGCGCCCTGTGCCGCCATGGCCAGGCCCAGCACCTCGCCCAGCTTCGTCTCGAGATTCGTCAATTCGGCCATCTGATCCCTCCTGGTCGATTACTCGCCACGCTCGAGCCGGGCTGCAAGGGGCTCGGGTAGACCCCGCTCTCGCATCTCGGCCTGCGTCTCCTCAATCGAATATGGGACCCGGCGGAAGGCAGCAAACCTCCGGTCGAGATCGAGGAGGAGCCAGGCGGCTCGCGGATCCCCGTCACGCGGTTGGCCGACCGAGCCCGGGTTGAGCAGCCAGCGGCCTTCGAGCTGCACCTCGCGTCCCGCGGGGGCGACGCCTCCGGTGATCCGGTCGCCCTTGTCGGACAGCGCCAGCGCGACGTGACTGTGCCCGACGAGGATGAGCGAGGCGTCCGAGAGCTCGAACGTTCCGCGTGCCGCCTCGTCCGTGAGCACGTACTCCCAGACCGGGTCGCGCGCGCTCGCATGGAAGAGGTCGACGCCGGCCACCTCGCCCGCCGGCTGGAGCGGTTCGAGGAACACGCGTGACTCCTGGGTCAAGACCTGGGAGGTCCAGAGCGCAGCCTCGGCGGCATCTTCGTTGAAGTCGCTGATGCTCAGCATGCCGAGCACGACGAGGTCGTGATTCCCGACCAGTGAGTAGGACGAGCGTGTACTCACGGCGTCACAGCACTCGTTCGGCCGCGGCCCGTATCCGACCGTGTCCCCCAGGCACCAGATGGCATCGACCCTCTCGGCGTCGATCTCCTCGAGCACCGCCTCAAGCGCGCGGTAGTTAGCGTGGACGTCGGAAATGACTGCGACCCGCATCGGCAGACTCGCGACCTTAGCCGTCTCGGCGCTCGTCTGGGCAGTCGCCGCGGTCCTGCTCTGGCGGACGAAGGTTCCCTCCGACCTGCGGCTCCCCTCTCTGGACGCTCGCGCCGTATTCGGAGCTTCGGCGGTCCGGGCGGGTGAGCGTTACGAACGCTTGCTCAACTACAACTGGCTGCTCGGGACTCTCGCGACACTCACGACCCTGGTGGTGATGGTGCGGCGCGCGCCCCGGCTCGCTCGCTCGCTCGGGCTCGGACCGGTGAACTCCGGCATCATCACCGGCATCGTCGTGACGACGGTCGTCTGGGCCGTGTCCCTGCCTTTCGGCATCGCGTCTGCGTGGTGGCAACGCAGGCACGGCATCTCGAAGGAGAGCTGGGGCGAGATCGTCTTTTCACCCTGGGGCGTGCTCCTCGGCCAGACAGCGGGCACGGTCCTGGTGCTGGCGATCTTGCTGCTCTTTGCAAAGCGTTACGCCCGGAACTGGTGGCTCGCCGCCGGCGTCGTGCTGCTTGTGCTGGGCTTCTGCCTGCAATTCGTCCTGCCGTACGCCAACCGCTTCGGGACTCACCCGGTTCGATCACAGCAGCTCGCCGCCACGATCAAGCGCCTCGAGACACGCGAAGGGGCGGGGCACCCGGTGGTGCGGATCGAGCCGGTGCACAACCGGACGACGGCGGCGAACGCCTACGCGATCGGGCTTGGTCCGAGCAAGACCGTGTTCATCTGGGACACCCTTCTCGACGGGCGTTTCACTGCGCGGGAGGTTCACTTCGTCGTCGGTCACGAGCTGGCACACCACGCGCGCCGGCATCTCTGGAAGGGAATCGGGTGGGGTGCGTTGATCGGCCTCCCGATCCTGGCGGCCGTTGCGTTCGTCACGCGCCGGCGCGGGGGGCTGCTCGTGCCCGGTGGTATCGCCCTCGCCCTGCTGACGCTCACGGTGCTGCAACTGGCTCTGTCGCCGTTCACGAATGCCGTCTCGAGGCGCTACGAGACCGAGGCCGACTGGGTCGGGATGCAGGGGACGAAGGATCCCCAAGCCGCGAAGGGCCTTTTCAAGGAGTTCGTCGTGACCGACCTCCAGGATCCCGCGCCGCCCGGGTGGGCTCACATCTTCCTCGACGATCATCCGCCGCCGCTGACCCGGGTCGAGCAGGCAGAGGCGTTCCAGCGGTTGAAGCGCTAGGTCTGTTTATCGTTGGCGGGCACAGGAGCCCAGAACCAGTAAAGGGGAACAATGACCACACTCGAGAACCGGCCGAACACCGCCCTCCTCGTCGTCGACGTGCAGAACGGCGTCGTCGAGGGAACTCCCGAACGCGACATGGTCGTCGCGAACGTCGGCAGCCTTGTCGAGAAGGCACGGCGGGAAGAGGTCCCGGTCGTTTGGGTCCAGCACTCCGACAATGGCCTCGAGCGAGGGAGCGACGACTGGCAGATCGTCCCCGAGCTCAACCCGAACGACGCCGAGGCGCTCGTCGAGAAGAACTACGGCGACTCCTTCGAGGACACGACCCTCGAGACCGTGCTGTCGGGCCTCGAAGTGGGGCGACTAGTCGTCGTCGGCGCACAGACCGACGCCTGCATCCGCTCGACACTTCACGGTGCGCTCGCCAGGGGGTACGACGCAACCCTTGTCAGCGACGCCCACACGACGGAGGACCAGACACCGTGGGGCGCGCCGCCGCCGGAGCAGGTCATCGCGCACACGAACCTGTACTGGACCCACCAGACGGCGCCGGGGCGCACGGCCGGAACGGTCGAGACCGAGAATGTCGACTTTGGCGGGACCGCTGAGTAGAGCTAGTCGGTGCGCGGCGGTGCTTCGGGAAGGTTGCGAATGCCTTCCTGGGTCGACCACTTCGAGAAGGAGTCCTGCATCGCCGCAAGCAGCTCCTGGAAGAACTGCGCCGACATGTTGACGCGTGAGGTGACGACACCCGGAACATCGCCTTCTTCGATCTCGTGGTCGATCCGGGCGAACGTCAGCGTGAACTCGTAGGGCGAGAACGTCACGTTCGCGAAGTTCGCGTAGACGCCGGCCATCTGCTCGGGGTCGAGGTGGATGTTGAGCTGCCGCTCCTGGGCGTCGTCGTCCACGCCGCAACGATACTACGGCCATGACCCGCTCTCCTGACACGACCGGAAACGCCGTTGCACGCCTCGCGGATCGCCTCTCGAAGCTCGCCGGAGCACCGGTCGCGCTTGAACGGCCGAGCGATCCAGCGCACGGCGACTACGCGACGAACGTCGCGCTCCGGACGGCCCCTCAGCACAAGCGCCCGCCCCGCGAGCTTGCAGCCGACCTCGCAGTTCAGGCGGCCGAGCTCGACGAGATCGAGCGGGCCGAGGTCGCGGGGCCCGGATTCCTGAACCTCTGGGTGACGACGGAGTGGTTGGCCGGGGCGCTGGCCGAAGTCGGGGCCGATTACGGCGCCGGCACCACCGAGACGCCGCAGAAGATCCAGGTCGAGCTCATCTCCGCCAATCCGGCAGGCCCGTTGACCGTCGGGTCGGCCAGAAACGGAGCCTACGGCGACTCTGTCGCACGGGTCCTCGACTACGCCGGGCACGAGGTCGAGCGCGAGTACTACTTCAACGACGCCGGCCGGCAGGTCGATCTCTTTCGTGCCTCCGTCGAGTCGCGCCGGCGCGGGGAGGAGCTTCCCGAGGGCGGGTACCAGGGTGACTACATCGACGAGCTCGCGAAGGTCGACGGCGACCCGGTCGAGCACATGCTCGGAGAGATCCGCCGCGAGGTCGCGGCGTTTCGTATTCCCGTCGACACCTGGCGCCATCAAGGCGAGATCGAGAAGCACGTCGCAGAGGTGCTCCCGGAGCTCGACACGTTCGAGGCGGACGGCACGATCTGGGCGCGAACGAGCGCGTACGGCGACGACAAGGACCGCCCGCTCGTGCGTTCGTCCGACGGCTCGTATCTGTACTTCGCGGCCGACGTCGCCTACGTCCGCGACAAGCTCGAGCGCGGCTTCGACCGTGCCATCTATGTGCTCGGCGCGGACCACCACGGGTACGTCGGACGGCTGAAGGCGGCCGCCGCGATGCTCGGCTACGACCCCGAGCGCATCGAGGTGCTGATCTACCAGCTGGTCCACATCGTCGAGTGCGGCCAGACCAAGAAGATCTCGAAGCGACGCGGTGACGTCGTGTTCCTGCACGAGCTCGTCGACAAGATCGGGATCGACGCGGCGCGCTGGTACCTCGTTTCGCGAGGCCACGACCAGCCGATCGACATCGACGTCGATCTCGCCGCTGAGCGAACGCAGAAGAACCCCGTCTACTACGTCCAGTATGCGCACGCGCGGATCGCCGGCATTCTGCGGAACGCCGAGGCCGCCGCCGGCGGCGAGACTCCCACAGAGCTCGCGGCAGAGGAACGGGATCTGATCAAGCGGCTGCTCGAGTTCCCGCTGGTCGTCGCGGAGTCCGCGGAGCGGCGTGCACCTCACGCGGTCCCGATCTACGCGATTCGCCTCGCCGATGACTTCCATCGTTTCTACCACGAGCATCGCGTCGTCGGTTCGGAGACGGAGGCCTTCCGGCTGACGCTCGCCCGCTCGACGCAGAACGTCATCGCCCGGGCGCTCGACCTGATCGGAGTCGAGGCGCCGGAACGGATGTAGGGTCCCAGCTCGTGCAGCGCGCGATGCTTTCGGGCCCGTTGTTCACCGTCGTCGGGATCGCCTACTTCGTCGACCTTTTCCTGCGTTGGGGCCCTTCAGGTGACGGCGGCGGCTTGGCCCCCGCAACCTTCTCGGGGTGGGACATTCAGCTCGTGATCGTGAGCGGCGAAGCTGTCGTTGCGCTCATCCTCGTCGAGCTGATCAGGTCGACCGGAGTCTGGCGGACAGCCGGCTCGTCTCTCCTCGGCGTGTTCCTTGCTGCTTTCACCACCGTTCTCGGAGTGGCCGGCCTCATCCACCTTCACTGGGGCGGCTTCTACCGGCTGAAATTCGGCAGCTTCGGCTACGGAGCGTGGGTGGGTCTGGTCCTCCTTCTCGCGCTCGCGGCCGGTGCGGTTGTCCGCCTCGAGGAACACGGCGCGCGCTTCGGCCGGAGAGAGGGACGTGTCGGCCCGGGCACCTGACCGGAACCTCGCGCTCGAGCTCGTCCGCGTCACCGAGGCGGCCGCGCTCGGCGCCGGGCGCTGGGTCGGGCGCGGCGACAAGATCGCTGCGGATCAGGCCGCCGTCGATTCGATGAGGGCGATGCTCGACTCAGTGTCCATGGACGGGGTCGTCGTCATCGGCGAGGGGGAGAAGGACGAAGCACCGATGCTCTTCAACGGCGAATCCGTCGGCGATGGCACGGGCCCCCGGGTCGATGTTGCCGTCGACCCGCTCGAAGGAACGCGTCTGACTGCGCTCGGCCAGCCGAACGCGATCGCCGTCATGGCGGTTGCGGAGCGCGGCACGATGTTCTTCCCCGGAGCCGCCGTCTACATGGAGAAGATCGCCGTCGGCCCGCAGGGCATCGACGCCATCGACATCAACGCATCGCCCACAGCGAACCTCAACGCGGTCGCGAAAGCGAAAGGAGTGTCGACGCGTGGGATCACGGTCGTCGTGCTCGAGCGCGACCGGCACGATGCGTTGATCGGAGAGCTCCGGGAGGCCGGCGCCAAGGTTCAGCTCATCCGCGACGGCGACGTTGCGCCGGCAATCGCCGCGGCGCAGAGCGGGACCGGGGTGGACATGCTCTACGGCATCGGCGGCACGCCGGAGGGTGTCATTTCGGCCGCGGCGCTGAAGTGCGTCGGCGGCGGAATCCAGGGCAAGCTCTGGCCGCGCGACGACGACGAGCGCGCGCGACTCGTCGACGCCGGGCTCGACCCCGAACGTGTGCTGACGACCGATGACCTCGTCGCCGGCGAAGATGTCTTCGTGGCCGCGACCGGCGTCACCACCGGCTCATTGCTGCGCGGGGTCCGTTACCTGCCGAACGGTGCAGTGACCGACTCGATCGTCATGCGCTCGAGGTCCGGCACGTCGCGCCGCATCGAGGCGAACCACCTGCTGGACAAGCTCGAGGCCCTGACGGGCCGGCAATACAGCTAGTGCTTCCCTAGGCCGGGACCGCCTCCCGCTCCATCTCGGGCGCGTAGGTGCCCGTCTGTGCTGCGCTGTTCATCTTCGCGCGGTGGTAGTAAGCGCGCTGTGCCGCTTCGACGTTTTCCTCCTTGCCGCCCCAGGCCTTGAGCGCAGCAGCCTGGAGCGCTCGGCCATAGGAGAACGACAGCTTCCACGGGTGCGGGCCTAGCGCGTTGATCGCGTTCAGCCTGCTGGTCGCCTGCTCCTCCGATTGGCCGCCGGAGAGAAAGACGATCCCCGGGACGGCGGCAGGGACGTGGCGACGGAAGCACCGCACGGTCTCGTGCGCGATCTCTTCGTCGGAGGCCTGCTGCGGACACTCGTAGCCGGGCAGGACCATGTTCGGCTTCAGCAGGATCCCCTCGGGCTGCACGCGCTGGTCCCGCAATTCCGTGAAGACGGCGTGCAGCGTTCGCGACGTGACCTCGAAGCTGCGCTCGATCGTGTGGTCGCCGTCCATGAGGACCTCGGGCTCGACGATCGGGACGATGTCCGCCTCCTGACACAGCGCCGCATAACGAGCGAGTGCATGAGCGTTCGTCCAGATGCAGTACTCGCTGGGAATGTCCTTGCCGATCGTGATCACAGCGCGCCACTTCGCGAAGCGAGCGCCGAGCCCACGGTAGTCCTTCAGACGTTCGCGGAGCCCGTCGAGTCCTTCAGTGACGGTCTCACCTTCGGCGAGCGCGAGCGGTTTTGCTCCCGTGTCGACTTTGATCCCCGGGACGATTCCCTTCGATTCGAGCAGCTTCGGGAAGGGGGTCCCGTCGGCCGAGCTCTGGCGGAGCGTCTCGTCGAAGAGGATGACCCCTCCGATGTACTCCTCAGCGCCCTCGGTCGTGAAGAGGAGGTCGCGGTACGCGCGCCGCGCTTCCTCGTTCGACTCGACGCCGATCGAGTCGAAGCGTTTCTTGATCGTGCCGTCGCTCTCGTCCGCCGCGAGGATTCCCTTGCCGTCCGCGACGATCGCCTGGGCGGTCTTCTGCAGCTCCTGAACGTCCATGTCTCCGGCCCTCCTGGTCTTTTTCCGGGAGGAAGTATCCCCTAAGATCATCAATCCGGAGGGGCACCGCTGCGGCGGGCGCCCCTCCTTTTGCACGGGACCTTGGTAAGTGCCGCTGCCGTAAGTACGATTCGACTCCATTGATCCGCCGTCTGGCCCTCATGACCCTGGTCGTCGCAGCGCTGGCCCCTGCCCTACGGGGGGATGCGGCTCCGCCCGTGCTGATCGAGCCGGGAGTCACGCTCGCGGGGGTTCCGGTCGGAGGGATGTCCAACGAACAGGCGCAGGCCGCCGTCGGGCCTGCTTTCGCGCGACCGGTGCGGCTCGTCTACGGCGATCGAGCCTGGACGCTCCACCCGGCCCGCTTCGGCGCCCGCGTGACGATCTCCGAGGGTGTGCTTCGGGCTCTCGGTGCGAAAGCCGGCTCGGACGTGTCGCTCGTTCCGGAGGTCGACACCGAGGTGGTGCGCCAGTTCGTGGGCGACCTGGACAAGCGCGTCTCGGTCTCGCCGACCGACGCGGAGCTCAGCGGCCTCAAGGGGCTTCGTCCGCAATTCACGAAAGAGCGGACGGGCGTCCAGGTCCTGCGCGCTCTGACGGCGCAGCGCATCGTTCGCGCACTCCAGTCTCCGCAGATCCGTCGAATCCGGGTGGCCGTCAAGGTGCTGCAGCCCGCCCGAACGGTTGCGCACTTCGGCGCAGTGGTCGTCGTTCGCCGTGGCGCGAACCAGCTGCGGTACTACCAGGGTGCACGTTTGGTGAGGCTGTTCGGCGTTGCGACCGGCCAGGCGATCTATCCGACACCGACCGGAACGTTCAGCGTCGTGGACATGCAGAAGAACCCGTGGTGGCTGCCACCCGACTCGGCGTGGGCGAAGGGCGAGAAGCCGATTCCGCCCGGCCCGGGGAACCCGCTGGGCACACGTTGGATGGGCCTGTCCGCTCCGGGCGTCGGCATGCACGGAACTCCAGACGACACGTCGATCGGCTACTCGGCCTCACACGGCTGCATCCGCATGCACATCCCGGATGCCGAGTGGCTGTTCCAGCACGTGAAGCTCGGCACCCCAGTCGTCATCACAGACGCTTAGAGAGTTTCATCGCGCCGCCGATGCCGGCTGAGCCGGCGTCGGCCGCAAACGCTTCGAATCGACTCGCGACCGACCGAAGTCATCATGGCTCCGCGGAAGCGGAGCCGGACTTCGGTCGGACAGAGAGCGGACGACGAGGCTCGAACTCGCGACCCTCAGCTTGGGAAGCTGATGCTCTACCAACTGAGCTACGTCCGCGTGTGGCGGATTCTAGCGCCTGGGATAATCCGCTCCAGACGAAAGGAGTGCAGATGACCGACCTGGCCGCCACCGCCAAGGCGCTCGTCGCGGAGGGCAAGGGGATCCTCGCGGCGGACGAGAGCGACAGCACGATCAAGAAGCGTTTCGACTCGATCGGGCTCGAGTCGACGGAGGACAACCGCCGCGCCTACCGCGACATGCTCTTCACGACGGAAGGTGTCGAAGAGTACATCAGCGGCGTGATCCTGTTCGACGAGACGCTCCGCCAGAGCGGCCACGACGGAACGCCCTTCCCGAAGCTGCTCGAGCAGCGCGGCGTCATCCCGGGGATCAAGGTCGACAAGGGTGCGAAGCCGCTCGCGAACGCCGAGGGCGAGACGGTCACGGAAGGTCTGGA
>Ga0136846_1238675_pt1 | contig 16728 bp, 12 predicted proteins | sample HopSoiMetagenom2_FD_96841 | JGI IMG/M metagenome (GOLD analysis project Ga0136846, IMG submission 96841) | Grasslands soil microbial communities from Hopland, California, USA - 2 Assembly 2016 (version 4) | ecosystem: Environmental > Terrestrial > Soil > Grasslands | place: USA: Hopland...
GAACTTGTCATGCGTCAACCCCGCCTTCTTCAAACCTCGTAGGGGAAAAATTTGCTCCAACGGCCATCTTCCGCGTGTCCAGCGTACGTAAAGGTCAGCCCCAGCGGGGAGAGGAGCCAATACAAGACCTTGAAAGGCGTGCCTCTAAGGCCGCATCGCCTTCGTTCAGTTCACGCAGCGGGAGCCGCTCGGTGTCGACGGCGACGATGGTCATCCTTATCCCATCAAAGGTTTCGTTGCCGGGCAAGCGGCGGGTTCTTCGCGAAGTAGTGTTTGATGCCCGTGGTCAGCGCGTCGACCAATTGCGATTGATAAGTTGCATCGCGCAGCTTCGACTCTTCTTGCGGGTTCGAGATGAACGCCGTCTCGACCAGGATGGACGGGATATCCGGCGCCTTCAGCACCGCGAAGCCGGCCTGCTCGACCTGACCTTTGTGAAGGCGGCCCACCTTGCCGATCTGCCCCAGCACTTCATGGCCGATCTTCATGCTGTCCTTGATCTGCGCGGTGGTGCTCATGTCGAGAAGCGCGCGGGCCACGCTGGCATCTTTTGCCTTGATGTTGACGCCACCCACCAGGTCGGCCGCGTTTTCCTTGTCGGCCATCCAGCGCGCAGCCGTGCTGCTGGCTCCGCTATGGCTCAGGGCGAATACCGAGGCGCCACGTGCCTCGGGCGTGAAGAAGGCATCGGCGTGGATGGAAACGAAGAGGTCGGCTTGCACGCGTCGCGCCTTGCGCACTCGCTCGTGCAGCGGCACGAAGAAATCGGCATCGCGGGTGAGCATCGCACGCATGCCCGGCACGGCGTTGATGCGGTCGCGAAGCTGTAGTGCGACTTGAAGCACCACGTCTTTCTCGCGCAGCCCGCTCGGGCCGGCAGCGCCGGGGTCTTCGCCTCCGTGGCCGGGGTCTAACGCGACGATGATGAGCCGGTCGACCTTGGTGTTGTGCTGTGGTGCGACCACCGGCCCGATGGGCGCGGACGCAGCTGCAACCACGGGGGGAGGTGCGGGTGCCGACGGCGTCGAGGCGACAGGGTCCGAGGTCGAATCGCTGTTCACGATCAAAGGCCTGTCGATCTTGCCGATGAACTCGCCCAGCGCATCTCGCACCGCCTTGGCTGCTTGCTGGTCGGCGCCTTCCTTGTCGCGGATCAGCGAGAGCAGCGGGTCGGGCTCGTGCGTCGGATACAGATCGAACACCAGTCGATGCTGGTAGGCCGCCACGGGTGACAGCGTGAACACCTGCGGCGCCGTGGACTGTTTCAGGTCGATGACCAGGCGAACCACGCGTGGCTGGTTCTGACCGACTCGCACGCCGCCGATGTACGGATCGTCGGAGCGGACCTTGCCGATGATTTCCCTCAGTGCGGGGCTCAATTCGAGGCCATCGACATCGATGACGAGGCGCGACGGGTTCTCTGCCATGAAGTGTTTGGCCGACAAGGCCGTATCCGACTCGATGGTCACGCGTGTGTAGTCGGAAGCGGGCCAAACCCGCACCGCAACGATGCTCGCGCCGAAGGCCAGCGCGCGGCTGCCCAGCAGCAGGGCTAGCACGCCCATGGAGCGCAAGGCGGTGCGGCGTGACATTTGCGGATCAGCAGCCATGGGGATGAGGGGCGTTCCAGTTCACAGCGTCGTTCATTGCAGCAAGTCCCGACCGAGCTCGGTGAGCGCCGCGAAGCTCACGTGCCTGCGTTCGTCGTCGCCAATGGCGATTGCAACGCGCAAATCGGGTGTGGGCAAGAGACCATGCGCCCTGTCCGGCCACTCTGCCAGCTTGAGTCCCTCAGCCGCGAACACATCGCGAAAGCCGGCGTCCTCCCACTCTTGCGGATCGTTGAAGCGGTAGAAATCGAAGTGCCAGGCATTGAACTCGGGCAACTCATAAGGCTCCATCACAGCGTAGGTGGGGCTCTTGATGCGTCCCTCGACGCCCAGCGCATGCATCAGGTGCCGCACGAAAGTCGTTTTGCCCGCGCCAAGCGTGCCGTGCAGTTCGACGAACGCACGGCGCAGGCCCGGATGTGCCGCGAGCTTGGCCGCGGTGGCGGCGCAATCAGCCTCGTCGGACCAGACCAGGCTCGTGGTTTCTAGAATCGGCGAATGACTGGTGCTCAAGGCTTGGACAACTTGGATGGTGTGACGGTGTTGCCGCAACTGCGGGAGTGGGCAGCGGCGCTGGGATTTTCACAGATCGGTGTCGCCGATGTGGACTTGGCAAGCGCCGAGCCAGGCTTGTTGCAATGGTTGGACAACGGCTTTCATGGCGCCATGGACTACATGGCCGTGCACGGACTCAAACGCGCCCGGCCGGCGGAGCTGGTGCCCGGCACGGTCCGCGTGATCACCGCGCGCATGGACTATCTGCCGCGCCACCGAGAGGGGGGCTGGCAGGCCGTTGAGTGGGATCGGCTGGCCGATCCACTCCGAGCCACTGTCTCCGTCTACGCCAGGGGGCGCGACTATCACAAGGTGTTGCGTTCTCGCCTGCAGAAACTCGCAGACCGACTGGCCGAAGAGGTGGGGCCGTTCGGGCATCGAGTTTTCACTGACTCCGCTCCGGTGCTCGAAGTCGAGCTCGCTGCACGAAGCGGCATCGGTTGGCGGGGCAAGCACACGCTGGCTCTGCACCGCGAGGGCGGCTCAATGTTTTTCCTGGGCGAGATCTACGTGGACTTGCCTTTGCCGACCACGGCGCCCGTGCAAGCACATTGCGGTACCTGCAGCGCCTGTATCGACGTCTGCCCCACGCAGGCCATCGTTGCGCCTTACCGGCTCGATGCGCGGCGATGCATTTCGTACTTGACCATCGAAGACGGTGGCCCCATTCCGGTCGAACTGCGTGCGGCCATGGGAAACCGCATCTACGGCTGCGACGACTGCCAGCTCGTGTGCCCCTGGAACAAGTACGCGCGGCGAAGCGCATTGCCCGACTTCGACGAGCGCACGGGTCTCGTCGATGCGCAGCTCCTGCAACTGTGGGCCTGGACGGAGGCGGACTTTCTGCACTTCACCGAGGGCAGCGCCATCCGACGCATCGGGCATGAGCGCTGGCAGCGCAATCTGGCAGTCGCGCTCGGCAATGCCTTGCGTGCAAGCGGCAGCGCGCAAATCGAGGCGGCCTTGCGTGCGACCCGCGAAACCGCCACATCGCTGGTGCGCGAGCACATCGACTGGGCTTTGGCTCAGAGGCAAGGCTCAGCCTCTCAGCGCATGCCGGTACCTGGGGAAAGCTCGGGGGGTAGTTCGTAGTTTCCACAATCGCATCAAGGGACCCTCGTCGGCACCATCATCCTGACTTGCTCCAAGGAGAATCAATGCATCGCAGAACCATCGTGACGGTCGCCAAGGCCCTCCTTGGAATCGGCGCAGCATGCGCCGCGGCCGGCGTTACCTGGGCCCAGGCTTATCCGTCCAAGCCTGTGCGGCTGATCGTCCCCTTCGCCCCGGGCGGCACAACGGACATCGTCGCGCGCACGGTGTCTGAACGCATGGGCCCCGTTCTCGGGCAAACGGTGATTGTCGAGAACAAGGCGGGCGGCGGCGGCTTGGTGGGCGCCTCGGAAATTGCGCGCTCAGCACCCGACGGCTACACCATTGGCATGGCCACCGTATCGACCACGGCCGCCAACCCGGCCATCAACCCGAAGATCACATACAACCCGCTCACCGACTTCACACCCATCATCAACTTGGCGGCCACGCCCAACGTGATTGCAGTGCACCCGTCATTCCCGGCCAAGGACTACAAGAGCTTCATCGCCGTCTTGAAGGCGAACCCGGGAAAGTACAGCTATGGCAGCTCCGGCACGGGCGGCATTGGCCACTTGCAGATGGAGTTGTTCAAGAGCCTGTCGGGAACCTTCGTGACGCACATTCCGTACCGGGGTGCGGGGCCTGCGCTCAATGACACGGTGGCGGGCCAGGTCCCGATCATCTTCGACAACCTGCCGTCGGCGCTGCCCTTCATCAAAGACGGTCGCCTGATCGCCATCGTGGTGTCGGCGCCCAACCGCCTCGCACAACTGCCGAATGTGCCGACTTTCAAGGAGGTGGGACTTGAGCCCGTGAATCGCATGGCCTTCTACGGCATCCACGGACCCAAGGGCATGCCTAAAGATGTCGTTGACAAGATCTACAGCTCGGCGAAGAAAACGCTGGAGGACCCGGCGGTCAAGAAGCGCATCGAGGACACAGGTTCGATCATCATCAGCAACACGCCTGACCAGTTCGCAGCGCAGATCAAGGCCGAGTACGACGTGTACAGGCAAGTGGTCATTAACCAGAAGCTCAAGCTCGATTGAGCCGAAACTCGCAGAGAGACAATGGGGAGCCTTGGGGCTCCCTTTTTTTCGTGACTTGAACTCTCCACGGATGACCGCCATTCAATCCAGCGCCGAAGCAATAGACCGATTCATCGATGCGTTGTGGATCGAAGACGGGCTGGCGGCGAACACGCTCGCCGCGTACCGGCGTGATCTGACGCTGTACTCGGAGTGGCTCGCGAAGACGCATGACCGATCGCTCAAGGACAGCAGGGAAAGCGATCTGCGCGAATACAGCGTCGAGCGCCATGCGGGCAGCAAAGCGACCAGCACCAACCGGCGCCTGACGGTATTCAAGCGCTACTTTCGCTGGGCCGTGCGCGAAGCACTCACCACCAGTGACCCGACCTTGCGCCTGTTGTCAGCGAGGCAGCCGCTGCGGGTGCCCAAAACATTGAGCGAGGCGCAGGTGGAGTCGCTGCTGGCCGCTCCGGACGTCGACACGCCGCTCGGACTGCGCGACCGCACCATGCTGGAACTGATGTACGCGAGCGGCTTGCGCGTGAGCGAACTGGTCGGTTTGAAGACCGTGCATGTGAGCCTGCCCGATGGCGCCTTGCACGCCACGGGCAAGGGGGCCAAGGAGCGGCTCGTGCCCTTCGGCGAGGAAGCGCATGCATGGGTCACCCGTTATTTGGCCGAAGCGCGCGGAGAAATCCTCAAGGGGCAAACCAGCGACGCGCTCTTTGTCACCTCGCGCGGCGGGCCGATGACGAGGCAGATGTTCTGGAAGCTGATCAAGCAGCACGCCGTACGAGGCGGCGTACTGGTGTCCTTGTCGCCGCACACCTTGCGGCACGCCTTCGCGACACATCTGCTGAACCACGGTGCTGACTTGCGCGCCGTGCAGATGCTGCTCGGGCATGCAGATATTTCGACGACGACGATCTACACGCATGTGGCCAGAGAGCGCTTGCGGTCACTTCACGCGCGGCATCACCCGCGCGGTTGATCGGGCCGCAGAGGCTGAGAGTTTTTCGAGCGTGTCCGAGCGGCGCGTCAAAAGGCACCTGATCTAGTACTGCGTTTCACCAAAACGTTGACATTAAATCGTGTCTTCGCTCGCCATGCGTCGTTGCAAATCCTCGCGATACCACCGGTATCGCTGCGGTTTGCGCCTAGCCTGACGAACGAATCCATCGATTTAATTTGTCAACGTTTTGGTGAAACGCAGTACTAGGCGCAAAGCGCAGCCATAGCCCGGGCTATGGCGAGCATTTGCAACGACGAGCAGGGGTCTTTTGGCGTGATGAGCGGCCATGATCGAAATACTCTCAGCCTCTCAGCCTCTCAGCGGGCCGCGTGTTCTCGCGGCGGCGCGTTGGGTCGATTGGTTCTGTGGTTGATCGGCTTCTCTTGTCACGAAATCGTCCCGAAATCTTCATAAACTCAATGCATGAGTCCCGATACCGCCGCGGTGCACGCCTTGCCGTCGCTGCTGAGCCGCGAACGCGCCATCCTCGAGTTCAACCGCCGTGTCCTGGCACAGGCGCGCCGCATTGACGTTCCCTTGCTGGAGCGGTTGCGCTACATCTGCATCGTGTCGTCTAACATGGACGAGTTCTTCGAGGTGCGATTCGCCGACTACATCGAAGCGGCCCGGCAGCCCGGCGCCGGCGTATCCAATCGGGACCTTGAATCGGTGGCCGCCGAAGCCCATGCGCTCATCGACGATCAGTACGCCGCTTTCAACGACGATGTGATGCCGCTGCTGCATCGCGAGGGCATCATCATCCTCAACCATGCCGACCGCAATGCCGAACAGCGCAAATGGGTCGAGCAGTTCTTCAGCCGGCAAGTGAAGCCGCTGCTCGTGCCGGTGGGGCTTGACCTTTCGCATCCCTTTCCGCAGGTCGCCAACAAGTCTCTCAACTTCATCGTGCGCCTGACAGGGCGTGACGCCTTTGGCCGTGAGAACACCATCGCAATTGTCAAGGTGCCACGTGTGCTTGCGCGGGTGATCAAGCTGCCCGATGCTCTGGCGCCGCATGGCAAGCAGGCCTTTGTGTTGCTCACGAGCGTGATTCGTGCGCACCTGGGCGAGTTGTTCCCGGGGCGCGAGGTCGCGGCGTTCTCGCAGTTCCGGGTCACGCGCGACTCAGATCTCGAAGTCGACGAAGACGATGTGATCAACCTGCGACAGGCGCTGCGATCTGGCCTGACCACGCGACATTTCGGCTTGGCGATTCGGCTCGAGGTGGTCCACACATGTCCGCCGGAACTTGCCGAATTCTTGCTGGAGCAGTTCGACCTGCCGCAGGAGGCCTTGTACCGCGTGAACGGACCGGTGAACCTGGTGCGACTCAATCAGTTGATTGACCAGGCCGTTGCACCTGCGCTTCGCTTCCCGGCTTTCGAGGGCGCGTGGCCGCAGGGCCGGCTGCCGCGACAGGAATCGATCTTCGCGCGCTTGCGGCAGGACGACGTCCTCTTGCACCATCCCTTCGAATCCTTTGAGCCAGTGGTGCAGTTTCTGCGCGAAGCGGTCAACGACCCCGATGTGCTCGCCATCAAGCAGACCATCTACCGCACGGGCAGTGAATCGCCCTTGATGGACTTGCTGATCGAAGCCGCCCGTCGCGGCAAGGAAGTGATGGTGGTGGTGGAGCTGAAGGCGCGCTTCGACGAAGAGGCCAACATCAACTGGGCCGAGCGGCTGGAAGCCGTGGGCGCGCAAGTGGTGTACGGCATCGTGGGCTTGAAGACGCACGCGAAGCTGCTGCTCGTCACGCGACGGGAGGAGTCGCGTTTGCGCCGCTACGCTCACCTGTCCACCGGCAACTACAACCCCAGGACTGCACGGCTTTACACCGACGTGGGTTACTTCACGGCCGAACCTGAGCTCACGTCCGACGCGGACGCCGTGTTTCAGCAGCTGGCGAGCCTGGGCAAGATGAAGCCCCTGAAGCATTTGCTGCATGCCCCCTTCACTCTGCATCGACGCAGCCTTCAGCACGTCGAGATGGTGACCGAGGCGGCGCGGCGCGGCGAGCCAGCCCGCATCGTCGCGAAGATCAACGCGCTCACCGACGTGCCGCTGATCGAGGCGCTCATTCGAGCGTCGCAGGCCGGCGCCGAGATCGACCTCATCGTGCGCGGTGCGTGCATGCTGCCGCCGGGTATCGAAGGCGTGACCAGCCGCATCCGTGTTCGATCGATCGTGGGGCGCTTTCTCGAACATTCGCGCATCCTCTATTTCAGATGGGGGCAGTCCGATGCGGACGAGGCGCTCTATTTGTCGAGTGCAGACTGGATGAGCCGCAACATGTTCCGGCGCATCGAAGTGGCGTGGCCGATTCGCAATGTGGCGCTCAGGCAGCGCGTCATTGACGAATGCCTCGTGCCTTACTTGCACGACGGCTGCGATGCATGGTCGCTGAGGCCCGATGGCAGCTACGAGCGAGTTGGCACCAATGGGCCGAGTGCTCAACAGGCGCTGATGCAGTTGTATGCGCCGAATTCGGGAGGCGAAGCCTGATGGATCTGATCTTATGGCGCCACGCCGAAGCACATCTGGAGCGTGAAGGGCAGAGCGACCTCGAGCGGGGGCTGACCCCCAAAGGCGAGCGGCAGGCCCAGCGCATGGCCGATTGGCTCAATCAGCGCATCGCACATTCGACACGCATACTCGTGAGCCCTGCTGTGCGAGCGCAGCAAACTGCGAAGGCCCTGGGCAGGACCTTCAAGACGGTAGAGGCGCTCGCGCCCGACGCGACGGTCGACGCCTTGCTAAAAGCCGTTCGATGGCCCGATGCGCCGGAGCCGGTGCTGGTGGTCGGACATCAGCCGACGCTGGGCGTCGTCGCCGCCTGTCTGCTCGCGGATCAGGCGTTGCCCTGGGCCATCAAGAAGGGAGCGGTGTGGTGGCTGCGACACCGCGACAAAGAAGGCTTTGCGCAGGTGGTGCTTCAGGCAGTGCAATCTCCGGATTGTTTGTAGTCTGGCTTCGCCGCTCGCCGCTCGCCGCTCGCCGCTCGCCTATCGCTTGAGCGTCAACGTCAAAGGCCCGCCTCGCTCCCAGGCTGCGACTTCTTCTCCCAACAAATGCATCGTCCGCGGATGCGTCGAGGCCCAGACCTCCGGCACGCGCACGTTCACGACACCACCGGCCATCGCCAGTCGCATGGCCTTCGGATCCACATCGCCGCGCGCATGGCACTCGATGATTGCGAGGCGCAGGCACAGCACCTGCCAAGCGATTCCTGGTTGCGCCAGACTTGCCTCGACTTTGCGCAGCCCACCGCGCTGCGCAAGAACCAGGTCGGCCAGCCGACGTTGCTGCGATTGCGAAAACCCCGGCGCATCAACGTGTGCGAGCATGTAGGCGCTGTGGCGGTGGTGATCGTGGTGCGACACCATCATGCCCACCTCGTGCAGCGAACAAGCCCATTGCAGCTCTCGCCGCGCGTCGTGCGATGCGCGCGGCTGCACACTGTCGTACAGCATCTCTGCCACCGACTGCACACGCATCGCGTGCTGCGTGTCGACCATGAAGCGCCGTTGCAGCTCGCGCACCGACGCATCGCGAATGTCGTGGCCATCGACGCGCTGGGCAGCGGCTTCGAGCCGCTCTTCGAGATCAAAGATCACGCCCTGGCGCAAGGCGCCGCGTGCCGGCATGAGTTCGTCGATGCCGAAATGCGCAGCGAGGGTATAGAGAATGGCAAGGCCGCCCGCAATGACCGCGCGACGGTCTTCTTTCAGGCCGGGCAGCGACAGCTTTTCGACCTTGCCGGCGCGCAGGCACTGCTCCATCAGCCAGCGCAGGCCGGCCGGCGTGATGCGGCCGTCGGTGATCTTGCTCGCGGCGAGCAATTGCGAGACCGCGCCCACGGTGCCCGATGAACCCAGGGCCTCGGACCAGTTGGACGGCGCGAAGGTCTCCAGCGCCTCTTCGAGTTCGGCGCCTGCGGCTATCTGCGCTGCGCGGAACGCGATCTCCGTGAAGCGTCCATCGCCGAAGTACTTCATCGACAGGCTGACGCTGCCGACCTGGAACGATTCGGCCTGGATGGGTTTGCGTCCACGGCCGATGATCATCTCGGTGGATCGCCCGCCAATGTCGACGACGAGCCGTGGCTTGTCCGAGGGCTGCAATCGCGCCACACCGGCAAAGATGAGGCGGGCTTCTTCGCGGCCGGAGATCACTTCGATCGGTGCACCGAGTACCGGCTGAGCCTGAGCCAGAAAGGCGTCGCGATTGCGTGCTTCGCGCAGGGTTTGCGTGGCCACTGCGCGAATCTGCCAGGGTGCGTAACTCTGTAGCCGCTGAGAGAAGCGGGCCAGGCAGGCGAGACCACGCGCGGTGGCTTCGCGGGTCAGGAGTCCCTCGTCATTGAGCCCGGCGCCGAGGCGAACGGTTTCTTTCAGATAGTCAATGCGGCGGTATCGGCCCTGGTGGATCTGACCGATCTCGAGGCGAAAGCTGTTGGAGCCCATGTCGACGGCGGCGAGTTGCCCGGGCCATCGCGGCGCGGTGTTTTCGGAGACGCTCGTCACGAGGGAGACTGAATTCATGGGCGGCATTGTCGGGGCAAAGGCGGTGAGAGGCTGAGAGTATTTCGAACGTGTCTGAGCAGCACGTCAAAAGGCGCCTGATCTAGGCGCAAAGCGAAGCCATGGCTTGGCTATGGCGAGCATTTGCAACGACGAGCAGGGGGCTTTTGGCGTTGATGAGCGGGCATGATCGAAAAACTCTCAGCCTCTGAGGTCCCTCTGAGGCCATGCATTACCTATGCAACATCGGCGCGGAGCGCGCATGCAGAACCTTCCTAGAATGCGCGGTTCGTTTTTCGCCGTCTCGCACGAGGCGGCTGCGTCTGGCATACACGGGCCGTTCATGATCCTGCTCTACATCGTTATCGCCACCTTCGCCGGCGGCCTGCTGTCGGTCGTCATTGCCGCAAGCCTGACCTTGAGTGTGCTGTCACGCCTGGTGCGCGACTTGGTGAGCCTGTCGGCGGGAGTGCTGCTCGGCACAGCCTTGCTCAACGTGCTGCCCGAAGCGTTTGAAAGCAAGGCGAGTCCGCAAAGTCTATTCACCACGCTGCTTGCCGGACTGTTGTTCTTCTTTCTGCTGGAGAAGGCGGAGCTCTATCGGCACCAGCATCACCACGAAGGCGATGAGCACCACCACCACGGCTTCGACAAGGCACAGGCCGGGCGGGGTGGATGGACGGTGTTGCTGGGCGACAGCATCCACAACTTCTGCGACGGCATCATCATCGCTGCGGCGTTTCTCACCGACGTGCGGCTCGGCGTCGTCACGTCGCTCGCAATCATTGCGCACGAGATTCCGCAGGAGGTGGGCGACTACATCGTGCTCCTGAACGCCGGGCTATCGCGGCGCAAGGCACTCATTTACAACGCAGTGTCAGGCTTGGCCGCGGTGGTGGGCGGTGTCATCGGCTACTTCATTGTGGGACCGTGGAAAGAACTTTTCCCGTACCTGCTCGTGGTGGCCTCGAGCAGCTTCGTGTACGTGGCGGTGGCGGACCTGATTCCGCAGTTGCAGCACCGCCTGTCGTGGCGGGACACGGCGGCGCAGTTGGCGTGGCTTGGGGGCGGGCTGGTGGTCGTGGTACTGGCGACGGGGTCGTTGCACCATCATTGAATTGCTTGGTGGACAGTCGACCTCGGCTTGCGACAGGGCGACCCGTAGCTGCGGGTTCAACCCGGTCATGGGCTTTCGCCCAAGCCCCTATCGCACCACCAACACCGGCAACTTGCTGTGCGTGAGCACCTTCTGTGTCTCGCTTCCCAGCAGCAGCGCACTCACCCCGCGCCGGCCATGCGAGGCCATCACCAGCAGATCGCATTCCATGCGCTGCGCATGTTCGATGATGGCTTCCCATGGGTGCAGGGCCTCCACGGTGTGGGCTTCGCACTCCTGTCCCGCCGCGGCGCACGCGTCGCGCACCGCCGTGATCCGTTGACTCGCAATGCGCTCTTGCGCATCGAAGAATTCCTGCGGCGGCGTAGGCTGCATCTCCGAGATCGCGCTGTACGGGAAGGGCTCTTTCACGCTGATCGTGTAGATCCGCGCCTTTAGCGAGCGAGCGAGACTAATGGCGGTATCGACGGCCTTCTTGGTGATGTCCGAGCCGTCAGTCGGAACGAGGATGCGCTGGAACATGATCACCTCCTTGGAGTGGTGGGAAACCTCGGCACTGCAAGAATGGGCGCATGCCGGGCGCGAGTCAAGCCCACCCGCTGCCTCATCAGGGTGCGTTCCTCCTGAGGAGCATGCCGCTGCGAGGCGACATGCCCAAAGCGCGTTTACGGAAACCTGACCGCCACTTCCTTCTCGGACGTCGAGGCATCCGCTTTACACACAGCGTAGACGGTGGCCGTGCCCGACGCCGATGCCAGCGTTAGCGACTTGGTGTGTTTCAGGCCTTGCGCATCCGTGACGAGGTTGTCGTACAGCACGGCATAGGCCTGGCCCGGCGACGACGACATGCGGCACTTGGCGGCCTGATTGGTGGTGAGGCTGAAGCTCGCGTTGTAGCCCGAGCGGGTGACCGTGCCGAGCGTGATGCCCAACGCCGTGGGCGTGGTCGGAGGCGGCGTGGTCGAGCTCAGGTCCTTGAGGCTGCCGGACGGAATCTCCACCATGTACGCGTCGACGTCGGTGTCGCTGTTGACGCTCCAGTTGGAGTTGAACAGGACTTTGGTGAAGTCGCGGTTCACGGCGGCTTGGGGTTCGGTCCAGTAGCCGTTCTCCAGCGAGCGGTGGAATGCGAGGTTGTAGACCGTCGGATCTGCCTTGAGCTGCACGGCCATCACTTTCTTGTGTAGCCACTGGCGTGCCCCTCCGTTGTCGGCATAGGTGCTGACAACCACCCAGCCCGGCTTGTTGTAGGCCTTGCCAGAGACGTGCAGCGCGGTAGCGGTGCCGCTGAGGTAGGTAGGCAACAGCACGGTGCGCACGCCGGTGCGCAGGTTGGTCATGAACAAGTCGCCGGCGCTGGACTGGTAATCGACCGACACATACACGTCTTCGCCGTTGGCATCGATCGCCAAGTCCGAATGCTCCGACTTGGGGTGTAGCACGGTTTTTTGCTTGAAGTCGGGCGTGTAGGAGACGGTGCCGGACGGGCCATCGCCTGAGACCACGCAGTATTTGCCGCTCGGGCTCATGCTGACGTGGTCGGGGCGCTCGCCTTTGGTGTCGAGATAGCCGAGGACGGTGTCAGTGTCGCGGTCCCATGCGAACACGCCGACGCTGCCCCAGTTGCCGTTGTCGACCATGAAGCACCAGAAGCGTCCGTCCTTGGAGGGCGAGCCTTCCGATTTGGTCCAGGCTGCGTTGGCGGTGGGCCAGCGGGCCTTGAGTCGCGTGCCGAAGTTGCCGATCACGCGGCTGGCGCCGGTGCTGACGTTGAGCTCATTCAGCTTCATGCCGACGCCGTTGGTGGGCAGGTAGTAAAGCAGGTCGGCGTTGGTCGCGTGCCATTGCGGTTCGGCATCGCCTGCAGGCCCCGAGAGCTGCTTGAGATGGGCCTGATTGTTGGCGTCATACGTGTGCCAGTAGCCATTGAGCGCTGGCACCAGGTATTTGCTGCTGTTGGCATTGAATGGCTGGCGGCGGGAGTAGTCGTTGCGAGCGAAACCCGAGGCGCCATCGGCCACATGGTCGGTGGCGCGCACCTCGCAGGTTTTGTAGGCCAACTCGGCGAAGGCCCCACCTTTGGCGGGCTTCGCCATGGCGGCGATCGGGTCCGCGTGGCGGGTCGAGTCGAGGGTGAAGCTTGGTCGTGCGGCATAGAAGCTGGCGCATGTCGGGCTGAGACTGGAGCTGGATTCCGCCGTTGTGGTGGCCATGGCGTGGCTGGTGGTATCGGACACATACACGGCGGCGCTGCCGGTGTCCGCGTCGCCGCCGCCGCAGCCGGCAAGTGCCAGCGCGGCCAGTGCACCGGCCCAAGTCCGGGTGCTCAAAGTCGATCGCATGGGTGTTCTCCTTGATGATGAAATTGGAAGTTGGATGTGTTGCGCCCCGTGCATCACCGACGTCGCGCATCAGCCCGAGCTGATGGCGCTGTCGACGATCTGTACCTCAGGACGGTCGCCGGACCCTGCGCCATACACCTTGCCCGTGGGGGGCGGGCAGCACGAGTTGCTGCCACGGGTCCGTGACCCAGGTGATGGCGACGCTGTCCTTCAGCGTAGTGGTGTCCTTCAGGGCTTCAGGGTGTCTGAGGGAATCTCGATCACGTATGCATCCAGATCGCCGGTCACGGCCGAATTCCAGTTGGAGGTGTAGACCACCCTGGTGAAATCCCGATTCACGCTGGCTTCCGATGCAGTGAAATAGCCGTCATATGTTGAACGGTGGAATCCCAGGTTGTAAGTCACCGGGTTGGCCTTGAGTTGCACGGCCATGATCTTGCGGTGCAGCCACTTGCGCACTGGCCCGCCGCAGCTGTCGCAGCCATCGGCGTCCGAACTGACCACTACCCAGCCTGGCTTGTTGTAGCCCTTGCCCGAGAAGTGGAAAGCCGTGGCGGTGCCATCGATGTAGCTATTGAACAGCAGCGTGCGCGCACCGGTCTGGAGGTCGGCAAAGAACACGTCGCCGTCATAGGGCCCGGCCCGGTTGTCCACGCCGACGTACACGTCCCTGCCGTTTGCGTCGATGGCCAAGTCCGAGTGCTGCGAGTTGGTCAGCAACTGGGTTTTCTGGCCGAAGTTGCGCGTGAACGCGGTGGTGCCGATGGCGCCATCGCTTGACACCACGCAGTACTCCCCGCTGGGGCTCATGCTGACGTGGTCCGGTATCTCTCCTTTCAGCGGCATGGAGCCGACGATCGTGTTGGTGTCGCGATCCCAGGTGAAGACCCCCACGCCCAGTTTGCTGCCCCACTGATTGACTTTGTCCTTGTCCCGGACCATGAAGCACCAGTAGCGCCCATCCTTCGACGGCGATCCCTCTCCGCCGGTTTGGACCTGCCCTGGCGTCGAGCCAGGGAACAAGGCCTTGATGCGTGCCTCGAAGTCGCCGACCACGTGCACGGCGCCGGTCGACACATTCAGCTCCTCCAGCTTCATCTCTGATCCCCCATCGGACGCGACGTAGAGCAGATCGGGGTTGCTCGGATGCCATTGCACCTCGGCGGCCGAGCCGAAGCTCGGCAGTTTCTTCAGGTGCGCAGGCGTGTTGGCGTCAAACACGTTGTAGAAGCCGTCCTCCGAGATCGTCAGTGGCTTGGTGTTGTTTGCGTTGAACGCCTGGATGCGCGCGTAGTCGTTCCTTGCGAAACCTTGCATGCCATCGGCCACGTGGTCGGTCACTCGCACCGCGCAAGTCTTGTAGGTCGGCTCGGTGAAAACCGCGCCCCGGGCCGGCTTGGCCATGGCTGGAATGGGGTCCACCGAACGCGAGGTGCTCAACGCGAAGTCCGGTTTGCCCGCATAGAAACTGGCGCAGGACGGGCTGAGGCCGGCCGTGTTCACCGTGGCTGCGACCGTGAAGCGCAGCGCCCCGTCCCACAAGAGTTCCCGCCGGCCGGGCAGCACGTCCAGGCCATCGAACGCCTTGGCGCCTGCGCCTCGATCGAAGGTCACCCCCGTCGCCGTAGACGCAATCGTCGTCCCGTTGAGAGTGATGGACGCCACGAACAGGTTCCGATCTTGCCCGTTGATCGTGGCATCGTTGTTGAACACCACATCCACCTTTGCGCCCGCGGGGATCGCGGGCACTGTGAAGCTGTAGTCCTGGTAGTTCTGCGCACGCACCTCCACGCTGGCGACCGTCGTGCCGTTGACCCTCAGCGTCATCAGCGGGCCGACATTGCCCGCCAAGCTGCCTCTGGCGCTCACTGTGACGTTGGGCGCGGCGGCCGACACCGCACTGCGGCGCGCATCGGTATTCGCGCCCAGCGCGTCGGCCAAGCCCTCGTCGCCCGATCCGCCTCCACAACCGGCCAGTACCAACACGGCCATGGCCTCGGCAACAGCCGTGACCGTTTTCAGCTTCACTCTCATATTCATTCCTCAAGGATGATGTTCAGCAGTTCCAATTTCCGGCCTCGAAAAGAAACCCGACCTTGCAACCTGCCGTGCGGCGCTGGGGACTGTCCCTGCTCCTCTCTGTCAGCAGCGAGAAAAGCGGTTCGAATGGCTCACGCCGTTTCGTCTGGAAACAAAAAGTGGTACGAAGCCACGTCTCAAGGCGAAAGGCACCAGTGGAACCCGCCGAAAGCCAAGCGCATGCATTGCAGCAACTTGGAACACGTTTTTGTTCTGCTCAGGGGCCGAGCAAGGCCTCCAGCAGTGGGCTCTGCCAGCGACCAGACGCCGGGTCGTGAATGCCGAATTCGGCATTGAAGTCGCCATAGGCCCAGGAGAAGCCCCTGGCCTCTGCCGCCTCCCGCATCAGTCGGGCATGGAGAGCGCGCTGGGCCAGGGGCGCCTGCCGGGACGACGCGAAAGACTCGATCCACACCGGGTAGCGGTGCTCCTGTGACCACGCTTGCGCCAGGTTCAGCGGCAACGCCATCAGTTGCTGCTCCTGCGGGCTGCAGCAACTCGTGCCGAGCCAAGCCGCAGCGCCAAGCACCACAGGCACGCCCTGGCGGGTGAAGCGATAGGGCTCAGGGTTGCCGATGCCGACAATCAGGTGCCTGTCGTCCGGGAGCGTCAGACGCGGCAAATTGACCGCGTCGGGCCAACCGGCCACTACCACCCGGGCCGGGTTGCTTTGGCGAATGGCGCGCAGCGCCTGCACCAGCAGCGCGTTGCCCTGCGTGGCCGGCAACACCGCTTCCGGTGGCAAAGACACTTCGAACATCAGGCGCGACCCACGGCCGGCATGGCGCTGCGCCACTTGGCGCCACAGGCCGACGAATCGCCCCTGCCACCAGGCAGCCTCGGCCGCCGCATCGCCTGCAGCCGGCGGGTCGGCTGCCTGTCGAGTGCCATGCCGCAGATCGAGCACCACCACCAGATCCTGCGCAAGCATTGCGTCGATGGTGGCGTCGATGCGCCGGGCCAGCGCCTCGTCGGGCGGATCGGGCCACCGCACCGGCAGGTGAACGCTGCGAAAACCGGCCTTGGCGATGGTGCTGATGGTTCCGGAATCAAGGGGTGTGCCTTGCAGAAGGCCTGCGAGCCGGATGCCGCGCGAGAGACGGGCTGCTGCGGCCCAGGCTGGCCGCGAGGCACCCGGCCCGGTGCCCAGCGGCGGCGAAGCAGCCTCGGCCAGCTGCGCACGCGCCTCCTCGACAGCCACCAGTGCACCAACAAGCAAGGACATGGCCCAAAACAATTTCCCGTTTTGGGGGCGCAGGGCGTGCGCGCTGCGGCGTTGCTCCTCGCTTGTGTGGCTCGCCACACGGCGCTCGGAGCGCCTTGCATCGCATCCCGCCCTGCGCCCCCAAAACGGAAAATTATTC
>Ga0136846_1239521_pt1 | contig 16720 bp, 14 predicted proteins | sample HopSoiMetagenom2_FD_96841 | JGI IMG/M metagenome (GOLD analysis project Ga0136846, IMG submission 96841) | Grasslands soil microbial communities from Hopland, California, USA - 2 Assembly 2016 (version 4) | ecosystem: Environmental > Terrestrial > Soil > Grasslands | place: USA: Hopland...
CGCCGGAGCTGCACGACGCCGGTGCGCGCCGTGAGCCAGAGTCCGGCCCCCAGGAGTACGGCAATCACCCAGGGCATGAACAGTCGATCGGCGAGCGCCTGAATCATCGAGGGAATTGTATGTGTATCCAGTGAGCCGATCGCCAAATAGCTCGGCATGCGGCCGGCGTCAGATGTTCGACCGTCCCTGGACGCCGTCGACCGGGATGGACGCGCCGCTGATCCAGCTGGCGCGCGAGGAGGCAAGGAACGCCACGACGCTTGCCACTTCGTCGGCGCGACCGAACCGGCCGAACGGAAGCTCGCGGGTGATGAAGGCGGCGATGCCTTCGGGGTCGGCCTGCTGACGCTTGTGCCAGGAGCCGCCGGGAAAGAGGATCGATCCCGGCGCCACACTGTTCACGCGGATGTTGGCGGCCGCGAGCTGCTGCGCCATGGCCTTCGCCAGGCTGATCTCGGCCGCCTTCACGGCGTTATACGTCATACGCCCGCCGGACTCGCGTCCCCAGATCGAGGCGATCATGATGATGGAGCCGCCGCCGCGGCTTTTCATGTGCGGGACCGCGAGGCGCGACGCGCGGATCGCCGGGAACAGCGTCTCGTCGAATGCGGCCTGCCATTCCGCATCCGTCGTCCCGAGCAGATCCGACCCGCCGGCGCGCCCCACGTTGTTGACGAGAATGTCGAGCCCGCCGAATGACTCGATCGTCCGGGCGATCACCATCTCGATCCCCGCAGCGGTCGAGACATCAGCCTGCACCGCGATGATCATGTTCGGACGCTTCGCCATCGCTTCCACTTCGATGGCGGCCTCGGCCAGGGTTTCCGCGCCCCTCGCGCAAATGCAGACGCGGCATCCTTCTGCCACGAGCGCGCGCGCGCTCGCGAGGCCGAGTCCGCGGCTCGACCCGGTCACGACCGCAATCTTGTCAGCGAGTAGAAGGTCCATTTTCGTGCCGACGCTGATCTCAACGAGGAGAGTACGCTTGTCCACAGACGACTTCACGCCGAGCACGCCGAGGCCGCGGAGACGACAGTTTAGTTACTGTTCTCTGCGATCTCGCCGCGCTCCGCGTGAGATCGTCCGTGACAAGTGAGCGTTCTCGGGCGCTCGGCTCGTCGCCGGTGCCGCAGTTCATTCGATACGTCCGCCGGTGAGATCGTTGAGGCGCCAGTCGAACTCGTGGAACGTGACCTTGAACGCATTCTGCTGCACGAACTCGGTCTCGAGCGGCAGCAGTGCCGGCTTGATGAACGTGAGAATCGCGCGCTCGATCGGGGAGCGCTGCGCAAACGTCGGATCCGCGTGATCGTACGCGGCAATGAATTCCTGCTCGCGCCAGCTGATGATCGGCGTGACCGACATCTGGCCGGTGAGGCGATCGATCCGCAGCATCTGGCGATCGGTCACGAACTCCTGCTGGAGCTCGGCGAGCTGCTTCTCGAGTCGATCGCCTGTATAGGCTTCACTGCGCAACCGGCCGCTGCCGACCGCTCCGCGGCCGAGCGCCAGGTACACGCGCGGCTCCTTGAACTCGGGCAGGATCGTCTTCTCGATCTGCTCGAGCGTCACGCCGCGTCCTGCGGCGCGAAACGGGGCCTGCTCGTACCCGGGAATCTGCCTGATACTGACCGCCGGATAGCTCGCGCTCCGAGCCCGAATGGGATAGTGATTGATCACCGTCTGAAGAATGACGGCGTTGTACGTATTGACCCAGAAGGCGATCTGCTGCGGTTTCGACCAGGCGTTGTATGTTGCGGCCGGCACGTTCAGCGACGCGATATAGCGATCGAGCCGCCCGCGCTCCCCTTTCAACGCACGGTAGTACACGAGTCCATCGCGAACGTTGACGTCGAGAATCTGATCGAGAGGGCGGTGAAGGAGCTCGGTCCCGGCCGCCGGCGTGTATTGCGGCGCGCGCGCGCCGACGATGGCGCCGGACAGCGACAACGCCACCACGAGAACGAGATTTCGCATGGCCTACAGATTACATAGGCGCGACGAGAAAGTCATGGATGGCCTGCGTGAACTCGTCCGGCCGCTCGATGTTTGCCAGGTGTCCCGCCCGCGGGATGACCGTCAGCCGCGATCGCGGCATCACGGCGTGCATCCGTTCGGCTTCGGCGAGCGGCGTCACCTCGTCGTGCTCGCCGACAATGATCACCGTTGGAAACGACATCCGCGGAAGATCGGGTGTCGAGTCGGGCCGTTCCATCATCGCCGCCAGCGCGCTGTCGATCGCAGGCGGTGGAACTTGCTCGATCATCCGCCGCACCCGCCCGACGAGCTCCTCGTCGGCCTCGGGTGACAGCAGCTTCGGCAGCATCTGATCGGCAATCGCGGATGGACCGGCCGACGCCAGCCGCTCGCGCATGGTCGCGCGCGCTGACTTGCCGTCGGGTGTGTCGGCGCCGGGACGTGTGTCGGCCAGGATCATCCCGCTGAACCGTTCGGGCGCGAGCCTGAAGAGCGCGAACGTCACGTACCCGCCCATCGACAGGCCGCCGATGATCGCCGTGTCGATCTCGAGTCCGTCGAGGAGCCGCGCAACGCCGCGCGCGTAGTCCTCCATCGTGTGTTTTCGCGCGAGGCCGTTCAGATCCGGCGCGATGAACCGCCACCCGTCCGGCACGCGCGCGAGCTGCGGCCGCCACATGTCCGCCCCGAGCGGAAACGCGTGGATCAACACCACCGGCCAACCCGCGCCGGCTTCGAGGTATGGGATGTCGTCGATCACGTGTTCGCGCATCACGTGATCGTAGCCGAGGTCCGAGGCGCGAGGCGTGAGGTCGGAGGCGCGAGCCCCGAGGCGCGAGGTGCGGGTGCGGGGTGCGGGTGTTCGTCGAAGTTGTGCGGCGGCGGTCGCAACGCTCGTCGTGTGGCGGATCCGGCACCGGAGGGCGACCAGACGCGGTGCGCGTCGGGGACGTGTGTTACTGGCGGATGAGCCGAATCTCGAATAGCCGCGGCCACCACTTGCCGGTGACGAACAGGCGGTTGCGCCCTTCGTCGTACGCAATCCCGTTCAGGACGTCCGCACCTCCGCGCTCCAGCGGCGACAGCAGTCCCGCGAGATCGATCCAGCCGGTCACGCGGCCGTCTTTCGGCGAGATGCGCGCAATCCGATCGGTCTGCCAGACGTTCGCCAGGATCTCGCCTCGAACGTATTCCAGCTCGTTCAGGTTGTCGATCGGGCCGTTTTCATCGTGGACGGGAAGGCGCCCCGTTTCCTGCATCGACGACGGATCGAGAAATCGGAGCGACGACGATCCGTCGCTCATGATCAGCCGGGTGCCGTCGTGTGTCAGTCCCCAGCCTTCGCCGCGATAGGCGAATGTCTTGGTCTGCTGGAAGGTCTTCATGTCGTAGACGAATCCGATTTCGCTCTGCCACGTGAGCTGGATGATCGATCCGTTCCACTCGGTGATCCCTTCGCCGAAATACTGTCGTGGCGTCGCGTGCACCTGCAGCACTTCCCCGGTCTCGAGCTTCACCTTGCGCACACCGGACTGGCCATTCATCCCGGTGCCTTCATACAGGAATCCGTTACGGTAGATGAGTCCCTGTGTGAACGCGCGCCGATCGTGCGGATACGACTGAATGACGCGGTACGTGAAGGTGGGCGGTGATCCGCCCGCACGTTGTGCCGGGATGAAGCCGATGTTGCCCATCAGGAGGACTGCGAAGAGTCCGAATCGCATCGCGCCACCATACCTGCGGGATCATACCCCTACCGCCATCGTGCTCATGATGATGAAGCCGGCGCCTATTGCTTCCGCGTTGCTGTGAAGGTTCCGTCCATGGCAGCACCGTAGCTCATCGCGCCTTTCAAGGAGTCCTTGTCCACGACGGTGCCGCTATACGTCACGCGCAGGGCGTTGCCATCGATCGACATCTCGAATTCGAAGTCAATCTGGTTGCCCTTGAGTGTCCCTTCCAGCGGGAAGCGGCCGTACTGCTGACTCTGGTATTCGCCGGTGAGCGACTCCCCATCCTGTTTGAAGACGACCGTAGGCGTTGCGCTGATGTTCGGGAGCTCGACCGAGAACGCCCATGCGCCGCTGACGTTCACCTTCTCGGCCGGAGTATCGGCCGAGGGCGCCTGCTTCGCCTGCCCGTCGTCCCGATGGGCGGTCCAGGTTCCAGTGCCGGCGCCGCCCCCATGATCGAACGTCCCCTTCATCGCGTCACCGTTTGCGTCCCCCATCATCGCGATCGGCATCGGGCCGTTTTCTCCCTCCATCGTGAACGAGAACGTGACGGTCTGACCGCTCACCGTTCCATTGAGCTGAACCTCCCCGCGTTCCGACGAGATGGTGCCGGTCGTCTTGTCGCCATCCTCTTTCAGGACCATCTTGGCGGGATAGGTCTGCCCTTCGATCTCGAACGTCGCTGTCCACCTGCCGGCGACGTTCGCATTCTGTGCCGCCGCAGGGTGTGCACAGGTCACGAACGCCGCGATGCCGAGGATGATGGTGTTGTAAGTCATGTCTGTCTCGCTTGCTCCTGACGCGCGATTCTCCGACACCGCCGGGTTCGCCATACTGCATGTGAGTTAGGCAGCGAAGGCGGTCGGTGGCTAGAATCATAGACCGAAGACCGGTTTCTTTGACTGGAGGATCCCGTGTTGAGAAAAGCCCTGTTACTCGCGCTCTTGATCACCCTCGGCATCGGCGCGTTCGCCAGCGCCGCGACGAAGACCTATCAGGTCACCGGGCCGGTGCTCGAAGTGCGCCCCGATGCGATTGTCGTGCAGAAGGGTACCGAGAAATGGGAGATCGCGCGCGACGCCAACACCAAAGCACCCGCAGACATGAAGGTCGGATCGAAAGTGACGATCACGTATCGCATGACCGCCACCGCCGTCGAGGTCAAGCCAGCCGCCGCAACGAAGGCGTCTCCCAAGAAGTAGGGGGGGCGGGCGGGTTCTCGGGTCCCCGGGTTCTCGGGTTCTCCGGTTCTCCGGTTGTCCGGTTCTCGGGTTCGGGTCAGTAGAACCTGCAGAACCTGAGAACCTGTAGAACCTGAGAACCTGAGAGAACGTGTGCTCTTTACCGCTCCCCCAGCCAGCGATCCTGGAGCACCTGCACAGGCTTCGTCAGCTTCTTGCTGCCGGCCTCCAGCGTGACGATGTAGGTACCCGGTTCGACGGCGACGGGGCCGCCGCGGCCTCCGCCGATGCCGACTCCTCCGCTTCCTACGCCCTGGCCCGTCGTGGGCGCGAGATTCCACATCACACGGTTGATGCCGGCCGACTTCGTGCCGTCGATCGTGCGGATCACGCGGCCGGTGACGTCGGCGATCGAGATCTTCACGTCGCCGCTTGCCGCCGACTTGAGGTAGTAGTTGATCGACGCGCCGCGCGGCGCGTTTTCCCCGACGAACACCTTCTGGCCGCCGACCTGCTGGTTGTGCTGCTGATCGTTGAGCCAGGCGATCGCCGGGCGGATATCGAACAGCGTCACGTCCGAGTCGCGCATCGCCTGCGTCAGCTGCTGCAACGGCGTGATGTCGTCCGCGATCCAGATGCTGCGGCCATGTGTCGCGACGATCAGATCGTTGTCGCGCGGATGAACCAGGATGTCGTCCGTCCGCACCGTCGGATAATTGTTCATGAACTTCTGCCACGTCCTGCCGCCGTCGAGCGAGATGAACAGCCCGAACTCGGTGCCGACATACAGCAGATCCTTGTTCCTGGGATCTTCTCGAATCACCTGCACGTTGCCGTCCTGCGGCAGGTTGTTCGTCACACTCTCGAACGTCTTGCCGTAATCGCGCGTGACGAACACATACGGCTTCAGGTCGTCGGCGCGATGCCCGTCGACCGACACGTAAGCCGTGCCCGGATCGAAGTGGGACGCGTCGATTCGCGAGATCCAGTACTGATGATTCGCCGGCAGTCCCGGCAGGTTCTTTCCGACCTCGGCAAACGTCTGTGCGCCATCGCGGCTCACCTGCAGGTTTCCATCGTCGGTCCCCGCCCAGACCACGCCGGGCATCACGGGAGATTCCGAGATCGAGATGATCGTGCTGTAGGACACGACGCCATCGTTCTTCGAGAGCTGAGTCTGGTTTCCCGGCACGCCCATCAGGGTCACGGTGTTGCGATCCACGTTCTTCGTCAGATCCTCGCTCGCGACCCAGCTGTCGCCGCGGTTGTACGATTTGAACAGCCGGTTGCCGCCAAGCCAGACGATGCTCGGGTTGTGCGGCGACAGCACGAACGGAGTATTCCAGTTGAAGCGGTACTGATCGCCGACCGTGCCGTTGATGACGTTTGGGGGGCCTCCGCGGCCGACGCCTCCGGTGCCACCCACCTGCACTGGTGGCGCGGGCGGCTGCACGGCGGGCGCACCCGCCGCCCCTCGCGCGCTTTCTGCCGCTGCGCTCGCCGGTGCTGGCGGCTGCTGTCCGCTGCGTCCTGGCCCGGCATTGGGCCGGATGCTTTGTCCACGCCCGAGGCGCAGATCGTATCGGTTCGTGTTGCCGTCCTGCGATTCCGTGTAGACGATGTTGTAATCGGTCGGATCGACTGCCGTGTAGAAACCATCACCGCCGCCGATCCCGAACCAGTCGGAATTCATGATTCCGCCGCGTCCGCGCACGGCGCCGGGACCACCCCAGCTCCCGTTGTCCTGGAGGCCGATGTAAATGTAATAAGGATGGCGCATGTCCGCCGTCACGATGTACGCGAGCGCCGTAGCCATCGTACTGACGAAATCCCACGACTTCCCCTGATCCCAGCTGATATTGAGACCGCCGTCGTTGCCTTCCATGATGTGTTTCGGATTTTTGGGATCGATCCAGATGGCGTGTTGATCGACGTGCCCTGGCTCGCCGTTGCCGCCAGCCTCGTCGAGCGTGAGAAACGTCTTCCCGGCATCGACTGATTTCGCGACCGGAAGGCCGGCGACGTAGATCGTCTTGTCGTTGGCGGGATCGATGCGCAACTGCGAGAAGTACATCGGGCGTGCGTTGCAGTTGCTCATGAGCGTCCACGACTGCCCCTTGTTTTCGGATCGCAGCACGCCGCCGCGTTTCGGATCCAGCGCAGGCGGGGTGCGCGGCGGACCGGGCTCGGCGGGCTGCCCTCCACGACCGATCGCGAAGCCACGCCCGGGGCCGCCGTTGTTGCACCAGTTGTAGACGTTGCCGCGGCCGCGGCCGCCAGACGGCTCGGCGGCGGTCGGCGGTGATGTCGGGGGCGCAGCGCCGCGCGCGCTCGATGCACCAGGCGCACTTGCGGCGCCCCCCGGCGGCGTGACCGCGGCGGCACCGGGCGGCGTCGCTTCGGTTGCGGCGCTCGTATCGACGCCCCCGACGCGCTCGGGAGTCGCCTGTTCGCCTGCCTCGATTTGCGCGTAGACGATGTTGGGATTCGAGCGTGAGACGTCGAGCGCGATGCGACCGTACGTGCCGGGCGGCAGGCCGTTGCCGGTCAACGGCTTCCACGTTTTCCCCGCGTCGGTGCTCTTCCAGAGGCCGCTGCCCGGGCCGCCGCCATTGAAACAGCAGCCGCTTCTCCGCCGCTGATAACTCGCTGCATAAATGATGTTGGTGTTGGCCGGATCGATCGCGATGTCGGTGAACCCCGTGTCTTCGTCGATGAACTTCACCTTGTTCCACGTCTTCCCGCCGTCTGACGTCTTGTAGACGCCGCGCTCCGGGCTGGGCCCAAACAGGTGCCCGGGCGATGCGACGTACACGGTTTCGGGGTTCTTCGGATCGATCACGATGCGTGCAATCGTCTGCGTCTCCTTCAAACCGATGTTCGTGAAAGTTCTGCCGCCATCCGTCGTTTTGTAGATGCCGTCACCGAACGATGACGTCTGGCGATTGTTGGCTTCGCCCGTGCCGACGTAGACGATGTTCGGATCGCGCGGGTGGATTGCGATATCGCCGATCGACGCGGTATTGAACGTCTCGAACGCCGGCATGAACGACACGCCGTTGTTCTCCGACTTGAACACGCCGCCCACGGCGTAGCCGACATAAATGATGTTGGGATCGCTTTCCGACACGGCGATGTCGTCGATTCGCCCGCCCATGCTGGCGGGACCGATGGAACGAAACCGGAAGGACGAGAGCAACGGATCCTGCGACACGTTCACTGCGCGCTCCGGCTGGACGGTGCCAACCTGCGCTGCCGGACGGACGGCAAGAACGGTAAGAGCGAGTGCGATGAAGGGAAGAGCGAGAAGCGCGATGTGACGGATACGACCGAACGAATCGAGCATGGTGCGCGAGTATATATGGTGATCTGGTACCATGCGAGCGAGTCACCATGCTGCGCCGCCGCCTTCTCGCCTCCACACTTCTGTCGCTGTTAATCGCAGCGTCGCCGTGGTCCTGCGCGAAGCACGCGCCCGCGTCCGTGACCCCGTCGACGCCGCAACCGGCGGCGCCCGCATCCACATCGCAACCGGCTCCGCCACGCGAGCCCGCGCGTCCAACGATCCCCGATCGGCTGAGCGATGCGGAGTTCTGGAAACTGGTCACGGAGTTCTCCGAGCCGAACGGATTCTTTCGTTCCGACAACCTGCTGTCGAACGAAGTGTGGATGCAGTACGTGATTCCGGAGCTTCTCGAAATCGCCACGCCTGGTCGCGTCTACGTCGGCGTCGGGCCCGAGCAGAACTTCACGTACATCGCCGCCGTGAAGCCCGCGATGGCATTCATCGTCGATGTCCGACGCGGCAACCTGAACCTGCAGTTGATGTACAAGGCGCTCTTCGAGCTGTCGACCGATCGCGCGGACTTCGTGTCACATCTCTTCTCCCGGCCACGCCCCGACGGCCTCACCGCGACATCCACGGTTGCGGACATCTTCTCGGCGTACTGGCCGACACAACCGAGCGACGAGCTGTTCGCGGCAAACTTCGAGGCGATCGTGAGCCACCTGACGAAGACCCACGGCTTCGCGCTGTCCGCCGACGACATTGAAAACATCCGGAGCGTGTATGCGCAGTTCGAAACGGCGGGACCGGCGCTGACGTATTCGATGGGGGGCCGCGGCGGACGGAACTTTCCGACGTACGCGGACCTGATGGTCGCGACTGACGAAGGGGGAACGACCCGGAGCTACCTGGCCACCGCCGAGAACTTCACGTTCATCAAGTCGCTCGAGTCGCGGAATCTCCTGGTCCCCCTCGTGGGCAATTTCGCGGGACCGAAAGCCGTGCGGTCTGTGGGCGCCTACATCCGCGCGCACGACGCGATCGTCCAGACGTTCTACCTGTCGAACGTCGAACAGTACTTGATGATGGATGGGATCTGGCTGGACTTCTGCCGCAATGTCGCCACGCTGCCGCTGGACGAGTCGAGCCGCTTCATCCGATCGATTCGCAACACCCAGTTCGGATTTCCAGGCGGCCTCACGAATCAGCTCGGGAGCATGGCGGACGAGGTCAAAGCGGGGTGTGGAATGTGAAGGGCTCAAGGCTCAGGGCTCAGGGCTCAAGGCCGGGTCGTTAGACCCGGCGTCCGTTAGAATCTCACGCCGATTCCCACGCGCACCTCGTTCACGTTGTACGCATTGCCGGCATTCAGTGCCGAGGCGATGGTGCCGCCTGCGAGAATCTTCTTATATCGATAGCCGACATCCAGCGTCACCGGGCCGCCCTGCACGAGCATGCCGCCACCGGCGCCGAGCATCGGCTCGGTGCGGTTGAGAAACACCAGCCCGGCGTCGACGATCGCGTCCGCGCGGCCGCTGACGCCGTTGATGTTCGGCGTAAGCCTCGCGATGCCTGCGGTCGTTTCGACGTAAGGACGGACCGCCGACGGCGAGGTGATGAAGCGCACGCCGGCTTCGCCGTACCATGCGGAGACCTGCACCCCCACCGGTGTGTACTCGAGCAGGTCGAACAGCGGCGACTTGATGTCCATCATCCGCCCGCCCTCGCCAATGATCTGCATCGTCGGCAGCAAGTCGATCGCGACGCGCCCGCCAAACGTCGAGGCACTCGTGCTGCCGAAGGTCGAGGATCCAAACGTAAGCCCGCCGAAGCCCTGCACCTCGGTGGTCGTGGCCTGCGCGAAGGCGACCGAGGGTAATGCACACATCGCGATTGCCGCGGCGACCATGAACAGTTTCCGCATGAGGACACTCCAGGTGTTGATGGCCGTGATGACAGCAACCGGAGTACCATCGCACGCGTCGCGAAAATGGCTGGAAAATGCGGATCGGCCGCGACGTCCTCGTCGATCGACCTGCAGCACGGACAGCTCGGCGTTACGGCGGCGGCCGTGTCCCCGACGGATTTCCAGCGACCGGAACACGGGCTCTGGTTGCGAGTGTGCGTGCCGTAACCAGCTGTCTGGCCGTTGAATGGAACCGATCACAGCGGGGGTATCGTCACCAGCCAGTGCTCCGGCTCGATCACCTCGTGATAGCCAGCACCAGGACGCGGAATGCTGTCGCGGCGGTCGCGGCCAGGCGCGTCATCGACATCCAAGCTGTTACAGTAAGACCATGTGCCGCAACATCCGTCCGCTATTCAACTTCGATCCTCCCGCCACTGACGACGAAATTCGCGCTGCGGCCGTGCAGTTCGTGCGCAAGATCAGCGGTTTCACGAAGCCGTCACACAGCAACGAGCAAGCATTCGAACAGGCCGTGGACGAAATCGCCGAGAGCGCCCGCAGGCTCGTGGCCGCGCTGAAGACATCGGCGCCTCCTCGCGACCGCGAAGAGGTCGCGGCGCGCGCGCGCGCACGCGCGGCCGAACGCTTTGCACGCTGAACGCGCGCGTCTCGGCCTGCAGCATCTTCCGGTTCGCAGATACCTGATTCGCCTCGTCGGTGCAGGCCCGAGGCCGTCGATCGGGATCAGCGCTCGTTGATCCGGCGCGGTCCTGTATTCGCGACGTCGTGAAATGCGTGATCGCGGAAACGACATGAAACCGGCCCGCGAGAGCGTGGATCCAGTCATGTCGACGCCCTGTCGACAACAGGGATACGCACGACTCGGATCACATTTACCAAAATGTCGCTTGTATGTGGAACCGGGTAGGCGTATCGTGCGCGCCTCACCAACAAAGCAGGCACGACCTGCGACTCTCGCGTGTCGTCTCCCCGGCGACGCGGTCTGCGACGAGAGGTGGGAAGGAGGCGCGTATGCGGCGGCATCCGGTTGTCGCGATGGTCGCGTTAGCGGCGGCGTTCCTCGGGTCCCTTACGTTCACCGTCCAGGGGCAGTCCGGCGCGACGGAAGCGCTGGCGGGGTTCGACAATCTCACCAACGGGTTTCTGACACAGGCACGGTTCGATGTGACGCGCGCAACGTTCGAAGAGCGCGACGAGGTCGCCGATGGACTCGGCCCGGTGTACAACGCGCAGTCGTGCGCCGAGTGTCACCAGAGTCCGGTGACGGGCGGCGGCAGTCAGGTCGCGGAACTGCGCGCTGGACACCGCGATCGATCCGGTAATTTCGTCGACGCGCCCGGTGGCTCCCTCATCAACGATCGGGCGATCAATGCCGCGCTCCAGGAGCGGGTTGCCGGTGCGGAGGACGTCCGCACGCTCCGTATGTCGACCAACGTGCTCGGCGCGGGCTTCGTCGAGGCCATCGCCTCGAGCACGCTGCAAGCGCTCGCGAATGCACAGCCCGGTCAGAGCGGTGGCGCGATTGCAGGTCTGGCAATCACCGTCCCTCTTCTCGAGGGCGGCAACGCCCGGATCGGCCGCTTCGGGTGGAAAGACCAGCACGCCAGCCTGCTGTCGTTTTCAGCCGACGCGTACTTGAACGAGATCGGCATCACCAGCCGACTGCAGCCGACCGAAAATAGTTCACTCGGCCGTTCGATCGCGGCATTTGATTTGGTCCCGACGGGTACACCGAACGCCGTGGAAGACACCGACAACGACATCGACGAGTTCGCCGCATTCATGCGGGCGACCAAAGCGCCGCCGCGCGACACCGGGCTGGCGCGTACGTTCGATGCCGCCACGGGATCCAACCTCTTCGACTCAATCGGGTGCGGTATCTGTCACACGAAGTCGATCACGACCGCATCCAGCGCCGCGGCGCCGCTCGCGAACAAGATCATTCATCCGTATAGCGATTTCCTGCTGCACAACATCGACACCGGCGACGGCATCGTCCAGAACGGCGGGCAGGGAACGGCGAACAAGTTGCGGACGCTGCCGCTCTGGGGCACGCGCACCCGCCCGCGGCACATGCACGACGGAGAGTCGCTCACGTTCACCGACGCGATCCTGCGGCATGGCGGTGAGGCGACAGGCGTGACCAACCGGTTCCGCAATCTGTCGGCGACGCAGCGGAACCAGATCGTGGTATTCCTGCAGTCGCTCTGACGATCATCTCGTGGCTTCCAACGTCACCCGGTGGACTCGCAAGCACGACGATCCGGTTGATGTTGGAAGCCACGAGAACATGCTGACAACCGAGGACGTCGGCGGCACCGGCTGACGGGCGGCCGTCTACCGCGTTCGCGGTTGTCGGCGCAACCCACACGCAAGAAACCGGCGCGTCCCTGGCCGACGGTCCTTCAGTTGGATCGCGCGGCGACGTAGGTTTTGCGCGCGCGCGCAGTCAAGCCGCGGGTCTTCAGGCGCACCTCGAGCTTGTGGGTCTTGCCATCGAGCTTCGAGGGCTCGAAGCCGATCAGATATTGATGGTGCAGTTCGTCCGCAACGCGCGCGAAGGTGCCGATCAGGTCGTTCGTCTTCGTCAGCTCGAAATAGCCGCCGCCGGTTGCGCTGGCAATCTTCGGCAGGCCCGGATCCGGTTTCTGGATCTCGGGGCCTTGCGCGAAGCCGCCGAATCCTCCACCGTGTGCGCCGCCTCCGCCGGGCCGGCCGACGCCGCGCCCGCCCGCGCTGAACGGCTGGGTCGCGAGGCCGATCGCATATACCATCACGTCTTCGCGTTCGGCGTTTCGCATCACGTCGTGCAGCGAGACGTTGTTGCCGCTGCCGTTCATCGGTCGGTCGATTCCGTCCGTGAATACCAGGATCACCCGGCGCCCTTCCTCGTGCAGGAGTGCCGTCACGCCGACGTTCACGGCGTTCCAGAGCGGGGTTGGTCCGACGTCCTGCAGCTCGGTTCGCAGGATGTCCATGAGCTGCCCCTTGTCGCCGGTGAAATCCCGCGGGTCCAACTGGATACGCGCGGCAAAGCTGCCGACCCGCGCCCTGTCTCCCGGGATCATGCCGTCGACGAATGCTTCCGCCGCACGCTGCACGAGCAGGAAGTTGCGATACATGCTGCCGCTGCGATCCAGCATCATGACGACCGTGATTGGCTGCATGGTGTTGGCGAACGTAGAAATTGTCTGGCGCTTGCCGTTGTCGAACACCTCGAATTCATCGAGCCCGAGGTTCGGCACCAGCTTGCCGGTCTGATCCGACACGGTGGTATAGACGGCGACCGTATAGGCGCCGCTGCGGAACTGCGGCTCCTGCGGCGCGAGCGCGAGGGTCAACGCGAGCGCGATCGGGCCCACGAGTCGCATGACCCGATCATACCGGGAACCACGACCGGGCGACGTGCTCGTCCACCCACCTCTCAGGGCTCATTTGCACGCTCCTTCAAGTAGATGCTGAACGTCGTCCCGCGCCCGGGTGTGCTGTCCACGAGGATTTCACCGTTGGACTGCTGCACGATCCCGTACGCCATCGGCAGGCCGAGTCCCGAGCCTTGCCCCTCCGGCTTCGTCGTGAAGAACGGCTCGAAAATGCGCGAGAGGACGTCGGGAGTCATGCCGGTTCCGTTGTCCGCACAGGTCAGATGCACGAACGGGCCGCCTTCGCTGGGATATCCCGTCGAGAGGGCGCCGCGCTGCAGCGTGACGCGCGCCGTGCCGATGTCGATCCGTCCGCCGACCGGCATGGCGTCCCGCGCGTTCACGGCAAGATTGACGAGCATCTGCTGGATGGCGGACGCGTCGACGAACGCGACGCAGGGTGCGGCCGAGAGGTTCGTGTGAAGGTCGATCGCCGGCCCGAGAAGCGGCGTCAGCATGCCGACCGTATCGCGCACGACGGCATTGATGTCGACACGGCGCGGGTTGAGCGCCTGTTTTCGACCATATGCGAGGAGCTGGCGCGTCAGCAATGCCGCCCTGTGTGCCGCCTTGATGATCTCCTGCAGATCCTCACGCGGCTCCCCTTCTCCGGGAACATGGTCACCAAGCCGCTCGGCGTAGCCCAGGATCACGGCAAGCAGATTGTTGAAGTCGTGCGCGATCCCTCCGGCAAGCCGGCCGATTGCCTCGAGCTTCTGCGCATGACGTAGTTGTGCTTCGAGCGCCTGCATCTCGGCGCGTACGCGATGACGTTCGGTCGTCTCGCGCGTGTTGATGATCGCGAGGCGCCGGCCACCTTCATCCACGTAGCGGCGGCCGATCGACTCGTAGGTGCGCCAGGACCCGTCCTTGTGTCGGATGCGGTACTCGATCGGGCCCGCGCGTCCCTCGCGGAAGATCCGTTCAACCGCGCCGATCACGGTGCTGCGGTCGTCCTCGTGGATGAGATCGTAGTTGTTGCGTCCGATGACATCGTCGCCGTCGAACCCGAGGATGCCGGTGCGCGAGGCGGTGTCGAAGACTGACACGCCGTTTTCGTCGACGATGTGAATCGCGTCGTGCGCGTGCTCGAGAAGGAGCCGGACGAAGTTTTCGCTCTCGGAGGATTCGCGGGGGAAGTGGAGCACCGCTTCCGAGGATACCAAACGAACCGGGATCCGGCGCTCGCGCGGAGCGCCGAATCCTGCTGCTATGGCCGCTACCGCCACTAGGGAAGAAAGTCCGCGGGGCAGTCCCACGAAAGGTAAAACGTGCGGAACACGTTCGCCGCGGCGGAATCGGCCGGTGCCTTGAGGACGTGGCCCAGGATGAAGGCACAGGTGCTCCGGGTCGGGCCGCCCATGTCGGCGAACGCGGTGGCGCTTCCGAGGACAGCCGCGATGATTCCTGCGAAGACGAACGCGCCGAAACGCTGACGAAGGTTACGCATCTCTCTTCTCCTTCTGAGTGTTGGAGAGGCCACGTTGATTCGTGGCGTCCCCGGGGCCCGCCCGTTCGGCGCGACCGATTGTTGGTAATTACTCATCCGTTTAGCGAACCGCTTGCCACCTCGTAAATGCTTTACGTTCTGGTACTTACATCGTCGTGCCTGCCGAAAGTCTGCCCGCTGGAGGACCAAAGTCCTTATCGCCGCCGCATTTACTTCACGAACGCGAGCGCCACTTCCCGGACGATCGGCGTGCTTCCCGGGACCTGCGTCGCGACCCTGATCCGGTACTGCGCATACCGCCCGGTGCTCGCGATCGAATCGCCCGAAGCCACGTTCCGGAACGGCATCCAGGTCGCGTCCGGCGTCGGCGTATCGCCGGTGCGCACGTCGATGGCTCCGTTCGTCCCCGTCGGCAGGTCGCCGGTAAACAACACCGTCTGCCACGCGACCGACGCGCCGGCGTCGTAGATGCGCGAGACGTAGGTGCCGGTCGCGGCATACGGGGTCATGCGGATCCAGTCCACATTCAGCGCGCCGTCGCCGATGCCCTGGTCAGCGATGATCGGACGCATCGCGAGCGTCTTGTCGCCGAGCGAGACCGCGTGCGACGCGACCTTCACCCCGTCGATCCAGTAGTCCACCGACGCGGCGTTCCAATCGATCCGGTACCGGTGCGCCGTGCCAACCCACTTCCCGGCAATCGGCGTCTCGAGCGACTTGGTCGTGACCGCAGAGCGGGCGTAGAGCTGCCCGTCGGCCTTGACGCCAAACATCGCGAAGGGGGGAACCAGTCCCGTCGGGACAGAGAACCCGATGTTCTCGTTCGCAGCGACGAACTTTGCTGCGAACTCGAGCGTGTGCCCGGCCGCATACGAAGTGCCGAACCCGAGGCTCGCGCCGTCAATCGACAAGAGACCATTACTCACGGTGGCGAGGCCGCCGACCGTGAGGATGCTGCTCTTCCAATCGAGAGGCAGCGCCGCGCCTGAGAACTCGGCGGCCGCCGTTGCGCTCAGCGTGAGCTCACCGTTGGCGGTCTCGGTGACCGCCGTGCCGCTCAGCGTGCCGGTCGCGAACTCCGCCGACGTGCTGGTCACCCAGGCGAGCGGCGGCGTGATGGTCACCGTCGCCTGGCCTTTCGCGATGGTCGCGTTCGCCGGGGCTGAGAGCACCACGTTGAAGCTCTCGAGACCCTCGTTGTAGGCGTCCGGAGCGATCGCGAGCGTGATCACCTGCGTCGTCTCGCCGGGCTGGAACGTCAGCACGCCCGAGGCTGGCAGGAAGTCCTTGCCGCCAATCGCCGAACCGTCCAGGGTGGCGTAGTTGACCGTCACGGGATCGTCGCTGTCGTTCGACAAGGTCACGGTCAGGACGGCGTTCACCTTTCCGATGCTGGCCTCGCCAACCGTAACGTCGGCGATGCTGACGGACGGAATCGGATCGTCGTCGTCGATGTCGCCCTGACCGTCATTGCCGACCACCGATTCGACCGCGTTGAGGAGCCGCAAGATCACTCGCTGCCGCTTCTCGTGACGTCTGTCGCCGACCACCGGCACGTTAATCAGCACCGGATTCGTCGACTCGGATGGGAACGTGATCGTGCCGGTCACCGGCACGAAGTCGACGCCTTCGCGCGTTGTCGTTGTCGGATCCGCGACCGTGGCGTACTGGACGGTCATCGGCTCCTGGTTGGCGTTGGTCGGGGCAACCGCGAACGTCATGTTCTTCTGGCCACCCGTGC
>Ga0136846_1217703_pt1 | contig 16717 bp, 19 predicted proteins | sample HopSoiMetagenom2_FD_96841 | JGI IMG/M metagenome (GOLD analysis project Ga0136846, IMG submission 96841) | Grasslands soil microbial communities from Hopland, California, USA - 2 Assembly 2016 (version 4) | ecosystem: Environmental > Terrestrial > Soil > Grasslands | place: USA: Hopland...
CCGCGCCGGGGCGACCATGCCGGTGCGCTGCTCGCCCTCATCGGCGCGCTGAACCTGCCGGTGCTGTACTTCTCGGTGACCTGGTGGAACACGCTGCACCAGGGCGCGTCCATCAGCACGCGCGGCAGCGCCATCGCGCCGGAGATGCTGGCTGCGCTGCTGCTGTCCACGCTCGGCTTCTGGGCCTATGCGGGTGCCGCGGTGCTGACGCGGGCGCGGCGGCTGCTGCAGGCGCGCGTCGACTCCGAAGCGCGCTGGCCCCGGGCTCTGGGGAGCCTGGCATGAGCGAACTGTTCGGCAACCACGCGCCCTTCGTCTGGGCCTCGCTCGCGGCCATCGCCGTGGGCATTGCAGTCGAACTCTGGTGGCTGAGGAAATGAACCCCCACGCTCGCCCAGCCTCGCTGCCCCCCGAGGGGGCTCTCCCGGGCTCCGGGCGGCCGCGCGCCCGGGCGCTGAAACCGCGCCACCTCCGCCTTCTCGGCCTGTTGGCCATGCTGGCCCTGCTCGCACTCGCCGGCGGCCTCGTGCTCAAGGCCTTCAGCCAGAACCTCGTCTTCTTCGTCACGCCCAGCGAGGTCGCGCGCGGCGAGGCGCCGGCCGGCACGCGGTTTCGCATCGGCGGCCTGGTGGCACCTGGCTCGGTGCAGCGTGATGCCAATGGTCTGCGCTTCAAGGTGACCGACGGTGCGCGTGAAGTGGCCGTCAGCTACCGGGGCCAGGCGCCCGACCTGTTCCGCGAGGGCAAGGGCGTGGTTGCGCAGGGCAAGCTTGCCGGTATGCAGTTCGTCGCCGACGAGGTGCTTGCCAGGCACGACGAGAACTACATGCCGCCCGAAGCGGCGGCGGCGCTTGAGAGAGCGGGCAGCCAATGACCGGCGAGCTGGGTCAATTCGCGCTCCTGCTGGCCCTGGCCGTGGCACTGGCGCAAGCCGTGCTGCCGCTGTGGGGCGCGCAGGCCGGGCGGGCGCGCTGGATCGCGCTGGCGAGGCCGCTGGCCGCCGTCAACTTCGGCCTGCTGAGCCTCGCCTTTGCCACGCTCGTGGCCAGCTGTGTCGTACTGGACACGTCGGTCGCCTACGTCACCGCCCACGCCAGCCAGGAGTTGCCGCTCGGCTACCGCATCACGGCGGCCTGGGGCGGGCATGAGGGCTCGCTGCTGCTGTGGGTCTGGATCCTCTCCGCCTGGGGCGCGCTGGTGGCGGCGCGCAGCGGCGACCTGCCGGCGGTCTTCGCGGCCCGCGTGCAGGGCGTGCTGGGCTTCATCGCCGCTGGCTTCATCGCCTTCATCGCCTTCACGTCCAACCCCTTCGAACGCCTGCTGCCCGCGCCCGCCAATGGGCACGACCTGAACCCGCTGCTGCAGGACCCCGGCATGGCCGCTCACCCGCCGCTGCTCTACCTGGGCTATGTCGGCTTCGCGGTCGGCTTCGCCTTCGCCGTGGCCGCGCTGCTGGAGGACGATCTCGACGCCCGCTGGACGCGCTGGGCCCGGCCGTGGGTGCTGGCCGCCTGGTCGGCGCTGACGGCCGGCATTCTGCTGGGCAGCTTCTGGGCCTATTACGAGCTGGGCTGGGGCGGCTTCTGGTTCTGGGACGCGGTCGAGAACGCGGCCTTCATGCCCTGGCTGCTGGGCACGGCGCTGATCCACTCGCTGGCCGTGGCCGAGAAGCGGCCGGGCTTCCTGCGCTGGAGCTTGCTGCTGGCGCTGCTGGCGTTCTCGCTGTCGCTGCTGGGCACCTTCCTCGTGCGCTCGGGCGTGGTCAGCTCGGTCCATGCGTTTGCAAGCGACCCGTCGCGCGGCCTCTTCATCCTGATGCTGCTGGGGCTGTCGGTGGGTGGCTCGCTGGCCTTGTACGCGCTGCGCGTAGGGCGGCTGCCGCCGGCCGAGGGCTACGCTTTAGGCTCGCGCGAATCGCTGCTGCTGCTGAACAACCTGCTGCTGGCCACGGCCACCGGCACGGTGCTGCTGGGCACGCTCTACCCGCTGGCGGCGGAGGTCATCAGCGGCGTCAAGCTGTCGGTCGGCGCGCCTTACTTCGACACCGTGTTTCCACCCATCATGTTGCCGTTGGCGGCGCTGATGGTCCTCGGGCCGCTGGCGCGTTGGCGGGGTGCGGCGCTGCAAAACGTCAAGCCGCTGCTGCCGCTGGCCCTGACCGCGTTGGGCGCAGCGGCGGTGCTGGCGTTCTCGCTGCAAGGGTCGCTATGGCTGGCCGCTGGCGTGGCCACTGGCCTGTGGGCGCTGGGCGGCACCCTGGCACTGGCCTGGCATCAGCGCGCCGCGTGGCGGCAAGGCCTGGCGCTGTGGCTGGCGCATTGCGGCATCGGCATCTTCGTGCTGGGCGTGACGCTGGTGCGCAGCCTGGAGCAGGCGCATGACGTGACGCTCGCGCCGGGCGAGGAAACCGTCGTTGCCGGCCATGTGCTGCGCTTCGACAAGCTGGAAGCCGCGCCCGGCCCCAACTACCAGGCCGCTCGCGCCACGCTCAGCTGGCAGGTCGGCGGCACACCGCTGCAGCTGGCGCCGGAGAAGCGCGTCTACGGCCGCCGTCAGGTCGCCATGACGGAGGCCGCGATTGCGCGCAGCCTGTGGCGCGACGTCTATGTCAGCCTCGGCGAGGCGAACGCCGATGGCCGCTGGGCGCTGCGCGTGCAGATCAAGCCCTTCATGGCCTGGGTCTGGATAGGCGCGTTGCTGATGGCCGGCGGGGGCGTGTGGGGCCTGCTGGCACACCGCCGCCGCCCGAAATCCAAGCTCGCGGCGGAACCCGCTTCGCCCAACATCGTCCCCACACTGTCCACGCCATGAAGCTGCTCCTTGCTGCCCTCTTGCCACTGCTCGCCACGGCCACCCTCGTCGCGCTGCTGGCGCGCAGCCTGCAGCGCGATGCCCAAGCCGAGCCGGTCTCGCCGCTGATCGGCAAGCCTGCCCCGGTGCTGGACCTGGAGCGCCTGGCTGGCGACACACCACCGCGGCCCGGCGAGGTCTGGGTGCTCAACGTCTTCGCCTCCTGGTGCGGCCCCTGCCGCACCGAGCTTCCCGTGCTGGGCCAACTGGCCGAGCAAAGCGGCGTGCGCATCGTCGGGCTGGACTACCGCGACACCCTCGAGCTGGGCCTGGCCTTCCTGAAGCGCCACGGCAACCCTTATGCGCTGACCTGGCGCGACCCAGAAGGCAAGGGCAGCATGGCCTGGGGCGTGACCGGTGTGCCCGAGACCTTCGTCATCGACCGCAAAGGCGTGGTGCGCCTGCGCCACACCGGCCCGGTGACGGCGGAAGACCTCAACAAGCGGCTGCTGCCTTTGATCAAGAGGCTGCAAGGTGCGTAAGTTCATCGCGCTCACGGTATTTGCGGCGGCCGTCACCGCGCAGGCCGCCGAAGACCTCGACACCCGCGTGGAGCGGCTGGCGCAGGAGCTGCGCTGCGTCGTCTGCCAGAGCCAGAGCGTGGCCGATTCCAACGCGCCGCTGGCCGTCGACATGAAGCGCCATCTGCGCGAAGGCCTGGCCGCCGGCCGCAGCGAGCAGGAGCTGCGCGACGAGCTCGTGCAGCGCTATGGCGAGCAGGTGCTCTACCGCCCCGCGCTGCATGCCGGCACGGTGCCGCTGTGGTTCGGGCCGGTCGCGCTGGTGGCCATCGGCGGTCTTGTCTACTGGCGGCATGGCCGCAGGCGCGAGGGCGGGCCATGACGCTCTTCCTCCTCGCCGCTGCCTCATTGACGCTGACCGCGTTGTTGCCGCTGGCGCCCGCACTGCTTGGTGCGAACGGGCAACGCGCCTGGCGCACCGCCGCCGCGCTCGGCCTGGCCCTGCCGCTGTCCGCCGGCCTGCTCTACGCCAAACTCGGTCGGCCCGACGCCATCAACCCGCCACCGCAGCCCGTGGCCGCAGCCGCCACCAACCCCGTGCAGCAGATGGTGCAGCGCCTGGCCGACCGCCTGCAAGGTGCGCCGGACGACCCCGACGGCTGGGCCCTGCTCGCGCGCGCCTACGAGCAACTCGGCCGCCCGCAGGACGCGCTGCCCGCTTACGTGCAGTTGGAGCGACTGCGGCCTGATGACGCGCAGGTGCTGAGTCAGCACGCGGTGACGCTGGCGATGGTCAAGGGCGAGGGCCTGGCCGGCGAGCCCGAAGCGCTGTTGCAGCGTGCGCTCAAGCTAGACCCGAACCACGTGCCCACGCTGGCGCTGCTGGCCAGCGCCGCCGTGGAGCGCGGCGAGCCGGCGGCAGCGGTCGGCTACTGGAAGCGCACGCTCGCCACGGTGCCGGCGGACAGCGAGATGGCGGCTTCGCTGCGCGACAGCATCGCCAAGTTCGAGCGCCGCTAGCCCGTGAGCTACAAGCTCGCACTGCCGGGTCTGCTGCCCACCCCATGCCCACGACACGACGCGACATGTTGCTCGCCACCCTTGCGCTGCCCGCGATGGCCCATGCCACCGAAGCACCGTCGATGGTGGGCCGGCTGGCCGAGCACTACCCGGTCAAGGCGCCGCTGAGCTACATCACGGCGCTGATCTGGTCGGCCCAACGCCGGCTCAACGGTGGCCGCCTGCCGCCGCGCAGCCAGCAGCAACTGCTCTCGCTGCGCGAGGTCACCGCCGCAATAGCGCCCACCACAGCGCCCACCACACCGCCCGTCGACTGGCCGCAGCGTGCCGGCTGCGCCGCCTTTGCCGAAGCCGCCTGCCACGACGGCGATGCCGCCGCAGGCCAGCTCGCCCTGCAGGCGCTGCGCAGCGCCGTTGCCGACACGCCCGACGGCACGCGCCTGGCTGGCCTGCGCGCCTGGACCGATGACCTCTTCATGGCGGCCCTGCTGTTTGATCGCACGCTGCCGCTGCTGCCGGCTGCCGAGCAGCCCCGCGCGACCGAGGCCTTGGGCGCCTCGCTGCTCGCGCTGGCCGCGCGCCTGCAGCGCGCCGATGGCCTCTTCGATCATGCTGACGGCTCACCCGTCGCCTGGGGCCGTGGCAACGGCTTTGCGCTGCTCGCCTTGACCCAGGCGCTGGCCGGCCCGCTGCCACCCGGCTCGGCGGCCGGCGCGGCACTGCTCGCGCGGCTGCAGCGACAACTGCGCGCGCTGCTGCCGCTGCAAGGCAGCGACGGCCTGTGGCGCCAGGTGCTGGACGAGCCCGGCTCGGCCCCCGAGCTGACCGTCACCGCGATGAGCGTGAGCGCGCTAGCCACGGCACGCAGCCACAGCTGGCTGCCCGGTCCTGCGGCCGACGAAGCCGACGCCGCCATCGACCGCGCCTGGGCCGGCGTGCTGAGCCGGGTGGATGTCGATGGCGGCTTTCGCGATGTCTGCGCGGGCACACCGGCCGGGCCGACGCTGGACTTCTATCTGCGGCGGCCGATCCTGCGTGGCCGGGACGACCGGGCGGCGGCCATGGTGCTTCAGGCGGCGCTGGCCATGGCTGCGCGCCGATGAACGGCGTGAGCTGGTGGCTGCTGGCCAGCCGGGCCTGGGCACCGCTGGCCCTGGCCCAGCCGATGCCGGCCGGCTGGCCCACTAGCGCGGCCGCCTGCGCCGCCTGCCATGCCGCCGGCACGGGCGAGGCACCGCGCCTGGCCGGCCTGCAGGCCGACTACCTGGTCAAGCAGATGCGCGTCCTGAGCGATGGCGAGCGGCCGGCCGACGCTGCGTTGCGAGCCGCCCATGGCCTGGGCCGGGACGATGCCCGCCGCCTGGCGAATGTGCTGGCCGGGTTGCCGGTGGCAGGCTGGCCGGCGCCCACCAGCATGCTGGGCCGGCGACTGTACGAGCAGGGCGACCTGGGCTAGGGCCGACCGGCCTGCCAGCTTTGCCATGGCAGCGCTGCGGGTCAGGCGCCCGGCATGGGTGCGCCGCCGCTCCGGGGCCAGCCGGCGGCCTACCTGGCCCGGCAACTGCGCGCATGGCGTGACCACAGCCGCAGCAACAGCCCGAGGGCTTGATGACCGATGCCGAGATCGAGGCGCTGGCCCGCCACCTTGGCAGGCTCTGATCAGGCGCTCAGCCCTCAAGCGCCAGGCCGGTCCGCCTGCACCTTGGGGCTGATCTTGTAGGACCGCGCTTCGTCGGGGACGGCCAGCATGCCCGCGTTCCACGCCACCCAGTCGTCGCGCAGCCTGCCCAGGCGTTCGGGTTCGCGCTCCGCCAGGTTGGCGCGCTCGCGCGCGTCCTGCGCCAGGTTGAACAGGAACTCGTTGCCGTTGATCTGAAGGTACTTCCAGTCGCCGTCGCGCAGTGCTCGCTGCGCGTTGGACTTGTAGCGCCAGAAGAGCTTGCGCTGCGCCACCGGCGCCTGGCCGAGGATCTGCGGCAGGACGTTCACACCGTCGCTCGGGTAGTCGGCTGCGGGCGTGCCGCCAGCCGCAGCCAGCAGCGTGGGCAGCCAGTCCATGCTGATGACGACCTGCTCGCTGACCTGCCCGGCCTTCACGCGCGCGGGCCAGCGCAGCAGCGTCGGCACGCGGATGCCGCCTTCCAGCAGCTCGGACTTCTGGCCCGAGAACGGCCAGGTGTTGCTGAACCGTTCGCCGCCGTTGTCACTGGTGAAGACGACGATGGTGTTCTGCGCCAGGCCCTGCGCCTCCAGCGTGGCCAGCACGCGGCCGACTGCAGCGTCCAGCGCGCCGACGATCTCGCCGTATTTCTGCAGGCTGCCGCCGTCGCTGTGGTTCAGCGTCTTGAGCTGGCGCGACACCGGTTCGTCGCCCGGCCCCTCCCAGGGCCAGTGCGGCGCGGTGAAGTGAAGCGACAGCAGGAAAGGCTGGGCAGCCGTCTGCCTGCGCAGGAAGGCCTGGCCGTACTCGGCAATGAGGTCGGTGTAGTAGCCCACCTTGTCGACGCGCACCTCGCCCTCGAACAGGTCGGAGGGCATGTCCTTGGCGGTGCCGGCCCGGTGCGTGAAGTAGTCGACCGCGCCGCCGGTGTTGCCGAAGAACTCGTCGTAGCCGCTCTTCAGCGGGCCGTACTTGGGCAGCGCGCCGAGATGCCACTTGCCGAATAGTGCCGTGCGGTAGCCGCGCGCCTTCAGCAGCGACGGCAGCGTGGGGTGCTCGGGCGGCAGGCCCAGGGCGTCGCCGCCGATGGGTTCCTCGAGCCCGCCGCGCAGCCGGTACTGATAGCGCCCGGTGATCAGGCCGAAGCGCGTGGCCGAGCAGACAGCCGAGTTGGCGTAGCCCTGCGTGAAGCGCACGCCCTGGGCCGCGAACTTGTCGAGGTTGGGCGTAGCGAAGTCGCGTGCGCCATAGACGCCGAGGTCGGCGTAGCCCATGTCGTCGGCCAGGATGAAGACGACGTTGGGCGGGGCTTGGGCCGCGCGGGCGGTGGACGGCAGCAGGGCGAGGGCACCCAGGCCTTGGAGCAGGCCGCGTCGAGAAGGCGCCACCATCAGGAGAAGATCACCGGCAAGGAGACCTGCACTTCATCCGCGCCACCGGCCGTGCAGCGCATGCGTTTGACTGCCGCCTGCACGTACTTGTAGTACTCCTTCGGGCCGGACAGCGTGGCGACGTCGATGACCTGGTTGCCGCGGATCTTGATCAGCGTCTGCACGGTGCCCTTGAGGCCCACGCGGTCGATGGCCTCTTCCAGCGTGGCGGCCAGCACGGCCTCGTAGCCGGGGCAGGCCAGGCTGATTTCGCGCTTGACGATGGCCGGAGCCGGCGGTGGCGCGGGTGGGGCCGGTACCGGCGCGGGGGCAGCAGCGATGACGATCGGTTCCTTGGGCGGCGTGGCCTGCACGACCTGGATAGGCGCGGGCGGCGGCGTGACGACAGGCGCGATCTCGGGCGGCGGCACATAGGCTGGCGGCGGCGTGACCTTCTGCGCCGGCTCGATCTTCACGACCTTGGGAGGCGGCGGCGGGGGTGGCGGGGGCAGCACCTCGGGCAGCAGCGCCATCTCGATGGGTTTCTTGATGGCCTCGACGGCCTTGGACGCGAGGCCCGTGGTCAGGCCGTAGCCCAGCACGATGTGCAGGCCCACGACAACGGCGATGCCGGTGCCACGGTTGCCACTGGCCGGCGGCTTGAGCTGCGAGCGCAGCGGCGCTGCAGCGGCCAGGGACGGCGGCGGGGGCAAACTGCCCTCCAGGCGGCGGGGCGCGGGGCGGGTGTCGTCCAGCGTCAGGCCGCCGGAGAGACCGGGAGAAAGAACTGCACTCATGAATCTCTCCTACTGCTGATCGTCGAGAAACTGCTCGCTGCCGGTCACGCCGAGCTTGCTCAGGCCAGCCTGGTGGACGGCTGTCATCACGGTGGCGAAGCTGTCGTACTTGGCGCCGGGCTGCGGACGCACATGAACCTCAGGTTGCGTCGCCTGCTTGCCGGCAGCGTTCAAGCGCTCGCGCAGCGTGGCCTCCTCAGCAATGGGTTCGCCGTTCCACAGCACCACGCCCCCGGGTGGGATGTCCAGCCGCACCACCTCGGGCGGCACCGCGGGCGGCGCGCTCGGCGGCGCGATGGGCAGGTTGAGGTTGACGCTGTGCAGCTGGACCGGGATGGTGATGATGAGCATCACCAGCAGCACCAGCATCACGTCAATCAGCGGCGTCGTGTTGATGTCGGGCACGGGCAGGGCCGACGTGATCTGGCGGCGCGCGCGGGCTGCCTTCTTCAGCGATGAGGCACTCATAGCGAACGGGCCGGCGGCTCGGTGATGAAGCCCACCTTGGCGATGCCGGCGCGCTGGGCGGCCAGCAGGACACGGCCCACGGGGGCGTAGTCGCTGCCGGCGTCACCGCGGATGTGCACCTCGGGCTGGGGCTGCTGCTGGGCGATGCCCTTGAGCCGGGCGAACAATGCGTCCTTGTTGGCCACGGGCGCGTCGAACCAGTAGAGCTTGCCCTCGCGGGACACGGTGATGACGACGTCCTTGGGCTGGCTCTCGCGCACTTCGTTGCGCTGGTGCGGCAGCTCCACCGGCACCGAGAAGTTCACGACCGGGATGGTGATGAGGAAGATGATGAGCAACACCAGCATGACGTCGACGAGCGGCGTCGTGTTGATGGCGGAGACCGCCTCGTCGGGGCCTTGCGCGATCTGGATGGCCATGATGCGTTCAGGCGAGAGCCGGGGTCAAACCGTTATTCAGGCCGGCGGCTCGCTTCGGCTGTTCGGCGGCAGACTCTTCGTGGCCCGATCCCGAACCCAGCAGCACGGAGTGCAGCTCGCCGGAGAAGTCGCGCACGTCGTCCAGTGCGAGCGCATTGCGGCGCAGCAGCGCGTTGTAGCCCAGCACGGCCGGGACGGCGACGAACAGGCCGATGGCCGTCATGATGAGCGCCTCGCCCACGGGGCCGGCCACCTTGTCGATGGAGGCCTGGCCGGCGATGCCGATGTTGGTCAGCGCGTGATAGATGCCCCAGACCGTGCCCAGCAAGCCGACGAAGGGCGAGGTGGAGCCGACTGTGGCGAGCAGGCTCAGGCCGGTGGAGAGCTGGCGTTGCACACGCTCGGTGGCGCGGTGCAGGGAGAGGTCCACCCAGTCGGCGAAGTCGACCTTTGCGCGCAGGCCGTGGTGGCGCTGCGTGGCTTCCAGGCTGGCTTCGGCGATGTAGCGGTAGGGGCTCTTGGGTGACAACTTCTCGGCGCCGGCCTTGACGGTGCCGGCGTTCCAGAAGTCCTTCTGTGCGGCGCGCGCCTGGCCACCCAAGCGGCCCTGCTGCAGCAGCTTGGTGATGATGACGTACCAGCTGCTCGCACTCATGGCGGTCAGCGTGAACAGCACGGCCTTGGTGACGGCGTCGCTGTTCGTCCAGACGGAGGCCAGGCCATAGGGGTTGTCGCCTGCGCCGCCCTGGGCCTGTGCGGCCGTGGCGACGAGAAGAAGGGCAAGCGGCGCGAGGGCGCGGCGGGCAAAGGTGGAGGAGTTCATCGGTGGGGTGAGAGAGGACTGATGGATAGGCCCAGTGTGTGCAGCACCCGGCGGAGCGCGAACTAAGCTTTTCGCGTTAGCTCATTCATGCGGCGGCGTGCAGGGGCGCAGGCGTGTGCGCCGCCTCACGAGCGACATGCACTTCATGCACCAGCTGCGTGGTTGCGGCGCGTGCCGGGGGCAGCATGCCGAGCCGCTTGAGGTGGGTGCGCAGCACATTGCGTGTGATGCCTAACAGCGCAGCCGTGTGCACCTGGTTGCGGTGGCAGTGGCGGTAGGCGCTGCGGATCAGCGCCGCTTCGACGCGGGCCTGCAGCTCATGCGGCGGCTCGTCGAACAGGCGCTCGAACACACGCTCCAGCGCGTCGTCGCCGCCGGTGACAGCCACGGGTGCCTCCACCGCCACCAGGCTAGGCCGCGCCACCGCGCGCAACTGCAGGTCCTCGCGCGCAATGCGGCCGTCGCGGCAGATGATGAGCGCGTAGTGGATGACGTTCTCCAGCTCACGGATGTTGCCTGGCCAGGCATAGGTCAGCAGCGCCTCGCTGGCCTCTGTGCTCAGGCGCACGCCTTCCAGACCCAGGCGCCGGCTGTAGACGGCAATGAAGTGCTCGGCCAGCGCCAGGATGTCTCCTGGGCGCTGCGCCAGGTTGCTGAGCTGCAGCGTGGCGACGCTGAGCCGGTAGTAGAGGTCGGCACGGAAGTGGCCCGCCGCCACGGCCTGCTCCAGCCGCACGTTGGTGGCGGCCACGAGGCGCACGCGCACGTCGATGGGCTTGCGCGAACCGATGCGCACCACCTGGCGCTCCTGCAGCACGCGCAGCAGCTTGACCTGCACGGAGGGTGGCAGGTCGCCCACCTCGTCGAGGAACAGCGTGCCATCGGCTGCGGCCTCGAACCAGCCGGCGCGGGCACTTGTGGCGCCCGTGTAGGCGCCGGCCTCGTGGCCGAAGAGTTCGGCCTCCACGAGTTGCTCGGTGAAGGCACCGCAGTTCACGGCCAGGAAGGGGCCGCGACGGCCGCTGCAGGTGTGGATGTGACGGGCGATCAGCTCCTTGCCGGTGCCTGTCTCGCCAATGATGAGCACGGTGGCATCGCTGGCCGCTACGCGCTCGGCTTGGGCCAGCAGCGCGCGCGAAGCGGGGTCGTCGAACACCAGGGCCTTGGCCCGGATGGACAAGACCTGGTGCTGCGAATCAGGGAATGTGAGCAAGCGCGTCATGCGACGGCACTCTATGCAGCGTCATGCCCCGCGTGAACGCCTCTTTGCGCAGATGAATATTCGCTGCGCCCGCTGAACGGAAATCAACAGCCGGTCTACAGCGAGGGGCATTAGCTTGTGAGAAATTGTTCTTTGTACGAGCGCGAGTCGCTGCCTAGAGTGCGGCGCTCCACCCACTGCCGAGACGCTCATGCGCCGCCTCCTGACTGCTCTTTCGCTGGGCATCGCCGCCACCAGCGCCCTGGCCCAGACCTCGCTCCTGAACGTCTCCTACGACCCGACGCGCGAGCTCTACCAGGACTTCAACAAGGCCTTCGCCGCGCAGTGGAAGGCCAAGACCGGCGAGACGATCAGCATCAAGGCCTCGCATGGCGGCTCCGGCAAGCAGGCCCGCTCTGTCATCGACGGGCTAGAGGCCGACGTGGTGACACTGGCCCTGGCCTACGACATCGACGCGCTGGCCGACCGCAAGCTACTGCCGCTGGACTGGCAAAAGAAGCTGCCCAACAACGCCAGCCCCTACACGTCGACCATCGTGTTCCTGGTGCGCAAGGGCAACCCCAAGCACATCAGCAACTGGCCCGACCTGGCGCGCAGCGGCGTGGACGTCATCACCCCGAACCCCAAGACCAGCGGCGGCGCACGCTGGAATTACCTGGCAGCCTGGGGCTTTGCACTGAAGAACGGCGGCACGCCCGCCTCGGCGCAGGACTTCGTCAAGCGCATCTACGCCAACACCAAGGTGCTGGACTCGGGCGCGCGCGGCGCCACGACCACCTTCGTCGAACGCGGCATCGGCGATGTGCTGATCGCGTGGGAGAACGAGGCCTACCTGGCCGTGAAGGAACTCGGCCCGGACAAGTTCGAGATCGTCACGCCCAGCCTGTCCATCCTGGCCGAGCCGCCCGTGGCCATCGTCGACAGGGTGGTGGACAAGCGCGGCACGCGCAAGCAGGCCCAGGCTTACCTGGACTACCTCTACACCGCCGAGGGCCAGGAGATCGCGGCGAAGAACTACTACCGCCCGCGTGACCCCAAGGTGGCGGCCAAGTACGCCAAGCAGTTCGCGCCGGTGAAGCTCTTCACCATCGACGAGCTCTTCGGCGGCTGGCGCACCGCGCAGAAGACCCACTTCGACGACGGTGGCGTGTTCGACCAGATCTACGCACCGGGCGCGAAGTAGGCCCAGGCGGCACAACGCCCAACGGCGGCCACGAGAGATCGTGGCCGCCGTTGCTTTTGGCCGGGCGTCAGACGGCGGCCAGCGCCTGGTCCAGGTCGGCCCTGAGGTCGTCGATGTGCTCGATGCCGATGGACAACCGCACCGTGTCTTCGCCCACGCCGGCCTTGTCCAGCTCGGCCGGCGAAAGCTGGCGGTGCGTGGTGGAGGCGGGGTGTGTGGCGAGCGAGCGCACATCGCCGATGTTGACCAGGCGCGTGAAGAGCTGCAGCGCGTCCAGGAAACGCGCGCCGCGCTCGCGACCCTGGCCCGGCTCGCCCTTCACGCCAAAGGTGACGATGCCCGATGCCTTGCCCGACAGGTATTTGCGCACCAGGGCGTGGTCCGGGTGATCCTCCAGGCCGGCGTAGTTGACCCAACTCACCTTGGGGTGGTTCTTGAGATGCTGTGCCAAAGCCACCGCGTTGTCGCTGATGCGGTCCAGGCGCAGCGCCAGCGTCTCGATGCCCTGCAGGATCAGGAAGGCGTTGAACGGCGACAGCGCCGCGCCGGTGTTGCGCAGCGGCACGACGCGAGCGCGCCCGATGTAGGCCGCAGCGCCCAGCGCCTCGGTATAGACCACACCGTGGTAGCTCGGGTCGGGCTCGTTCAGGCGCTTGAAGCGGTCCTTGTGCTGGGCCCACGGGAACTTGCCGGCGTCGACGATGGCGCCGCCAATGCTGGTGCCGTGGCCGCCTAGGTATTTGGTCAGCGAGTGCACGACGATGTCGGCGCCATGCTCGATGGGGCGGCTCAGGTAGGGCGAAGGCACCGTGTTGTCGACGATCAGCGGCACCCCGTGGGCGTGGGCGATGGCCGCGATCTTCTCGATGTCGGTCACATTGCCCTGCGGGTTGCCGAGCGACTCGACGAAGACGGCCTTGGTCTTGCTGTCGATCAGCGCGGCGAAGCTGTCGGGCTGCCGATAGTCGGCAAACCTCGCGTTGATGCCGTACTGCGGCAGCGTGTGGGCCAGCAGGTTGTAGGTGCCACCGTACAGCGCGCTGGACGCCACGATGTTGTCGCCGGCCTCGGCAATGGTCAGGATGGCGTAGGTGACGGCCGCCTGGCCCGATGCCACGGCCAGCGCGCCGATGCCGCCTTCGAGCGCCGCCAGGCGCTTCTCCAGCACATCGTTGGTCGGGTTCATGATGCGGCTGTAGATGTTGCCGGGCACCTTGAGGTCGAAGAGGTCGGCGCCGTGCTGGGCACTGTCGAAGGCGTAGGCCACCGTCTGGTAGATGGGCACGGCCACGGCCTTGGTCGTGGGGTCGGGCGTGTAGCCGCCGTGCACGGACAGGGTTTCAAAGCGCCAGCTGTCGCGGACGTTGGGCTCAGTCATGGAGGGTCTCCGGTCAAAGGGAGCCCCAGGCTAGGCGGTGGATGCGGCGCCGTGAACTGCGCTTTTCGCAGATGCTTCAGCGCTGCATGCCCCAGCGCCGCACGGTCAGCCGCTCGACGCTGTCGAAGACGAGGCGCTCCACCACCCAGCCGATCATGACGACGGTCGCCAGGCCCGCGAAGACGCGGTCGGTCAGCAGCTCGTTGCGGCTCTGGAAGATGTACCAGCCCAGGCCGCCCTGGCCTGATGACGCGCCGAAGAACAGCTCGGCAGCGATCAGCGTGCGCCAGGCAAAGGCCCAGCCGATGCGCAGGCCCGACAGGATGGCCGGCAGCGCCGCCGGCACGAGGATCTGCAGCACGTAGCGCATGCCGCGCAGGCCATAGTTGCGGCCGGCCATGCGCAGCGTCTCGGGCACGCCCTGGAAGCCCGACAGCGTGCTCAGTGCCAGCGGCCACAGCACGGCATGCACCAGCACGAAGATCAGGCTGCCCGAGCCCAGGCCGAACCACAGCAGCGCCAGCGGTAGCAGCGCGATGGCCGGCAGCGGGTTGAACAGCGAGGTCAGCGTATTGAGCACATCACGCCCGGGCCGGGTGGCGACGGCCAGCGCCGACAGCGTCAGCGCGAGCACGACGCCCAGAGCATAACCACGCAGCAACAGTGACAACGAGGCGCCGGTGCGCGTCAGCAGCTCGCCGTTGCGAAGGTCACTCCACCAGGCCTGCGCGGCTTGCAGGAAGCCCGGCAGCAACAGGTCGTTGCCGGCCCAGCGCGCGGCCAGCTCCCAGGCGATGGCAATGAGCACGAGGACGACGACCTGGCGGACGCTGTCACGCTGCCAGAGGCGCCGAGCGCGGCTGAGCGACACCGGTTCGGCCAGCGCGGGCAGCGGCGGGAGTTCGCGTTCGAACTCCGGGCGGTGAGTGAAGACGTGGCTCATTGGTCGAAGAGAAGTCGGTGGATGCGCTGCTGCTGTGCCTGGAAGGCCGGGCTGCCGATGCCGGCGATCTCGAAACCGTCCGCATTCAGCTCGGCGCGCACGCGGCCCGGGTGGGGCGACAGCAGCAGGATGCGGCTGCCCACCAGCAGCGCCTCCTCGATGGAGTGCGTGACAAAGAGCAGCGTGAAGCCCAGCTCGGCCCACAGCCGCAGCACCTCTTCCTGCAGGCTGCGGCGCGTCAGCGCGTCCAGCGCGGCAAAGGGCTCATCCATCAGCAGGACGCGCGGGCGCATGGCCAGTGCCCGGGCGATGGCCACGCGCTGCTTCATGCCGCCGCTGAGCTGGTGCGGGAAGGCGTCGGCAAAGCGGGTCAGGCCGACCGTGGCGAGCGCCTGGGCGGCCCGGCCGCGGGCTTCGTTCTTGCCGCACTGGCGCGAGGCGATGAGACCGAAGGCGACGTTGTCGAGCACCCGCTTCCAGGGCGGCAGCTGGTCGAACTCCTGGAAGACCACGACGCGGTCGGGCCCGGGCTCCAGCACCGGCTTGCCATCGAGCAGGATCCTGCCCGAGCGCGGCGCCAAGAAGCCGGCGATGGCCTTCAACAGCGAGCTCTTGCCGCAGCCGGAGGCACCCAGCAACACGAAGCGGTCGCCCTGCTGGACGTTGAAGGACACCTCGTGCGTGGCGCGGATGGTCTTGTGCTCGCTGCGGTATTCGAGCGTCAGGTCGCGCACCTGCAGCAGCGGCACGGCCACCGCCGCCGCTGCCGCCAGGGCCGCCCGTTCCTGCGGGCCGGTGGCAACCACCTCAGCTCCCGCCCGCGAGATGCGCGTCGTCGAAGAAGTAGTCACGCACCGAGGCCGGTTTCGTCTTGATGGCGCCCACGCGATACATGAAATCCGCCAGCGCAAACGTGTTCTGCGGCGTCAGCTTGAACTCCACCTCCGGGTTGCGAATGATCTTCAGCAGCAGCGCCCGGTCGACCTTGCTCTTGTTGGTGCGCAGGTAGATGTCCGCCGCCTTCTCGGGATCCGCCTTGACCAGCTTGGCCGCCTCGGCCAGCGCGTCGATGAACGCCTTGTAGGTCTTGGGGTTGTCCTTGCGGAACTTCTCCGTCGCGTACAGCACCGTCGCTGACGCCGGTCCGCCCAGCACGTCGTAGCTCTTCAGCACGATGTGGGCCTGCGGGTTGCCCGCCAGCACCTGGTCCTGGAACGGCGGGTTGCCAAAGTGGGCGTTGATCTCGGTGCCGCCCTTGATGAGGGCGGCCGTCGCCTCGGGGTGCGGCAGCGCGACCTGCAGCTTGTCGAGCCGGTTGAACTGCGCATCGCCCCACAGCTTGGCGGAGGCCAGCTGCAGGATGCGCGATTGCACGGACACGCCCGTGGCGGGCGTGGCGATGCGGTCCTTGTCGCCGAAGTCGGCAATGGTCTTGACGGCCGGGTCGGTGCTGACAAGGTAGTACGGGAAGTTGCCGAGCGACGCCACGCCGCGCACGTTCTGCTTGCCGTTGGTGCGGTCCCAGATCGTCAGCAGCGGGCCGACGCCGGCGCCGGCGATGTCGATGCCGCCCGAGAGCAAGGCCTCATTGACGGCCGCGCCGCCGGAGAGTTCGATGAACTCGACCTGCACGTCCGGCAGCCCTTGGGCCTTGCCGTGCTTCTGGATCAGCCCCTGGTCCTTGGCCACGTCCAACAGCAGGTAGACGACGCCGAACTGCTCGGCGATCCGGATGCGGCCTTCGGCTTGTGCCACCAGCGGCAAGGCGATGAAGGCAGTAAGCGCCAGGTGGCGCAGAGTCTTGGACACTTTCATGGTCAGAACGGCACGGAGCCCTCGATGGTGGTGCGGTGCAGGCGGCGGCGATGGTCGGCAGGGCAACCGGCGGCCAGGTGGGTGACGGAGCGGTTGTCCCAGAACACCATGTCATGCGGCTGCCATGGGTGGCGGTACTGCAACTCGGGTCGGGTGCCGTAGGCGAAGAGTTCAGCCAGCAGCGCACGGCTCTCGTCTTCGGGCAGGCCGACGATGCGGGTCGTGAAGTGCTCGCTGACGAACAGGCCCAGTCGGCCAGTCTCGGGATGGGTGCGTACGACGGGGTGGACGACCGGTTTTACCTTCGC
>Ga0136846_1221149_pt1 | contig 16715 bp, 8 predicted proteins | sample HopSoiMetagenom2_FD_96841 | JGI IMG/M metagenome (GOLD analysis project Ga0136846, IMG submission 96841) | Grasslands soil microbial communities from Hopland, California, USA - 2 Assembly 2016 (version 4) | ecosystem: Environmental > Terrestrial > Soil > Grasslands | place: USA: Hopland...
CCTGGGGGGCCACTCGCTGCTGGCCACGCGGGTGGTGTCGCGGGTGCGCTCGGCCTTCGGGGTGGACCTGCCGGTGCGGGCGCTGTTCGAGGCGCCGACCCCGGCATCGCTGGCCCGGCGCATCGAGGAGGCTCTGGGCGAGAGGACGGCCGCGTTGGCGCCGCCGCTGGTGGCGCAGCCGCGGGAGGGTGCGGCGCCGCTGTCGTTCGCTCAGCAGCGGCTCTGGTTCCTGGACCAGTTGGCTCCGGGCAGCCCGGTGTACAACCTGCCGCTGGCGGTGCGGATCGACGGAGCTCTCGACATCGCGGCCCTGGCACGCAGCTTCGCGGCCGTGGTGCAGCGGCACGAGGCCCTGCGCACGGTCTTCGGCGTGGCCGGAGAGGGCGGGGAGCCCAGGCCCGTGGCGCGCCTGTTGCCGCCCGCGCCCTTCGCGCTGCCGGTGGTGGACCTTGGCCCCCTCGCGCCCGCCCGGCGGGAGGAGGCGGCGGCCGCGCTCGCCGCCGTGGAGGCCGGGCAGCCCTTCGACTTGGCGCGCGGCCCCCTTCTCCGTATCCGCCTGCTGCGCCTCGCCGCCGAGGACCACGTCGTCCTCCTCACCATGCACCATATCGTGAGCGACGGCTGGTCGATGGGAATCCTGCTCGGCGAGGTGACGGCTCTCTATGTCGCATATTCCTCGTTCCCGGCGCCCGCGGCCTCCCTGCCCGAGCTGCCCGTCCAGTACGCCGACTACGCGCGGTGGCAGCGGGACTGGCTCCAGGGAGAGGTGCTCGCGAACGAGCTCGCCTACTGGCGTGAGCAGTTGGCCGGCGCGCCGCCGGTGCTCACGCTGCCGGCGGACCATCCCCGGCCGGCCGTCCGGGAGGCGCGCGGCGCCTCCCGGGACCTGCGTCTCCCCGCCGCGCTGACCGAGGGCCTGCGCGCCCTCGGCCGGAGCGGCCAGGCGACACTCTTCATGACCCTCCTCGCCGGCTTCCAGGCCTTCCTCGCCCGTCTGAGCGGCCAGGACGACGTCCTGGTGGGGACCGTGGTGGCGGGGCGCCGGCATCAGGAGGTCGAGGGGTTGATCGGGTTCTTCGTCAACACCCTCGTGCTGCGGGCCGACCTCTCCCGCGATCCCTCGCCGCGCCAGCTTCTCGCCGCGGCGCGCGAGACCTCGCTGGCCGCCCATGCTCACCAGGACCTGCCGTTCGAGCGTCTGGTCGAAGAGGTCGCCCCGGAGCGCAGCCTCAGCCATTCGCCGCTGTTCCAGGTCATGCTGTCGTTCCAGAACACCCCGGCCGGCAAGCAGGCGCTGGGCGACCTGCGCATGCAGCCGTTCGCGCGTCCGGCGGCGACGGCCAAGTTCGACCTCACGCTCGCCTTGGAAGAGCTGGACGGGGAGCTGGCGGGTGTCCTGGACTACGACGCCGCCCTGTTCGACCGGGAGACCGTGGCGCGCTGGGCCGAGCAGCTCCAGCGGCTCCTGGCGGGCGCGGTCGCGGCGCCGGAGAGGCCCTTCTCCGAGCTGCCGCTGCTCGGCGCCGCGGAGCAGGCGCAGGTCGCGCGCGATTGGAACGCCGCCGCCCCAGGGCTTTCGGGGGAGATGGAAGAGGCGGCGGCTCCCGTCCACGCGCAGGTCCTGGCCTGGGCCACGGCCCACCCGGCGGCCCTGGCGCTGGTCAGCCCGCGGGAGAGCCTGAGCTACGGCCGGCTGCAGCGGCGGGCGGCCCGCCTGGCCCGGCGGCTGAGCGGCCTGGGGGTGGGACCGGAGGTGCGGGTGGGGCTCTGCCTCGAGCGGTCCGCGGACGCGGTGGTGGCCATGCTCGCCGTCCTCGCGGCCGGCGGCGCGTACGTGCCGCTCGATCCGGCGTATCCCCAGGAGCGCCTGGAGTTCATGCTCCGGGACTGCGGCGCCACCGTGCTGCTCACCCGCGAGAGCCTGAGCGCCCGGTGCGCCGGCTTCGGCGGCACGGTCCTCTTCCTGCACGAGGGTGAGGTAGAGGATGAGGGGGAGGAGGGCTCCGCGCCGGAGACGCCGGCCGCGGCCGCCACGCATCCGGACCATCTCGCCTACGTTGTCTACACCTCGGGCACCACCGGGCGGCCCAAGGGGGTGGCGATCTCTCATCGCGGCCTCGTCAACCTGGTCGCCTGGCACCGCCGCACCTACGGGCTGGGAGCCGGCGACCGCACCACCCACCTGGCCGCACCCGGCTTCGACGCGGCGGTCTGGGAGGTGTGGTCCTGCCTGGCCGCGGGTGCGACGCTCCACCTGCCGGACGACGCCACCCGTGCCGAGCCCGAGCGGCTGCGCGACTGGCTGCTCGACTCGCAGGTCACGGTCGCCTTCCTGCCCACGCCCATGGCCGAGAGGGTGGTCCTCCTGCCCTGGCCGGAACAGGCCCCGCTGCGCACCGTCCTGACCGGCGGCGACCGTCTGCGCACCTTGCCGCCGGCGGGGCTGCCGTTCGCGCTGGTGAACCACTACGGGCCGAGCGAGAGCTCGGTGGTGGCGACGTGCGCCCGGGTCGACCCCAGGCCGCCGACCGCGGATGTAGATACGGCGCCGCCGATCGGGTGCCCGATCGACCACACCCGAGTCCTCCTGCTCGATCGCTGGCTGGCCCCGGTGCCGCCCGGGTCGGCCGGCGAGCTCTGCATCGCCGGCGCCGGCCTGGCGCGCGGCTATCTCGGCCGTCCTGACCTCACGGCCGAGCGCTTCCTCCCGTCGCCCCTCGCGGCCGGGGACGGGGCCGGCGAGCGGCTCTATCGCACCGGCGACCTCGCGCGGTACCGGCGGGACGGGAATCTGGAGTTCCTGGGACGGGTCGACGACCAGGTCAAGCTGCGTGGTTTCCGCATCGAGGTCGGCGAGATCGAGGCCGTGCTGGCCCGCCACCCCGCGGTCGCCCGTACCGCCGTGGTGCCGCGGGAGGAGCGGGCGGGCGAGGTGCGGCTGATCGCCTGGGTCGTGCCCCGGGTCGGGGCCGCCGTACCCGGCGCGGCCGAGCTGCGGCGCTTCCTCGGCGAGACCCTCCCCGAGTTCATGCTGCCGGCGGCGTTCGCGACGCTGCCCGAGCTGCCGCTGACCCGGCACGGCAAGGTCGATCGCGCGGCGCTCGCCAGGCTGGCGCCGCAACCCGGCCTGGAGGATGACGCGGTGCCGGGAGAGGCACTGGCACCACGGGACGAGGTGGAGCTTCGCCTGGTGCGCCTCTGGGAGGACCTGCTGGGACGCCGGGCGATCGGCGTCCGCGACAGCTTCTTCGAGCTGGGGGGCCACTCGCTGCTGGCCGTCGAGCTCTTCACCGCCGTCGAGCGGACCTTCGGCCAGCGCATCGCCTTGAGCGCCCTGTTCCGGCAACCGACCGTGGAGCACTTGGCCGCCGAGATCCGGCGGCGGCCGGCGGCGAGCCGCTCCCTGCTGGTGGAGCTCCAGCCGGACGGGTCGCGTCCCCCCGTCTTCCTGGTCCATGCCGCCGGCGGGAACGTCTTCTGCTACGTTCAACTGGTGCGTCACCTCGGAGCCGGCCAGCCGGTCTACTCCTTCCGCGCCAGTGGTCTGGAGGGCCGGGAGGTGCCGCGCCGGCGCCTCGACACCATGGCCGCGGCCTATGTCGCGGAGCTCCTCGCCTTCCAGCCGCGGGGTCCCTACCGTCTGGCCGGCTGGTCCCTGGGAGGGCTGATCGCCTGGGAGATGGCGCGCCAGCTCGCGGCCCGCGGCCACGCCGTCGAGCCCTTGGTGCTGCTCGACTCCTGGGCCGCGCCGCCCCCGGCCGGGGACGAGACATTGCTCGCCACCTTCGCGGCGGACCTCGGCCTCGATCCCGCACGCCTCGCGCCGCAGGAGGCCGAGGAGATGCGCCGGCTGGACGAGCAGGCCCGCCTCGCTCGCCTGCTGGAGTGGGGCCGGCGCGCGGGGGTGCTGCCGCTCGACTTCAGCCTGGAGCGCCTGCGCCGGTTCTACCGCGTCTTCCAGGCCAACGCGCGGGCCAGCCAGAATTACCAGCCCCGTCCGGGAGTCGCTCCGGCGCCGGTGGTCCTGGTCAAGGCGGCGAGCCACGCCGGCGCCCCGCCCGCCGATCCCAGCCTGGGCTGGAGCCCGCTGGCGACGGCGGGTCTCACCCTCCACGAGGTCCCCGGGGACCATTTCTCGATGATCCGCGCGCCGCACGTCGAGCATCTCGTGCGGTTCTTCGATTCGTCCAAAGGAGCTTCCCTATGAGCTGGGTCACCGACCTGTCTCGCCTGTTCTCGTTCCTGCTGCGCTGGACGGCGAGCCTCAAGAGCTCCCGCCTGCTGCTGGGAGTCTTCCTGATCTCCGGCATCGTCAGCGGCCTCAGCAACGTCGCCTTCCTCGTGGTCATCAACCAGGTCCTGAGCGGTGACCGGACGAAGACCGTCTTCTGGGTCTTCATCGCCCTCTGCGTCCTGCTGCCGCTCAGCCGTTTCATCTCCGGGTGGGTGCTGCTCAAAGTCGCGGCCCGGGCGGTCTTCGACCTGCGCACACGGCTCGCCCGCCGCATCCTCGCCACCCCGTTGCGCCAGCTCGAGACGCTGGGCTCCCACCGGCTGCTCGCCACGCTGAGCGAGGACGTGCCGGCGATCACCAACGCCCTGGTGACCGCTCCGAACTTCGTCATGCAGCTCTTCATCGTCGTGGGCTGCCTGACCTACCTCGGCCTCCTCTCCTGGTCCGTGCTGCTCTTCGTGATCGCCGCCATGGTGCTCGGGCTCCTGTCGTACCAACTGCCGGTGCGCGCCGCGACCCGCTACATGGCGGGATCGCGCGAGGCCTGGGACCGGCTCACCAAGGGCGTCCAGGCGATCACGCAGGGGGTCAAGGAGCTCCAGCTCCACCACGCCCGCCGCAACGCCTTCTTCTCGCAGAGCTACGAGCCGGCCGCCGAGCAGATGGCGCAGATGAGCGTGCGCGGACGCAGCCTGCTGCTGGCGGCGACGAGCTGGGGCCACGCCCTTTCCTTCGTCGTCCTCGGGCTCGTCCTCTTCGGCCTGCCGGCCCTGCGCGGCTTCGACGCCCACCTCCTGACTGGCTACGCCCTCGTCATCCTCTACATGACAGCCCCGCTGGCAGGCATCGTGGAGTCGCTCCCCCTCCTGACCGCCGCCAACGTCTCGGTGCAGAAGGTCGAGAGCCTCGGCCTCGCGCTGCACGAGGACGCCGGCCTGGCGTCCCCGCTTGCCGCCACGCCGGCGCCGAAGGAGGCGCCCGGGCTCGAGCTGGCCGGCGTCACCCACACCTACACCGTCGAGGGCGAGGACCGGGCCTTCCACTTCGGACCCTTCGACTTGGCGGTGCGCCCCGGCGACCTCCTGTTCGTGACCGGCGGCAACGGCAGCGGCAAGACCACCTTCGCCAAGCTGCTCTGCGGCCTGTATGCGCCCGAGAGCGGCGAGATCCGTGTCGACGGCCGGCCGGTGACCGCTGCCGGTCGCGAGGCCTACCGCCAGCTCTTCTCGGTGGTGTTCTCGGACTGCTTCGTCTTCGACAGCCTGTTCGGGCTGGGAGCGGGCGACGTCGACGCTCAGGCCCGGGGCTACCTGGAGCGGCTGCGCCTCGACCGGGTGGTCTCGGTGCGCGACGGGGCCCTCTCCAGGGTGGAGGTGTCGCAGGGGCAGCGCAAGCGTCTCGCCCTCCTCGCCGCGTACCTCGAGGACCGCCCCATCTACCTCTTCGACGAGTGGGCCGCGGACCAGGACCCGGTCTTCAAGGAGGTGTTCTACCATCAGATCCTTCCCGAGCTCCGAGCGCGCAGGAAGACGGTCGTGGTGATCAGCCATGACGACCGCTACTATGACGTCGGCGACCGGGTCATCAAGCTGGAGGACGGCCGGATCGTCTCCGACCAGATGCGGGTCGGCGGCGCCGGACCGGCGTGGGCCGAGGCGGCGCTGCCGGTCTGAGCACCGGCCGCTCGAGACGCAGCTCTTTGCGGAGGGATCATGAGAGCAGAGAAGATCGTTCGCCACAACTTCCCAGCGGCCCCGGGAGACCGCTTCGAGCTCGACGCGGACCTGGGATCGGTGCGCATCGCGGCGGGAGACGGGGAGGAGATCCAGGTCGAGGTCCTGCTGATTGCGGAGGCGCCGGGCGACGGCGAGGCCCGGGAGATGCTGGAGCGTGTTCATCTCGAATTCCTCCAGACCGCGAGCGGACCTCTGGTGCGTTCCCGTGTCCCCCCACAGAGGAGCTTCTGGAGGCGGGGCCGGAGAGAGGCGGACGTGACCTTTTCGGTCGCCGTTCCCTGCCGCCAGGATCTCGCCGTGGAGACCCGAGTGGGAGACGTGGCGGTGGCACACATTTTCGGCGACGTCCGCGTCCGCACCGGCGCCGGGTCGATCCGCGTCGACACGGTCCAGGGCGAGGTCTGCGCGGAGACCGCGACCGGCCCCATCGAGGTCTGCAAGGTCGAGGAGCGGGTCACCGCACGGACCCGCGTCGGCGACGTCAAGCTGCTCCAGATCGGCGGCCCGGTCGAAGTCTCGACGGTCACCGGCGAGATCGCGGCACAGATCATCCGGCAGCCGCGGTCGGACAGCCGGATGACCACCGCGACGGGGAGTGTCTCGATCTCGCTGCCGGGGTCCGCCGGGTTCTATCTGGACGCCGCGACTCGGATCGGCCAGATCGTCAATCGCATCCCATCGCTGTTCAGCACCGCCGGGCTGGGCGGCTCGATCCGCACCGAGGTGAACGGTGGCGGCCCGCGGCTGACCGTGCGTACGTCCGTGGGAGAGGTCTCCGTTCACCCGTCCGGGCCCGCCTGACGGGACGGAGCCATGGAATTCGGGATCATGTTCTTCTCCAGCCAGGCCGGCTCCGCCGGGGAGGGCCGGTACCGGCTGCTGCTCGAAGCGGCGGCGCTCGCCGACCGCTGCGGCTTCTGCGCCGTGTGGACTCCGGAGCGTCATTTCCACGACTTCGGCGGGCTCTTCCCCAGCCCGGCGGTGGTCAGCGCCGCTCTGGCGATGGTCACGAAGCGGCTCCAGATCCGGGCGGGGAGCCTGATCTCGCCACTGCACGACGACGTTCGCATCGCCGAGGAGTGGTCGGTCGTCGACAACCTCTCGGGCGGCCGGGCGGCGATCTCGTTCGGGTCGGGTTGGAACGTCGACGATTTCACCTTCTTCCCTGATCGATACCCGCGCCGCCAGGCCGTGATGTACGAGCAGATCGAGACGGTCCGCCGGCTGTGGCGCGGCGACGTCCTGGTGCGGGAGAACACCTACGGCAAACCGGTCGAAATCGCACTGCACCCGCGGCCGGTGCAGCGCGAGCTGCCGGTCTGGATCACCTCCTCCGGCAACGCTCAGACCTTCGTCAGCGCCGGCGTGCATCGCGCCAACGTGCTCACGCACCTCATCGGGCAGGACATCCCGGCGCTGGCGGGAAAGATCGCAGGCTACCGCGCGGCGCTCGCCGAGCATCACGGCGTCGGCCCGCCCGGGAAGGTCTCGCTGATGCTGCACTCCTTTCTGGGAACGGACGTTGCGGCGGTGAAGGCTCGGGTGCGCGAGCCTTTCCGCGAGTACCTGCGCTCCGCCATCAGTCTCGAGCAGCTTGCGGCCGCCGGGGGAGGCGCGATCAGCGGCGGGCACAGGGTCGAAGCGCACGACATCCCCCCGGATACCCTGGAGGAATTGCTCAACCTGACGTTCGAGCGCTACTTCGATCACAACTCGCTGATGGGCACGCCGGCGAGTTGCCAACCCCTGATCGCCCGCCTGGAGGAGATCGGCGTCGACGAGATCGCCTGCCTCATCGATTTCATCGACGATCCTGGCGCGGTGCTGGAGAGCCTGACGCACCTAGATACCCTGCGCGCTGCCTGCATGCCCTCGCAGGTGGAGGCCAGGCGCGCTCGTCAGGCGTTCTTAGAGGACTTCGAGTGAGCTTCGGCCCCCCAGAATCGCTTCCAGGGAGAGCGCCTTGCTCCCTCCAGACATTGTTCCATCTTCCAAGGGAGCGCTTCGCTTCCCCGCTCCCTCCATACGTTGAGACGTGGTAGGCAGGGAGCGCTCTGTGCCCTCAGAATGATGAATCGTCGTCGGAAGGGAGCGAAGCCCTCCCTCCAGCGGTGAAGCGTTGTAAGGGAGCCTCACGCTCCCCCTTCAGCTCCATGGTAGCGCCCTACTTCGCCATCGTCAGCGTGACGCTCCTGGTGAGGGGGAGCCCGGGAATCTCTCCCGTGGGCGTCCAGACCTCGGCGCCGTCGCGGGCCGCCTTCCGGACCCAGGAGGCGCGGGCGAGCGTGACCTCGACCTTGAGCCGGCGGTCCGCGGGCGCCGGACGTCCGGTCTCGGTGCTCCAGAAGTTGAACAGGCGGAGCTCCCGCGTGGCGCCCGGCTCGACGGGTGTGAGGTAGAGCCGCTTCTGGTAAGCCGCGAGCTCCTGGCCGTTGACCTTCACCACGAATTCCAGGGAAGAGGCCGCTTGGGTGCCGGCGTTCTTCAGCGTCACGGTGAGATGATAGAGGGTGTCCGGACGCGGCGAGGCGGGCTCGACCTTGACCCCTTCCAGGGTGAGCGGCGGGCGCGGCGCCTCGGCCGGAACCGCGGCGGTGGCCAGCCGCAAGGAGAGGCCGGCGATGAGGCAGGCGATGCGCTTCGACCGCGGTCTCATGGGGGCGATGGTAGCCGATCCGGCGAGATGGTAGGCTTTTCGGGCTGTGAAGATCCCGCCGCTGCTGGCCGTCCTGGCTCTCCTCGCCCTCCCCTTGAGCGCTGAAGGGATCAAATTCCGCGAGGTCTCGAAGTCCTGGGGGATCGACTTCCGTCACCATAACGCCGCCACGGGCCAGTGGCTCATGCCGGAGAGCGTGGTGGGCGGGGTGGTGATGTTCGACTTCGACGGCGACGGCGACGAGGACCTCTTCTTCGTCGACGCCGGGCCCCTCCCCGGCTATACCGGCGAGGCTCCGCGCTCGCGCCTCTTCCGCAACGACGGCAACGGCCATTTCACCGACTGGACGGAGAAGTCCGGGATCAAGCTGGCATTCTACGGCGGCGGCGCAGCGGCGGCGGACGTCGACGGCGACGGCGATCTCGACCTCTTCGTCACCGGCTTCGGCGGCGTCCAGCTCTTCCGGAACAACGGCGACGGCACGTTCACGGACGTCACCCGGCAGTCCGGCATCGTGGCTCCCTACTGGAGCTCCTCGGCCGCGTTCGCGGACGTGGACAACGACGGCGACCTCGACCTGCTGGTGGTCAACTACGTTGATTTCTCGCCGACCAACAACCCGGTGTGCGGCGATCCCAAGCGCAAATTGCGGGCGTATTGCCATCCGGACGTCTACCACGGCCAGCCCGTGCAGCTCTTCCGCAACCAGGGGAACGGCACCTTCACCGACGCCTCGCAGGCCACGGGCCTCGCCGGCATCGCCGGCCCCGGGCTCGCCGTCTGCTTCGGCGACGTCGACAACGACGGCTGGCAGGACTTCTACGTCGCCAACGACAACAAGCCGAACTTCCTCCTCCACAACAAGGGCAACGGCACCTTCGAGGACGTCTCGGTCCTCTCCGGCACCGCCATCGGCGAGCCGGGCCATCCGGAGGCCGGGATGGGGGTCGACATGGGGGACTACGACGGCGACGGCCTGCTCGACATCGTGGTCACCAACTATGAGCTGGAGACCAACGGCCTCTACCGCAACCTCGGCGGCGGCACGTTCGTCGACAGCCGCTCGCCGGCCGGCATCGCCGAGCCGTCGCTGCTGTTCCTCAAGTTCGGCGTCGCCTTCGCCGATTTCGACCAGGACGGCGACCTCGACCTGGTGATCGCCGACGGCAACATCAACCCCAACGCCGCCGACCTCCTGGAGGGGAGCACCTACGCCCAGCGAAACCAGGTGTTCGAGAACCTGGGCAACGGCAAGTTCCGCGAGGACAAGGCGACGGGCATGGACGGCGTCCGCGTGCACCGCGGCCTCGCCGTGGGCGACCTCGACGGCGACGGCGATCTGGACGTGGCGCTCAACAATCTGAACGAGCCGTGCGAGATTTACGAGAATATCAGCGCCAGGAGCGCCGGCGGCGGCGCCGGACACTGGCTGCAGGTGGATTTCGCCGGCTCGACGGGGAACCGCTTCGCCATCGGCGCCCGGGTCGAGTTGGAGACGGCGGGGCTCAAGAAGCAGATCCGCGACGTCAAGGCCGGCTCCTCCTACGCCTCGCAGAACGCTCTCGCCGTCCACTTCGGGCTCGGCAAGGCGGCGACGTTGGACCGCCTCACCGTCCGCCGGCCCGGCAAGGTGCAGGTGTTCGAGGGGCTGCCGGCGGACCGGAAGATCATGATCGAGTAGCCCTACTTCGATGCCTCCAGCTTCGCCAGATTCGCCTTCGCCACGGCGTCGTCGGGCTTGAGCTCCAACACCTTGCGCAGGAGCTGGCGGGCCTCGTCCTTCTTACCGTTGGTGGTCAGGAGCACGGCGAGATCGCGCATCGCGGCCAGATGGTCCGGCTTGATCCGGAGGGTCTGGCGGAAGTCCTGCTCGGCCCCGGCGAGGTCGCGCAGGCTCATCTTCACGGCGCCGCGCAGATAGAGGTGGTCGGGGTTGCCGGGCTGGGCGGTCACGGCGTCGGAGGCGGCCTTGAGGGCTTCCTGGGAGCGACTGGCGCCGAGCAGGGTCCTCACCTCCGCCATGCGCGGCCGGGGGTCGCCGGGCTGGAGTTGGACCTCCCGGCGGATCCTGTCGAGCGCCTCGTCGATCCGGCCTGAATTGGCGAGGGCGGCCGCCTCCCGCAGGTTGCGTCCCGTCGGGTCGTCGGTGTCGCTCTGGCTCTCGTTGAGCCGCGCGATGTTCGACTTCTGGGCGGCCTCGACCTGGCGGAATCTGTCCAGCGACTGGTTCGCGTCGTCGCGCCGGCCGGCGGCGAGTTGGGCCCGGCCGAGGAGCTGCCAAGCCTGGAGCCTGCCGGGATCGAGCTGGGTGGCCCGGCTGAGCGCCCCGATGGCGTCGGTCCAACGCGAGGCGGCCACCACCGCCTGCCCATATTCGAGCGCGAGGTCGGCCAGCAGGGAGCGCTCGGCGGCGGCGGTGGGGTCGCCGGCCAGCAGGTGGCGCGCGAACGGCTCCAGTACGGCGATCGCCGCCGCCGGGTCTCCGGCCCGGTAGCAGGCGCGGCCGAGCAGGACCGCGAGCGACGGATCGTCCCCCACCTTCCCCTTGAGGAGCTCGATGGCCGCCTTCGATTCGCCCAGCGCCAAGTGCCCTTCGGCGAGATAGCGGCGGACGCTCAGATTCAGCTCCGGCGGACCGTTCTGGAGCAGCGGCTCGATCAGGTTGATCCCGGCGCGCGGCCGCTGCTGCATGAGTTGGAGGCGCCCGTGCAGCAGGCGGGTGCGCGGATCGTCGTCCGGCATCCCCTGGAGCAGCTCGGCGGCCTCGGGCACGCGATCGAGCTCGACGGCGTCGTAGGCGGCGAAGACGCGCGCCTCGGCGTCGTCCGCATGGGCGAGCGCCCAGGGTCGCAGCGCCAGATAGCTCTCCTCCAGCCGTCCCTGGCTCCCCAGCAGGAGGCCCAGGTCGCGGGCGGCGGGGGAGCCCGGCGCCTTGGCCGCCGCGCGTTTGAGGTAGGTCTCGGCCCTCGCCGTCTGCTTCAAGGCGAGCGCCGCGCGGCCGGCGTTGTGGAGGATCAGCGGTCCGGCCGCGTCAGTGTCGGCGATGGGGCCGAGGAGCGCCAGCGCGTCCTTGGGACGGCCGGCCTCCAGATAGAGCGTCCCCAGGAGAGAGAGGGTGGAGGGGTGCGCCTCCGGCTGGTTGAGCGGCTCCAGCAGGGCGATGGCCCCCTGGAGGTCCCCCTTCTGGGCTTTCTGAACGGCGCTCTGGGTCGCCTTCACCGCCTGGGGGGAGGGGGGAGCGGGCCTGGTCTGGGCCGGGAGCGGCAGGGCCAGCAGAGCGAGGACCAGGAACGGCGGCAGGATGAGCTTCCTCTTCATGGGTCCCGGTATTGTAAGGTACCATGCGCACGATGAACCGTCGCGCTTTCCCGCGCCTTTTCGCTATCATCGCGCTCCTGTAGACTGCTCGTACCTGAAGACGCCGGCATGAAGATCGTCCACACCAGTGACTGGCATGTTGGCCGCCGATGGAAGGGGATCCAGCGCCTCGACGAGCTGGAGGCTGTGCTCGACCATCTCGCGGCCTTCATCGAAGAGCAAGCCATCGACCTCGTCCTCCACACTGGGGACGTCTTCGAAAGCCGGAACCCGCCTGCCGAGGCGGAGCAGCTCGTGAACCGGTTCCTGGTCCGCGTGGGTCGAAGCGGAGCGCACATGCTCGTCATCGCCGGCAACCACGACGATCCGCTCCGGCTGGACGCTCGTTCGCTGCTCACCGAGCTCGTCAACGTACAAATCATCGGCCGCCCACGCCCCGCCTCCCGGGGAGGGACCCGGACCCTCGAGACCCGTAGTGGAGAGAAGGCGGTGGTCGCGGCGCTGCCGTTCGCATCCCCTGGAGCCTGGGTGTCGGCGCTGGACCTCGCCGGCGAGGAGGCGAGCGCGCGGACCCAATATGCTCGCATGTTCGAGCTCGCCGTCCAGGATCTCTGCGGCGCCTTTCGGCCGGCCGCCATCAACCTCCTCATGGCGCATACGCACCTCGAGGGAGCCCTCTTCGGCGAATCGGAGCGTCGCGTTCACATCGGAGAGGACTGGGCCGCCTCGCCAGAGGCTCTGCCCTCCACCGCGAGCTACATCGCCCTCGGACACATCCACAGGCCGCAGAAGATCGAGGGGCCGGTGCCCGCCTACTATGCCGGATCGCTCCTCCAGATGGACTTCGGCGAGGCCGGCGAGGAAAAAACCTTTGTCGTCGTCACGGCTTCGCCCGGCAAGCCCGCGGATATCGAGCATGTTCCCTACGAGGGGGGCATTCCGCTCGTCGACCTTCGGGCCACGCTCGCGGAGCTCGAGGAGACCGCGGACAAATATCGCACGGGTTGGTTGCGCGTGACGGTCCCTTTGACAGAGAGGGATCCCGATCTCAATCGAAAAGTCCGCGAGCTGCTCCCCAATGCGCTCGTCGTGCGCGCCGAGCTCCCCGAAGCCGAGGAGCGGCCAGACATCCGGCTGGAGACCGGTGTTCCGCCGGTGAAACACTACGCCTCCTATCATCTCCGCGCGCACCAGCAGGCAGCGGACTTGGCCGTCCTGGACACCTTTCAGGATCTCTATGACCAGGCATCCGGGGAGGATTGAGCACTGCGTCCCGTTCATCTCACCGTCGAGGGTCTCGCTTGCTTCAGAGAGAAGCAGGAGATCGACTTCCGCGCGCTCGAGCTCTTCGCCATCTCGGGGCCGACGGGAGCCGGCAAATCGACTCTGCTGGACGCGATCATCTTTGCGCTCTATGGAGAGATCCCCCGGGTCAACACTCACAATCGGACCGAGATGATCTCGGCGGCCCGGAACCGGGCCAGCGTCGTGCTGGATTTCGAGGTCGGCGAGAGCCGCTACCGCATCGCACGGACTCTCCGGCGCAATGGCGTTCAAATGGTTCGATTGGAGGAGCACGATCGAGACGGCTCCTTCAAGAATCTGGCGGACCAGGTCCGCACCGCGACCGATCAGGTGGTGTTGATCCTGGGGCTTGGCGCGCCCGCGTTCATGCAAGCCGTGGTGCTGCCGCAAGGTGAGTTCGCCAGGTTTCTCAAAGCGCAACCGAGAGAGCGGCGCAGCATGCTTCGCACGCTTCTTCGACTCGACGTCTACGAGCGGATGCGGGAGCAGGCTCAGCGTTTGTCGGCTTTGAAGAAGGGCACGGTCGATTCGCTTCAGAAGCTCCTTGCGGACGAGTACGCCGGCATCGACGAGACCGCTGTTGCCGCGCTGGAGACGGAGCACGCCCGGGTCGTCGAGTCGCTCGAAGTTTCGCGAAAGAGACGGGACGACGCCCAGGTCACGCTCGCCCGATTGCGCGGCCAGCACGCGAAAACCCTGGAGCTTCGCCAAGTCGAAGAAAGGCGAGCCGCTCTGCAAAAGCAGGCTGACCAAGTGAGCCGCGAGACAGCGAGGATCGAGGCGGCGGCTCGTGCGGTGCCCCTGTTGCCTTTGCTCAATGAAGTGGCCCGAGCCTCCGCTTCCGCGATGGCGGCGGCGAAGGCGGCTGAAGAAGCCAAGGCCCACCATGACTCCGCACAGAAGGATTGGAAGAAGAAGGCCGGCGCGTTGAAGTCCGCGGAGAAAGCCGCCAGGACGATCAAGAAGACTCGTGAGCAGGTGGCTCGCCTCCACCAGGTGCTTGGGCGGCTTCCTGAACGAGAGCAGCTCAAAGCGGCCATCGAGCGGCAGACGCAGGGCCTGACGGCTCTGGAAGGTGAGCTGTCCTCCCTCGCCGCGACGGTAGAATCGGCGAAGCTTGTGCAAGCCCAACAGCAGACAGCCGTCGACGCGGCTCGCCAAGCCGCGGAGGCCTCCGGCTACGACCCGGATCTGGACGAGCTCCTGCAGAGTGTCCGCGACCGCGCCGTCGAGCTTGGCGCGGCTCGAAGGAGCGCGGCGGAGCGCGGGCTCGAGCTCACTCGGAAACGTAAAGCGGCGGCGGAGCAGACTGGGGAGATCGAGCTGCTGAAGGAGAAGGCCGAGTCGGCCAGGAGGTCCGCGGAGGCGGCCCTGCGCGACTTCGAGGCGGCCGAGGAGGAAATGCATCGAGCGATCAGCCTGAACGAGGCCAATCATCTCCGCGAGAGGTTGGTTCCCGGTCAGCCTTGCCCGGTGTGCGAGCAGCTCGTGGACACACCGCCCCCGGTCCAGATGGCACCTGAGGTCGAGGCGGCCAGGGCCGCGCTCCAAGGCGCACGGGAGAAGCGAAAGGAAGCCGAGGCGCTCGCCAGAAAGAACGAGGCTGCGCTCACGGGCGAACAGGCGAGGCTCCAGGCCGCCCGGCAAGGTCTCACCGAGCTGGAGTCCCGCTGCGCCGAGTTGCAAGCCATCGTGGCCGCCGGCGAGAAAGAGATCAGTCGAACGCTTGGCGACCGCGCTCCAGAAGGTGATGCCGTGGTCGAGGTGTGGATCGAGGTATGGATCGAAAAGCGGATCACGTCGCTCGCCAGGAGCCGCAAAGCGAACGAAGAGGCGAAGGCGCGACTGGCAACGGCTGCACGAACCCTGGAGAAGGCCAAGGCCGAAGAGGCCACCGCGCGGGACCGGCTCGGCGAGAGGGAGGCGTCGCGACAGCGGTCGGAGGAGGAGCGCGGCGCGAGCCTGCAACGGCTCACAACGTTGCAGGCCGAGATCCATGCCGTCACCGAGTCGGCTGACCCGGCTGCCGAGGTTGCGGCCTTGGAGGAGCAGATCCTACAGCTTGACGCCAACCTCAAGGCGGCCTCCGAGGAGGAGGCAACCTCCCAAAACCGGCTGATGACCGCCAAGGAGGCGCAAAGGCTCAAAGCCGAAGCCGCCGTGGCAGCTCTTCAGGACGCCATCCAGAGAGCGGAGAGCCGGGACGCGGAAATTGCTCGCGCCGGCTTTGACGACGAGGTCGCCGTTCGTGAGGCCCTTCTCGACAATGCCACAGCCGCCCGGCTCAAGGAACAGGTCCACAAGTACGTTCAGGACGTCCACGCCGCCGAGGAGCGTGTCGCCGCACTCAGAGCCGAGCTGGGGGATGAGCGGGTGTCCGACGAACAGTTGGCGGCCGTCGAGAAGCTCGCAGCGGCCATCACCACCGAAGTGGAGACTGCGCTCGGTCTGGAAAAGAAGCTTGAAGAGCAAATCGGGCGCATGAAGCAGCGGCTCGAACGCTCCAAAGAGCTCCGCGAGCAGTTAGGACAAGAGGAGGAGGCTCTGCGCGTGCACGACCTCCTGGCCGGCGACCTGCGAAGCGACAAGTTCCAGGCGTACGTCCTTCAGGAAGTGTTCACCGAGCTCGTGAAGGGCGCCTCGGCCCGGCTGCTGAAATTGACTGGGGAGCGTTACTCCCTGCGGTTCGACGACGACGAGATCAGGGTCGTCGATCACGACAACGCGGACGAAACGCGGATCAGCGATACGTTGAGCGGAGGAGAAACCTTCCTGACCTCGCTGGCTCTCGCCTTGGAGCTCAGCGATCAGGTTCAGCGTGCTGTCGGCGCGGTGAATCTCGACAGCCTGTTCATCGACGAGGGCTTCGGCACCCTTGATCCCGACACTCTCTCGCTGGTCTCCGAGACCTTCCAGGGGCTGCGGGTGGGTGGCCGGATGGTTGGCATCATCACCCACATCCCGGAGCTGCGAGACGAATTCGCCCAGCAGATAATTGTGACCAAGCGCCAGGGCTTCTCAACCGTCGAGGTCCGGGGAGCTTCTGAGGGGTAGGTGCCGGAGACGGCGTGATTCGGGGCCAGATCCGCACCCTCTAAGCGACTGGGGCGCTGAGGCAGCGCTGCAGCAGGCGAGCGTCTCCGAGCCGCTCCGCGTACGCAGCGAAGGCGGGGGTGGCGCCGCGCCAACGTAGCTCGTCGACTTCGCGGAAGAGGGACGCGTCGGTCCGGAGCGTCGCCAGGTCCTTGAACCGCAGCGCCAGATCGCGGTCCCGCAAGACGCCGGGAGGGAAACTCTCGAGGATGCCGTAGCGGTTGAGGAGCTGCGCCGCCGTCTTGGGACCGATTCCAGAAATGCCTGGATAACCATCTGCGGCATCGCCGACGAGAGCCAGAAAATCGGGGATCAGGATGGGGGCGACCCCGAACTTCTCGCGGACTCCTGCCGCGTCGAGGATCTTGTTCCC
>Ga0136846_1207955_pt1 | contig 16712 bp, 16 predicted proteins | sample HopSoiMetagenom2_FD_96841 | JGI IMG/M metagenome (GOLD analysis project Ga0136846, IMG submission 96841) | Grasslands soil microbial communities from Hopland, California, USA - 2 Assembly 2016 (version 4) | ecosystem: Environmental > Terrestrial > Soil > Grasslands | place: USA: Hopland...
GCGCCGGCGCTGTCCTTCTTCTGGTCCCCCAGCTGTCCACCGCGCGTGAACAACTGCACGACGCCGCCGATCGCATCGGTGCCATACAGCGCCGAGCGCGGGCCCTTCACGACTTCGATGCGCTCGAGCGACTCGGGCGCGATGTTCTGCAGCGCCGCGCTGCCGATCGTGCCCGGATTGATGCGCACACCGTCGAGCAGCACCACGGTGTGGTTGCTCTCGGTGCCGCGCGTGAACAACGAGGTCTGCTGGCCCGGGCCGCCGGTGCGCGCGATCTCGAGGCCCGCGTACTGCTGCAGCAGCTCGCTGACGTCACTCGCGAGCGAACGCTCGATGTCGTTGCGCGTAATCACGATGACCGGCGAGCCGACGGAGTCGACCGGAACCGGGGTACGCGTCGCGGTGACGATGGTTTCTTCGAGATCGTCCTGCGCGAGGACCGGAGTGGATAGGGCCGCGGCGACCGCGATGGCCGCGGCCGAAAGATGGAACTGACTATTCATGTGACTGCCTTCCCATGCACGCCCGCATGGCTGATGCGTTGAACGCCCGGCAGACGCGAGGGAAGGGATGGGCCGACGGCCGTCCCGGCGCCCACCGCACCTGCTGGGAAACTACCGATCGGCCGGTCTCCGGACTCCCGAACTGGAACCTCGCGGTTCCGGCGACATCGCCTTCCCGGACTCGCGTCCAGTGGCCATTGATGCGCTTGCGTTCGATTACCGTTGCGGGGGCAGTGTGGGCATCGCCGTCTCTCGCGGCTCACCCACTTCCCGTAACCTTTCGGCGGCGCGCACTCTAACGGGAATCTTTGTGAATTGACAGTTCCTGCGCGCGTCCCGCAGGCTTCCGACCGCCATGCAAACCACCGAAAACTCCAATGAACTCAACGCCGCGCTCGATGCGGCGCGCGCCGCCGCGGACGTGATCCGCGGCTTCTATCAACGCAACGTGAAGATCGAGGTGAAGGCGGACAAGACGCCGGTGACCGAGGCGGACGTGCGCTCCGAAGAAACGATCCGCGAGTTGTTGACGAAACGCTTTCCGGGCTACGGCTTCTACGGCGAAGAGACCGGCAAGTCGGACATGAACGCCGAGAGCATCTGGCTCGTCGACCCGATCGACGGCACGAAATCGTTCGTGCGCGAGTGCCCGTTCTTCTCGACGCAGATCGCGCTCATGCGCGCCGGAAAATTCGTGCTCGGCGTGTCGATGGCGCCGGCGTACGACGAAGTCGCGTGGGCCGAGCGCGGGCGCGGCGCATTCCTCAATGGCAGGCGCATTCACGTCGGCAGGGCGGCGACGCTCGACGCCGCGATCGTGTCGACCGGCAATCTCAAGACGCTGGCCGCATCGCCCGCGTGGGCGCGCTTCGGTGGTTTGATCGGCGGCATCAACCGCATCCGCGGCTACGGCGACTTCGTGCACTACCACCTGCTCGCGCGCGGCGCGCTCGACGTCGTGATCGAGTCGGACGTGAACATCCTCGACATCGCGGCGCTCACGGTCATCGTGGAAGAAGCCGGCGGTACGTTCACCGATCTGAAAGGCGAGGCCGTGGATCTCGCGACGACGACGGTGCTCGCGACCAACGGCCCGCTGCACCGGCCAGTCCTCGAGACGCTCCGCTTCGGGAGTTAGACCATGGGCGTGTTCCTGCGCTGGGGCATCTTCGGGATCATCGCGGTCGCCGCGCTCGTCTACGCGTACAACGCGCTCGGTCATCTGGCCGATCGTCACCGGAACATGCCGGCGGGGGTCGTCGCGCCTCCGGCGCGCACAGCGGAAGACGCGCCTCCGGCGCGCGCAGCGGAAGACACGCCTCCGGCGGCCGACGCCTCGAGCGGCGCGGCGAAAGGCGACGCGATCCCCGAAAAATGCGCCCTCGAGCTCGACATCGCCCGCCGGGCGGTCGAGTCGCGCAGCATCGGCGAGCCGCTCGACCGGCTGTTGCGCATCCAGGAAATCGCCTGGGAAAAGGACGACAGATTGCGCGCGCACCGGACGGAGCTCGCGACTCGCTGGTTCAACGAGCCGGGTCCCGTCGACGCCGCGCGGCTGCGGCGCGACGTACTCTCCGCGTGCGTCGCGGCTAAGCCGTAGCGACGATGCGTTGCGCGTCGACGTGCGCTTCCACGAAGCGCACGCCGTAGAGCCTGCCGAGCCGCGCCGCATCGAGCTCCGCGATCGGCAGCAGCTCGGCGATTCCATCTCCTGCCAGCAACAGCGCGCGATCGGCGAATCGCAGCGCGAGATTGGGATCGTGCAGGCTCGCGACGATCACTGCGCCGTCGCGCGACAAGTCCTTGAGATGGTCGAGGATCGCGAGCTGCTGCGCCGGGTCCAGATGGTTCGTGGGCTCGTCGAGCAGGTAGATGGACGGCGCCTGCACGAGCAGTCGTGCGATGGCGGCGCGGCGTTGCTCGCCGCCCGAGAGCGTCGCGAGCTCGCGGCCCGCGAGCGATGCGAGGCCAACTCGCGCGAGCGCGGCCGCGACCCGCGCCTCGTCGGCCGCGCCCGGCGTCTCGAGCAGCCCCAGGTGCGCGAAGCGGCCGAGCAGCGCGGATTCCGCGAGCACGCCCTGCGGCGCTGCGTCCGGGTCCTGCGGCAGGAAACCGAGACGCTGGGCGACCTCGCGCCGGCCGTAACTGGACAGCGCCGCGCTCCCGAGCCGCACGGCGCCGCTCGCCGCCGGCCGTAGTCCCGCGAGCGTCCGCAACAGCAGCGACTTGCCGGCGCCGTTGCCTCCGAGCAGCGCGATGAACTCTCCGCCCGTGAGCCTGGCGGAAAACCGATCGATCAGCGTGCGACCCGGCACGGTGACCCGGAGGTCGACGGCTTCGAGCGCGGCGGCGTTCACGGTTTGGGCCAGCGGATTTCCATCGCAGTCGCCCGTCCCACGCGTACGTCGCGCAGCGAATCGGGCATTTCGAATTTTCCGGGCGCCACGGCATACCGACCCGCCATGATCTCGGTCAGTGACTGCGGCAGCAGCGGCTGGAGATCGGGCTCGGCGTAGCCGATCGGGTAGATGGGCTCGAGCGTCGCGGGGTCGTACTTGTCGGTCGCGCCGAACGTGTGGAGGATCTCGTGCGCGATCACGACGTTGTTCTGCGGCGTCATCTCGTCATCGGCGAATGCGTGCACGACCCCCACGAGGCCCTTCTGCAGTCCCACGGAATGCGGCACGGACTTCCGGAACGTCGGGTCGTGGAACAGCACGAACACCCGGATCTGCGGCGGGGCGCGCCCGGCCGGATGCGAATTGCGCCGCGCGTACATCCTCAGCCGCAGACTGCCGATCATGCGCGTGAACAAGCCTGCGTCGGGATCCAGTTCCGGCGGCCTGTCGGAGACCTGCGGATACAGGTCGACGCGCAACGGACGCTCGATCGTCACGCCGTGCCGGTGCGCCTCCGAATTGAGGAAGGTCTCGATCGCGCCGACGTCATCCTGCGAGAGATGCGTCAGCCATTTTTCCGTGCCGGAATTGCCGTCGGCGTCGATCGGGAAGATGCCGATCCACACCGTGTCGTTCCAGCGCGTGGTGCTGAAGCGGTCGTACCAGTTCGAATACGCGGCGATCGCGAGCACCAGCAGCAGGATCGCGATGCGGACGTTACGCCACATCGTGGGTTTGGGCGGCGGTGTACGACGCGACGTCAAGGCTGCAAACGTGTGGCCGACCAGGGGCCGCCGTGGAAACCGGCGCCGGCGGTAGTTAGCGAGCGGGTCCAGCGCGCGCGCTCGTGGATGCGCGCGGAACCCTCGATCCACAACTCGACCGCGTCGGCCCACACGATGTAGCCGCCCCAGAACGACGGCCGCGGAATCGGCGCCGGCGGCGGCGTGTTGATGTTCTCTGCGGTCGGGTGCGGCACGCCGAACCGGTCGGCGGCCGCGCGCACGGCGGCATTCAGCTGCTCGCGCGAACCGAGCGGCTGGCTCTGCGCGCTGGCCCACGCGCCGATCTGCCGCTGCCAGTTGCGCGTCGCGAAGTACTCATCGCTCTCCTGCGCCGGCGCCTTGACGACGATGCCCTCGATGCGGACCTGTCGATGCGCGTGGTCCCAGTGCAGGACGAGCGCCGCGCGCGGATTCTCGGCGAGCTCGCGGCCCTTGCGGGAATCGTAATTGGTGACGAACGACACGCGGCCGTTCTCGATGTCGAACTCCTTGGCCAGCACGATGCGCGCCGAGGGTTGACCCGAGGCGGTGGAGGTGGCGAGCACCATGGCATCAGGGTTTGGCTGCTGCCGCGAGGCGCGCGCGGTGGCGAGCCAGGCGCTCGCGAGCGCCATCGGCTCGGTCGGCAGCGGATCGGGCAGCAGGTCGTTGTAGAGTTCCATGGCGCCTATGTTATCCGCGTAAAACATCCCGTGCTGCCTCCTTGCAGTCGCCGCTCGCACCCCGTAAAAGCTAGTGCGGACATCGCAATTACCGGGATTACAGGGTGTTTTCATGACCTCGCTCGAAGACCTGCGCCGCAGGATCAACGAACTCGACCGACAGATACTGGAGCTGGTGGGCCAGCGCCAGGAGACCAGCCGGGAGATCGCGCGCGCCAAGCGCGCGACGGGGTACGCGACGCGCGACTACAACCGCGAGCGCGAGGTCCTGCTGAGCGCGCGGGAGGCGGGCAAGCAGTACGGCATCCCGCCGCAGCTCGCCGAAAACATCCTGCGCCTGCTGATCCGCTCGTCGCTAACTACCCAGGAACAGGCGAGCGTCGCGGCGCAGGGCGCCGGGTCGGGGCGCACGGCGCTCGTGATCGGCGGCGCCGGCAAGATGGGGCGTTGGTTCGCGGAGTTCCTCGCTTCGCAGGGTTTCAGCGTCGAGATCGCCGACCCGGCGGGCGCGCCTGCGGGCTTCACGCATGTCCCCGACTGGCACGCGTCGCCGCTGGGCCACGACTTCATCGTCATCGCCACGCCGCTCGGCGCCACGGACAAGATCCTGCGCGAGCTCGCGATGCGCCGCCCGAAAGGCGTCATCTTCGATCTCGGTTCGCTCAAGTCGCCGCTGCGCGCCGGCCTCAATGCGCTCAAGTCACACGGATGCCGCGTGACGTCGTTGCATCCGATGTTCGGGCCGGACACCGAGCTGCTCTCGGGACGGCACGTGATCTTCGTCGAAGCGGGTTCCCCCGAAGCCACGCAGGCCGCGCGCGACCTGTTCGCGTCGACCATGGTGGAACAGGTGGTGATGTCGCTCGACGATCACGACCGGCTCATCGCCTACGTTCTCGGTCTGTCGCATGCGCTCAATATCGCGTTCTTCACGGCGCTCGCGGAGAGCGGCGAGGCGGCGCCGAAGCTCGCGAAGCTCTCGTCGACGACCTTCGACTCGCAGCTCGACGTCGCTACGCGAGTGGCGCAGGAGAGTCCGGAGCTCTATTACGAGATCCAGAGTCTCAACGACTACGGATCGGAATCGCTCGAGGCGCTCGCGCAGGCAGTCGAACGCCTGCGCTCCGCGGTGCTGTCGCAGGACTTCGCCGCGTTCGACTCGCTGATGCGGCGGGGCCGTGAATATCTCGAAGACCGCCGCTCGGTGACGGAGCGCCGTGCGTGACGCGTCCGCTGCGCGATCCTTATTCGGGAACGATCGAGGAACTGCGCGAACGACTGCGGGCGCTCACCGAGGAGGTCCAGCGCAACGAAGTCCTGCTGCGCAAGACGCAGGCGCGCGAAGTCGAGCTGCTCCGCGCCCACTCGCTCGGCGAGCTGTTCGATCGCGTCGTGACCGGCCTGCGCGACGCGTACGGGCTCGATCTCGTCACGCTGTCGTTGTTCGATCCGCAGCACGAGCTGCGCCACCTGTCGGGCAGTGAGACTCTCACGAGCGCCGTGATCGAGGACGTGCGCTTCATCGATGCGGTCTCGCCGCTCGCGCCGAAACTCGTACAGTTCGATCGGCCCTGGCTCGGCCTCTACGATCCCACCGAGCACGACCTGCTGGTGCCGCCGTCGCTGGGCCGCGGCAGCGTCGCACTGATCCCGCTGCCGCGCGACAACCGCGCCATCGGCGTCATCACGTTCGGCAGCCGCGATCCGACGCGGTTCACGGGCGACCTGGCCGCGGACTTCCTCGCGCATCTCGGCGTGGTCGTCGCGATCAGCCTGGAAAATGCGGTGAATCGCGCGCGGCTCGTGCGCAGCGGCGTCACGGATTTCCTCACGGGCTGGCACAACCGCCGCTACTTCCATAGCCGGCTGCGCGAAGAGCTCGCCCGCGCCGAGCGGACCGGCAAGGCACTGGCGTGCCTCATGATCGACGTCGATCACTTCAAGGAGATCAACGATCGCTTCGGGCATCTCGCCGGCGACGAGGCGCTCAAGGAAGTCGCGCGGCGGGCCGAGGCCGAAATCCGCGCGGGCGACACCGGCGCGCGCTTCGGCGGCGACGAATTCGCGATCCTGCTCGCGGGCGCTGAAGCGCCCGCGGCGGTGAAGCTCGCGGAGCGAATCCACCACGCGGTGGGCATGACGCCGATCCGCGTGCACGGTGGAGCGCACGTGACCGTGACGCTGTCCGTCGGGCTCGCCACGGCGAAGCCGCAACCGCGCTCCCACGACTACAAGGCGCTCGCGGAGCGGCTGATCGCGGAAGCCGATGCGGCGCTGTATCGCGCGAAGAGCGCGGGCCGCAACCGCGTCGAGGTCGCGACGCACATCATCGGATGATTCACCGCTAGGCGCGGTTGCGCTCGAGGCGGCGCAACAGCACCAGGAACACCGGCACGCCGAGCAGCGCCATCACGGCGCCGACCGGCAGCTGCCGCGGAGCCGCGGCGGTGCGCGCGACCAGATCCGCGGCGGCCAACAATGTGCCGCCCGCGAGCGCCGCCGCCGGTACGACGACCCGATGTGAAGCCGTGCCAAACGCGAGGCGCACGAGGTGCGGGATCACGAGCCCGACGAAGCCGATCGTGCCGCCCTGGATGACGGCGCCGGCCGTGAGCGCGCCCGCCAGCACCACGATCACCACGCGCCAGCGGCCGAGGTCGAGGCCGAGGCTCTGCGCCGTCGTTTCACCGGTCGCGATGACGTCGAGCGGCCGCGCGATCAGCAGCATCGCGAGCGTGGCTAACAACGCACCGCCCGCCATGAGCCAGGGACGCGCGGCCCAGCCGAGATCGCCGGCGAGCCAGAACATCATGCCGCGCAGCTGTCCGTCGTCGGCCAGCACGAGTACGAGCGTCACGAGCGCACCACAGGCGGCCGCCGTGACCACGCCGGTGAGCAGCACGCGAACCGTGCCGCCGCCGTGCGCGAGCGCGAGGACGAGCAGCGTGGTGAGCATCGCCCCGGCCGCGGCTGCCGACTGCACGGCCAGCAGCGAACCGCCGACCAGCAGCGCGGCGAGCGCGCCCACCGCCGAACCGCCGGAGACGCCGAGCACGTAGGAGTCGGCGAGGGGATTGCGGAACAATGCCTGCAGCAGCACGCCGGCGAGGGCGAGCAGGCCGCCGATCGCGAACGCCGACAGCAGGCGTGGGACGCGCAGCTCCAGCACGACCGTGCGGGCCGGTTCGGTGAAGTCGCCGAACAATGCGGACAAGGCGGCGCGAACGCCGATTTCCGTCGAGCCCGCGACGAGGCTCGCGACCGCGATCCCGGCCGCGAGCGCGACCAGGACGAGAAACCGGACGGATGGGGCGGGCCGCGAATTCACGGCGCATTCTCATATAAAAGGGAGTGCCTTGTTCGGCTGCGTGGCACCCGGTAAAACGTCCGACATGAGTGACTGGATCGATGCGGAGGGGTATCGCGCCAATGTCGGCATCGTCCTGATGCGCGACACCGGCGAGGTGTTCCTCGGTCAGCGCACCGGGGCGCGCGGCTGGCAGTTCCCCCAGGGCGGCATCCGGCAGGGAGAGCCGATCGAGCAGGCGTTGTATCGCGAGCTGCGCGAGGAAATCGGACTCGAGCGCCAGCATGTGTCGCTCGCGGGATCGACGCGGGACTGGATCCGCTACAACCTGCCGAAGCGTTACGTGCGCCGGGGTCGCGGACCGCTGTGCATCGGCCAGAAGCAGCGCTGGTACCTGCTGCGGCTCGCGGTCCCCGAGGGGTCATTCGAATTCAGCTTCACGCACACCGGCGAGCCGGAGTTCGACGGCTGGCGCTGGGCAAACTACTGGGAGCCGGTGCGCGAGGTCATCTATTTCAAGCGGCCGGTGTACGTGCAGATGTTGACCGAGCTGGCTCAGATCGCATTTCCTGCGGGCACTCCGCCCAAGCCGGAGTGGTGGGATTCCGAGATCGCCACCGGAACCGGGGACTGAGCGCGTCATGCCCGGACTGCCGCCGAAACTCGTCGTCACCACCTACGCGCCGACGCGCCGCTGGATCACGATCGTCGTGCTGGTGCTGCTCGTCGCGGGCGGCATCTACGGCATGTTCGAGTTCGGCCGCTACCGGGCCGGGTTCGACGGCCCCAGTGCGTGGAACGAACGGCGCAAGCTGGAAGCCGAGATCGAAAAGCGCGATGCGACGATCCAGGAGCTGCGCGAAAAAATGGCGCAGCTGGAATCCTCGACCGTAGGGCAGACCCGGGAGCGCGAGGAAGTGCAGCGCACGATCGGCGACCTGCAGGCGCAAGTCGCCCGGGCGAACCAGGAATTGGCGTTTTTCCGGGGCATAGTCACCCAAAATGCGAACTCCGCCGAGGTAAAAATCCAGCAGGCGCGTATGGTGGCCACGGCCTCGGCAAACAAGTTTCGAATCCGCATCACGCTGGTCCAGCCCATGAAGCCGGATGCGACCGTGAGCGGAGTCGTCGTCCTGTCGGTCGATGGCGAGGTCGACGGCAAGCCGGGACGTGCGGATTTCGCGACACTCTCGGGCGGCAAGCGACGTGAGATACCCTTCACCTTCCGATATCTCGAGAACATGGAAGAGGAAATCACCATGCCTCCCGGCATGAAACCCGAACAGCTTCTCGTCGAAGTCCGGTCGAGCCGTCGCGGTTCCGAGCCGGTGCAGCAGTCGTACGTCTGGAGTGTCGATCCGCAGTAGGCGGGCCGGCGGGAGCAGGGCATGTTCGGACGACGCAAAGTGACATCCACTCGCATCGATACGCTTCTCGGGAAAACCGCCAATCTGCAGGGCGATCTCGAATTTTCCGGTGGCCTGCATCTCGACGGCCGCATCAACGGCAATGTGCGCAGCAGCTCGGCCGACGGTGGCGCCCTGTCGGTGAGCGAGAGTGGCTTCATCGAGGGCAGCGTAGAGGTCACGAACATCGTCATGAACGGCACGGTCAACGGCGACATGTACGCGCGCGACCGGCTGGTGCTCGGCGAGAAGGCGCGCGTCAATGGCAACGTGCACTACGGGGTCATTGAAATGGCCTCCGGCGCCGTCATAACGGGAAAACTCATCCCCCTGGGCGGGACACCGGGCGCGCCGGCCGAGACTCCCGCCGCGGAAGCAACCGCGGAGCCGGAGCCCGAGGTTGCGGCCGCAAAGTCCCGCGCGTAGTGTGCCCGCCATGAGCGAAATAGCGACAGAAGCACTGACCTTCACCGACGCCGCCGCCCGCAAGGTCGGCGATCTGATCCGTGGCGAAGGCAACCCGAACCTCAAGCTTCGCGTGTTCGTGCAGGGCGGCGGATGCTCTGGCATGCAGTACGGCTTCGAGTTCGACGAGCAGGAACAGGATGGCGATACCTGCGTCGAGAATCTCGGCGTGAAGTTGCTGATCGATCCCATGAGCATCCAGTACCTGACCGGCGCGGAGATCGATTACCGCGAAGGTCTCGACGGTGCCCAGTTCGTCATCCGCAATCCGAACGCCCAAACTACCTGCGGCTGCGGTTCGTCGTTCACCGCCTGACACGCTGACCCAGCACGTGGCGCCACGCGCTTCGAAGTCCGTCCCGGACGTCCTCGCTGCGGTCGATCTCGGTTCCAACAGCTTCCACATGGTGGTCGCGCGCTATACGCACGGCCAGCTCGTCATCCTCGACCGCCTGCGCGAGATGGTACGGCTCGGCGCCGGGCTCGAATCCGACGGCCGATTGAACAAGGACGTCGCGGCGCGCGCCGTCGCCTGCCTCGAGCGCTTCGGGCAGCGCCTGCGCGACATGCGTCCCGACAGCGTCCGTGTCGTCGGCACCAACGTTTTCCGGCGCGCGAAGCGCAAGGAATCCTTCATCGAACGCGCGCGTGAGGCGCTCGGTCATCCCATCGAAATAGTCTCCGGCATAGAGGAGGCGCGCCTCATCTATTCGGGGGTCGCGCACACGAGTGCCTCGGGAACCGGCCGGCGGCTGGTCTGCGACATCGGCGGCGGCAGCACCGAGATCATCATCGGCGAAGGCCTCCAGCCCCTCGAGATGGAAAGCCTGCAGATGGGCTGCGTGCGCATCAGCGAGGAGTTCTTCGCGGACGGGCGGCTGTCGCAGAAGCGCATGCAGCGCGCGCGCGTCGCTGCCCGCCAGGCGATCGAGCCCTACCAGGCATCGTTCCGCCGCCGTGGTTGGGACGAGGCCGTGGGCAGCTCGGGTACAGTGCGCGCGATCGGCGACAGCATCCGGGAGCTCGATCCTTCGGCGACGGACATCGGTGCGGACGGCCTCGAGCGCGTGATCCACGAGCTCTCGGAAATCGAGCACATCCGCGATCTGAAGCTCAATGCGCTCACCGACGATCGCAAGCTCTCGTTCGCCGGCGGTGTGGCAATTCTCGCGGAGGTCTTCGAGCAGCTCGGCATCGAATCGATGAAGGTTGCCGACGGCGCAATGCGCGAAGGCTTGCTATATGACCTCATCGGTCGCTACACCGACGAAGACGCGCGCGAACGCACGGTGCGCAGCATGCAGGAGCGGTATCACGTGGACCGTGCGCAGGCCGAGCGCGTCGAGTCGACCGCCGTGAATTTCCTGGAGCAAGTCGAGGAGGCCTGGCCACTCGCGGATCCAGCGAACGAGTTGATCCTGCGCTGGGCGGCGCGGCTGCACGAGATCGGTCTCGACGTGGCTCACAGCGGCTATCACCGGCACGGCGCTTATCTGCTCGCCAATGCGGACATGGGTGGATTTCCGCGCGAAGAGCAGAAGTTGCTCGCGATCATGGTGGGCAGCCATCGGCGCAAGCCGGCGATCGAAGAGGCCGGCGAGCTCATGCCGCCCTGGGACGAGCGCGCACCGCCGCTCACGCTGCTGTTGCGGCTCGCCGTCCTGCTCAACCGCGGACGCAGCAGCGTCGCGCTGCCCGATATCCGGCTCACGGCGAAGCTCGATTCGCTCGAAGTGCGGTTTCCGCCGGGGTGGCTCGACGATCATCCGCTGACCGTGGCGGACCTGCAGACCGAGATCGAGAATCTGAAGGCGGTAGGCTTCCGGCTGCGCGTGTTCAGCGCGAAGTGACGCAGGTTGCCTGCGTGGTATTCGGCCCGCGAGCTCAGGGCATGAGGATCGGAGCGCTGCCGGCCGCGTAGCGGCCCAGCAGGATCCCCTGCGCGTCGCGCACTTCCTCGGCACCGCGGACCTTTCGCGTGTATTTGCCGTCGCGGCCCAGCTCCCACGCCTGCACGTTATCGGCCAGATAGAAATGCAGGTCCCGCAGGATGCGTTCGCGGTGCGTCTGCTCGCGCACCGGGAATGCGATCTCGACGCGGCGGAAGAAATTGCGCTCCATCCAGTCCGCGCTCGCCAGGTACAGCTCGCTGTCGCCGGAATTCTCGAAGTAGAACACGCGCGAGTGTTCGAGAAACCGCCCGACGATCGAGCGCACGCGGATGTTTTCCGAGACGCCGGGAATACCCGGCCGCAGTGCGCACAGGCCGCGGATGACGAGGTCAATCTGCACACCGGCGCGCGACGCGCGATATAACGCTTCAATCGCTGCCGGATCGACCAGCGAGTTCATCTTCGCGATGATGCGCGACGGCTTGCCGGCCGCAGCATGCTCCGCCTCGCGGGCGATCTTCGCGATCATCGCTTCGTGCAGCCCGAATGGCGACTGCAGTAGTTTGGTCAACCGCGGCGTCTGCGTGAGGCTCGTGAGTTGCAGGAACAACTCGTGCACGTCCTGACCGATCTCGGTATCGCAGGTAAACAGGCTGTAGTCGGTGTAGCCGCGCGCGGTGCGCGGGTGGTAGTTGCCGGTACCGAGGTGGCAGTAGCGACGCAGTCCCTCGGCTTCGCGCCGGACCACCATGGACATCTTGGCGTGCGTCTTGAAACCCACGACGCCGTACATGACGTGCGCGCCGGCTTCCTGCAATCGGTTCGACAGTTCGATGTTGGCCTCTTCGTCGAAGCGCGCACGCAGCTCGACGATGACGGTGACGTCCTTCCCGGACTGCGCGGCGGCCACCAGCGCATCGACGATCGGCGATTCGTTGCCGGTGCGGTACAGCGTCTGCTTGATGGCGAGTACGCGCGCATCCATGGATGCGCCGCGCAGGAAATCGAGCACTGGCCCGAAGCTGTGGAACGGGTGATGCAGCAGGACGTCTTTCTGACGGATCACCGCCAGGAGATCGGTGGATCCGGCCACGCGCCGCGGCAACCCCGGTGTAAAGATCGGAAATTTCAAGTCCGGGCGCTGTACGAGATCGTAGATCGCCGCCAGCCGGTTGAGGTTCACCGGGCCGGACACTTCGTAAAAGTCCACTTCGCTCAGCGTGAACTGCCGCATCAAGAATCCGTCGAGATCCGGGGGACAGTCGCGGGACACCTCGAGGCGCACGGCTGCGCCGTAGCGGCGATGTGCGAGCTCGCCTTCGAGGGCGCGACGCAGGTCGTCGACTTCTTCGTCGTCGACGAAGAGGTCGCTGTTGCGCGTGACGCGAAACTGATAGCAGCCCAGCACGTCCATGCCGGAGAAGAGCTTCGAAACGAAGTGCTGCACGATCCCCGTGAGAAGGACGAAGCGCTTGCGGCCCCCGGTATCCGGCAGCGCGACGACGCGTGGCAGGGAGCGCGGCGCCTGCACCACGGCCAGGTCGGTGTCGCGACCGAAGGCGTCCTTGCCCGACAAACGCACGATGAAATTCAGGCTCTTGTTCTGGATTCGGGGGAAAGGCCGCGCTGGATCGAGGCCGAGCGGCGAAAGTACCGGCTCGACCTCGCGTTCGAAGTACTGCTCGAGCCAGCGCTGCGTCTCGGCGTCCCAGGTCGCGCGCGCCAGTAGTTCGATGCCGTGGTTGCGGAGCGCGGGCAGCAGGATGTCGTTCAGGCAGCGGTACTGTGCGTCCACCAGATCGCGCGCGCGTTCGTGGATCGCATGCAACTGCTCGGACACAGTAAATCCGTCGGGCCCCTGCTGGTCCGAGCCGAGCTCGAGACGCTGCTTGAGGCCGGAAACCCGGATCTCGAAGAATTCATCGAGATTGCTGGACGAGATGCACAGGAACTTGAGCCGTTCCAGCAGCGGGACCTTCTCGTCGAGCGCCTGCGCGAGTACGCGCTCATTGAATGCGAGCAGCGACAGTTCGCGGTTGATGTAGTGATCGGGAGAGCGGAGGTCCGGCTGATCCATGGCGCGCGTTCTGGTTTGATCGCTATTCGACCACAGCCCAGCCGGGATGAATGTGAAAGTTGCAGCGCCCGCTCAGCGCGCGACGAGCACCGGTCCGGCGGGCAGATCCAGCATGTTCATGTAGTCGGCGGTAGCGGCCAGGAACCGTTCCCGGTCGCTGGCCAGGATGGGAGCGGCGTCCGGCAACGGGACGGTCTGCGGGTTCTGGTGAACACCGCGGACACGATACTCGTAGTGCAGGTGCGGCCCGGTCGCGAGCCCGGTCTGGCCCACGTACGCGATGACCTGGCCAAGGTCGACGTGCTGCCCGGGTTTCAGATTCTTCGCAAAACGCGATAGGTGGCCGTAAACGGTGACGACGCCCGACCCGTGCTGGAGCTCCACGACGTTTCCATAGCCGCCCTGTTGACCGGCGAACTTCACCCGACCTTCGCCGGCGGCGCGCACGGGAGTGCCGATCGGTGCGGCGTAGTCGACTCCCTTGTGCGCGCGGATGCGATTCAGGATCGGATGTTTGCGCGCCGAGTTGAACGTCGAACTCACGCGCGAGAACTGGACAGGGGCACGAATGAAGGCCTTGCGCAGACTGCGGCCGTCGGGCGTGAAGTATTCGGCGTGCCCTTGCGCATCGACGTAGCGAACTGCGCGATATTCGCGACCTTCATTGACGAATTTTGCCGCGAGAATTTTGCCCGTGCGCAGCGGCACGCCGTCTTGCAAAAGCTCTTCGTAGACGATGGAGAAACGGTCGCCAGGCTGGATGTCGAGCACGAAGTCGATGTCGTACTGGAATATTTCCGCGAGGTCGAACGCGACTCCATCGGAAAGTCCGGCGTCGGCCGCCGCCTGGAACAACGAGCTGTCGATGGTCGCGCTCGCGGCGCGCGTGCGCGATTCGAGCGGATTCTCGAGGACGTCCGAAACGAAACCCGTCGCGTCACGGGTAACTTTCAGTGTTTCACTATCCGAAAGTTTGCGTTCGAGACCGACGAGTTCGCCGCCGCGATGCATGAATCGCAGCGACTCGCCCGGTCGCAACTTGTCGACCTGGCTGCGCAGCTCCGGCAGATTGCGCAGCGACGCCAGATCGGAAAGGTTGAGCTCGAAACGCCGAAAAAGGCGGTCCATGGTGTCGTTGCGGCTCACGACGACTTCGATCGTGGAGAACGCGAGGTTCGCTTCCTGCGGCGCCGGCGTGGCGATGACTCTTGCCGGAAGCGTCAAGGGTGAAGCACTGGCGGCAACTTCCGCATCATCTCGTGGGATGGCGGCCAGCGCGCCCACGATCGCGAGCAACCCGAGCTGCAGAATGATTGCTGTGCGTCTGGGGAGGCCTGGAATGGCAGACTTGATGAAGATCGGCACGATGTATACAACGTAACCGACGGATCGACAAAGGGTCAATTGCTTCCCGATGCAGTTGTGAACGCCGCTCCGTGTCTCCGTGTTTCCCTAATAACAACCGATGAGTCGAAGCAAAGCGATGAACCCAGATTTGCAGAACCAGATGGCCGAGCTGATGCGCGGGACGCAGGAAGTCCTGGTCGAGAGCGAGCTTGTAAAAAAGTTAATGCGTGGAAAGGCGCTGAGGATCAAGGCCGGTTTCGATCCGACCGCGCCGGATCTGCATCTCGGGCACACCGTGCTCATAAACAAGATGCGTCAGTTCCAGAGCTTCGGGCACGATGTTACGTTCCTGATCGGCGATTTCACGGGAATGATCGGCGATCCAACCGGTCGTAACGCGACGCGGCCGCCGCTGACGCGTGAGCAGGTTGCCGCCAATGCGCAGACGTATCAGGAGCAGATCTTCAAGATCCTGGATCCGGAAAGGACTGCGGTCGACTTCAATTCGCGCTGGTTCGGGAGCATGAGTGCCGCGGGATTGATAGAAATCGCCGGACGCCACACGGTTGCGCGCATGCTCGAGCGCGATGACTTTTCGAAGCGCTACAAGAGCGGTCAGTCGATCGCCATCCACGAGTTCCTGTATCCCCTCGTGCAGGGTTATGACTCGGTGGCGCTGAAGAGTGACGTCGAGCTGGGTGGCACTGACCAGAAATTCAATCTGCTCGTAGGCCGGCAACTGCAGGAGACCTACGGTCAGGAACCGCAGATTGTCATGACCGTGCCCTTGCTCGAAGGTCTCGACGGTGTGAACAAGATGTCGAAGTCGCTCGGAAACTATATTGGGATCAACGAAGCGCCTGACGTTCAGTTCGGCAAGTTGATGTCCATTTCTGACGATCTCATGTGGCGCTATTTCGAGCTGCTGTCTTTCCGGCCGCTGGCGGACGTCACCGGTTTGAAGATTGGCATTAAGGAGGGGCGCAATCCACGCGATGTGAAATTCGAACTCGGCGTAGAGATCGTCGACCGCTTTCATGGCGCCGGGGCCGGAGCGCGAGCTCGCGATTCGTTTATCGCGCGATTCCAGCAAGGACACGTGCCGGAGAAGATAGATCGTCTCACTCTAACTACTGACGGAAATCCGCAACGCCTGGCAAACGTGCTGAAGAGTGCCGGCCTCGTCGCCAGCACTTCCGATGGAAATCGCATGATTGATCAGGGTGCCGTCCGGGTCGGGGAGACGCCCGAAACGCTGACCAGGGTCGCGGGTAGAGACCATTCCCTTCCCGTGGGGACGTATCTATTGCAGGTCGGTAAGCACAAATACCGGTGGATCACGTTGGAGCGGGCTTGAAACCCCGCATCTGGTCAAGATTTTACCATCCGAGGCGCCGCCGGCGCGCTTAAAAGCGCAACTCTGTCAATCACTTAGGACGACTCTGATGCAATTCATGACAACGCGTTGACAGACCCGAATCGCTCCCTATAATGCGCGCCCTCACGCACCGAATGCCTCCGCGGTTCTCGCGGCGGGCGATTAAGTGTCTGAATACAAAGGTTGACGGAATGCGGTTCACGCCTATAATTCCGCCCCCTTCTTCGGCCCACAGCGACCGAAGTGCTGTCTAAAAATTTGCAGGTAATTTGTGTGGGGACTCGCGTCGATGACTCTTTGGAGTGCATTAACCGAGTACCAAATGTCCAGAAGATGGACTGTAAAAAGTCCAGCGTATGGGCCTATGGATACTCTTTGATTGAAGATCGAAATCTTTAAGTGAAGAGTTTGATCCTGGCTCAGATTGAACGCTGGCGGCGTGCCTAACACATGCAAGTCGAGCGGTAACAGGCGTAGCAATACGTGCTGAC
>Ga0136846_1239852_pt1 | contig 16711 bp, 11 predicted proteins | sample HopSoiMetagenom2_FD_96841 | JGI IMG/M metagenome (GOLD analysis project Ga0136846, IMG submission 96841) | Grasslands soil microbial communities from Hopland, California, USA - 2 Assembly 2016 (version 4) | ecosystem: Environmental > Terrestrial > Soil > Grasslands | place: USA: Hopland...
ACGAATATTGACGAATATTAAAGACGGGAAAGAGGCGGTACGGGAACCGCGGTATTGATGGGGCGCCGGTTCTCGTGCGCGTTCGTCGGCAGCACCACCGTGAACGTGCTTCCCGCATCTCCGCTCTGCTCGAGCACGAGCATCCCGCGATGTGCTTCCGCGATCCACCGGGCGATCGGCAGCCCGAGACCCGTGCCCTGGCGTCCTCTCGACATATCGAGCTGCACGAACCGATCGAAAATCCGCGCCCGGTCGGCCGCCGGAATGCCCGGGCCACGGTCGCTGACGCGCAGACGCACTCGGCCAGGTTCGCTTACGAGTTCCACGCCGACATCGGCGCCGGAGGGACTGTGCTGAACGGCGTTCTGCAGAATGTTCAGCACGAGCCGGCGCAACAGGTCCTCGTCGCCCTTCACGGAGATGTCCGTCGCGCCGACGGAGCGAATGGTCACGCGCCGTTCGGCCGCGAGTACTTCCACGGCGCGCCGGCACTCGGCCACGACTTCGTCGATATACAAGTCAACGGATCGCAGCGCATATCCACCCGCATCGGCGCGCGCAAGGACCAGCATGTCGTCTACCAGCCGGCTGAGTCGCTGGGCCTCTCCGGCGACGATCGCGAGCGCCTCACGATACTCGGCCTCGTCACGATGTGCTCGGCTGAGGGCCACGTCCGCCGAGACGCGCACGACCGATACCGGCGTGCGCAGTTCATGGGATGCATCCGCCATGAACTGCCGCTGCGTGCGCAACGCGTCCGTGATCGGCCTGAGACCGACCGACGCCAGGTAAAGCCCACCCCCGGCGGCGATCAGCAGGGCGATCGGAATCCCGATCACCATGGCTTCCCGCACCTCGTGCTGCTCGCGGGCGAGGTCGAACATCGGCGCCGCGACCAGGAGGACGAGTCTGGTCTTCTGGAAAGACTGCGGTGTCACATGCACGCGCCACGCGCCGTCCGGCGACTCCGCCGTCCACACGCGGGAACCACCAACACCTGGAGCCCTCGCTTCAGCGGGATTCAGGCGGCCCCAGTCGGCGCTCAGTGTACGGCCGGCGCCATCGAGAATCGCGACGGCCCGGCCGGGTATTGTCACGGTCCTCCGTGCATCGTCCGCGGCCGCAACGAGGTCATCGTGTTCCGTGAGTTCGTCCTCCAGTACCCCGCGCAGTGTGGCCGCGAACGCGTCGAGCTCGCGGTCCACCCGCCGGAGGCCGACTCTGGCCTGCTCGCGTAACACCACGGCGCCGCCAAGGGTCATCGTCACGAGCAGCGCGAGGCTGTACCAGATCGTCAGACGCAATCGGAGCGACAGGCTTTTCACGGCTCGCCTCTTCGCTCCGCGACGAGCTGATATCCCTCGCCGCGCCGCGTCCGAATCATCGATGCCGACTCGTCGTGATCGAGCTTGCGTCGGAGCCGCTGGACGTAGACATCGACGACATTCGACAGCGGATCGTAACGTTCGTCCCACACGTGCTCTGCGATGTCGGCGCGGCTGACGACGTCGCCTGCCCGTCGTGCGAGATACTCGAGCAGGGCATACTCGCGTGCGGTGAGGGAAACGTCATGGCTCCCGATGTGAACGCGGCGGCTGCGTGTGTCGAGCGCGAGCCGTCCCACGACGAGCCGGTCGGGCAGGAGCGGAAGGCGGCCGCGGCGGATGAGCGCCCTCAGCCGCGCGAGCAATTCGCCGAAGTCGAACGGCTTCACGAGGTAGTCGTCGGCGCCGCAATCGAGGCCCTCGATGCGGGCGTCCACGGCGTCACGCGCAGTCACGATCAGGATAGGCACCAGCGATCCCGAGGAACGTATCGTGCGGCAGACCGCGAAGCCGTCCTTGACCGGCAACATCACGTCGAGGACGATGGCGTCGTAGTCGGTGGTGCCCGCGCGAAAAAGGGCCGTCTCGCCGTCGGCGGCGACATCAACGGCGTACGTCTGCTCGCGCAGGCCCTTCGCCAGCATACGCGCGGCGCTCGGCTCGTCTTCGACCAGAAGAACGCGCACGGAAAGAGCCTACACCATGGCCGGGTACGCCGATCGCTGTCATCGTGCGTTCATCTTCGAATCGCTATAGTGCGGGCGACGGTGTCCCCCGCGGTCCTGGAGTTGTGGCTCTGCTTCAGGCGCTCGTGTTGAGCCCACGAAATGAGGTTTCAAGATGACCAGACACCTGATCACCGTGCTGATCGGTCTTTCCGCAGCCGGCCTCGCAGCGCCCACCGCCGGCGGCGCGCAGACATTCAAGGTTGAAAAGTTCGACATCAAGGGCGAAGGCGGAACGGATTATGTCGCCGTGGAGTCAGCTACCGGCCGCGTATTCGTCTCGCGGGCGACCCACATGATGGTGGTCGAAGGCGCCACGGGCAAGGTGCTCGGTGACATCCCGAATACCCCTGGCGTTCATGGGGCCGGGATCGTGACGAAACTCGGACATGGGTTTACGACGAACGGCGGCGACGGTACCGTCACGATGTTCGATCTGAAAACGCTGGCCGTGTTGAGGCAAATCATGGTCGGCCCCGGGCTGGACGGCATCATGTACGACGAGCCGGACGACAAAATCATCCTGACGAACCACAGCAGGCCGATCGGCACGCTGACGGCGATCGATCCGAAGACCGGGGACGTAGTCGCCACCGTCGAGCTCGAAGACACGTCGCCCGAAGGCGCGGCGGCCGACGGCCGCGGCCACATCTTCGTCAACAACGAAAGCAAGAACACGATGCAGGTGATCGACGTTAAGACCTGGAAGGCGACGGCATCCTGGCCGCTCGGCCCGTGCGAAGGACCGACCGGCATCGCGTACGACAAAGCGTCGAACCGCATCTTCTCCGGGTGCAACAAGACATCGGTCGTCGTCGATCCCGGCACCGGTCACGTCGTGGCGTCGGTCGCGAACGGCACCCGTGTCGACGCGCTGGGCTGGGATCCCTCGAGAAAACTCATCTACATTCCGAATGGGGCCGAGGGAAACGTGACGGTCGTCCACCAGGATTCGCCTGACAAGTACACCGTAGTCGCGACCGTTCCGACGTTCGCAGGGGCGAAAACGATCGCGGTTGATCCGAAGACCCACAACGCGTATCTCTTCCAGCCGGAGCGGGGACCAGTGCCACCGCCGCCGGCGGATGCCCCTCCTTCGGAGCCGGGACGGGGGCGCGGCCGCGGGCCGCAGGGCCCCATCATCGCAGCCTGGTTCATCGTCATCAAGTCATGAACGGATGCGACTCCGCCCGTGCCGTTCAGGGCAGGTCGCGGTGGCCGCCGATCGGTTATCGTTCTCTGGTTGCGGCCGGCCGGTTCGTCGTTTGAACGGGCCGCGCGCCGCGGGGAGGTTCACGTGCGAAAGCTTGCGATCATCGCGCTGTTGCCGCTCTTTCTCGGCGCGGCGCCGAGCGGGTATCACGTCACCGGCGAGATCAAGATCGGCGGCGAGGGCGGCTGGGACTATCTCACTGTCGACAGCGCGGCCCGACGGCTGTACGTATCCCACGCCACCCACGTCGTCGTCGTCGATCTCGACGCGAACAAGGTGATCGGCGATATCCCGGATACGCCAGGCGTGCACGGGATCGCGATCGCGGCGGAGCTGAACCGGGGGTTCATCAGCAACGGCCGCGGCAATAACGTGACGATCTTCGATCTCAAGACGCTGAAGCCGATCGGCATGGCCGCCACCGGCGAGAATCCGGATTCGATCCGCTACGACGCGCGGTCGGGGCGCGTGTTTGCATTCAACGGGCGGTCCAGAAGTGCCTCCGTGATTGATGCAAAAACTGGCACGGTGGCCGCGACGATTCCGCTGCCGGGCAAGCCCGAGTTTTCGGTGGCGGATGGCGCGGGTAAGGTCTACGTCAACATCGAGGACACGAGCGAGATCGTGGAGATCGACGCCGCCAAGGCGACCGTCATCAAGAAATACCCGTTGACCGGGTGTGACGGGCCGTCGGGACTGGCGATGGACGCGAAGAACCGCCGGCTGTTCTCCGTGTGCGGAAATCGCGTGATGGCGATCTCCGATGCGGACGCCGGGAAGGTAATCGCGACGCCGGCGATCGGCGCCGGGCCCGACGGCGCGGTGTTCGACCCCGGCACCGGTTACGTGTTCAGTTCGAACGGCGACGGGACGCTCACGATCGTGGAGCAGGCCGGGGGCAAGTGGGACGTTCTCGAAAACATCGCGACCGAGCGCGGCGCCCGCACCATTGCGATCGACGAGAAGACCCACAAGGTCTACCTGCCTACCGCAACGGCCGGACAGGCGGCGGCCGGCGGTCGGGCGCCATTTCTGCCGGATTCGTTCAAGGTCCTGGTGGTCGGCAAATGAGGAACGCGCTCGCCGCGGCAGTCGTCCTCCTGTGGGCGCCCTGTGTAGACGCACAGGAGGCGCCCGTTCCCGCGCCGCTGGAGCTCGCCCACCTGGAGGCACCGTCCGGCGCGCCGCGGACGGTGACGCTGCAGGATGCCTTGCAGCACGCCCGCGAGAACGAAACGCAATTCCAGGCGGTCGTCGCCGACGCCGCGATCGCGCGCGAAGATCGGGTGCAGGCGAAAGCGGGCCTGCTGCCGGTGTTCAGTTTCACCACGCAGTACCTCGGCAACCAGGCCAACGGCGTGAATCCCAATGGCCGCTTCGTGTCCATGGACGGCGTGAACATGTACCGCGCGTGGGCCGTCATGCGCCAGGATCTCTCGCCCGGTGTGTTCATGCGGACGCCGCTTCACAAGGCCGACGCGGCGGAGGCCATGGCGCAGGCGAGGCTTGAAATCGCGCAGCGTGGCCTCGCCGTGACGGTGACGAGGAGCTACTACGCGCTGGTGGCGGCGCAGCGTAAATACGCGACGGTGCAGCTGGCGGCACAGCAGGCGTCGCGTTTTCTCGGGTTCGCGCGCCAGCAGGAGCAGCTCGGGCAGGTCGCGCGAAGCGACGTGATCAAGGCGGACATCCAGTATCAGCAGCAGCAACAGAGTTTCAGAGAGGCGGCGCTCGGTATCGACAACGCACGGCTGGCCCTCGCGGTGCTGTTGTTCCCGACGCTTGACGAGAACTTTTCGGTGGTGGACGACATGCGGGCGGCGCCGGCGCTTCCGCCGTTCACCGACGTCCGCACGATGGCGGAGCGCGGCAACCCCGATCTCCGCCTGGCCGGTGAGGCGCTCCGGGCGTCCGGCGAGGACGTCAAGGCTGCGCGGAACGCGTTTCTGCCGAGCCTGGTCGTCGATGCCGTGTATGGCATTGAAGCCAACGAATTCGCCCTGCACAGCCGCATCGCGGCGCAGCCCGAGCTCGGAGTGCTGCCGAACCTCGGGTACTTTGTCACCGTCAACCTCACGGTTCCCGTATGGGATTGGGGCGCGCTGCGAAGCAAGCTGCATCAGAGCGAAGTGCGCGTCAGGCAGGCTCAGGTGACGCTCACGCAGACGCAGCGACAGCTGGTGAGCAACCTGTATTCGATGTACAACGAAACGTTGACGGCTCGATCGGCAGCCGACAACCTTCGCAGCGTCGCGGATCTCGCATCGGAAAGCCTGCGCCTGATGGCCCTGCGTTACCAGGCCGGCGAATCGACGGCCTTCGAGCTCGTTGACGCGCAGAACACGGTCGTGCAGGCGCGCAACGCCGCTGACGACAGCGAGGCGCGCTATCGCGTCGCTCTTGCGGAACTTCAAACGCTGACCGGACCGTTCTGATGACCGCGAAACACGCGCTTGGCATCGCCCTGGCGGCCGCGGTGCTTGTCAGCTGCCGGAGCAGGCAGGAAGAACAGCCTGAGCCGGTGGTCACCGTCGACGTCGCGCCGGTTCTCCTGTCGAAGATCCAGCGCACGATTCGCACCGAAGGCCTGCTCTATCCGCGCCAGCAGGCCGCGATCGTGCCGAAGGTGTCAGCCCCCGTGAAGAAGGTGTACGTCCGGCGGGGCGCCCGGGTTCGAGCGGGCCAGCTGGTGGTCGAGCTCGAAGACCGCGACCTCGCCGGCGCGGCCGCCGAGAGCCGTGCGTCGCTCGATCTTGCCGAAGCGACGTTCGAGACGACCTCGAAGGCGACCGTACCGCAGGAGCTCCAGAAGGCGGAGCTCGACTCCCGTGCAGCCAAGGAGGCCTTCGACGCGGCGCAGTCCGTGTTTGACAATCGGCAGCGGCTGTACCGCGAAGGCGCGATCGCCCAGAAAGATGTCAACGACGCGCAAGTGAACCTGAGCCAGGCGCGCAGCCAGTACGAAACATCGCGTAAACGTTTCGAAGATCTGCAGGGTTTTGCCCGCGACCAGGAGATCAAAGCCGCGACCGCGCAGCGCAACGCCGCGAGGGGGCGCAGCGAATCGGCGCAGGCGCAGCTCAATTACGCGCGCATCGTCAGCCCGATCGACGGCGTGGTCACCGACCTTCCGTTGTACCCGGGCGAGACGGCCGCGAGCGGCGCGCCCGTGGTGACGATCATGGACACGTCGCGCGTGATTGCCCGCGCACACGTCTCGCAATCCGATGCCGCGGAGCTCGCGGTCGGGAACGACGCGAACCTGATCGGGCCGGGCGGCGTTCCTGTTCCGGCGAAAGTGACGCTCGTCAACGCGGCCGTCGACGCCTCGAGCAGCACGGTCGAAGTATGGGCGGAAGCCGAAAACGCCGACGGAAAACTGCGCCCGGGCTCGAGTGTCCGGGTCGAATTGATCGCGCGGACAGTGCCCGACGCGCTTGTGATCCCGCAGAGTGGGGTGCTGACGAGCCCGACTGGCGGCACCTTCGCCATGGTAATCGACAGCCAGAGCAAGCCCCATCTGCGTAAGGTGGCGACCGGCATTCGCGACAAGGGCATGGTGCAGGTGACCGATGGTTTGCAGAGCGGCCAACGCGTCGCGACCACCGGGGCCTTCGAGCTGTTCAAGCTGGATCCGGAGGTCCTGGCGAAGACGAAGGTGCAGATCGCGCCGGCGAAGGAAGAAGAAGAGCCCGAGGAATCCTAGCCAGGCGCCATGTCCCAATCCACCGACGAGCGCGCCGACCATTACTGGTTCGCCCGCCACGCTAAATCGATCATCTTCCTGATCTGCCTCCTGACGGTGGTGGGCGTCTACGAGGCGCTGACCCTGCCGGTCGCCGTGTTCCCGACCACGAACTTTCCACGGATCATTATCGGCGTCGACAACGGCGTGATGCCGATCGAGCAGATGGAAATCGCGGTCACGCGCCCGCTCGAGGAAGCGGTTCGCGCCGTGCCGGGCCTCGAGGACGTGCGCTCGGTCTCGAGCCGTGGTTCAGCCGAAATCAACCTGTTCTTCAACTGGAACGTCGACATGCTCGAGACGCTGCAGCTGGTCGACGCGGCGGTGTCGCGCGTGCAGAGCAGCCTTCCGTCGACAGTACAGATCCAGACGCACCGCCTGGATTTCTCGAGCTTCCCGATTATCGGCTACAGCCTGACGTCCGACGCCGTTCCACAAAAGGATTTGTGGGAGCTGGCCACGTACGAAATCAAGCCACGGCTGAACAGCCTGCCCGGCGTGGCGAGCGTGCTGATTCAGGGCGGCCAGCGCCCCGAGTTTCACGTCGTCGTTGATCCGCCGCGGATGTTGCGCGCGAAAACGTCGGTCGCCGACATCGTCGCCGCCGTGAATCGCACAAACATCGTCGACTCGCCGGGGCTGCTCAACCGGAACCATCAGCTGTTCCTTGCGCTGATCACTGCGCAGGTGCGCACCCTGGAGGAGATCGGCGGCATCGTCATCAAGCACGTCGACAACGTGCCGGTGCACGTGCAGGACGTGGGGACGGTAGCCCCCGGCATCGAACCCGTGTACACCTCCGTCAGCGCGAACGGCAAACCGGCGCTGCTCGTGAGCGTCAACCGGCAGCCGGACAGCAACACCGTGCAGGTCGCCGAAGAAGTGCACCAGGAAATGGCGGCGATCCGCCCGACGCTCCCGGCCGGCATCGAGATGCGCCCCTTCTACGACCAGTCGAATATCGTTCAGGAGTCGATTGCGAGCGTGCGTGACGCGATCGTGATCGGGCTGTTTCTCGCGGCTCTGATCATCTGGCTCTTTCTGCGCGACTGGGGCACCGCCGTGATGACGGGCCTGGTCGTGCCAGTGACCATGGTGATCACGTTTATTGCGATGAAGGTGCTCGGCCAGAGCTTCAACCTGATGACCCTGGGCGGCCTCGCCGCCGCGGTCGGCCTGGTGATCGACGACAAGATCGTCGTTGTCGAGAACATCGTGCTGCACCGCGACAGCGGCGAAGGGCCGCTGCAGGCGACAGCCAGCGCGCTCAAGGAGCTCACGGTCCCGCTGATCGGGTCGACATTGACGCCGATCGTCGTGTTCCTCCCGCTCATCAGCATCACGGGCGTCACCGGCACTTTTTTCAGCGCCCTTGCGATCGCCATGAGCGTATCGCTGCTGACCTCGCTCGTCCTGGCTCTCGTCTGGACGAGCAACCTGAGCACGTATTTGATCCGGCGAGGGCAGGTATCCCACGAACCCGGCGTCGTACGGCAGGACACGCTCCACCCGCGGCCCGCGGGTTTCGACTCCGACCCGCGCGCTGAGTCGATGCGGCGGCTCATGGCGGCCGAGGATGCGTCCATGACAGGTGGTGCGTTCGGGCGGGTCCTTCGCTTTTACGAGCAATCGATGCGGCGCTCGCTCATGCATCCAGTGGCGTTGGGCGTGGTGTGCCTGGCGCTCGTCGTGGCGTCGTACGCCTCCTACCGGGCGCTCGGCAGCGATTTGCTGCCGGCCATCGACGAGGGCGGCTTTGTCCTCGATTACGTGATGCCGCCCGGTAGTTCGCTCCAGGAGACCGACCGTGTGATGCAGCGGATCGAGGCCATTCTGCACGCGACGCCCGAAGTCGAGAGTACGTCGCGGCGCACGGGCCTGGAGCTCGGCCTCGCCGCCGTGACCGAGCCGAATACCGGCGACATTGCCGTGAAGCTGACCGCGAAGCGCAGCCGCGGCGTGGACGAGGTGATCAGCGACGTCCGCGCGAAGATCGTCAAGACCGAGCCCGGGCTCGACATCGAATTCGTACAGGTGCTGCAGGACATGATTGGCGATCTCACCGGTGCGCCCGAGCCGGTCGTGGTGAAGCTGTTCTCTCCTGACCCGGGGCTCCTGTCGACCTGGGCGCCGCAGGTGGCAGAGGCGCTGGAGAAAGTGAAAATCCGCGGCGCGACGCCGATCGTCGACGTCGAAAACGGCATCGACAACACCACGAGCGGTCCGGCGGTCCGGTTTACCGTCAACTCCGAGGCGGCGAGCCGGGTCGGATTCACCCCCGAAGAGCTGGGTACGGTCGGCGTGGCGATGGTCGAGGGCGAGCCGGCCGCCGCGCCCGTCCTCATCAACGACCGTCCATATCCGCTTCGTGTTCGGTTTCCTCCCACCGCGCGTGCGTCCCTCGAAGCGATGAGCAATACGATGCTCGTCAGCTCGTCGGGCTCCACTTCCACGCTCGGCGCCCTGACAGCGATAGACGAGCTGCCAGGCCAGACCGAAGTGCGCCGTGAAAATCTCCAGCGCCTGGCCGAAGTGACGGCACGGCTCCAGGGAATCGACATGGGGACCGGCATCGCCGCCGTTCAACGGACCGTGGCGGACCTGAAGTTGCCGCCGGGTATTCGCGTGGAGTATGGCGGCACGTACCGGGAGCAGCAGAAATCGTTCCGCGACCTGACGATGGTGCTGGTCCTCGCGATTGTCCTGATCTTCCTCGTGCTCCTGTTCGAGTTCCGATCGTTCACGCCGCCGGTGGCCATCCTCTCTTCGGCGATCCTGTCCACATCGGGCGTGTTCTTCGCCCTGCTCGTCACCCGAACGACGTTTAATATCTCGTCGTTCATGGGCCTGATCATGGTGGTCGGGATCGTCGCCAAGAACGGTATCCTGCTGCTCGATGCGAACGAAAAATTCCGGTCGATCGGATTTTCGCCGGAAGAGGCAATTATCCAGGCTGGACGCCGGCGCCTCCGGCCGATCGTGATGACCGCGATGGCGGCCGTCGCGGGGATGCTCCCGCTGGCGCTCGCCCTGGGCGCCGGGTCGCAGATGCTCCAGCCGCTGGCGATTGCGGTGATCGGCGGGATCCTGGTCTCGATGTTGCTGTCGCTGATCGTGACGCCGGCTATCCAGTATTTTCTGACGCTTCGACACTGAGGGCGGCGGCGGCGACGCGCGCGCTCGACCATGCCCACTGGAAATTGAACCCGCCGATCCGTCCGTCCACGTCGAGGATCTCTCCGACCAAAAACAGTCCTGGACATCGCCGTGACTGCATGGTCGACGCGTCGATTTCGTCCAGCGACACCCCGCCCGCCGTGGCTTCGGCGTGGTTGTAGCCTCGCGAGCCCGTCACGTCGAGCGGCCACGCGGTCAGCGCGTGAGTCAACCGGCGTCGATCGTCGCGTGTGAAATGCGCGAGCGTTGTCTGCGCGTCGAGTTGCAGCCGCTCCAGGACGGCTGTCGCGACCGACGCCGGCAGGATCGTCGAGAGCGCCGTCGTGAGAGTGGCGAGAGGTCTTTCCGCCGCGCGGCGTGTCCAGCCCGCGTCGACGTCCTCGAACGTCAGTCCCGGACACATATTCGCGGTCAGCGAGGCAGGCCGGCCTTCCAGCCGGGCGCGCAGCCAGTGGCGCGACATATTCAGCGTGACCGGGCCGCTGACGCCGAAGTGCGTCCACAGCAGCGCGCCGGTCAGCCTGGTGGCCACGGTGCCGTCGATTCGCAGCGCGAGCTCCACCGGCTGCGAGACGCCGCTCAGCGTGCCGTGGATTGATTCCGCGCCGCCCGCGAGCAGCAGCGGCACCAGTGCCGGTGTCGTAGGCACAATCGTGTGTCCCAGGCTCTTCGCGATCTCGAACGCCGCGCCGTCGCTCCCGCTTTTCGGCAACGACTGCCCGCCGGTCGCGAGAACGACGCGGGCGGCCCGGATGTGTCCGCGGCTCGTCGCAAGCCTGAATCCCTTGCCCTCGCGCTCTATACGCAGGACGCGGTTGTCGACCATGAGTGTCCCGGCGGCGCGATGAGTCTCGTCGAGAAGGGCCTGCAGCACGTCCCGGGCCCGCTGGCTGTCGGGAAACAGCTTGCCGTCGGCTTCCTCGTGAAGGCCAACCCCAATGTCACGAAAGAACGCGATCGTATCGCGGACCGGAAAGTCGCGGAGCACACGGCGCATGATCGTGCGGCGGCCTCCCCAGAAATCTGCCTCTGACACCGCAGCATTGGTGACATTGCAGCGGGAGCCGCCGCTGACGAGGATTTTGGCGCCGGGCTTTCTGGCGCCTTCGAGGAGCACGATCGAACGCCGGCCGTGCAGCCGCTGCGTGAAGATCGCGGTCGCCAGCCCGGCGGCGCCGGCGCCGACGATAGCGACATCCCACGGACGGGTGCTGTCGGGTTTCAGGCGTGAAAGCTTAGCGCGGAAGGGTGTAAGATGCGCGGACATCCCCCGGATTCACTATGCGAGCAGCCAAGACCTCCGCGTTGGTTCTGATCCTTGGTGTACTTCTCACAGGCACCGCGGTAACGGTCCGCGCCCAGCATGAGACCGCCGCCGACATCGAAGACGGCGGGCGCGTGTTTCGCGATACGTGCGCGAACTGCCACGGCCCCGATGGAGACGAAGTGACGGGAATCGACCTGGGCCGCAACGTGTTCCGCCGCGCGAAGACCGACCAGGATCTCATCCAGATCATCCGCAACGGCATTCCCGGCACCGCGATGCCGGCCACGAATTTTCCCGAGGCGCAGGCTGCGCAGGTCGTGGCGTATCTTCGTTCGGTCGCGGCTGCCAAGCGAAGCGCGTCCGGAGTTGGCGTGGTCGAGCGCGGACGGTCGGTGTTCGAAGGCAAGGGCGCGTGCCTCACCTGCCACCGCGTCAACGCATCGGGCGGCCGCCTGGGGCCCGACTTGAGCAACATCGGCCAGTTGCGCCGCGCCGTCGAGCTCGAAGCATCGCTCGTCGATCCGGGTGCCGAGATTCTGGCGACAAACCGCACCTATCGTGTGGTCTCGAGGAACGGGGTGACGACGACGGGCCGGTTGTTGAATCTCGACAGCTTCACCGTGCAGATGCTCGATTCGAAAGAGCAGCTGCGTTCGTTCGAAAAATCGACGCTGCGTGATTACGGCTTCGTCGATCAGTCGCCTATGCCGTCGTATCGCGACAGGCTCAGCGCGCAGGAGCTGGCGGACCTCGTGAGCTATCTGGTCTCGCTGAAGAGCAGGGTTATCCCATGATGCGACGTGCAATGGTCGTAGTTGTCTTTTGTGCGTCGGCGGCGGCCCTGGTGCGGGCACAGCAGGTGACGTTCGATCGCCTCCTGCACGCCGACAAGGAGCCGCAGAACTGGATCAGCTATTCAGGAACGCTGTTCAACCAGCGGTTCAGCCCGCTCGTCCAGATTACTCCGGCCAACGTGAAGAGCCTCGACCTGCAGTGGGTGTGGCAGTCGAAGTCGCTCGAGAAGTTCGAAGCGACGGCGCTGGTCGTGGACGGCGTGCTGTACACGCTGCAGGGACCGCCCGCGCAGGGCGTGTACGAGGTCGTCGCGCTCGACGCAGCGACCGGCCGGCCGTTCTGGACGCTCGAGTACAAGCCGGTGCTCGAGGCGCGGCCCTGCTGCGGGCGGGTCAGCCGCGGCCTCGCGATCCTCGGCGACACGCTTTACATGGGTACGATCGACGCGCACCTCATCGCCATCGACGCGAAAACCGGGAAGATCCTCTGGGACCACACCGTCGAGAAAGTCGGCGACAAGGTCACGGAGAAGTACGCGATCACGCACGCGCCCGTCATCGTGAAGGACAAGGTCATCGTCGGCATCGCGGGAGGCGACCTCGGCGTCCGCGGTTTCATCTGCGCCTTCGACGCGAAAGACGGCCGCGAGATCTGGCGCACCTACACGGTTCCCGCCAGGGGTGAGCCTGGCAACGAGACGTGGTCGGGCGATTCGTGGAAGACCGGCGGCGCCGGTGTGTGGAACAGCGGCGCGTACGACGCCGACACGAACCTCGTGTACTTCGGAACCGGCAACCCCGCTCCGGACTGGGACGGCCGCGAACGGCTGGGCGATAACCTGTACAGCGACAGCGTGCTGGCGCTCGACGCCGATACCGGCAGGCTGAAGTGGCATTACCAGTTCACGCCCCACGACGAAGTGGACTACGACTCGACGCAGGTGCCGGTCCTGGTTGACCTGCAGTGGCAGGGCCGGCCGCGCAAGGTGATGCTCTGGGCGAACCGCAACGGCCTGGCGTACGTGATCGACCGCGTCACCGGAGAGTTCCTCCTCGGCAAGCCGTACGTCAAAGTGAACTGGATGGACGGGTTCGATCCGAAAGGCCGACCGATACGCATCGCCGGGCAGGTGCCGTCGCAGCAGGGCACCCTCATCATGCCGACTGTACTCGGCGCGACGAACTGGGCGCCGCCCTCCTACAGCCCCCGCACCGGGCTGTTCTATGTCGCCGGCTGGGAAAACACTGGCACGTTCGCGCTCGAGGGCCGATTCCCGCGTGCGGCAGGAATTCCGAACGGCACGCCGATGGGACAGGCGACGCTGACGCCGAACTACAAGAAGGACGAAGAGGGCTACGGCTTCGTCCGCGCCCTCGATCCGCACAGCCTGACGCGGAAGTGGGAATTCAAGATGAACGACATCACGTGGGCCGGCGTGCTCACGACCGCGTCCGACGTCCTGTTCGGCGGTGGCAAGGAAGGCTACTTCTTCGCGCTCGACGCGCGGACGGGCGACCTGCTCTGGAAGGTTCCGCTCGGCGGACAGGTGAACAGCGGACCGATGTCGTACTCGGTCAATGGCAGGCAGTACGTGACCGTCGCCGCCGGCAGCTCGCTCTTCGCCTTCGCGCTCCGACAGTGAGAGAACGCGGAGACGACCCGTCTCTGCGTTCTCAGGGACGCTTGACCGCCCCTGCGAAGACGTCAATCGCCGCGACGTCGGACCAGCCGCCGGCGCCGTGTCCGCTGCCCGGAATCAAATCGACAAAACCGATTTCATCCACCTTGCTGAGGTCCGGTTTATCGACCACGGTCCCCTTGGTGACAACCTTGTCGATGTCCAGTTTCAGCCAGTGCACTTCCGACAGGTTGAATTCGCTGATTTGCCAGTCCGCAACCGACCCGTCTGCGTGATCGCCGACCAGCCACGTGCCGTCGGCGAGCTTCACGATCGGACGCACCTGGTGAAAGCCCGACATCTTCGTGACCCACCGGATACGCGCGAGCCCTGTGAGGTCGGCGAAGTTGGTCTTGTCGCGGAGCGCGACGGCGCAGGGCGTCGAGCAGAGACCTGTCCACACGTGAATGGGATTGTTCTCGTCCTTGGCGCTGCCGGTCAGCTGCACTTCTTTCCCTGATGTCCCGTACAGCTTCAGCTCGAGATTCGGATTCGACAGGCCATCCGGCGTGACCGGATGCTCGCCGCCTGCCGGCGTCTGCTTCCACTCCTCGTGCAGGAACAGCGGCGGCCTGACCGCGCGGCCCTGGGCAAAGACGTTCGCGCCCGTCGACATCGTCAGCAGCAGCGCGCCGGCGGCGATCGGGATGGAGAGGATGGAATGGCGCATGTCAACAACTCCTTGATGCGAGCGGGCGGTGTTCCGGCCGTGCAGTATAGCAGGCGATCGGCGGCGAGTAGAATGGTGCCCGTGAAATCAGCGTCCGGCCGGATCGTCCTTCCCGTACTCTGTTTCCTGTTTTTCTTCTCCGGTGCGTGCGCGCTCGTGTACCAGATCCTCTGGCTGCGCACGCTCGGATGGGTGTTCGGCGTCACCGTGTACGCCGCGAGCGCCGTGTGGGCGACGTTCATGGCGGGACTCGCCGCCGGCAGCGGCGTCGCCGGTGTGGTGGCGGACCGCGTCCGCAATCCGCTCCGGTGGTTCGGTGCAACCGAGCTGCTGATCGGCGCCACCGCACTCGTGTCACCGGCGGTACTCAACCGGCTTCAGCAGGCGTACGTCACCGCGTATCCGTCGCTCGCGCATTCGCCGGCCGGACTGCTTGGCGCGCACCTCGCGATGGCATTCGTGGTGCTGATTGTGCCCACTTCCCTGATGGGCGCCACCTTGCCGCTCGTCATCAAGGCCTCAACGTTCAGGAGCAGCGCGCTCGGCAACCAGCTGGGGCTGCTGTACGCCAGCAACGCCGCGGGCGCCATTTTCGGCACGGTCGCCGCCGGTCTTTATCTGATCCCCCAGCGCGGCATCCATGGCACGTTTCTCCTCGCTGCCGGGTTGAACCTGTTTGTCGGGCTGAGTGCGCTGGCAATGTCTTTCCGTTCGGGCATGCTGACGCCCCTCGCATCGAACCCGATCGCGGCCTCCGATTTCACGCGGGACGATGTGGGCGAACCGTTGACCCGGCGCCCGCTGCAGATCGTTCTCGGCGTGTTCGCGGTTTCAGGCGCGGTCTCGCTGGCACTCGAGGTCGTGTGGTTTCGCGTGCTCACGCTCTTTCTGCGACCCACCGTCTACGGTTTCGCCGTGATGCTCGCGATGATCCTGGCAGGTATTTCCACCGGGAGTTTTCTCGCCACGCCGCTGCTCAATCGGCGGTTGCGGTCGATGGCGGTGCTCGCCGGCCTCGAACTCGCCATCGGCATCGGCATCGTCCTCTCGCTTCGTCCGCTCGTCTTTCTGCCCACCGTGTCCGATCGGGTGACGCCCCTGATCGCGTCGCTCATGCCGGAGTACCTTGGCTATCCGATCGCGGGCGCGCTGCTCGCGATCTTTCCCGTGGCGCTGCTGATGGGACTCGCGTTTCCGATCGGTCTGCACGCCTGGGCCTCTGCCGGGCAGCACGGCGAACGCACTGCGGGGCGGGTCGGCTTGTTCTACTCGCTGAACGTGGCTGGAGCGATTGTCGGATCGATCGCGGCGGGCTTTGTGATGCTGCCGCGCCACGGCAGCGGAAGCTCGCTCGTCATGCTCGGATGCCTGAGCTTCGTCAGCGGCCTCGCGCTGCTGGCCGCCTCAAACCTCTCACGGCGGGCGCGTATCTCGTCCGCGCTCGTGGCATCTGCCGTGTTTGCCACCGCCGTCTGGTGGTCGCCGGATCCGTTCGTGCAATTTGTCGCGCAGCGCTACCCCGGGCAGACCATCGTTTGGCAGGAAGAAGGAGTCGAGGCCACCGTCGTCGTCCACAGAAATCACAAGGACGAGTTGACGATGACGATCAACGGCAACCACCAGGCCAGCACCGATGAATCGACCGCTTACGTTCATCGCCGGATCGGCCATCTGCCGATGGCGATCCACCCGGGTCCGCGCACCGCGCTTGTGATCGGGCTGGGCGGCGGCGCGACGGCTGGCGCGGTCAGCATCAACGACGGTGTCGACGTGGACGTCGTCGAACTGGCCGGCTCGGTCGTGCGCGGCGCGCGGTTCCTTGAATCGATCAATTACGGTGTGCTGTCGCGGCCGAACGTGCATCTGCGCGTGGACGATGGGCGGAATTACCTGATGCTGACGCCCCGGCGATACGACGTCATTACGGCGGATGTCATTCACCCGATCTTTGCGGGCTCGGGGAACCTGTACTCGGCCGAGTACTTCCGCCTGATGCGACGCGTGCTGAATCCCGGCGGCCTCGTGCTGCAGTGGGTGGCCGGCACCGAGGCCGAATATAAGACGATCGCCCGGACCTTTCTGAGCGTATTTCCTGGCACGACCGCCTGGGTTGGGG
>Ga0136846_1236232_pt1 | contig 16704 bp, 9 predicted proteins | sample HopSoiMetagenom2_FD_96841 | JGI IMG/M metagenome (GOLD analysis project Ga0136846, IMG submission 96841) | Grasslands soil microbial communities from Hopland, California, USA - 2 Assembly 2016 (version 4) | ecosystem: Environmental > Terrestrial > Soil > Grasslands | place: USA: Hopland...
GAACATGTCAGGCGGCCAGTTAGTATAAACGACGTCTCCTTCGAACGCATGGCGCACTCCAGCGAAATCAGATCCGAAACGGAACTGCGCAGACCCGCGCGCTGCATCTAGCGCCGGTACGCCGTTCGTAAATCGCGTGCTGCCATCTACCCCCAGTCCAAAATAATTGCCCGCAACTACGATATTAGTTCCCGGAGTCTGGCCGTAAAACTCAATATTATGCTCGTAACCGCCCTGATCGGGTGGAAGCACCCCGCTAAAGACGTTTCTCTCATTGGCATCGTTCACCCCGTCCCCATCCACTCCGATGATCGTATTATTATTGGCGCGGCCGATCTCGATGTTTCCTTCGAAAGTTCCGCTGAAAAGCGTTGGATCTACCAAAGGGGGATTCCAATCCTGAATGCCGTTTGGATAAACGTTGAAGAAATTTCCGGAGATCCGAGTGCCGCTTCCTTCGATGATTATGGGAATGCCTGGCACACCAGTGATCACGTTGAATTCCGCGGGGGCATTGGTCGATGCTGGTTTAACACCGAAGATAATGTTGTCATTCATCGTGTAAGGATCAGTCGAGACAAAGCGATAACGGAAACCGGTGACAGCATCAGCGGGGCCCGCGATCGTTATTCCATCAGGAGCGACACCAATCCAACAACCGGCGATGTGACCCGAAGCGCCTTTGGCGAACGATATTGCGTACATTGAAATATCGTCGCCACTTGGGCTGCCGCCCGGAATGATTGGCACTGAGAGAATGGAAACACCAGAGATGGTGACATTCGTCGCGACATAGATACCCAGGGTTGCCGCCTCGGAATCGCCATAGCCGCTGCTCGCCGCATCAGGCTCGAAGTCAAGCAGGCGATAATTGCCATTCCTTGAATCGAGCACGATTTTTATCTGCGCATTGTTCGCTGCCAGAATCGGATTCGTATTTGGCACGGCTCCAGGCTGGCTGTAACCGTCAATGGTCACGCCATTCACTGTGATCAAGGGATAACCGTCCGGCGGTGTTTCAATGAAATGTGGGCCCGCGCCGGGAATATTGAATTTGATCGTATCCCCCTCCTGTAACCCCGTCATTACCTGCAGGAGCGAAAGCTGCCCGGCTGGCGGATTCACATTATCCGCGGTCGTCACTGTCAACACACGTCCGGCCTGTGCCACGACTCTCAGCTTAACCGAGTCACTGGCATAGTCCACCTGCCAATGCAGCCCTGCTGAAAGCGGCGCTTCCGTGAAATCCGTGGAAGCAAATTGGCCCTGGACAGTCCCGCCCTGAATCAAGGTGAAAACATTCCCGTTTACCGGTGTGTACCCGCTCAATTTAACCTTCAGCTTACCTTGGGCTATCCTCGCGTTACCCGTGACGCTAACGATCGAGTGTGTCGAACTCGTGATTACCTCGCTCAATGTTGCCTTTCCCGCTTTCGGCAACTGCGTATCTGGATCGGTTCCTGCTATATTGCCGTCCGTATCGACTGCCATATTGAGGTCCCCGCCAATGGAGACGCTCGTGTTTGGTCCCACCACCTCGAGGGTTCCATCCGACGTATTCGGATTCGATCCCGTGCCTAAATAGAGATTCTGCTCCACTCGGAATGACGCACGGTCTTTAACAATGAGTATTCCCGTCCCGCCGGCATTACCCGGATCTCGCGGACTGCTGATTCCCAATCCCTGAACCGGACCACTCGCGGGCTCCGAGTTCACCGTCATTACCGCATCATCCTGCAATGTCAGCGTCGCAGTCGCGGCAGTCGAAGGATAAGTGCTGTTCGGGCCGGTCTCAGCGGGACGGTCTGGAGGCGTGACGCTCCCCCCTTTGCCATTCAGCACGTCGAAAATATTAAATTGCCCGTGATCCTTCACGATAATTGTGCTGGTTCCTTCTCGTGCGGTGAGGCGTCGAATATTCAACACGCCGTTTTCCTGGATAATCAGCTTGGACAAGCCTCCCCCTGTGGCCATCGTCAGATAACCTTCATCCGTTCCTCCCGCGGGATCGCCAGCCCCCATGCTGTTTCCCGAGTCGACCACGGCATGCCCGGCGATCGTCATCAACTGCTCATGCGTCCCCCCTGCCGAGATTCTGACTCCGCTTCCCACCTATGAGTGTGCGTTGCCATCGATCAACACCGTTCCGTTTCCTGCGGCGTTCTCCGCGACTTTCAGATCATCACTTCCGTGGAAAACAGCGTCGTTATGCATTTCGAACAGCCCGATGCCCTTTTCCCCGACTTCCCAGTCCAGCTCGTTCACGCCTTTGAAGTTCGTGTTGAGCTGGCCCGTATCCGGACCATCGAAATAAATCGTCCCGCCGTTCATGATGAAGCTGGAAGGGGAAGCGCTGAAACCAATCACTGCCTTCGGATCGCCCGATGTCCCGCCGAGATTCAGCCGGCCACCGTTCATGATCACATGTCCGGACTCGGTGCTGTCCTGTGTCGGACCGAGGCGAATGGCACCAAAAGTGTGCGCCCCATCCGCGGTCGAAATCGTCGCTGTGCTCCCGTTGCGGATTTCCGCAATGTCCGTGGGATCGGTCCCCGGGATCGTTCCCGTGTCCCAGTGCGAAGGATCAAAAAAGTTTCCGTCTCCGCCCGTCCAAGTTTTAATCGCTTGAGCGTGAGCCGCAATGGAACCGCCCACCGCGAGACAGGCAATAGCCTTTACTAGGGTTCTATTTACTTTCATGGTACGTTGTTTCTTTTTGGCCAGGATCATTTTCTTTCGGCGTCGCGGCGAATCCCGCGTATGCATCAGTGGAATGACTCCTCAGCCGACATTCTATCAGAGTAAAGCGCAGTTTATTTTGGCGGTGGCAACCGTCAAGGACGGAATCCGCGCAAATTTTTGTTTGGAAAAAGGCTCAGGTTCCCCTCAAGCCGGAAAGGTTCCGTCTTAAATCTTAAGGCCGTGCAGTTGCTTGCACCAAAGGTCAACACTCTCGGGCGAGGACTCGAACGGGTTCAACAGGTTCAAGGAATTGATTCCTTCAGCGTCAATTATTTCCCAATCAACGAAATAACGGAGTGGCTGATTTTTTAATTGCTGCATGATGTGCGACCGGATTTGCGCGCGCGTATTCACCGGAGGTTTTTTGGTCGCTTCCTGAATTTCTCCAGCCGTCAGTTCCCATGGCTCGGGAGTTTTCGCCAGCGCCACCCCGAGGCTTCGACTCGGATCAATATGATGAAACTCGAGATCTTGCGCTCGCAGCCAGGGATCGATCCACGAAATCTTCTCCGACTCTACGAATTGCCGGAACAGCCACCTCTTTGTCAGCCAATCCACTTTCCCGACTAGCGCCTCCGGATCTTTCGACAGCGCTGAAAGGGTTTCGTCCCAAATCTGCAACACAATATCCGTTTCGGTATCGCGACCCTTGAATTCGTTCGTGGCTGCGTCGCAATATTCAAATAGCAATTCCACCGCGCTCGCCGAGCGCCCATCCGCCAGCGTTGCCAGCCACGGTCCGTCCGGCTGATGCGACATTCCACGAAAAGTCATCACCGCATCTGCCAGCACCACTTTTGGCATGTGATCCAACTCAAGCAAATCCAGCACCAACGAGGTCGTCCCGACCTTCAGTAAAAGCGTCGATGGAAGCACGCTGGTGTCCCCATGCAGCAAATGAAGCCGGCGATACTTTCGAGCGTCCGCGAGCGGTTCATCCCGCGTGTTGATAATCGCCCGATTGAACTGAACCCATTCAAACAAATCGTTGTTGATGTAATCGGCCCGCTGGCTGATCTGAAAATGGCTGTCGGCCCCGTGTCGCAGAAGATCGCCGCGCAATTCTGCCCCGGGAGTAGCTCCCACTCGTCCGGCGCCCACGAATAACTGGCGCAAAGTGAGAAAGGCCAGAAGAGATAACACATTCGCTTCGGTCAAAGGCGCCGAGCGACGAACCAGGTAATTTTCATGACACCCAAAAGTTGCGCCGGAGTAGTGATCAATATTGTTCCGAATGAAGCTGACCTGTTCCTGGAGCCGAAGGTCTTTCACCGCCTGGAGCAGGATCGCATCGCCCGCCCGGTCATATTTCAGAAGGTCAATCAGCGAGAGGCATTCCGGCGTGCAATATTCCAGATGCCCCATATCCACATAGGCGCGGCCGCCATTAAAAAGAAAACCGCCATTTCCGGCGGGTTCATCCCAATCTCTCTGGTGCATGTCGGGCAGGCCATATCTTGATCGGTCAAATATCCAATTCCGAACGCGTCCCACGGCGCTCGGCGGCCCCGACGGGTCTGTGGTGAGGCACCCATACTCCGTCTCCAAACCGACAATCCGATTCATATTTTCGCCTCAAATTTACAACAAAGCGCCTTGCACGGAAAGCGGGATATCTTACCGATTCGCCGGTCGGTTTTGCCCCGGAAAACTGAAGGTTTTAGCGGACTCACCGCCAATGCCCATGATGCCATCGCCATCCATGCCTCTCGTGAATCCAAACTCCAGGCACCCAAACAAGATGCGGTCGCGGCGGAAATACATAACGGCCCGGCACCCAAACCCATGCTCCGTTCCAGTTCCAATAACCGTTCACCCAAACGTATCCCGGCCCGGGCGCTCCTGGAACCACCTCCACCCGAACAGGCGGCGGTTGAACGACTACCGCCGGTTGTTGGACAGGCCCCGCTGTCACGACCTGCTGCTGAGGTGGCGAAGCGCTTTGCGGTTGCTGAACCACCGGCGCCTGCTGCACCTCCTGCACTGGCGCAGCCTCATGCGGAGCGGAGTAAGCCCCCGGAGCATTGGTCAGCGTTGAAACAGTGCCAGGCGCAACGGCGCCCGGTTGCTGCTGATAGATAACGGTTGGCCCCCTCGCCGGTCCCTGCTCAATGCGGTAACTCATCGGCGGGGCGCTCTGTTCTTCGTGCGCGCACCCGATCGCAAAGATCGCGATGCCAATCACTGCAACTGACAAAACTTTTCCGTTCACGCTTAAACAGACGTAAATCAACCAAAACAGTTACACCTCACGGCCGCCACGCTTTGCTCCAGCGCGCGTAAATCTCCTGGATCGCACGCCGCTCACGAGGGGTCCATTCCGCGGTCCTCTCCTGCAACAATTTTGCTTCTCCGAATTTCGGTTCCCGCTCCACCGCTAATTGATAATTTTCCAGACATTGCTTCCAGTCATGCACCCCCCAATATCCAAGCGCCAGGGAATAGTAATCATAGTGCGCCTTTCCTTTGCTCATCTCCGCCGCAATTTTCCATTCACGCAGCGCCTGCTCGTAATCCTCCAAGTTGAAATACGACCATCCTGCTCCATTGTGCATCGGTCCGGTGTCCTTCAACGTCACGGCCTTTTTCAAATCAGCCCGGGCGCGTTCTTTCTCGCCAAGCACTGCCAGGGTGTAGCCCCGGTTCGAGTAGGCCTGTGCATTTTCGGGATTCGCCCGGACCTGATCATTTAAAATTTCGAGCTTGGGCGTTGTGATTCCTATATCCTTCCCCGCCTCCGTGCGTCGCGCCTGATGAGCACAACCAACTAACAAGGCACAGACCGTTGAGAACAAAACTGAATACCGATTCATCACACTCTCCTAAAATAAGTTTCGCCGAGCGTAACTGAGTTTTGCAGGTCGCTTCCACATTAAAAATCTCGCACGCACCACAAAAATCTGCTTTGCTCATAGAATCCATTTATGCCTCGCATCAACAGACGCACGGCTTTAAAAACTTTTGTCGCCGCTGGAGTCGCTTCCGGTATGACCGGCTGCGTCAGCACTCAATCGTCGACATTCGCTGGCAAAGATCCGAAGCTTATTTCGTGTGAGAATTCCCAGGCGGGAACGCGGGATTGGATGCTCACAAACACTCGGATCGATCCCGCCACAAAATATCGCTGCCCGTGGATTGAAGGCTATTGCTCCCGGACGAGCGTTTTAGCTGGCGAAGAAATTACTTTTCACGTTAGCACCAATCCCGCCTCCGCCTTTCGCGTTGAAATCTACCGCATGGGTTACTACGGCGGCGCGGGTGGCCGGAAAATTCACGAACTCGGTCCCTTCAAAGGTGTCACCCAACCCGATCCACCCATCGGTCCGAACCGTCTTCGCGAATGCAAATGGCAATCCTGCGCCACTCTCCGCATCCCGCATGGCTGGCCTTCCGGCGTGTACCTGGGCAAACTCACCGCTGAACGCGAGTCTCTCCAAAGCTATGTTATTTTCATTGTTAAAGATAATCGCAAGGCCGACTTCCTCTTCCAATGTTCTGACACCACCTGGCAGGCCTACAATCGCTGGCCCAACCAATTCTCATTGTATGATGACGGCAAAGAATCCTGGTACTGGGGCCCCGGCGTCGATATTAGCTTTGACCGTCCGTATGGGAAATACTGCCAAATCCTCGACGCTCCCCTCTCGACCGGCTCCGGCGAATGGTTCCTCTGGGAATTTCCCATGGCCTACTGGCTGGAATCCCGCGGCTACGATGTGAGCTACGTTTCGAATCTCGACACTCATGCTCAGCCCGAAACGCTTCATCGCGCCCGGGGATTCATCTCCATTGGCCACGACGAATACTACTCAATGGAACTTTTCCAGAACCTCCGCAGCGCGATCAATGACGGCCTGAATGTCGCGTTCTTTTCTGGGAATGTCTGCTGCGGCCGCATCGATCCTCGCCCATCCAGCGACGGGCGTCCCAATCGTATTTTCTCCCGCACTGATTTCTGGGGGCCGCGCGATGAAGAAGAAATCAAGCGGTTCCCCAGTATGGCCAAACTCCCGCACACCAGCCCCAATTCAAATCTCCTCGTTGGCGCTGGAAACATTGCGCCGACCACAGGGGGCGCCGATTGGGCCTGCTCAAAACCCGATCATTGGATTTTCGCCAACACCGGCATGAAAAAAGGAGACTCGATTCCAGGGCTCGTCGGATGGGAGTGGCACGGCGGCCCTGTCGATTTGCCTGGTCTTGAAATCCTCTCCACCGGCCCAACCCAATCCGCGCCCGGAAAACTCAACGGCGGCATCTACACCGCAACCCTCTACGATGGCCCAAAGAAGAACTTTGTCTTCAACGCCTCAAGCTGCTGGTGGGCCGACGGTCTCTCCGCTCCGCCCGGCTATGTCCGCCCCTCCGTCTACACCAGCCCACAAGGTCCAGATGCGCGAGCGCAGCAAATCACGAAAAACATTCTTGAGCGGATGGTTGCCTTCCCGCACTGGTTCGTTACGGGCTCGTCTTCCACGGGTTCGCAATCGGCGTATAATCCACATGCCAGGTCACCTTCTTGATATCCTGCAATTTGAATTTCCCGGCATGGCCATCGGCGTAACTCATGTTGATCGCGCCTGGCAACGGCTCACCCGTTTTTACTTTCGCCACGCGTTTCAACGGATGACGCGCCAGGCAAATCCGGCCCAGGCTCGTTCCACTGGTCCCCGCGAATAGATCGTTGGGCGGCAGATCACCCGCACCGGGCCAGGTATCAGGCCAAATTGCGTCCATAAAAAATGGGGTTGTCGCGGGAAACGGAATCGCGCTGTCCTTTTGAAAAAACTTCGCTTTCTCGGAAGCCGAAATCCAGCGGCTGACTCCGTTTGGATTACTGGTCTCAAAATAATAAAGCCACCCGTTGATCGAATAACTCCCCTGCAAATCCTTGATCACTGACGACCAGTTCCAGGGCGCAGCCGCATTCCCTTCCGTGCTCGTCATCCCTTTCGGCCGTTTGTTCGCCGCGGGACAAAGCCGAACCTGATTCACGCGAATATCATAGTCGATCAGTGTTTTCATCCACAACGTTTCAGTGATCGTGTAATCGAGCGACTTGCCCGTATCCTGCTGATACATGAAGGCTGCCAGGGTAATCTGCCGTAAATTGTTTACGCATCCAATGTCGTAAGCCTTCATCTTGGCTTTGGCCAGCGCGGGCAATAACATGCCGGCCAGGATCGCAATAATTGCGATCACCACCAGCAATTCTATTAAAGTAAAACCTTTGTTGCCCGAGAGCCGATTCATTGGCGCATACCTGGTCATAACAGAATCCACAACACCACAACGCGTTGTCAGCAGACATCATTCTGCGTGGCGCTCGTGGGATGTCCCGATCATACTCCCATAGCTGGGCCGCGCAACAGCATTCGAGAGCTTCGAGCGGCAATGATTCTTTCCTTCTTCTCACCTCCATCTATCCTCTCCCCAATGTTCAACATTCCGATTCTCGTTGGCAGCACGCGACGCGATCGCCAATCGATCAAGGTTGCGCGTTTCGTTTTCGGGCGCTTGCAACAGCGTCAAAACGTCCAGACCGAACTGCTCGACCTGCTGGAATACAACTTGCCAATTATGGAAGAGCGACTTCGCTTTCGCGATGATCCCCCACCCCGTCTCATCGAATTTGCGGCAAAAATCGATCGGGCTGATTCAATTGTTATTGTCACTCCTGAGTACAACAACGGTTACCCTGGCGTGCTTAAAAATGCCCTCGATTACCTGCTCCCGGAATATGAACGCAAGCCGGTCGGAATTGTCACTGTTTCGGCCGGTGGTCATGGCGGTATCACCTGCCTCGCTCAACTTCGGCTCGTAACGATTGGCATGGGCGCTTTCCCGATTCCAGAGAATCTCGCAGTTTCACGGGTGCACGAGAGTTTCAACGAGGACGGCACGCCAAATGATCCCGCCTACGAAAAACGCGCTGATGGTTTCTTCGATGAACTCCTCTGGTTTACCGATGCAATCGTCGATAAAAAAGGCAAAGACAAACTCGCGAGCAAATAGCGTTACGACCAATCAACCGAAAGTTGATTCAGAACCCCGTTCGGCCCTGCGAACCCACGAACAGTCTATAGAAGCAACAGCGCGACCAAAAGCGCGGCAGCAACCACGGACATTATTCCTGAGCCCAGAACTACGCATGGAACAATGGCTTTCATGGCATCTAAAGTGTTATTAAAACGCGACAAGTCAGCTATCGGGGCGCGACCGGATTGCATTCGCTGTACTTCTACGCAGGTCTGCCGCCTGATCGATTGCCCATGAGTGCTTGGATGTCTGACCTTAAGCGCGCATCGTTTTTTGCGTTGCGAAATCGGATCGCCGAGAATCGAACAAATGCATAAACTCCAATTATATGAACCCGAGGCATCGTATCTGGCTGGCGGCACTCGTCTCCTTAAGTTTTCTTCCTTACCAGACTTTCGGCGACGAGGCCGCGACGGATTTGCCCCAGGGCGTTCGTGCTGTTTGGGATTTAACGAAAGCCTATCGTCAATCGACCCCGAGCGAAGAAAAGATCTGCCTGAATGGTCTTTGGCGCTGGCAACCTGCCAAAGTGAACGAAGAAACTGTTCCCAAGGCAGCCTGGGGTTACTTCAAGGTGCCGGGATCATGGCCGGGCGTCACCGACTACATGCAAAAAGATTCTCAGACACTCTTTACCCATGCGGACTGGAAGAATTTAAACCTGCGGGAACTCTCTTCCGCCTGGTACGAACGGGAAATCTCCATTCCCATCGCTTGGGGCGGACGCCGCATTTCCCTATATGCCGAATATCTTAACTCCTTCGTCACGGTTTATGTAGACGGCAAGATAGCGGGTGAAATACATTTTCCCGCCGGGGATGTCGATATCTCGAAATTTTGCTCACCAGGCAAAAAGCATCTTCTCAGCCTTCGCGTTGTGGCCATGCCGTTGAAAGGAGTTTTGCTCTCCTATACAGACAGCGCTTCAGCCCGTGAAGTGAAAGGATCAGTGGCGCGGCGCGGCTTGTGCGGCGATGTCTTCCTGATTGCAACTCGCGAGGTGCCGCGCATTTCCGAGATCAACGTCGAGACATCCATCCGAAATGGCGAACTGGTCATCAATTCAAAACTGGCCAACCTCGTTCAGGGTGCCCGCTATCGCATGCAAGCGCGTCTCTCCGAAAAAGAGTCCACCGTCGCGGAATTCAAAAGTAATGAGTTCGGCGCGGCAGATCTCACCGAGGGGCATTTCAAACTAACTGAAAAATGGAAACCCGAAAAACTCTGGGATATTCACACACCGCAAAACCAGTATGATCTTGTCGTTTCACTGCTCGACGCAAAGGCGACGGTGCTTGATCGCACTTATCCGACCCGCTTTGGCTTTCGCGAACTTTGGATCAATGGCCGCGACTTCTATTTAAACGGCACACGGATTTTTCTTTCGGCGGTTCCACTCGATAACGCGGAAGTCGGCGCCGCCTGGGCGACGTACGATGCGGCGCGGGAAAGTTTGGAGCGCCTGAAAAGTTTCGGAATCAATTTTGTTTACACGCACAACTACGGTTGTGAGCCCGGCTCTCACTTGAGTTTTGCGGAAGTGCTCCGCGCGGCGGACGACGTCGGCATGTTGGTCGCCCTCTCCCAGCCTCATTTTAGCCATTATGAATGGAAATCTCAGGCAGCCGATGAAACGAACGGTTACGCTCGTCACGCCCGGTTTTATGCGGACGTCGCCGGCGATCATCCCTCAGTTGTCTTTTATGCTATGAGCCATAACGCGACCGGTTACGGCGAAGATATGAACCCGGACATGATCGATGGCTTGAAGGAGCCACGCGATCTATGGGCGCTCAACAATGCCAAACTCGCGTTGCGCGCCGAAGCGATCGTGAACCGGATCGATCCGACCCGCATCGTTTATCACCACGCCTCCGGCAATCTCGGTTCGATGCATCCCATGAATTTTTATCCGAACTTTGTTCCCATCCAGGAACTCTCAGATTGGTTCGGTCACTGGGCGACCAACGGTGTGAAGCCCGCCTTTATGTACGAATACGGCGCGCCTTTCACCTGGGATTGGACCATGTACCGCGGCTGGTACAAAGGCCAGCGCGAGTTCGGCAGCGCCAAAGTGCCCTGGGAATTCTGCGTGGCGGAATGGAACTCCCAATTCATTGGCGATCGCGCCTATCAGATCAGCGAGCCGGAAAAAGCCAATCTCCGCTGGGAAGCGAAGCAGTTTCGCGAAGGTAATCTTTGGCACCGTTGGGATTATCCCAATCCGGTCGGTTCTTCGCGATTCACCGAATGTTATCCGATCTTCGCGAAATATCTCACCGACAATTGGCGCGCCTTCCGCGGTTGGGGAGTCTCCGCGATTTCGCCATGGGAATACGAACATTATTGGACCGCAAAACAGAACCTAAAACGCACTCGCATAGAACTGCCCGTCGATTGGGAAAATCTGCAACGCCCCGGTTTCAGCCCCGATTACATCGATCAGCGCTACGAACGAATGGACCTTGCTTTCGAAAAATCAGACTGGGAACCGACGATAGCGGCAGAAGCGCTCATTCGGAACAATCGGCCGCTACTCGGTTTCATCGCTGGAAAGAAAGAGACCTTTACAAGCAAGGACCATAATTTTTCACCGGGCGAAAAAGTCGAAAAACAACTGATCGTCATCAACAACTCTCGGGTCCCTGCGACCGTTACTTGCGACTGGTCGCTCGCTCTGCCTCACGCGGTAAACGGAAATCAGAAAGTATCTCTGGAAACCGGCGAACAAACGCGCATTCCGCTGCAATTCGAATTGCCTCGGAATGTCATGCCGGGTCAGTACGAACTCACCGCGAACTTCCGCTTCGACAGTGGCGAAACTCAGGACGACTCCTTTTCAATTCACGTTTTGCCTCCCGCACCTGCTCCCGGCCTGAAGGCGAAAATCGCGCTTTTTGATCCGAAAGGAGAAACGACTTCGTGGCTGAAACAAAAAGGAGCGCACTACGAAACCATCGATGCTCAATCCGATTTGTCCGGCTACGATGTTCTTATTGTTGGCAAATCCGCTCTCACGCTCGGCGCCGCAGCACCCGATATCTCACGGATCCGCGAGGGACTCAAGGTGCTCATTTTCGAACAAACTTCCGAAGTTCTGGAGAAGCGCTTCGGCTTTCGCATCGAGGAATACGGCCTGAGGCAGCTTTTCGAGCGCGTGCCGGATCATCCGCTCTTCTCGGGACTTACCCCTGAAAATCTCCACGACTGGCGCGGATCGGCTACCCTTCTCCCGCCGCGACTCAGTTATGAGATGCGGGCGCGATATGGGCCCACCGTGAAATGGTGCGATATTCCTGTCACTCGCATCTGGCGCTGCGGTAATCGCGGCAATGTCGCCTCGGTTTTGATCGAAAAACCTCCGGGCGGAGATTTTCTGCCTGTTCTCGACGGCGGCTATTCACTGCAATACAGCCCGCTGCTCGAATATCGCGCAGGCAAAGGCATGATCCTGTTCTGCCAGTTGGATCTGACCTCTCGCAGCGAAACCGACCCTGCCGCCGAGATTCTCGGCTCGAATCTTCTTCGCTACATCGATGCGTGGAAGCCTGCGCCTTCTCGAAAAGTCATTTACGCCGGTGAACCGGCGGGCAAGGCATTCCTCGAATCTATCGGTATTACCGTCGCTTCATATAACAGCAAGCCGGGCGTTGACGATCTCCTCGTCGTCGCTCCCAAAGGCCCGGAAATCCTGTCGCCTCACAAAGACGAAATCGGCAAATGGCTCAAGGCCGGCGGACATCTCCTAGCGATCGGCCTGAATGCCAGTGAAGCAAACACTTTTCTTCCGCTGCAAATCTCAACGGCGGACCAGGAGCATATCTCCTGTTATTTTGATGCTGCCAATACGGCTTCTCCTTTCCGCGGAATTTCTCCTGCGGATCTCCACAATCGCGAGCCCCGCAAACTGCCCCTTATCTCGGCGGGCGCGGAAACTCTCGGGGATGGCATCCTCGCTGAGGGCAAAGAATTCAAAATAACCTTCTGCCAAATCGTTCCCTGGCAGTTCGACAACACACCGATGAACATCAAAGGAACTCATCGGCGCGTCTCGTTCGCTCTCTCACGTCTTCTGGGAAACCTCGGAGCATCCAGTTCATCTCCAATTCTGGAGCGATTCCATACCCCTCCGGACCTTTCTCGGGAAAAACGTTATCTCATCGGGCTTTATCTCGATCAACCCGAGGAATGGGACGATCCCTACCGGTTTTTTCGTTGGTAAACCGAGCTCGAAATCTTTCGCGAATCCTGTCCTGATACTCTCAAGTCATTCGTCGTATCATTGATATGAGCGGGCACTTTGAACGCGATATGAAAAGATTTTTACGCCACCGGAAAAGCCGTAAATGGGTTTCCAAGCGTGGAACACCGATTCCGCACGCGCGCGGCGCCAGGCATTTCGGAACACTTCACGACCTGGTAAAATTCTGTGCTGACCGGAAACTCCAGGAAATGGAAGTGGTCCTGCGCATTGGTCAGCGGCAAACGCGAGTCTACCTTTCCTCTCGCGGATATATAGAACGGCCGAAATCCGAGCTATTTCCCAATACAAAACTGGCTGAAGATGGAGTCGAGCAGGTCTTCGGTGGTGGTCTTTCCAACGATTTCGCCGACGGCGTTTGTTGCAATCCGCAAATCCATCGCGGCGATTTCGAGACTTTCGTTCTGGCGGAAGGTGTCGAGAGTGTTTTGGAGATGGCGTTTGGCCCGTTCAAGAGCTTCCTGATGACGCGAGTTGATCATCACTTCCAGCATTTCGCCCGAGATTTTCCCGGACCAGACGAGGTCTTTGATGGTGTCTTTGAGTTCTTCGAGGCCTTCTCCAGTAGCGCAGGAGACCATCACTACCGGAGGTCCGGAAGGTGGAGTGAAATGCAGTTTTCGTGGGAGATCACTTTTGTTCAGCAACAGGATTGCTTTGCGCAAGGAGATTTCACTGAGGTAACGCTGATCCTCGGGCGAAAAGTTCTCAGAAGAGTCAAGGATATGAAGGACCAACTCGGCTTTGGCTAAACTTTCGCGGCTGCGACGAATGCCTTCCGCTTCGATCGAATCACTCGATTCGCGCAGACCCGCCGTATCGACGAAAACCACTGGAATCCCTCGGATATTCGCGGTCTCCTCGATGGTATCGCGTGTGGTGCCCGGAATGGGTGAAACAATGGCGCGCTCGCGTCCAAGCAGTTGGTTCAGCAGACTGCTTTTGCCCGCGTTCGGACGACCGATAATCGCAGCGCGAATGCCTCGTCGCAGGATTTGTCCTTCACTCGCATTGCGAAGGAGGCCGGTGATAAACGTAACCGCGCTTTCGAGACGGCGCAGTAATTGTTCTTTCGTATCCGGCGCAATATCTTCGTCGGGAAAATCAATATGAGCTTCGATATGGGCAAGTGTTTGCACCAGTTGATCGCGTAGCTGCTCGATACGTTTGGAAAGCTTTCCTGCGAGTTGCTCATTTGCCGCCATCAGAGCGAGTTCCGTGCGGGAATGAATGAGATCGGCGACGGCCTCGGCCTGGGCAAGATCAATACGCCCATTCAGAAACGCGCGTTTCGTGAATTCGCCGGGACTTGCGAGACGGGCCCCGGCTGAAAGAACCGCGTCTAAAATGAGCTTTGCAGGCAGTAATCCACCATGGCAGCTAATCTCCACCATGTCCTCACGCGTGAACGTGCGCGGCGCGCGGAAAACTGCAAGCATGACTTCATCGATGGTTTTGCCGTCCTGAACAATATGCCCGTAATGAACCGTGTGTGTCGGCACGTCCTTTAACAGAATCCTTTCTTTCCCGGCGGGCTTAAAAATCCTGGCACCGATAGAAACTGCGTCCCGGCCGGAAAGTCGCGCCACAGCGAGGCCCCCCTCGCCAATGGGAGTGGAAATGGCAGCAATCGTGTCCGAGGACATACTAGTGGCGGCAGGTCCCTTCGGCATTCTCCGCATCGCGTCCCTGGAGATAGAGCAAAGCCTTTTCGTAGCTTTTTCTGTGGAGATAATGCAGCAGCGATGGATCCGAATCCCTCGGAAGATTTTGTGTCAGTTCATCCAATCGCGTGAAGATAGGGATAAGGTTCGGCTTCGGATCGGCCGTCTTCATCGCCTTCACCGAAATATCCAAGCGCGTTAGCGTCTCGAGAATCTCACGTTCCGTCGCAGTCATGGATAATTCATACCTGTTTATAAGCCTTGGGCAAATCCCGGCTTGGATGCGAAACCTGCTTGGATTTATTGTGACAAAATGTAGGCAAGCAAACTGGCCAAACCCTGCTGGGTCAGATCACTTTCAAGGCCTTCAGGCATCAGCGATTTGCCGGTGCTTTGGATTTTCGAGACCTGATTCCGGGGAATGAATGTTTCAGTGCCGTTCGCTTGTTTGAGCGTGTAACCAGCAGCGGTTTCGTTGGCCAGAATGCCGGAGAGTTCGTCGCCATTGGTCATCTTGATATCGTAGGCCGCAAAGCGAGGGGCGACTTCGCGGTTCGGATCGAGAATGCTGATGAAGAGAGATTCTTTACCGGCCGACCGGACGGATTCGAGATCGGGGCCAACGGCATTGCCGACCCCGTAAAGTCGATGACAGGAGGCGCAGATATTGGTAAAAACCATTTTCCCTTTCAACGGATCGCCGGCGAGTTCGAGCGCCGGCCGATACTGCCGAATTGCTTCCGCGCGCGACGTTTGATTCTGGCCGAAGAGCTTGTTCACGAGATCGGTATTAGACCGCGAACTGGAGCGAAGTTTAGAGACCTGCGCCGGTGAAAACTCAGACGGTGAGAGAATTCCTTTTTGAACAGCGTTCAGGAGAGCCGAGATCAAGCGCGGCTGGTTCAACGCGTTATCGAGATAGGCCGCCCGCACCGCGGGCGTCAGTTGCGGCCAAAGATTGAGTGCGCCGGCTGCGGTTTGGGGTGATGTCTGGATCAAACTTTTTATGACTTCGACCTGGAGGTCAGATGGAATTTTGGGCGAGAGCCAGGCAAGGACCTTCTCACGATTGGCGGGAAAATAATCCGGCAGCAGCATCACGACCGCATCCGGAAGCAAAGGTGAGGCCGCCTGTGTAGTGACGATTTCTTGCGCGAGATTCACTGAAGTATCAAGCTCGCGAATCGTCGCCTGGATCAGGTCGGGTTTCGATTTTTGCAACCCGCGAATGAGATTGGCGGCCGGAGGAAGTTGCTGGATCCATTGCTTTATATTGACCAGATAAGTGAGAGCCGACGCGCTCGCGTTGAGATCCCCTTTCAAGCCGACGAGGTAAACCGCGTCGGAAAGTATATCCAGAGGGAGACCTGCATTCACCGCCCGAAAAAAACGCCCCGGATCGCGGCTGAGAACGGCGAGAATCGCGTGTTTCTCCCATGGATCAGTGGCATTTTGCGCGAGCTTCTTAAGCGGCAGAGAGGGATTCAGTTCAGGTCGTGTTGAGAGCGTCCACGTGAGCTGATAACGCACGCGGGGCGCGGGATCATCGAGCAAGTGCTCATATCTTTCGAACAAGGTTCGGGTGATTGGAAGTGATTCGCTCACGCGCAACGCATTTTCGCGAAGGTCGGCGTAAGGAGATTGCAAGCCGACAAATACATCTTCCTGGTCGAGTGAATTGATGGAGGCGAGAGCGTAGAGCGCCCCGATTTGCCCCTGGATGGAATGAGTCGTTCGGAGGAGATAACGCAGCGGTTCCACCGCGGATTTGTCCTGGCGCTCATAGAGGAGGCGAGCGGCGGTTTCGCGATGCCAGCCGTTGGGGTGCGAGAGATACTCCACCAGGGTGCTGGTAGAGACGCCGGAGAGTTTTGGCAGCTTTGGTTGTTCGCATTTTTCGGGAACGATGCGATAGATGCGCCCCCGGTCGTTCCAGCTGTTGAGATCAAGATGTTTTTTGATTCCAGGCGGCAGTGACCAGGGGTGTTCAATCACCTC
>Ga0136846_1213319_pt1 | contig 16698 bp, 19 predicted proteins | sample HopSoiMetagenom2_FD_96841 | JGI IMG/M metagenome (GOLD analysis project Ga0136846, IMG submission 96841) | Grasslands soil microbial communities from Hopland, California, USA - 2 Assembly 2016 (version 4) | ecosystem: Environmental > Terrestrial > Soil > Grasslands | place: USA: Hopland...
ATGGCGAAGCGCGCGTTCGCGGTCCTCTTCATGGCAACGGCCCCATTACGAAAATGGTGTTGCCGAACGGATCGGTGACCGAGAAGGTGCGCGCGCCCCACGGCTCGTCCTGCGGCGCGCGCTTGATCGGCACCCGCGCTTTCCACTCCGTGTAATACTTGTCCGCGCTGTCGACCTCCAGCGAGACACAGGCATCGCGCCCGTGGCCGGACATGGGGCAGTCTATCGTTATTCGCATGCCGCCACGCTCCACGCCGAGCAGCCCATTCTTGCCGTCTTCCGATACCTCGAACCGCGGTTGGAAGCCGAGACTGTCGATGTAGAAGGCCTTCGCGACGCCGATGTCGTCGCCGGGCAGCACTGGCACTGCTCGTTCCATTTGCGTTTCCTCCTTCGCTCGGCCGTTCGCGTCGGCCGCCGGGCACCATCGTAACACCTGGATCCCGCTTTGTCACAGCCTGTTGCGCCTGGCGTCGACGTCAGGCAGAATCACGAGGCCCCACCCCCACCCCACACGTCGTCAACAATCCGGAGAATAGCATGAAGAAGACCTCGTTCGCAGCGGTTCTCGCGTTCGTTCTGCCGGCGACGCTCGTCGCCCAGCAGCCATCCGCCAACGGCGGCGCTCAGGCCAATCCGATCACGACCGTCTTTCGCAATCGCACGCTCAATCTGCAGAAGAACATCGCGCAGGCGTTCGACTCGATTCCCGAGTCCAAGTTCGCCTACAAGCCGACGCCAGCGCAGCTCTCCATCGGCTACATCGCGCAGCACGTCGCGAGCGATAATTATTTCTTCTGCAATAATTTCGGCGCGATGAAGGGAGCGCAGACGGCCGAGGACACGACGACGGCCGACTCACTCAAGGCGAAGTGGCCGAAAGCGAAGCTGGTCTCGAAGCTGAAGGAGTCGCTCACCTTCTGCGAGAACGCGCTTTCACAGGTCGACGACACGAAGCTGGCCGAGCAGATCACCCTGACCTTCGGCGCGCAGTCGCAGCAGAGGCCGCGCGTGAGCATGGTCCTCGGCCACGTGATCGATCTTGCGGACCACTACAGCCAGCTGGCGAATTACATGCGGCTGAACAACATCCTCCCGCCAACGGCTCTCCCCCGCCCGACCAAGGCTGGCAACTGAGTTTTGTCTCGGATGCAGGGCCAAACGATGACCCCTGAAACCACTGACACTGCCCTGATAGCACTGATGCTAGCGTAGTTGGGTCAGTGGTTTCAGCGCCGCGGGCCGGCGCACGATGAGAAAAAGCGCAACTGCCGCGATCGCGCCGAGCGTGTCCATCAGCATGTCCTTCTGCGCGTCCCACACGTCGCCCTGGCTGCCGAGGAAGTTCGCGCCCGCGGCGCTGTTGCCGCCGTACGCGGCGTAGAGCCATTCGATCAGCTCGTACGACATCGCCACGAATCCAATCGCGAAGACCGCGAAGAGACACGCGAGCGTGCGGCTCATCGCGCGACGGCTCAGCAGATACTCGAGAATGCCGAAGGCGAAGAAGCCGACCGAGAAGTGACCGATGCGGTCGAACATGTTGCGCTGAAAGCCGAACGCGTGATTGAACCAGTCGAACGGCACGCGCTCGAACGTGTAGTGCCCGCCCACGGTGTGCCAGTACGGGAGCACTGCCATCAGGACGTAGGCCAGCGGCGAGAATCGGACGCCGAGCGCGTACATGATCACGAGCGCCGCGACGACGCCGACGATCGGGATGTTCTCGGCCCACCAGGTCGCGCGATCGTACGGGTTGATGGCGCCCCAGATGAACACCGCGACGTACCCCGCGAAGAGCACTGCGGGGACGATCGTCGCGGCGCGAGTGGATGACTGCCTAACGGCTGTCGGCATTCACTCCACTCCGACCGAATCGAAGATCTGCACCTTGATCCACAACGAGCTGCACTCGGCCCGGAAGCGATCGTGCACGGGATGGACCTGATAGGCGTCGTGCGCCTTCTCGTCGGTGAAGACGAGCACCAGCGCCCTGCTGTATCCGCGCTCGATGACTGATCGGCTGGTCGCGGCGGGGACGCCGATGTAGCCAGCCTGTACGACGTCGATCGCGCGGAGCGCGTGGACGCCGGCGTCGAACTGCTTCATCTGCGCCGCGCTGAGGTCGTTGCGGAGCCAGAAGTAGACGGAATGGACGAACATGGGACCGGGGTGAAGGGGAGAGAGCGCGGCTCCCGAGTCTGACGAATCTCCGCCGGGACGGTATCACTGTCGAGTCCCGGATGTCCGCGCGTTGACGCGTCTCAGCCGGAGGACGCCTCATGTCCAACGAGAGAGACGGCCGATCTGTTAGCGACATCCCCCTTAGATAGAATCTGCTGTGTGCAGCGCACGGCATCGCCGTTGCGGTTGAGACACGGCCCGAATCGATCAGGAGAGAATGCGCGAAGAATTCGTCAGGCGATGCGGATCGGTGTTCTTCGCGCTCTGGATGGCGGCGGTGGTCGCGCCGCGCGCGCATGGGCAGCAGCGACCGACGCAGCCCGACACGACGAAAAAGACGGACTCGCTCGCTCACCGTCCGATCACGCTGCCGGCGATGCATACGGACACGAGCCGCATCGAGCGCCGGCTCTTCGAGTCCCAGCCTAACGTCAGCACGCTCTCCATTACAGGACGCGAGCTCCGGAGCGCCCCGCGATTCTTCGCCGAGGCCGACGTCCTTCGCTCGCTCCAACTGATGCCCGGCATCGAGGCGCGCAACGACTTCAGCGCGGGAATGAACGTGCGCGGCGGTGAGGCGGATCAGAACCTCATCCTGCTCGACGGCTATCCGGTCTACAATCCATTCCACTTCGGCGGTCTGTTCGGCACGTTCATCGATCCTGCCGTCGGCCGCGTCGACATGCTCACCGGCGGCTTTCCCGCGCCGTTCGGCGGCCGACTTTCGAGCGTGCTCAACGTCCGCTCGGCGGAGGACGACCGACGCGGTATTCACGGGACGACCGAGGTCTCATTCATCGCGTCGACTCTCTCGTTAGGCGGCGCGCTCGGCTCCAGCGGCAGCTGGCTGCTCGCGGGGCGGCGAACCTACGCCGACCAGGCGATCAACCTCGTGAAGAAGAACGCCTTCCCGTATCACTTCTTCGACCTCGAGGGACACGTCGCGCACACCCTGCCGCTCGGGCTGCGGTTCTCGGCTACGGGTTACGGCGGCGACGACCTGCTGCATTTCAAGTCGACTATCGAGGGCGAGCGGCAGCACGTGCTGTGGGGCAATCGCGTCATCGGCGGCACGTTGTCGCGGGCGTTCAGGCGCGTCCCGTCGCTGCTCGGCGACAGCATCGTTGCCGAGCAGCGAGTGTCCCAATCGCTCTTCGACCTTAACACACAGATCTCCGGCGGCGGCTTCAGCTTGACGAGCAAGGTCCGCGACGCGCGTGTCGGCGGCGCCCTCACGGCGTACGCGCCGAACCAAACGCGGAGCGTCGGCTACGAGGTCGCTGGGCAGCGGCTCGCCTACTCCGTGAACTATCCCGTGCCGCTCTTCCCGACGGATTCGTTCCGGCAGCGCGTGAGGTCGGTGAGCGCGTACGCGGACGAGCTCTGGACGCCGACGCCGTCGCTGATGATGGAAGCTGGAGTGCGTTACGACGCCATCGCGGACGCGCATGCGGCCGCGTTCATGCCACGATTCTCCGTCAAGTATTTCCTCAACAAGGATCTCGCCGTGAGCGCGGCGTTCGGCGAGTACGGGCAGTGGATCCGGTCGCTGGCTCGCGAGGATATTCCGCTGCGGGCGGTGGACTACTGGATCGGGAGCGACTCGGTGACGCCGATGTCCCGCGCCCGGCACTACATCCTTGGCGTGGAGCGGTGGGTCACGCCGTCGCGATCGTTCCGCGTGGAGGGGTTCTACAAACGCTATAGTCAGCTGCTCGAGCCGAATCCATTCGACGATCCGCAGCGCCGGGGAGACGAGTTCCTCCCGGTGAAGGGATGGTCCACCGGGGGCGATTTCATGCTGCGGCAGTTCGACACGGGCCGCTTCGGCGGCTGGATCGCGTATACGTATACGCTCAACAGCCGCGTCGACTCGGACGGTCAACGATTCTTCCCGAGCCAGGACCGGCGGCACGACGTGAACGTCGTCGGGAGCTGGCATCTTCCGCGGTACACGCTCGCCGCGCGATTCAACCTCGCGACGGGGACGCCGTACACGAGGATCGTGGGCCAGTTCGACCGGATTCGCTACGATCCGATGTCCGGTAGCTTCACAAAACAGAACGATGTGCCGGAGCTCCAGTTCCTCACCGGGCCGCGGAACGGCGAGCGGCTTCCGCTAAGCCAGCGGCTGGACATCAGTGTCACGCACGACTGGCGACCACGCGGGCTCACGATCACACCGTACTTGAGCGTAATGAACATCTACAACGCGCATAACGTATTCGGCTACGTCTTCGACTACAGCGGCGCGCCGCCGAAGCGCATCTCCCTTCCGCAGCTGCCGATCTTTCCGACGCTCGGACTATCGGTGGCCTGGTGAGACAATGCTCATGAGACGGGCGCCGGTCGTAGTCGCGGCTCTACTGATCGCCGGGTGCAGGAATCTCGAGGATCCAGCGCCCTCGCAAGCCACGCGACTGGTCATCCACGGGGTGCTGGACATGCAGCGGGACGACCAAACGGTCCTCGTCTATCGCGCTCGCACTGGTCTTCCGAGCGCGGTCGAGGGGAGCGCTGTCAGCGACGATCAGCCGGTCGGGAATGCGCAGGTCTCCATGACAAATCCCGATGGATTCACTGTGCCGGCCGACCGTCTACTTACCTCGTCTGGAGATTGCTGCGTCCCGGGCATCTACCAGTTCGCCACCGGCCCGTTTGTCGGCATGGCGCTGCATCCGGGCGGGACGTACACGCTGCGAATCCTAACGCCGGCGGGCGAGGTGGTGACGGGAACCACCACCATTCCCGGGCCCGCGGAGTTCATCCTGGATCCTCGCCGCATCTTCTTCCGTCAGCGCGATACGTTGCGACTTAGCTGGTCGCGCATCCCAGGAGCGAGCAGCTACGAAGTCATCATCCGGATGGCTTTCGGCGAATATCGGACGTTCGCGGACACCTCGTTTGAGATGGCCGGAACCGCGCTGACGATCGCCGGCGACGAGATCTTCTCTTCAGGGGAAGATACAGATGTCGTCGTGAGCGCGGTCGACGCGAACTACTACGACTACTACCGCTCCCAGAGTGACCCCTTCGCTGGCGCCGCGCCGAGCCACCTCAGCGGCGCCGTTGGCGTCTTCGGGTCGATCGTCCCGATTTACCACGTCCCACTGCGGGTTCGATAGCGCGCTATTCCCTCGCCGTGTAGCTGTCGACGACGATCCCGCTTGCGTAACGCACCGACCCGGTCAATGCGAGCGGCGTGCGACGTGAGAAGATTCTTAATCCCTCACCAATTGCGATCGGGTTCACAAAAAGGTGCAGCTCGTCGATGAGCTGCTGATCGATCAGCGACGACACGAAGCTGGCGCCTCCGTAGACGATGATGTCCTTCCCCGGCTGCGCTTTGAGCCGCCTCACGGCCTCGATGAGCTGCCCGTTCTCCACCCGCACGTTCTTCCCCTCGATCTTCTTCGCCGTCCTGCTGAAGACGACTTTGGGATAGCCGACCATCTTCTGGGCGAAGGTGTACTCGGGGCTCTCGGGCTTCACACTCTCCCAGTAGTTGACGAATCCACTCGTCATCCCTCGGCCGAGGAGAATGGTATCGCTCGTGTCGGTGAGGTGATTGATGAAGCCGATGAGCTGCTCGTCCATGTTCCAGGTCATCCAATCCAGCTGACCCTCTGGCCCAGAGACGAAGCCGTCCACCGTGATCTGCATCTGCAGCTTGAGCTTTCTCATTGTCGGATGTCTCCGCGCGTTTCGGTGTGGTGAATCTCGTTTCCAAGGCGTCGAATGACGATGGGCGGAATCGACATCTCTTCGCGTGGCCAACAGCAGGGGGAGAATCACTGTCGTTAGGACGTGGAGCTTTCTCACTGGCACCTACCATGCACGTGGTCGGCCGTGAAACAGTCCACTACGGGAGAACGCATGTATAATCACGGTCGGAAGCTCTGTATCGCCAGCGCGGGGGCATTGCTCTTCGCGGCAATGGCCTGCGCGTCGCTGAACAAGAAGGAAGAGGGTGCGATCATCGGGGCCGCCGGGGGTGCCGTCGCCGGCGGCATTGTGGGGAAAGCGACGGGATCCACCGCCCGCGGCGCAATTATCGGCGCGGCGGTTGGCGGTGCGGCGGGCGCGATCATCGGCCACCAGATGGATCAGAAGGCCAAGGAGATCCAGCAGACAGTCGCGGGCGCCGAGATCACGCGCGTCGGCGAAGGCTTGGTGGTGACCTTCGAGAGCGGCCTGCTCTTCGACTTCGATTCCGATCAGCTGCGCGCCGCATCGCAGACGAATCTCGACAACCTGGCGCAGAGCCTATCGAAGTTCGGGGACTCGAAGCTGCTCCTCGTTGGGCACACCGACGACGTCGGCGCCGATGCCTACAACCTCGATCTCTCCCGCCGCCGCGCGGCCGCGGTCGCGAGCTACCTGATGTCGCACGGCGTGCCCAGCGCGCGCATCGCGACGTCAGGCCGCGGCGAGACTGAGCCGATCGCGCCTAACGACAACGACACCGACCGGCAGAAGAACCGCCGCGTCGAGGTCGCGATCACGGCCGGGGACGAGATGAAGGCGCAGGCCAAGGCACAAGCCGGAAGCAGCAACTAGCTCGCCCTATGGGCGAAGAGGGAGCCTAGCGCGGCACGTATGGCAGTATTGGCATATGCCAATACTGCCATACGTGGCCGAACACCTCCCCCAACGCAGTCTGTACTAACGGCCCGGAACCTCGAGCCAGCCGCGAATCTCGCCACCAGGGAAGTCGCCAGGGCCAGTATTGGTGCCGTCGACGCCATCGTTCGTGTGGACGTTCACGTATGCACCCGCGGACCGCATCGCCGCGAGCAGCTCCGAGAAATCATGGTGCAGGAGCGGACCGACCATGTTCGCCGCCGTGAAGGTGCCTTCGGCGAGCACGCCGTCATGGCGCCCAGAGCCGAACGGTCCCGGCAATACCGCCGTGCTCGGATAGAGCCACACCACAATCGGGCCATTCGTCCCGACCGCGCCGAGGTGGATGTGCGCCATGAAGACGTTATCGATGTTCGACGCGATCAGCTTGTAATCCACCGACGTGCCATCATCGCTGATCCGGAAGATCGCCTGTCCCTGCCCCTGCGTCTCGCGCGGTGGCACCTCGTTGTCGCCGGCAAGGTGCGTCCCGAGATTGTCGCCGCGCGCGCCGCCCATCGCGAAGAGCGGCGTCCGTACCTCCATCGGCAACGGCGTTCGTGTCGCAGTGTCCTTGGCGCAGCCCATCGCGAGCAGCGCCGCCGCTCCCACCATTATCCGCTTCGTCATCACGGTGTCCTCCGAGTGACGTTAGGCACGCACGTAGTGGCGGGCATGCGCTCCCGGTCCTCCCGTACGAGCAAGGGCGTCGTTCGTGACCAGAGTATCCAACACCAATCAGGGCACAACCGCGAGAGTTCCCGCGTCCTCGCCCTCAGAGCATCTCCAGCGGCTGCGCTTCCCGCGGCGGCGGGAAGGCCTCGTCGAGCTCCCGCAGCTCGGAATCGCTCAATCGAATCCCGAGCGAGCCGTGATTCTCGCGCACGTGCTCGCGCGTGCCCGCTTTCGGGATCGCGATCACGCTCGGCTGACGCAGAACCCAGGCGAGGCAGAGCTGCGCGGGCGTCGCGTCAACCTTCGCCGCGGTTCGCTTCACGGCCTGGTTTCGCAGCAGCTCTCCCTGCTCGACCGGCGAGTACGCCATCACCGGAATCCCACGCTCCTGACACCAGGGAAGCAGGTCGAACTCGATTCCGCGCCGCCGAAGGTTGTACAGGACCTGATTGCAGGACACCGCCGAGCCTCCGGGCGTCCCGACCAACTCCTCCATGTCCGATAGCTCGAAGTTGCTCACCCCCCACCTGCGGATCTTCCCTTCGCTCACGAGCTGAGTGAACGCATCCACCGTCTCACGGAGGGCCGTGCGGCCGCGCCAGTGCAGGAGATAGAGGTCCAGATGATCGGTGCCGAGCCGCTCCAGACTGGCGTCGCATGCAGCGATCGTCTGCTCTCGTCGCGCATGACTCGGCAGCACCTTGCTCACGAGAAATACCTCATCGCGGCGCTTTGCGATCGCCTCGCCGACGAGCTGCTCGGTGACGCCGTCGCCGTACATCTCCGCGGTGTCGACGACAGTCATGCCGAGATCGAGACCAAGACGAATCGCGGCGATCTCCTCGTCGTGCTTGCGCGCGCTCTCACCCATGCGCCACGTGCCCAGCCCGAGCGAGGGTACAGCGTCACCCGATGGGAAGGCCACGTTAGGCGCCCCAGCAGCTGAGCCGATCATCGCTTTCTCGATTTGCCTGGTCGCTTCCCGTTAGGCACGGCTCTTCTCGCTTTCCGACGCGCCTTGACGTAGCGAATGCGCGGAGCCCGGGCACTGCTGCCCGCGACCGAGTAGGCGAGCACGACGATCCCGCTTGCGGACAACCGCTTCAAGTCCCTCAGCTCGAGCGTCGCTTGCGCGCCCGGCGGCAGCACGGGAATTCCCTCGCCGAGGAGGACGGGCATCACGGCCAGCTCCACCGTGTCGACGAGACCGGCGTCGAGCAGCACCCGAAACAGCTCGCCGCCGCCGAAGAGCCAGATGTCCTTCCCGGGCTTTGTCTTCAGCTCGCGCACGACAGTGGCGGGATCGTCGTTCACGATTCGAACGCCAGGGTACTCCGCCGGCTCGAGCGTGCGCGAGAAGGCGATGACCTCGATGCCCGGCATGGCGCCATGATTGGCCTGTTCCTTCGCGAGGTCGTACGTCTTCCGGCCCATCACGACCGTGTCGAACTCGTTGTACAGCGCCTTGAAGTCGATGGCGGGATCCATCACGATCCAGTCGTAGCCGCCGTTAGGCGTGGCGATGAAGCCGTCGAGGCTCGTCGCCACCTGATAACGCAGCCGTTTCGTCATCGGTGAGCCGTCGGAGGCGCTCAGGGAATCGACGCCCTTACTTGAGGTTCCGGCGGAGGAAGTCGAGCGTGCGGGGCCATGCGTCCTTTGCCGCCGCGAGATTCGCCTGCTCCTCGGCTTCGTCGCGCTGCGCCTTCGGATCGTTCTGCGCGCGCAGGAAGCCGTGGATCGCGCCCGGATAGTTGATGCCGACGTACGACTTGCCTAACGCCTTCATCGTCGAGTCGATGGCTGGCATCGCCGCGCCAATGCGTTGGTCCACCGATCCGCTGAGGAGCATCACGGGCTTCGTGATCTTCGCCAGCGAGTCGGCGTTAGGCTCCTTGCCGTTCATGTACGGCGTGCCATAGAACGCGACGCCGCCCGAATAGCCCGCGGTGCCGCCATTGACGGCGTGGGCCCAGACGGTGCTCCCGCCCCAGCAATACCCGATCACCGCGTATCGCTGCGCCGCTGACGGCTGCGACATCGCATAACGAGCGGAGGCGATGATCCCCTTGTTCCGCTCCGTCGTGTTGACGCCCGCAATCAGCTTGCGCGCCGAGTCCCCAGACAGCTCGGTCGTGCTCGGACCGCCGCGGACGCGCGAGATGAGGTCGGGGGCGATGGCGATGAATCCATCCGCCGCGACCTGATCGGCCACACCGCGCACCCACGTGGAGAGCCCGAAGATCTCGTGCACGACGACGACGACCGGCGTCCGCGCGTTCGAGGTCGACGGATATACGACCCAAGCCATGAGCGAGTCGGACGAGCCGGGCTCCCACGCGATCTTCACCCACTCGGCGTGCCGCGGGCTCGCCGCCAATCGCGCCGCGGCGGCGTTGTTGCTCGCCGGGAGCGCCGGGTTGCCCTGGCCCGCGGGAGTAACCGCGGGTGAGGCCATGTCGCCAGCACTCATGTGGGAGATGTGCTCGTCGGCATTCGGCCGATGACACGCAGCAACGGCGACGAGCGCGGCGGCACTCGCGAGAATTGCACGGAGTCTCATGATGTTCCTCGAAGGGTGTGGCTCACTGCTTTGCTGGAGACGATGCCGCGAAATGTCCGGTGGGCGACGCCCGCTCGCAAGCGTGTCAGGTGGAGAGGTCGAGGATCTGCTTCACCGCACGGTCTGCCTCGCGGATGGAGTTGCGGTGGTCCGACGCGCCGGCGAGGTCCGTGTTCGCGAAGGTGACGCGGCCATGAGGCTGATCGCGGAGCACGTCGCGCGGTGCCGGTTTGCCCCCCACGCCGAAGAAAAAGCCGGGCTGGGGATTCACGTATGCGTGACCCCAGCGATTGAGGATGACACCTGCGATGTCGCGACGTGGGTCGAAGCCGCCCGGCGCGAACATGTCTCCGAACTGCTCGCGAAAGGCGCGCTCGTACTGTGCGAACGATGTCCCGAGCAGCTCGGCGCGGCCACGACTCCCCTGCTCGCCAATGGGGAGACCAGGCTTGGGGAACAACACCTTGATCGTGAGCACAGTGGGCGAGTCGGGGCCGAAGGTCGCCGGCACGCCGCCTACGAGCGCCTGCTTGCGTACAGCGAGATAGTCGCCGAGCCCACCGAACCAGCGGCAGCCCGAGAGTCCCATCTTGTAGAGGAAGCGCCAGTTTCGCACGGCGACGTTCGCCATGAGACAGGGCGAGCGATAGAACTGCGCGTAGGCATCGCGGTGCGTCGACGGCAGGTCGTGCACGATGTGCTTCGTCGTCCAGCTGCCGCCGGCCATGACGACCCCGCGCGCCTTCACTCGATAGAGTCGTCCGCCCTTTGCGTAGGTGACGCGCACGTGCGAGGAGCGCGCAGGATCGCCTTCGTGCTCGACGCGAACGACCGTTGCACCGAGCCGGATGCGCGTCGGCTGACCGGTGCGATCGAGCGCGGCGAAGCGTACGCGATTTCGCCAGACGGCGTCCACGGTGCGCGGGCCGGCGATGGCCTCGGGGATGAGCGTCTTCACCATCAGCCGCGCGAAGCCGGTGTTGCCGTCGGGGAACATCTGATCGCCTAACGACTCGTCGCCGTCCTCGGGGAATTGCGTCTCGATCGCGTAGGCGCAGAATGCGGAGAGCGCATCCGGTCCGAGGCCATAGCCGCCGCCCTCGACGGGCGAGAGGTAGGTGCGCACCGTTTCGCGACTGATTCCATGTCGCGCCATCAGGTGCTGCTCGAGGGTGACGGTGTCGAGCTGGCGCGAGATCGCGTCGCCTTCGGTTCGCGGGAGCGGTGCGTCGTCGCGAACGGTGCGCCAGCGCATGAGCTCCGCGCGGGCCGTGTCGGAGATCGGGGCGCCGGCGAGTCCGCGCTCCCAAGGCTGCATCACCCAGACGCCAGGTCGCTGGCCGAATCCCGGGCCGAAGTAAAAGCCGTAGTTCTTCGGCTCGTCGTATGGACTCTTTCCAACAGCCATCTCCGGCGAACGACCGCGCCAGCTTTGATAAGCAAACGCTGAACGATCCATCCCGATCGCCTCGTAAAAGCGATCGGTGTAGCCGCCCTTTTTCGGGACGAGGAAGATCGCCGAGCCCTGGTGGGCGACGACAGTCTGTCCGTCGACGACGAGCTCGTTGCGCTTGGCCTCGCCGCCGAAGATGGCGTGATTGTCCAGCACGAGGCAGCGGCCGCCCTTGTTCTTCTGAAAGAAGACGGCCGCGGCGAGCCCGCTGATGCCGCCGCCAACGGCGAGGAGGTCATACGTCTCCCCGGTGTCGATTGCGCCGGCGATCGAGCGCTCGAACGCGCCGTCGCGCATCGCGTGGCCGGCGTCCATCACGTCGCGCGTATTCCCGTTCGAGAGCCGGTAGTCGCCGACGCCGCCGTAGCCCGTCCACGGGTCTTCGGGCATCGCCACGTTAGGCACGCCGCGCAGCAGCAGACCGGCGCCGGCGACGAGCGTGCCATTGACGAAGTCGCGTCGGGAGATCGGCTCGTTCATCCCGAGCCGGTCGTCGTTGGGACGTGGAGTATCGGAGTTGTCTGGAGCGTCCATCTTGCGAGGATCGGTTGGACTCGGCGAGCTCAGATCACCGTCTAACGATTCTCGCCGCTGGCGACGCCGGCAAGGGGAGGGAGCTCCTCTACGTCCTCACGCGAGGCGTCGATGCGCTGTCGACCCGCTGGCGGCAGAACGCTCTCGCGCGATCGCGCCAGACGCCAGGAGCGCCCGCATATCGCCAGCGGTAATACTCGTGCACCATGTCCTCGGCGCTGACCATCGCCGTCGCGTCGCCGCGCTGGACGTACCAGAGGTCACGCTCGCTCTGGAAGGTGATGACGATCTCGGCGTCGCTCATAGGGCCGGCAATATCGGCGCGTTCACCTGCTCGGCACCAGTCGGACGAGTTGGCCGAGCGTGAGCGGAAGCGCGAGTACGCATCTTGTATCGCACGCTCCACGACACGAGAGCGAGATAGCACGATGTCCGTTCGGGAGTTTCGAGACGGCGACGGTCGCGAGTGGCGAGCGTGGGACGTCGTCCCAGACAACCTCAACACGCGCATCAAGAACGAGGACTTCCTCGCCGTGCTCAACTACACCGGCTGGATCGTCTTCGAGACGCGGGACGCGAGCGAGAAGCGGCGGCTCTATCCCATTCCCAAGGGATGGAGCGAGCTACCCGACGCGGAGCTCCACGCACTGGTCGAAAAGGCCGAACGAGTGCCCGCGCGCAAACTGCGCGGCGAGCGCGGCGACGACGAGACGGCTCGTTGAGCTGCGGAAGTCAGGCCTCGGACAGCCAGCGCGCCGTCTCGAGAAAGTCGGCGACGCGCTCGCCCTCCAGGCCCCACGCCAGCGCCTGGCCGAGCGTCCAGAGGCGGGCACGCTCGCGATCGACGCCGAGATTGGTGGAGAGCGTGTCGAGCCGCCTCACGACGGCGTTCCTGCTGTGACCGAGCTCGGCGCCGCGGACGATCGGCGCGAGTGAGAACTCGCGCTCACCAGCGAGCGGCTTGGGATCGATGACGAGCCACGGTTCTCTGGCCGCGCGAAGAATGTTGCCGGCGTGGAGATCCTGATGGACGAGCACCTGCGGACCTTGCGTCGTTCGCAGCCGCTCGAGCGACTCGAGCCCGAGATCGAGGAGCCGCACGTCCACGGGATGCCCAGCCTTCTCCCAAGTGCTCGGGAGACTCGCGATCCATTGCGCGGCTTCGTTGGCGAGTGACGTGAACGGCGCGCCGGCCATGAGCCAGAGCCGCGGCAGCAATGATGAGTAAACTCGCAACGCCTCGTCCGGATCCACGGTCGACAGCGGCTCGCCCGGCTCGCAGCGCTCGAGGAGGAGCGCGTGGTGCTCGGCGTCGTAGTCGAAGAGGCGCACCGCGCCCTCACCATTCCAGAGTCGCAGTGCCTCGTGCTCGTAGTCGGACTCGCGATGCGGGTACTGGATCTTGAGCACGACGCGCGATCCGTCGCGTCCAGCCGCCGGGTAGACGATGGAGACGAATGAGTTCGGGTACGGCGGGTCGAGGATCAGCTCCCAGCGCTGAGCGCATTCGGCCACGCGGCGGGGAATGGAGTGCAACCACTCACGTCCCTCGGACGAGGCCTCGAGCCACTGTACGCCCGCCGGAACGACGCTAGGAGAGCTCATGAGAATGCGCCGCGCCCGGCGAGTGTGGACGCCGGGAAGCTGCAGAACAGAAGGCAATCGCACAACTGCTTTCGCGGCTCGGCGCGAGTCGCGGATCACTAAATGCAGTGTTTCGAAGCTGGACGCCTCTCACGGAGCCAGCATGTCGAGCAACGATCGAACAGATGGTGAGTATTCGCTCACCGATCCTAACAGCGCCGCGCAAGGTCAGGGAACGCCCCAGCGGATCGATCGGGATTCCGCGACGGTCGGTGAGAGTGCCGGCGGATTCGTGGGCGCCTCCACCGGCATGGCATTTGGCGCGATTGCCGGCCCTGTGGGCTTGGTCATCGGCGGGCTCGCTGGTGCCGTCGGCGGTTGGTGGGCAGGCCGCGAGATCGCGGAGGCGATCACGGAGAAGGACGACGTCGCATTCCGAAATCACTTCGAGAGCACGCCGGATCGACTCTCCGACCGATCGTACGAGGAGCTACGGCCCGCCTATGCGGCCGGACACCTTGCCGCGCGCAATCCCGACTACGCCGGGCGCTCGTTCGACAGCGTGGAATCCGATCTGCGTCGCGGCTGGAACTCCGACGTCGCCAAGCAAAGTGGTGAGTGGCCGGCCGCGCGCCGTTATGCGCGTGCGGCATTCGAGCGGGCCCGCGGTGCGCCACCCTCGGGAGAAGTGAAAGGCGCTGACTGATGCCTGGTTGATCGCTCGATCACGGGGCGGCCGTGACTCGCCAGATCGTATTGCCGACGTCATCGGCGACGAGCAGCGCGCCGCGACGGTCGATCGCGACGCTCACGGGCCGACCTCGGGCGCTGCCGCGGGCGTCGAGAAAGTCGGTGAGCACCTCGATTGGTGCACCGGCCGGCCGGCCGTTCCCGAACGGGACGAAGATGACGCGGTAGCCGGCGAACGGCTTTCGATTCCACGACCCGTGCTGCGCGACGAACATCCCGCCGCGGAACGGCGCGGGCAGCGACGCGCCGCGGGAAGAGGCGAGGCCTAACGAGGCGGTATGGGGCCCGAGCGCGTAGTCGGGGACGATCGCCTTGGCGACGAGCTCCGGCTGCTGCGGCCTCACGCGCCGGTCGACATGCTGTCCGTAGTAGCTGTATGGAAAGCCGTAGAATCCGCCATCGTGGAGCGCGGTCATGTAATCGGGCACGAGATCGCTTCCCAGCTCATCTCGCTCGTTCACGGATACCCAGAGTGCACCCGTTTCCGGTTCCCAGGCCATTCCCACGGGATTGCGCAAGCCTGAGGCGAAGACGCGATGCGCTCCCGTGACGCGATCAATCTCCCAGACAGCGGCGCGCTCGTGTTCAGCGTCGATGCCATTCTCGCCGACGTTGCTGTTCGACCCGACGCTCGCGTACAGCTTCGAGCCGTCGACACTCGCGACCAGATTCTTCGTCCAATGATGATTGATCGTGCCGGCGGGCAGCGCGGCGAGCACGGTCGGCGCACTCGACGCGAGCAGCGCGCCAGGCGCGTAGCCGACCTGCACGACGGCATTGCTGTTGGCGACGTACAGCGTGTCGCCGACGAGCGCCATCCCGAACGGCGAATAGAGATGATCGAGAAAGACGGAGCGCGTCTCGGCCACGCCATCGCCGTCGGCGTCCCGGAGCAGCGTGATACGATTCGCGCTCGGTACGGCGGCTCCGGCCTTCTTCTGGAAGTGTCTGAAGAACCAGCCCTTGATGCCTTTGCCGTCGTCGGGCCGATCGGCGGGCGCGTTGGTTTCGGCGACGAGGACGTCGCCGTTAGGCAGGACGTACAGTGAGCGGGGGTGATCGAGCTGGCGCGCAAATGCAGTCACGACCAGACCCGCCGCCGCGGTCGGCTTCTCCGCGCCGGACCACCCCTTGGCATCGGCGACCTTTACGGTCGGGATGAGTGAGGTCTTCGGTGCCGGCAGCTCCGGGTTGGGACCGATCCCAGCAGTCAGCGGAAGCTTCGCGGCTGAGCCGCACGCGATAGTCGCCGCGAGGAAAGAGCAGACAACGAGCTGCCGAGCCTGCGCGGGCCAAGTCATCGATTCGAGGTCGTTCATCGAGTCCGCCTCGGGTTGCATGTCAGCCGCCGACGACACCAATCGAGGTGACGACATCCGGGTTCCGTATCACGCCACTCCACGCTTGTAACATCGCGATACAGCCTCCGGAGGATGGGCACAAACCGCTGCATCGAGCGAAGGCGGTGTCGTGAAAACAGTTGCGCCGCCAAGTCGCGCGTGATGCGACGTGGAACGTGGAGTGCCTTGGCGGCTGTCGCCTGATGCAGCACGCGAATGCCGCTGCCGGGCGTTCCCATCCCTCTCTCCACACGGAGTCGCACCGATGTCCAAGTTCTCACTCGTCCTCTGTCTCCTTGCGGCCGCGGCCGTTGGCGCTTGCAGCGATGCCGCGAGCTCGAATCAACTCACAGGCCCCGGTCCGGTGCTGCGGTCCGGCGGCAGCGTCAATAGCGGTGGTGGTGGCACTGGTGGCCTCGATACTTCGACGGTGTCCGGCGGCGGCGGCGGTGGTGGTGGTGGAGGTGGTGGCGGCGGCAGCTCCAACGTGTCGTGCGGTAAGCTCACCAACATCCAGACCCAGAACAACATCGTCGTCTACACGACGCGTACGGGCGTCGGCGTTACTGGAGGCGCATACAACTGCAGCTCACATAACGAGTCGCTCGAGGTCGACTTCATCGACCAGAACCCGGATCCGTATTGTCAGGTCGTGCTGCCGCACTTCGTTGCGGCCAAGAACACGTCGCCCGGGGTCACCGAGTATTGGTCGGCGACGTCGACGCTCGTGAACTGCCAGGGTCAGCTGCACACCTTCACGCTGATTCTCTGGGACACGCGCACGGGCCAGCAACTCGACACGACGACCGCGAGCGTATTTCTGTAGGCGATCGCTGTCAGAGTGCGACCTAACGCAGAACCCGCTGTGTGCGCGAGCAGCACACAGCGGGTGCCCGGGGTCGGACTCATGGTGGGCAATGGCGGTGCGCTCTCATTTCGGCGAGAGCCCGGGCGGCACCCTCTCGGCGGAAGTGATCCCGCATGGGAGTCTC
>Ga0136846_1224497_pt1 | contig 16698 bp, 15 predicted proteins | sample HopSoiMetagenom2_FD_96841 | JGI IMG/M metagenome (GOLD analysis project Ga0136846, IMG submission 96841) | Grasslands soil microbial communities from Hopland, California, USA - 2 Assembly 2016 (version 4) | ecosystem: Environmental > Terrestrial > Soil > Grasslands | place: USA: Hopland...
GCCGGCGGCAGCTGCGCTTGCGCCAACGCGTCTTCGAGCATGTGCTCCAGCGCAGCGATCGACCCGTCGAGCCCGAGATGATGCGGCGAGCTCATCGGTCCGCGGACGAGCGCGTGCACGGCGCCGTCGCTGCCGACGACGGCGAGGTGCGTCTTCGAGTTGCCGCCGTCGACGGCGAGCACGATCGTGTCGGTCACGCCGGTGCCCCTTCGACGTGTGTGTGAAGCGGCGTGTCGCGTCGGTCCAGCAACGGCTCGAGCAGCGACTCGACGAGCGCGTCCTGTCCGATCAACGGATGCGTGAGCAGCGCCTTCCGTGCCGTCGCGAGATCACCGGTCACCGCGGCCTCAGCAGTGAGTCGCTCGTACGCCGCGACATGCTGCATCAGTCCGAGTAGCTCCGGTGCGACCGCGGGCTGTGGAAGCGGCTCCGGCCCGCCGCGTTCGATCCGGGCCGGTACCTCGATCACGTCGTCCGCGGCCAGGCCTTCGACCGTCTCGCCATTACGGATGTCCACGACATGGACCGCTCCGTCGCCGGCCGTGAGCGCCGTGATCAGGCCTGTCGCCGCCTCGCTGTAGAACGCGCCGCCGCGTTGCTCGAGCAGCGCCGGCTTCGTCGTCAGCGCGGGATCGCGGTACAGCTCGAGGAGCCCGCGCTCGATCTCCATCACGGCGGCGGCGCGCGGGACCCCGTCGAGCTGCTCGCGCAGCACCTCGTCGTGCGCGTAGAAGTAATGGAGGTAGTACGACGGCACGACACCGAGCAGGTCCAGGACCCGCCGCGGGATGTTGACGTGTTCGGCAAGCACGTCGCCGTGATCGGCCAGCAGCGCTGGAAGCACGTCGTCGCCGTCGAGCAGGACGCGGCGGATCCACGTCAGGTGGTTCAGTCCGACCTGGTCGATCAGGATCCGCTCCGGTGCGACCTCGAGCATCCGCGCGATCGAGCGCTGGAAGCCGATCGCGACGTTGCACAGCCCCACTGCTCGGTGGCCTGCGTCGAGCAAGGCGCGCGTCACGATCCCGACGGGGTTCGTGAAGTCGACGATCCAGGCGTCGTCGGCGGCCCGCTGCCGGACCTCGTCCGCGATCTCGAGGACGACGGGAACGGTACGAAACGCCTTCGCGAACCCACCGGCACCCGTCGTCTCCTGGCCGATGCACCCGCACGCGAGCGGGATCGTCTCGTCACCCAGCCGCGCCTGCTGGCCCCCGACGCGGATCTGGACGAGCACGTACGACGCACCGTCGACGGCGCGCGCGAGATCGTCCGTCAGCTCGAGCGATCCCTCGTAGCCGGCCGCGTCGAGCATTCGCTTCGCAAGGCCGCCGACGACGTCTCGACGCTCGGCGTCGATGTCGTGCAGGACGACGTCGTCGATCGCGAGCCGCTCGCGCTCGCGCGCGAGGCCTTCGACCAGTTCCGGCGTGTACGTCGAGCCCGCTCCGATGACGGCGACCTTCATCCCTTCACTCCCGTCAGGGTCACGCCCTCGACGAATGCACGCTGCGCGAGGAAGAAGAGGAGGATCACGGGCGCCATCACGAGCAGCGTCGCCGCCATGGTCAGGTTCCACTGGACCTGGTGAAGCGAGCGGAACTGCGACAAACCGATCGGAATCGTCCAGTGACTGGGCGAGTCGATCGTGTACAGCAGCGGCAGGAAGAAGTCGTTGAAGGTGTAGAGGATCGAGAAGAGCGCCACCGCGGCGATGCCGGGCTTCGCGAGGCGCAGGACGACGGTGATCAGGATCCGGAACTCGCCGCACCCATCGACACGGGCGGCGTCGAGGTACTCCTCCGGGATCGTCATGAAGAACTGGCGCAGCAGAAAGATCGAGAATGCGTCGCCGAGCCAGCTCGGGACGATCAGCGGCCACAGGGTTCCGACGAGATGCAGCTTCGCCCACATGACGTACAGCGGGATGACCGACACTTGCGGCGGCAGCATGAGCGCGATCAGTACGACCATGAAGACCGCGTTCCGGCCACGCCAACGCACACGCGCGAGCGCGTAGGCGACCGGGATGCTCGACAGCAGCAGGCCGAGTGTCGCGAGCGACGAGTAGATCATCGTGTTCAGCGTCCAACGCCAGAGCGGCGACTTGTGGAAGACGTCGATGAAGTTCTGCCATCTGAAGGGGTGCGGCCACAGGTGCGCCGAGAGCGCCTGGTCGTTCGTCATCAGGGCCGTCAGCGTGATGAACACGAACGGGCCGAGGAACAGAGCGGCCGTGACGATGAGCAGCGAGTGGTTCGCGACGCCGAGCAGGAAGCGCCGCCGCCGAACGTCAGCCGGCGGCTTTCTCCGTACGAGCGGTGCGCTTGCGGCAGTTGTGGTCGCGCTCACGTCACGCGGCTCCCGCGTAGTGGACCCAGCGGCGCGAGTTGACGATGATCACGAGCGTCACCGCGAACGACACCGCGAGCAACAGGACCGACAACGCCGACGCGTAGCCCATGTTGAAGTAGCGGAAGCCGTGCTGGTAGAGGAGCACCGGATAGAAGAGCGTCGAGCCTTCGGGATAGCCGAGGTTGTTGACGGTCTGGTCGCCCGCCTGTGACGCCTGCCCCGACGCGATGTCGGCGGCGACGTACGCCTGCGTGAAGTACTGGAGCCCCTGGATCACGCCGATCACGACGGAGAAGAGGATCACCGGGCTGATGATCGGGAGCGTCACCCAGCGAAGGCGCTGGAACGCGCCGGCCCCGTCGAGCTCCGCCGACTCGTACAGGTGCTGCGGCACGTCGAGGATCGCGGCGAGGAAGATGATCATCACGTTGCCGACGCCCCAGATCCCGAGCAGGACGAGCGACGGCTTCGCCCACCCCGGCGACTGGAACCAGAGCGGCCCGTCGATGCCGAGGTGCTTCAACGCCGTGTTGACCGGGCCCGTTGCAGGGTTCAGCAGGTAGACGAAACCGAGCGTCGCTGCGACGGGCGGCGCGAGCGCAGGGAGATAGAAGACCGTCCGGAAGACGCCGACGCCGCGCCGCGCCCGTGAGACCATCATCGCGATCCCGAACGCGAACAGCACCTGCAGCGGGACGCCGATCGCGATGATCCACAGCGTGTTCTTGACCGCCGGCCAGACCTGCTGGTCGGTCCCGAACAGGTAGCGGTAGTTCGCCAGCCCGATCCAGTGCGGTGCCGAGATCAGGTCGTAGTGGGTGAACGACAGGTACGCGCTGTACACGAGGGGGTACCCGAAGAAGATGGAGAACCCGACGATCCACGGGCTCATCAGCGCGAGCACGAAGCCCCGTCTCCGCCACGCCGCGCGCCGCTTGGCGGCGCGGCGGTCGACGGCGGGCGCGACGGTCGTCGCCGCGCCCGCTTCAGCAGCGCGCGTCAGGCTCACGGCACGCCGGGCCCGGCCTGCTTGAGCTGCGCGTCGATCTGCTTGTCGAGGTTCTTCAGCCCGGCCTCGAGGTTCTTCACGTGGCCGGCTTGCCACTTCACGGCGAACGACTGCACGAGGCTCCCGTAGGCGTTCCCGACCGCGGTAATCGGCGACGTCGCCGAGTGCGCGTTCGCGAAGATCTTCAGGAACGTCTTGAAGTGCGCGTCGGGCTTGATCTCATGCGAGGTCAGCGACGCCCGCGTCGTCGGGACGTTGCGGATCCCGTTCGAGAACTGCGCGAGCGGGTGGGAGTTCATCGTCAGGTACTTGACCAGCGCCCACGCCTGGTCCTTGTGCTTGACGCCCTTCGGGATCCCGATGATCGTCCCGTTGACGTAGCCCGATCCGTACAGCTCCGGGTGCGCATCGTCGACCGGCATCGGGGCGGTGCCGTAGTCGAGGCTGGGATGCTCGGCGTGGATGAACGCAACGCGCCACTCGCCGTCCATCATCATCGCGATCTTCCCGACCTCGAACGCGTGCGACGCCGAGAACTCGTCGGCCGCGCCTGCCTTGAACCGGACGAGGTTGCCGTAGCCGTACCAGTCGGTGAGGCTCTTCTGCCAGCGGAGGAACTTCGCCCACTGCGGATCCTTCGACAGCGCCGAATGCCCCTGGCCGTCGGTCCACTTTGCACCGTAGAGCGGGGCGTAGGTCGTCATGTCGGGCGCGTTGCCGGCATAGAAGCCGAAGAACGGCTGGTAGCCGGCGATCTTGATCGTGCTGCCTTTGCGTTGCGTGAGCTTCTTCGCGTCCTTGGTGAGCTCGGACATCGTCTTCGGCGGCGATTTGATTCCGGCCTTTTTGAACAGCGCCTTGTTGTAGTACAGGCCGTAGACGTCGGCGAGGAACGGCAGTGCGCAGCGCTTGCCCTTGAATTGCGTGTAGTAGCGCGTCGTCGCAGGGAACATGTCGACGTTGATGTGGTCCTTGCTGAGGAGCGACCCGAGGTCGATCCAGCCGCCGCTGCCGCAATAGGTTCCGACGTTCGCCGACGTGAACGAGCTCACGACGTCCGGCACCTTGCCGCTTCGGATACCCGCCGTGATCTTGTCGTCGTTGATCCCGCCGACGACCTTGACCGTCACTTCCGGGTGCTTGCGGTCGTACTCGGAAACGATCTGCTTGAAGACCTTCAGCTCGCGGGCGCTCCACCCGACCCAGACCGTGATCTCCGTCGCCTTCTTCGCGCCTGCGGCATTGACGGTTCCGCCGCCGGCCAACCTGAACGACGCGCCGACTCCGGTCAGGAGCAGCGCCGCCGTAATCACCATCGCCCAGCGTTTCATCCTCCGCCTCCCGCTCGACCTCGTAAGGAATCCAAACGAAAGCGACTGTAAGACGGCGCGACGGCGGAGTCAAGGTGGGAAAGACCCCCAATGTGAGTTAGGTTTCTTGACATGACCTTGACACGGGCCACGCCGCCGCTGCTGAAGGACCTGAACGAGCGGACCGTCCTGGACGCGATCCGCGCGGGCGCGCCGATCTCTCGGGCCGAGATCGCGCGGCGGGCCGGCATCTCGAAGCCGACCGTGTCGCTGGCGCTTGCGTCGCTGGTCGAAGCGGGCCTCGTCCGCCGGTCAGAACGCGACCCGGACGGGCCGAGCTACGGCGCCGTCTTCTTCGAGCCGGTGGCGGAGGCCGCGCTCGTGCTCGGGCTCGACCTCGGCGCGCGGTTCCTCCGCGGCGCGATCTGCGACATGGACGGCCGTATCCGCGCCCGCCAGGACGTCGAGCTCGAATCGCCGGACGCCGACGGTGTCCTCGAGGTCGCTTCGACGCTGCGCGGCGCGCTCGTCGAGACGAGCGGGCTCGTCGACGTTCCGCTGGACCGTGCGGTCATCGGCGTTCCGGGGGCCGTGGACGTCGAGTCGGGCCGCGTGTCGCTCGTCGAGAACGTCCGCGGCCTGGAGGACCGCGACTTCCGGATCGAGCTCACCGAACGACTCGGCATTCCGACGACGATCGAGAACGACATCAACCTCGCAGCGGTCGGCGAGCGTTGGCGTGGCGTCGCGCAGGGCGTCGACGACTTCGCGTTCCTCTCGATCGGAACGGGGCTCGGGTGCGGCATCGTGCTGCGGGGCGAGTTGCATCGGGGCTACAACGGAGCGGCCGGCGAGCTGGATTACGTGCGCGTCGGCATGGCGGACGAGATCGATCCGTGCGCCGGCGCGGTCTCGGCTCTCGCGCAGGCGCATGCTGCGCGCGACGGGGGCGATGCCTCGCTGCACGGCGGGCTCGAACCGCGTGGGATCTTCGCCGCCGCGCGTCGTGGGGACGCGGTCGCAGCAAGCGTCGTCGAGGAGGAGGCGCGGCGGATCGCGATGCACGTCGTGCCGCTCGCGGCAGTTACGGACCTCGCGCTCGTCGTGCTCGGCGGCGGCCTTGGTGCAAACGGCGACCTGTTGCTCGAGCCGATTCGCTCGCGCCTCCGAGACTGGCTTCCGTACCCGCCGCGCGTGGACGTGTCGACGCTCGGCGACGCCGCGGTGCTGACCGGTGCGCTCGGCGTCGGCTTGCGGTCCGCGCTCGAGAATGTGTTCGTGAACCGGACGCGGCGCGCGAAGGCCTAGCCGACCGCACGCGCATGGAGCGCGCGCACCTTGCGCAGCTCGTCGGCGTCGGGGCCATGGCCGTCCTTGCCGGGGACCTCGAGGAACGTGGGCAGGCCCTGCAGCTTCGGGTGGGCGAGAAACGTCCCGAGGCCCTCGCCGATCAATCCGTCCCCGATGTTTTCGTGCCGGTCGCGATTCGATCCGAGCGGCGCCTTCGAATCGTTCGCGTGGAGCACGCGCAGCCGGTCGAGGCCGACCGTTCCGTCGACGTCGTCGAGCAGCCGGTCCACGGCACTGTCGTCGGTGACGTCGACGCCGGAGACGAACAGGTGGCAGGAGTCGAGGCAGATCCCGAGTCGTTCATGGCGGTCGAGCGCCTCGAAGATCGTCGCGAGCTCATCGAGCGAGCGCCCGATCGTGCCGCCCGCGCCCGCCGAGTTCTCCATCAACAGCCACGTGTCGTCGTTGCAGCGGTCGAGGACGAGCTCGAGCGCAGGCACGACACGTTCGAGCCCGACGTCGAGCCCGGCACCGAGATGCGAGCCGACGTGGAAGATGACAGCCTCCGCGCCGATCGCGCACGCGGCGTCGACGGTCGAGCGCATCGTCGCGACGCTCTTCTCGTAGATCGCGTCGTCGGGCGCGGCGAGATTCACGAGGTAGAGCGCGTGCACGACAACGGCGAGCCCCGTCTCCTCGCCTCGCGCGCGAAAGGCGGCAAGGTCGGCGGGGTCGTGCTCGGGGAACCGCCACGTCCGCGGGCTCTGCACGAAGAGCTGCACGCCGTCCGCGCCCATCGCGACCGCGTTGTCGAGCGCCTTCTTGACACCCCCCGAGCAATGAGCGCCGAAGACCACACGACTAACCTACCCACGTGTCCGTCCGAGTCCGCATGGCTCCGAGCCCGACCGGGTTCCTCCATATCGGCAACGTCCGGACGGCGCTCTTCAACTGGTTGTTCGCCCGGCACGAGGACGGCGAGTTTCGCCTCCGAATCGAGAACACCGACACGAGCCGTGAGGTCGCCGAGGCAGCCGATCAGATTCAGCGGTCGCTCGCGTGGCTCGGCCTCGACTGGGACGGTGCCGTCACGTTCCAGCTCGACCGGCAGGCACAGTGCACGGACGCCGCGCAGCGGCTGCTCGCCGACGGGAAGGCTTACGAAGACGAGGGGGCGATCCGGTTCCGGATGCCCGACGACGGAGTCACCGCATGGGACGACATCGTCCGCGGGCGCGTCGAGTTCCCGAACGAGAAGCTCGAGGATCTCGTGATCGTGCGGTCGGACGGCCGTCCGACGTACAACTTCGCCTCACCGATGGAAGACGTGTGGGACGGCATCACGCACGTGATCCGCGGCGAGGACCACATCTCGAACACGCCGAAGCAGATCAACGTCATCCGTGCGGTCGGCGCCGAGCCTCCCGTGTACGCGCACGTCTCGCACGTGTTCGGCGCGGACGGCAAGCCGTTGTCGAAACGGCACGGCTCCGTCACGGTCGACGACTTCCGTCACGACGGCTATTTCGCGCCGGCGCTCCTCAACTTCCTCGCGCTGCTCGGCTGGAGCTACGACGACAGGACGACGGTGATGTCGCGGGAAGAGCTCGTCGCGCGGTTCACGCTCGAGCGCGTCGTCCCGAGCCCGGCCGTCTTCGACTACCAGAAGCTCGACTGGATGAACGGCCTCTACCTGCGCGCGCTCCCCGCCGACGACTACGCCGACGCCCTGGTCGCTTACGTGCGCGACGAGGGCTACAGCTGGGACGAGGATCTCGTGCGCCGCGCGGCGCCGCTCGTGCAGGAGAAGATCGAGCGGTTCGGGCAGTTCGCCGAGATCGCGCGCTTTCTGTTCGAGGACGTCGTGCCCGATCCCGACCTGCTCGACGGGGCGGTGCTCGACGCAGCCCGCGACGAGCTCGAGGCGCTCGAGCCGTTCACCGCGGCGACGATCGAGCCGGCGCTGCGCGCGCTCGCGGAGCGCCTCGAGCTCTCGCCGCGGAAGGCGTTCCAGCCGATTCGGATCGCCGTGACCGGCGCGAAGATCTCGCCGGGGCTCTTCGAGAGCCTCGAGCTGCTCGGCAAGGAGCGGTCGCTCGAGCGGATCAGGGCTGCTGCGACGACCGCACGTGCTTGAGGCGCCCCTCGGCCGCTTCGAGCGGGCGCGGCGACGCCAGCGGGTCGAGCGCGCGCTGGAACTCCGCCCAGGCGCGCCGGCGGAAGTGGGGCGTGGGCCGCGGGATCGCCCAGCTCGGCTTCTTCCGGCCCGGGGCCGGTTCGGGTGCGCGCGCGTCATTTCCCATTTTCGATGGGTAAACGCCCCGGATCTGGATCCGGTTGCGGGTGTGTGGAAGTTCCGGCAGCTGAAGGTAGACTCGCGGCTTCCATGGAGGTGCGCGGCCGCACAGTCCTGGTTGTCGACGACGATGCGTCGATTCGATTCCTCTGTCGTGTCAACCTCGAGCTGGATGGGTGGGTCGTCCGCGATGCGGCGACGCTCGAGGATGCGCGCGCGGCGCTTCGCGACGGCGCCGTTGCAGTCGTCCTGCTCGACGTGCACGTCGGCAACGACAGCGGCGTCGACTTTCTCGACGAGATTCGACGCCGCCATCCCGGGACGCCCGTCGTGATGTTGACCGGCTCGGTGGACTCGGCGACGCTCGACGGCGCGACCCCCGACGACGTGATCCCGAAGCCGTTCAGGCTCGAACATCTCGTCGGGACGATCGAGCGCCTCGCCGGATAGAGTCTCCGAGATGTCGACAACGGCCGTCCGTTCTGCCGCGGAGTTCGAGGAGCAGCTCCAGCGCTACCTGTTCGAGCGCTCCGAGGAGGGTCGTGCCGTCCGCGTCGGCGAGAAGGAGACCTCCGAGCAGGCCGCGATCGTCGCGAAGTACGCCGACCTCTTCAGCCGGGAGCAGCTCACGGCGCTCCGCGAGCAGGAGGACGGCGCCGAAGGGGACGAACGGGAGCGGCTCTACCGGCTGCGCAAGACGTGCGAGGGCGGGATCGTCGCGGCCGAGCTCGCCGAACGCGACGACGAGCTCGAGAACGCGATCCTCGCGGCGCGCGTCGCGTTCAAGGGCGAGCAGATTCCGCTCCGGACCGCGCAGGCGCAACTGTCGGTGCTCGAGAGCTACGGCGACCGCGACGAGCTCGCGCGGATCTACCGCGAAGGGTCGGCGGCGTTCAACGGCGACCGCCTCGAGCTGATCCGTGCGTACGAGGAGCTCGATGCCGACCTCTCCGAGGAGCCGGATCCCGTCGCCCGCAACGAGGAGGAGAAGCAGATCTCGATGCGCGAGCTCGCGTCCGTCCTCGAGCGTGCGAGCGAGGACATCGAGACGCGGTTCGTCGCGCTGCGCGACAAATGGTTCGAGCGGCTGCTCGGGTCGGACCGCGACCCGCAGCCGAACGCGACGGCGCACTTCTCGTACGTGCGACGCCTCTCGCCGCTCGCGTCGACGTACACGAAGGAGCGGGCGACCGACGTCTGTCTTGCGACGTTGTCGGCACTCGGCTTCGACATGGCGTCCGACCGGAACATCCGTCTCGATCTCGACGACCGCCCGCAGAAGGCGCCGCGAGCCTGCGTCATCGCCTCCGATCCGCCGAAGGTCGTCCACCTGATCACCCGCGCGATGGGCGGACTGCACGACTACCAGGCGTTCCTGCACGAAGCCGGGCATGCGCTCCACTACGCAAGCGTCGACCCGGCCCTGCCGTACACGTTCCGGCGTCTCTCGCGCGACCACGCGCTGACCGAGATCTACTCGTACATCTGCGAGGCGATCACGCGCGAGCCGGGATGGCACGCGGAGTACTTCGGTCTCTCGGACGAGGCGGCGAAGGAGAACGCCGAGGCGACCGTCTTCCTCGAGGCGATCCTGTTCCGCCGCTACGCGGCGAAGCTGCAGTTCGAGCTCGAGTTCTGGTCGGACTTCGCGAACGCCGGCCTCGAGAGTGACGACTACGCGCAACGGCTGACGGGCGCGACCGGGATGACGTACACGCGCGACGGCCATCTCGCGGACATGGATCCCGGCTTCTACTCGGCGGACTATCTCCGCGCGTGGATCCGTCATGCGCAGCTGCGGGCGCACCTGATCGACGAGCTCGGCGACGACTGGTGGCGGAGCCCGCAAACCGGCGAGATCTTGCGCAAGCTCTTCGCCGAGGGCACACGGCCGACGAGCGAGCAGATCGCGGCGCGACTCGGCTACGAGCCGCTCGACACCGCGCCGCTCGTCACAGAGCTGAACCACTGACGGCCGTGCGGGCCGTCGCGTTCGACCACTTCTACGCGTACGACGAGCTGACGGAGACGCTGCATGCGTGGGCGCAGGAAGCGCCGGCGCTCTGCACCGTCGAATCGATCGGGACGTCGTACGAGGGCCGGGACATCTGGCTCGTGACGATCACGAACAGCGACACGGGCGCCGCGCGCGACAAGCCGGGCTTCCTGATCGAGGCGAACATCCACTCGATGGAGTGGACGGGGTCGAGCGCAGCGCTCCATCTGATTCACAAGCTCCTGGCCGAGCACGGCACTGACGAGCGCGTCACCCGTGCGCTCGACACCCGCGTCTTCTACGTGATCCCGCGCCTCAACCCCGACGGTGCCGAGCGCGGTCTCCAGGAACGTCGGTTCATCCGTTCGTCGGTGCGTCCCTACCCGCGCGAGCAGCAGGACGACGGTCTGCACGTGCAGGACGTCGACGGCGACGGGCGCGTTCTCGACATGCGAATCGAGGACCCGAACGGCGCATGGAAGCCTCACCCGGACGCGCCCTCGCTGCTGATCCGCCGCGACCCGGTCGACGGCCCGGACGACGGGCCGTTCTACCGGCTCGTTCCCGAAGGGCGAATCGAGAACTACGACGGCGTGACGATCAAGGTGCCGCCGCCGCTCGAGGGCCTCGATCTCAACCGCAACTTCCCCGCGGAGTGGGTGCCGGAGCACGAGCAGCGGGGCGCCGGCCCGTATCCGACGTCGGAGCCCGAGGTTCGCGCGATGGTGCAGGCGGTCACGGAGCGGCCGAACATCACGGGCCACATCGCGTACCACACGTTCAGCGGCGTGCACCTCCGCCCGTATGCGGGCCGACCCGACGAGGAGTTTCCGACCAACGACCTTCGTGCGTACAAGCTGATCGGCGAGGAGGGCACGAAGCGCACCGGCTATCCCGCCGTGTCGGTCTTTCACGACTTCAAGTACGACCCGAAGCAGACGATCAAGGGCGGCGCGCACGATTGGATGTACGACCACCTCGGCGTCTTCTCGTGGACGACGGAGTTCTGGAGCCCGCAGCGCCAGGCCGGAATCACCGATTACCACTTCACGGACTGGATCCGCGAGCACCCGGTCGAGGACGACCTCGCGCTGTACCGCTGGGCCCAGCAGACGTTCCCCGACGCCTACGTCGAGTGGTACGCGTTCGAGCATCCCGAGCTCGGCCACGTCGAGCTCGGCGGGTGGGACGTGGTGCACTACTGGTTCAACGTTCCGTTCTCGCAGCTCGAGCGCGAGATCGAGCCGCACTCGGACTGGGCGCTCTTCCACCTGTTGATCTCGCCGTTGCTCGAGGTTCGGTCGCTCGAGGCCGAGCGGCTCGGCGACACCGCGTTTCTCGTGCGTCTCGTGCTGCAAAACTCGGGCTGGCTGCCGACGAGCGTGACCGACAAGGCAGTCGAGCGCGCGGCCGTGCGCGGCATCGAGATCGAGCTCGACCTCCCCGACGGCGCGCGCGTGATCGCCGGCGAGGTGAAAACCGACGCCGGCCAGCTGCAAGGGCGCGTCGACAAGCGCTCGACGACGTGGTGGGGCAACGACGAGTCGACCGGCGACCTGACGAAGCTCGAGTGGGTGATCGAGGCGACGGCGGGCACCGAGATCGGGATCGAAGCACGGCACGAACGCGCCGGGACGCAGCGACGCCGCGTCACGCTCGGGTAACACGGCCGGCCGCTCGCCGGAGGGGAGCTCACTCGTTCGAGTGATCCGCGCGCACTTCCCCGATCGGGGGAGGAGGGACCGGCCGCATGCACCTACGTTGCGTCCGCGGAAGGGGTCGTCCTTTTCGTACGGCAACTGCGGCTCCGCGGAAGCGCGGAACAAAAGGAGTTCGAATGCGGCTTCGGACAGGAACGGGTTCCCGCGCGAATGCGATGTGGGGACGGCGCGGCGAATCGCGCCAAAATGCACTTTGGGGGCGAACGGGGAAACGCGCGAACGCGCTCTGGGGGCGGGGTGGACGTAGCGGCATCGTTCTCACGCTGACCGCGCTGACGCTCGTTGTCCCGCTTGCGGCGGGCGCTGCGGGCGGCGGCTCGCCGAATGTCGGTGCCGGCACGATCGTCTCGCCTGAGCTCCTCGCCCAGGCGGCCCAGCATCCCGGCGACAAGATTCATGTCATCGTCCAGAGCAGCCAGGGCGTGAGCGACGCCACGGCCAAGGGCGGCAGCGTCGGCCGGCTTCATCGACGCCTCGGCCTCATCGACGGTGTCGCGATCGACATGCCGGCGGCGCGACTCAACTCGCTCGCCAGGTACCCCGGGTTGACGATCACGGCCGACGCGCCGGTGAAGCTCAGCGGCACGGTGAGCACGGTGAGCTCGTCGAACCAGATGTGGCCGTACGAATCGGGTGTCGCGAAGATGTGGGGGACGGCGACGTCGCCCGCCCCGCAGGCACCGACGATCGCAGTCGTCGATTCGGGAATCGATTCGAACCGCAGCGACTTCGACTCGGGTCTCCGCGTCGTCGGTCAGGTCACGATGACCGATCTGACGCCGAACTCCGCCGGAGACGGGCGGGGACACGGGACTTTCGTGTCCGGGATCGCGGCGGGCTCGGCTCCGGGATACGCGGGTGCTGCACCGAACGCCGGGATCCTGTCGATCGACGTCATGAACGACAGCGGGCAGGCGCGCACGAGTGACGTCATCGCCGCGTGCGACTACATCCTCGCGAACAAGGGGAAGTTCAACATCCGCGTCGCGAACTTCTCGCTGCATTCGGGTGCGAAGAACCACTTCTACAACGACCCGCTCGACAAGGCGGTCGAGAAGCTGTGGTTCAACGGCATCTTCGTCGTCGCGGCCGCGGGGAACTACGGCAGCGCAACCGGCGCGAGCGGCGTGCTGTATGCGCCCGGGAACGATCCGTTCGTCATGACGGTCGGCGCGGTCGACCTCGGCGGCAAGCTGGCGGTCGGGGACGACAACACGGCGCCATGGTCGGCGTACGGCTACACGGAGGACGGGTTCGCGAAGCCGGAGCTGTCTGCGCCGGGCCGCTACATGGTCGGCCCGGTCCCGATGACCTCGACGCTCGTGGCGCAGAAGGCGGATCACGTCGTGTCCCCTGGCTACATCGAGCTGTCGGGGACTTCGTTCGCTGCGCCTGTCGTCGCCGGAACCGCAGCGCAGTTGCTCGCTCGGCACCCGGGCTGGACGCCGGACCAGCTGAAGGGCGCTCTGATGGTGACGGCAAAGCCGGTGCCGCAGGCGTCGCGTCTCGCTGCAGGAGTCGGCCAGCTGAACGCCGGCCGTGCCGCCGATTACGCGAAGACGCCTCCGAATCCGAACGCACCGCTCAACCGCTTCGTCTCGAGCACGAACGGCACGACGTCGTTCGACCCGGCAACGTGGAACACCACGGTCCGCGCGAGCGCGTCCTGGGGCTCCGCGTCCTGGGCAGACGCCTCATGGGGCGACGCATCCTGGAGCACGGCTTCGTGGGGCGACGCGTCGTGGAATGCCGCGTCGTGGGCCGACGCCTCATGGGCCGACGCGTCCTGGGCCGATGCATCGTGGGCGGACCTGTCGGTCGAGGATGCTGCCGAAGGCGACGCAGGGGCACCGGCTCCGCTGATGACGGCGGAAACGTCGGCCGAGTTGCAGGCGGATCCGGACCTCGCGCTACCCGTGGCGCAAGTGCTCGCGGACCCGGCGGTCACCGATGCGGTCGTGAGTGCATCGACTTCGGTGCTGACGCCCTAGCGCGGGCAGACAGTTGATGGTGCAGAGGGGCCGCCGTTAGGCGGCCCCTCTGCGTGTCTGGCCCGACCGTGGGTGTGACACCATCGGATCGTGAGCGGACGCCTGGGAGCGGCGATCGCCGAGTTCCTCAGCGCGCACGCGGACAAGGAGTTCGCGCCGAAACGCCGGGAGCTGCTGCGCCACGCACGCGGCCGCGTGCTCGAGGTCGGTGCCGGAACGGGGTTCAACGTCAGGCACTACCCGGACACCGTCACGGAGCTCGTTCTGACGGAGCCCCGCGGTGCACTGCTGGAGCGTGCGCGACGGCGCGGCGAGGAAACCGGCCGACCGTTCCGTGCCGTGCAGGCGCGCGCGGAAGCGCTGCCGTTCGAGGACGCATCGTTCGACACCGTCGTTTCGACGCTCGTCCTCTGCTCGGTCGCGAATCAGGACGAGGCGCTCGCCGAGATCCGGCGCGTGCTGAAGCCCGACGGAACCTTCCTCTTCATCGAGCACGTCCGCGCCGACGACCCGAAGGCGGCGCGGTGGCAAGACCGGCTCGAGCGGCCGTGGCGCGTCGTGGCGATGGGCTGCCACCCGAACCGTGCGACGCTCGATCGCATCGAGGCCGCGGGCTTCGATCTCGACGCGCTCGACAGGGGCGCGCTCCCCAAGAGCCCGCCGATCGTCCGCCCGATGATCACCGGGAGCGCGCACCTGCGGACGGTTGCGTCTAAAGCGCGACCGGAGACGGCCTCATGATCGCCCCGAAGAGCCAGAGCAACGGGAAGAAGATCCCGAAGACGAACATCCACCTGTGGCCGTTTCGCAGCGTCATCATCCCCGCGGTGAACAGGATCACGAGATACAAAAGTGCAGCGCCGACTCCGATGCCCCACCACATGGTCGCCCTCCTTCGATTGAACTAGCCGGACGAGCCTCGCTCCCGACGGCCTTGCGAGCATCACCCTGAGCGGACGAGGTGGGCGTGCCCACCTCGTCCGCTCCGCGGCCCGGAGGTTTCAGGCCGCGATCTTCCGCAGCAGCGCGTCCACGCGCTCGAAGCCGGCCTTCGCACCTTCCTCGACGCCGTACTGCATCGTGGTGTCGCGCTGCTCGGCCGTGTCGAAACGCATGGTCTGCGTCAACTTCGTCCGCTCGCCGAGATCCTCGAACTCGAGCGTCTGCAGGTGGTTCTGGAACGTCTGCACGAGGCGCTCAGGTGGGTCGACCTCGTGGAACTCGCCTTCGACGACGCCGAAAGCGGTGCGGAAGCGGTAGGCGCCGCCGGGACGGACGTCCATCTCTTCCACGACCGTGCCGTCGCCCCACCATTCGGGAATCAGCGTCGGATCGGTCCAGACGGAGTAGACGTGTGTGCGCGGTGCGTCGAAGATCCGCTCGACGCGGATCTCGAGCTCGCTCGGCGTGGTGACGGTGGTGCTCATCGTGCTCCTTTCGTGCGTTCGACGACGTGTGCGAACCGGTCGAGCCGCTGCAGCCACGTGCTCATGCCCTCGAACGCGTAGGGCACGAGCGTGCATCTGCGGGAACGGCCGACCTTCTCCGTGGCGACGAGGCTCGCGTCCTCGAGCAGCCGGATGTGCTTCTTCATCCCCGTCAGCGACATGCCGAAGGGCTCGGCAAGCTCGCTGATCGTCGCGCTGCCCGCGCCGAGCCGTTCGAGCACGGCGCGTCGCGTCGGGTCGGCGAGGGCCGCGAACGCTCGGTCGACGGTTGGTGGATACTGAACCATCTAGTTCAGTATTGCAGGCTTGCCCTCCAAAGGCAAGTAGGCGGTCCATGGAGGGAGAAGGCGGCCGCGCCGTGCAGGCTGCGACCGTGAGGTTGTCGGCCCGCGACCATCTTCGAGGTCCGCCGCGTAGGAAGGAGCGTGCGACTACTCGCGGTCACGGATGCGGACCCCCGTCGTGCAGGTGACGCTCCTGACCGGCGAGTCGCACTACCTCATGCGCGCGGCCGCGAGCCCAACGACCTGTTGCTGGTGCTGGACACGTACCCCGACGATTCCGCGGACCTGGTCGAGGTCGAGTGTGTCGATGCCCGCGGGATGCGCGAGACGGAGCGCTTGACGCCTCAGGTGCTCGTCCTTCAGTCCGCGCAGATCGGGCGCAGAAGCAGCCGTCGGATAGGAACTTCCGCGCGGCCGATCTATGCTCGGGCGGTGAGATTGCGGAGTGTTTGCGGCTTCGTCGCGCTGTTGGTCGGAATGACCGTGAGCTTCTCTGCGGACGCCGCAGCTACGCCGGCTGAGTTCACGCTGACCTTCGATGGAACGCATGTCGCCGATACGACGTTCCCGGTCGGCTTGCGTCACGACGGCCGTTTCACCGCGTCGGCTCCGTTCTGCGCCGCTGGAAGGGCGTATGACGTCAAGGACGTCCAGTTCGATCCGCTCACTGTTCTTCGCATGCACACGTGCGACGACGGCAGTGGGAGCTTTACGGCGCTCATGACCGCAGTCGTCGGAGAGCATGGTGGCGGCGGCCCGTGGAAGATCGTGGAGGGAACGGGTCGGTACGAGAAGTTACGCGGTTTCGGGACGTACACCGGCGAGACGATCGGCGGAGACGCCGGCAACACCTTCGTCACGGTCGAGTTCCGAACGGTATGGCACGGGGTCGTCGACTTCGACGCGGAGCCTCCGACGTTGTCGGCCGCAGGAGGTCTGACGAAGCTACGGCGTCCGCCGGGTGCCTACGTCTTGCGCGTGACGCTGCGCGTACCGGC